>LFRM01248439.1_pt1 | contig 28648 bp, 28 predicted proteins | sample 618341 | NCBI WGS metagenome assembly LFRM01 (sample SAMN03654438, study PRJNA283298) | anaerobic digester metagenome | isolation source: pool of bioreactors CSTR01a, CSTR02a, and CSTR03a thermophilic anaerobic... | place: Denmark: Kgs. Lyngby | collected 2014-05-21 | reverse complement strand
TTTTATAAAGGAACACTGGGGTAAAGATATTCCTATACCGGCCACCCTCTATATAAGCACTATGCTCCTAAGTAGACTCTATCTGGGAGTTCACTACCCCAGCGATGTATTTGTTGGGGCCGCTCTGGGCCTGGCCACGGCCTGGGCACTACAAAGATACTTCGGAGGAAAACATGATCGCTCGAACAACAAGGGGTAATTTTACCGACCTTACATACAATGGCCATGTGGTCATAGCCGACACCCAGGGAAGGATTCTTTATTATCATGGAGACCCCTTTCGCTTTAGCTTTGCCCGTAGTTCGACCAAGCCCTTCCAAGCGCTTTTGGCTTTGGAAAGTGGCGCCCTGGATTACTATGGAATTACTGATAAAGAACTGGCCATTATGTGCGGCAGTCACGGTGGCACCGCAGAACACGCTGACACGGTCTTAGGGCTTCTTCAAAAGGGAGGCCTTAGCCCAAAACATCTTCAGTGCGGCAGCCATCCTCCTTTAATGAAAAAAGGAAGAATAGAACTAGCCGAGGCCGGTGAAGAAGCTTCGGCCCTTCATAATAACTGCTCAGGAAAACACGGCGCTATGCTATTGAGCGCAGCCTTTCTCGGAGAAGATCTTAAGAGTTATACGGAAGCTTCCCATCCCCACCAGCAAAGAATACTTAAACTCCTAGGAGAATTCACATCCATGGACCCAGAACTTTTTGGCATTGCCATGGACGGCTGTGGAGTGCCAGTCCACGCAGCCCCTCTTTATAAATGGGCCCAGGCCTTTGCCCGCCTTGATGACCCTAGAGGGTTTAGCGAAAAAAGACAGCAGTGCCTGGCTCGCATCACTGGAGCCATGGCACAGTATCCCGAGATGATCTCAGGAGAAGGACGGCTTTGTACCGACCTCATGATTCATCTTAAAGACAAGGTCATCGCCAAGGGGGGTGCCAATGCCTTTTACGCCCTGGCCATTAAAAACCAGGGACTTGGACTAGCCATAAAAATAGAAAGCGGAGAGAGCAATCTCCTGCCGGGCATCGTCCTTGATTCACTTCTTCAAATTGGAATCATCACTCCCCAGGAAATGATTCCCTTTATGAATTTCCTAGACCAAAAAATTACCAATCATCAGGGCAAAGTTGTTGGTGAAACCCTAATCGACTTTAAACTAGAGTGCAACCGGGAGAATTTAGCCCCCCTTCTATAAAGCAAGGAAGGCCTTCTATGATAAAAATCGTTTTTTTTGATGTAGACGGTACGCTACTAAGCGAAAAAAGCCTCAGGATTCCCCCCAGTGCAGTCTACAGCCTAGGGGAACTTCAAAAAAAGGGGATAAAAATAATTGCCGCCACGGGCCGCGGCCCCTATGTATCCCATCTTTTAGAAAAAGAAACCGGCCTAATTTTCGATGGATATATTAGTCTCAATGGTCAGTACTGCTTCACCGCTAAAGAGATTTTGTACAAAGAAGCAATAGATAAAACGGATATCTTCAAGCTCGGAGAATTTTTAGAAAATAACTCGGTAAGCTGCGATTTTCTCGGCGAAGACTTTATCCTTAGAAACAAAGAATCAAAGGAAGCAAACCTTTCTGATAGCCATCTAGGCGAAATGGCTTCTCCCTTTATATACAGTCCTCTCTCCCAGATTTTAGATAGAACTATCTATCAAATAAAGGCCTATATTCCTCAGAAACGGGATAGAGAACTTGAAGAGCTACTTCCTGCCAGTTCTCTTCTTCGCTGGAAGGAGCTTTATACCGCCATCTTTGCAAAAAATGGGGGGAAACACCAAGGAGTAAAAATCTTTTTAAATCACTTTGGTCTAGAAAAGAACGAAAGCCTGGGCTTTGGCAATGGGAGTAACGATCTTCTGTTTTTCAACGAAATCGGTTCTAGTATTGCCATGGCCGATTCTCCAAGGCTTCTTAAAGAAAAAGCCTCCTATATTAGCTCTGCCCCCGACGAGGATGGGATCTATGAGGGACTTCTGAAATTTGAATTGATTCCCCAAGCAGAACTTTGGGACGCCCTTTATGAAGACGAAACTCCTGCAGGCTTTTACCTTGTAAGAAACCTAGCCATTGCCAAGGGCTACTACCATCTGGTTGTGGAAGTAATCATCTCCCATCAGGACGGTGACTATCTGCTTGTGCGCCGCTCCAAGGAAAAAAACAAACTTCCGGGAAGGTGGGAGTCTTCGGCCAGCGGCAGCGCTCTGCCGGGCGAAAGCTCTTTGGAAGCAGCTAAAAGGGAAGTCAAAGAAGAAACCGGCATTGATAGAGGCGATTTTACCTTTTTAAGTCGCCGGGTGTATCCTGAGCTTGGAGCCATTTTCCATGATTATCACTGCTTGACGGACTTTGATAAAAACGCTCTAGTGATGCAAAAAGGCGAAACCGACCAGTATCGCTGGCTAAGTAAAAAGGATTTTCTAAGCTTTATGGACTCCGATAAGTCCATCCCCTGGCAAAAAGATCGTCTCAATCCCTATCTTTTAAAAATCAAAAAGGAGTAGCACTTTTATGCGCTACTCCTTTTTAGATTGCAGATCTTCTTTATAGACCAGTCTTATTCTTTTTTCTCATGGCTTTAACGAAAAAGCCCACTGCCAGCGCTAGCGCCCCTAGAAGGAGTAAGAAAGTCCAGTTATAGACGATAAAGAGTAAACTATTTTCAAGAAATCTCCAAAAGCCTGCAAGGCCTTCGCTGAAACTGTCCTTGAGCTTCTGAACAAAGCCTTTTTCCGTAAAGACTTTAACCTGGATAAAATCTACATAGTAGGTATCCAACTCTATCTGTTGATCCAGATCCTTTAGATAGGCCTGAAGTTGTTCTCTTTCAAACTGCAGGTCCATGATCATACTTTCTACGGCAATTAAATCTTCTAAGCTCTCCGCTTTTTCAAGAAGTTCCATTAACTTATCTTCTTTGGCTTTTAGCAGCGCAGCCCTTGCCTCGGTATCTTTGTAGCTCTTTGTAACATTGTCCTGTTGTTTAGAAAAATACAACATCTGTCCTAGTTTTTCCAGCTCGGATTCTACCACATCGGCTTTTTCCCTAGGAATTCTCAAAATATAGTAGGCACTGGCCTCTTCACCCACTACCATTTTTCCACTTTGCTGAGCATTTTCTATAAAGCCACCCTCTTTTTTAACTAGAGCTTCTAGCTGGTCCAAGCTGGCTTTGATGTCTTTGGTTTCAATGCGTAAATTGTAAGTGTGAATAATTTTTTCGCCGCTGTTACTCTCATCACTACTTACCCCACTGTCGGATTTAAGCTCTTCCATGGGAGCTTCGGCCGCAGAGGCCACTTCACCCTCATATCCCCCCGACATATAGTCCCTAGATTCCTCCTGGGGAGCTGCTGCATACTTTGCTCCGGGAAGGATTCCCTGGGCAAAAACCAGAAGCACCAGAGCCGCTGCTATACCGGCCAAGCCTAAATACCAATTCTTTTTCCCCTTCATCGCTTTTCTCCTTTTAGGATTTGGGAGCTTTTGATAATGCTCCACCAGGGACAGTTCATACTCTTTTAGCGCTTTGTCTAAATCCTTCTCAAAATTCATTGTCCCTCCTCTCCATAATAGACACTCTGCAGTTTGTCTCTGGCTCTTTCTTTTCGCTTACGTACCGTGGCTGGGGCAATATCGAGAATTTTTGCTATCTCTGCGTCGCTGTAACCATGTACATAGCTCAGTAAGAGAACCGTACTGTAGAGGGGACTCAGACTGTGTATGGCACTGATCAGTTCTCCCGAATGATCCATTGGCTCGCGAATATGGCTTGCCAAATCTTCTTCGCTGCCCAGGGCATATTTCTTTTGCCTATGATAAAACTCGTAGGCCTTATGCCGTGCCACCACTGTAATAAAGCCATGGGCCTTAGGGCTCTCAAGATCAATCTTCTCAAGATTTCTATTCAGTATAATCAGTGTTTCCTGAGTAGCATCCTCAGCAAGATAACTATCTTGCAAAATAGAATAGGAAAGCTTCCATATATAATTTTTATAAGCCTTGGCAATATTCTCTATGGTTGTCAATCTTCCACCTCTCTACACTACAAAGGGATAAATGGGGATAAATGTGACAAGGAAGCAGAAATTCTGCTTCCTTGTTTTTGCTTTTTTAGATTATCTATTTCTTAGACGCCTAACAACATAGCAAAATAGCATGAAAGCGCCTAGGGCCCTAGCTAAATCGCATTTCATATCACGGTCTTCGAACATATCCTCGACATGATCTTTGGCTTTGTTAAATTCCTTGTTTTCATAGAGCATATGTTTAATCTTTTCAGGACTCTTTGCCAGTTCATCAAAGAAAACCTTTCGCTGTCCTGAATCAAGATGAGACAGTTTTTCTACCACATTCTCGGCAAGATCCTTGCCATCGAAGCTAGCGATTCCTTTTTTAGCAACTTTTCCGGCCTCTTTGAACTCCCCATAACGAAGATGATCCACCACACGCTCTACGGGTGACATTCGCATACGTTTAAAACTTCTGATAACACCATTCATATTTATCACTTCCTTTCTTAGTACTGTTTCTTATATACCCTGTAAAGCTAACCATTCAACCAAATCTCGAATTATATTTTTATCATTTAATTTATTCGATAGAATATTCTCCAATACCTCTTTTTTAAATTCCATCCCTTCTAAGGCCAGGGCAAGCCCTGGGAAGTCCTCATTGACTAGGGCGTCGGTAAAGATTTTTGCTCTTTTTATCTTCCCTTTATTTAGGTCAAGAAACAGGGAAATCAGCCCCCAGTCAAAGCGCTGCTCCAGTTCCAGAGAAAAATTAGGCGTTTCTCCAATATTCCACTGCCAACTAAAATATTTATCGGCATAATCAAACTCCTCAAGAGACGACTCTTCAAGAATTTCCGCTTTTGCACCTCTACCCAGAGTGTTTTCAAAACTAGCAATAATAGAGGCTATCAGTTCCTCAAGCTTCATATCCGGGGCCAGTTCATAAAGATTGACCACTCTACTTTTAACACTGGTCACTCCCTTGGCCTTCATTTTTAAGGGGTGGACGGTCAAATAATCTGCCATACGGCTAAGATCCACATCCAGTAGCAAAGTGCCATGGTGAACCCGGATGTTTTTATAAATACTATAGGCGTTGCCCGAAAATTTCCGTTCCCCTATTAGTAAATCATTTCGGCCACTAAAGTTTCCCTCCAGTCCGAAGGGTTTTAGTGCATCTAGAATAATTTGAAAATTCATCTGCTGAGAGTAATTCTTTTCATGGGCGATAAAAGTATAATTCAAATTTCCAAGATCATGGAAGACAGCCCCGCCTCCACTTTGGCGACGCACTAAAACGACCCCATCTTCTTCAATCTTCTTTAAATCGCACTCTCTATGGGGATTTTGATTGCGACCAATAACAATGGTATTGTCATTTTGCCAAAGATAAAGGATATACTCCTCTTTTTCACACTGCCTTGTGAGCATTTCTTCCAGGGCAAGATTTACCCTGGGATCATGGCCCGAGGACAGAAATGTTTTCGTTTTCATAGGACTCCTTTCGATAAAAAAAGCTCTAATTAAAGAGCCTCTTCTATATCGGCAATATCAATGCGAAGCCGATCGACTCGCAAATTATCCATGGCTAGCACTGTGACATGGACGTTTTCATAATCAAAGCTGTAACCGGCTTCGGGATATTCTTCGGAGTTTTCCATACACCAGCCGCCAACGGTGTCGGAATCAAAGTCAAATTCATCTTCATCCCAGTCCATTAAATCTATAAGATCTGCAATGCTCATATCACCATCGAGCTCGTAGCATTTATCAGAAAGTCGGATGATTTCATCGTAAACTTCATCGGTTTCATCCCAAATCTCTCCTACCAGGGTTTCCATAATATCTTCAATGGTTATAATGCCAATATTGCCACCGTAATCATCGGTTACAACCCCTAGATGCATCTGAGATTGGCGAAGCTTTTCAAGGGCTAAAGGAAGTTTTGTTGTTCTATAGAGATAACTGGCAGGCTTTAGAAGACTTCTTATATCCAGCTCAGGTTCATCAATAATCTTTCTGTAAAAATGATTCATGTACAAAATCCCCACAATGTTGTCTATGCTCTTATCGTACATAGGGATCCGCGTATAGGGCGATGCCTGAATTTGTTCTAGGATTTCCTCGCGCTCATCATCGAGATCAATGGCGTACATATCTACTCTAGGAATCAAAATTTCACTAACGGAGCGCTCGGCAAAGTCCAGTGCAGAGCTAATTATATTTTTTCTGTTTTCATCTATAATGCCTTCGTGTTCCACGGTCTCAAGAAGGTTTACCAGTTCTTCTTCCACGGCCTCGGACTGCTCTTCGGGATCCAGTTCTTCTCCCTTAAATCGCCTTCTTAATAGTCCGATGATTGGTTCAGTTATCAAAAGAACTGGCGAGAAAAGAAGCATAAGTATGCGCAAAAAAGGAGCAGCAAAAAGCGCCATAGGAAGAGAATGTTTCGAGGCAATAATTTTTGGCGTAATTTCGCCAAAAATAAGAATCAAAAGGGTCATAACAAGGGCTGAGGCCGATACGGCTTTTGCCCCTATAAGACCAATGGCAAGATAGGTCGCCAGGGTCGACGCAGCAATATTAACAAGGTTGTTTCCTATTAAAATCGTGGCCAAAGCCCTTTCGTAGTGCGTATAAACATAATAAGCCAATGAAGCACGCTTGTTTTTTCCATCTTGCATAGTTTCAAGGCGTACTTTATTAATAGAGGAATAGGCTATCTCCGATGCCGAAAAGAAGGCCGATAATAGAAGAAGGCCAATTATACTAAAGATTACTCTCATGATACAACCTCCTCATCTTCTGGAGGTAGGCACACAAAAAGTTTCATTATTCTTCTGTTATCCATTTTTGAAATTTCAATATCCATTCCCATATAGTCCATTTTGTCGCCGGGTGAAGGGATCCGGCCCAAGCTCTCATAGACCCAGGTTCCTATACTCTCATGGGCAACGTCGTCAAGGTCGTGTTCATCAAGACCCAGTCTTTCAAAGACTTCCCCGACATTGACCGAGGCATCGACTTCAAAACAGCCTCTTCCTATTTCATGGAAATAATCTACGGCGATGTCATCTTCGTCCCAAATCTCACCCACTAATTCCTCGAGTATATCCTCAACGGTAATAAGGCCCACTACTCCACCAAAGGTGTTGGTAACAAGACCGACATTGACCTTCTCCCTACTCATTTCGGGAAGTAGATCGTCGATGTTTGTACTGCTGAATACAAAAAAAGGCGGATCAATAAAGTCCATAATATTAGCGGCTTTTCCCAGCTGATAGCTGGCACGAAGATAACGTCTTATTTGAAGCACACCGATGGTATTGTCAATACTGTGTTCATACACTGGTATTCTCGAATGTTTTGTATTCTTTATGGTTTTAAAGATTTCTTCGGGATCATCGGTGGCGTCCACAGCAACAATATCCGTACGCACCGTAAGGATATTTTCTACGGTTTTGTCACCGAAATTAAGGGCTGTGTGTACCCAGTGGCCCTTTTGATCTTCCATGGCATCTTCATTTTTAATTGGCTCTATTATATTGTAAAACTCTTCTTCGGTTACGGTTTTCCTGTTTTCATCATAAAAGAGTTTTGAAATAAAATTCCCCAGCGCCGTAAGCACAAAGGAAATGGGTCTAAAAATAAGAGTTAGAAAGTAAAGTAGAGGTGACACCAAAAGCGACGCCGACTCACTATAAGCCTTAGCCAGGGTCTTTGGTAGCATCTCACTGATTAAAAACACTATAATTGTAATGACAAGGGTTGAATAAATAAGAGCACCGGTCCCCCAAAGTTTTGTTACCAGAAGGGCAGCAAAGGAAGCCGTAAAAACATGTGCAATATTATTGCCGATTAGAATTGTACTAAGGGCCCCATCAAAATGATGAAGTAAATAGAGTGTTTTGGAAGCTCTCTTGTCCCCCTTGTCAGCGCGTATTTTTATGCGGGCCTGATTGACTGAAGCTAGAGAAATCTCTGCTGCTGCAAAAAAGCCGCCAAGGGCGATAAAAAAAAGTAGTAAAGCGTAAAGCCACCACTCGACTTCGTCCATAGGGTATTTTTCCTCCTTTTTAAATAAACATAAAATTTTAACAAGTAGTTAAATTGTATATGAAATTCTTAGCCTTGTCAATTATTGCCCAGGGCTCAGTTGAGCAGAAAGTATAGGAAAACGCCTCCTAGAAGTAGCGCCATTAGCAGTTCGAATAGAGGTCTGGGTCCCCTAACTAGATAATCCTTAAGTCGCTCTATTGAGGGACTGTTCTTTTTCAATAAGAAGAGCTCCTTCTTTTCACTATATTCTTCTCCTTCTTGCAGAAAAACCTTGATTTCTTCGGGATTACTAATCTTTAAAAGACACTTATACTGTCCAGGAAAAAGAATCTTACTGGCTCCATAAAGAAGCACTCCCAAAACAAAGAGAACAATAAGCCGTAGTGCCATAGAACCACCCAGTACAAAACGCTGACTCATAAAAAAGGCCACTAAAAACATAGCCATAACCCCATAATCCATTCCCCGTGGAATGAGGACAATTTTCTTAAAATATATTAGTAGCTGTAGGAGGATTGCCACAGCAATATAACCCAGCACAAAGGGCTTTAACAACAAAACGCACATTACCTACCTCCTAAGTTAGGATAAAAAGACCTTTCCCCTAGAGGAAAGGCCTTTGATCAAAGTTTACTCATCCTTTACCAATTGGTATAAGGTTTTAACAAGATATCCCGTCCCTCCATGGGGGTAGTAGGCTCTAGGGCTTTCTTCATAGCTAACTCCAGCGATATCTACATGGACCCAGGGAGTATCAACAACAAACTCCCCAAGGAACATGCCGGCACTAATGCCACCTCCCATACGTCCACCACTGTTTTTAATATCAGCCAATTTAGACTTATTCATTTCTTTGTATTCATCAAAACTAGGCATGGCCCATACAGGCTCACCCACCTTGTTTCCTGCCGCCGACACTCTGTCTACCAGTGCCTGATCGTTGTATACCGCACCGGCACTGAGATTTCCCAGGGCTACAACCATGGCTCCTGTTAAGGTTGCCGTATCAATAACATAGCGAGGCTTAAATACTGTCGTTGTATAGTATAAAGCATCGGCCAGTGTCAGGCGACCTTCGGCATCGGTGTTGACCACTTCAATGCTCTTACCGGCCATAGAACCAATAATATCTCCCGTTTTATAAGCACTACCATTGATTAGATTCTCCGTTGCCGCTACTACGGCAATGACATGGGTGGGCAGTTTTGCAGCAGCAATGGCCTTCATAGCGCCAATCACTGCAGCCGCTCCTGCCATATCACCATGCATAGTACGCATCCCCTCGGCAGGTTTAATACTATATCCCCCGGAGTCATAGGTTAGACCCTTTCCGACCAAGGCAAGGGGTTGTTCATCACTGTTTTTATATGTCATGACAATGAGTTTTGGCTCTTTATCTGAACCGTAGCTGACAGCAAGAAAGGCTTCCATGCCCAGCTCTTCAATCTCCTCTTGACCCATAACCTTAACTTCAACACCCAGGGGGCTAAGTTCCTCTTTTGCTCTTTGGGCTAGGGTGGCAGGGTACAGATCCATGGCAGCCAGATTGGTAAGATCTCTTGCCAAAAATACGCCGTCTAAAAGTTTTTCTACTTCAACAAATTGCTCTTTAATTTCTTCAACTTTGTTTTCTTCAACCCAAAAGCTGATTTCCTTTAGATAGCGAATTTTTTTCTCGCTCAAATAATGGTCAAAAAAATAATTGCTGTGCATAAAACCTTCGTATACTGCTGCAGGGTTAAGATTCCCTATTTCTAAACTGACAGCGTCAATTTTTAGTTCATTTAACTTACTGGCCAATGTGTAAAAGGCCCGGCGTAGGGCTTCATCATCGGTTTTTTCCAGATTCATAGACAAACTACCCTGGCGCTCTTTACTTAGTGATGCGAAAATCTCACCATGTTTTAAGCCTTCTTGGTTAAAGCTCAGTTCAACTTCCACATTTTTCTTAACATTAAATAGATAATTCATTCTGCCTCCTGAATAGTATTTTATAAAATCTCACTATACCTACTATACCCCTATGGAAAGAAATAACCACAAAAATCCTGCTTTTAGGGTATACTTTACTGGAATGGGTAATTTCCCAAGCAAGGAGGTATTATATGAAATTTGATGATCACATGGTAAATAGGAGCACTTTCTACAGTGCCAAATACCACAAGATGGAAGAAGTGGGTATGCAAGAAGGCATTCCACTATGGGTTGCCGATATGGACCTTCCCGTTGCTCCCGCAATTACGCAAGCCCTATTAAAGCGTGCTTCCCACCCCTACTTTGGATATACTTATATCCCCCAAGAATACTATGAAGCCTTTGCTCAGTGGCAAAAAAAACGTTTAGGCCTAGATATTGATGTGAACCTTTTAAGCCCTGCTCATAATGTGGTGGTGGGCCTACAATTGGTTCTTGAAATGTTTAGAAAATCCGGAGACAACATCCTAGTTCAGCCTCCTGTATATTTCCCTTTTTACTCAATTATTGAAAAAGCCCAGTGCGGGCGCATCGATAATCCTCTAATTGAAACCGACCAAGGCTATTTCATGGACTTTGAGGATATGGAAAAGAAAATTATTGACAACAAAGTCAAATACTTTATTTTATGCAATCCACACAATCCCATAGGAAGAATCTGGACAAAAGATGAACTAAATAAAGTTGCCGATATCTGTCACCTGCATGGTGTAACGGTGCTAAGCGATGAAATACATGCCGATTTGGTACACGAAGGAGAACACATCCCCTTCTATACCGTCAGTGACAAGGCAAAACAAATCTCCATGAGCTTTTACTCCTCAGGCAAAACCTTTAACCTTCCTGCCCTGCACTCAGCCTATGTACTCTTTCATTCCAAGGTTTGGAAAGATCAGTACGACGCCATATCTTTGGCGCAAAACCGTGGAGATGCCAATTGCTTCGGTATTGCTGCCAATATAGCCGCTTTCACAGAAAGCGAAGACTGGTATCAGGAAATGATGGAATATATCCAAGGCAACCTCGACTATGTGACAAATTTTATAAATAATGAGTTCTCTCCGAAAATAAAGGTAAGAAAACCCCAAGCTACCTATTTGATGTGGCTCGATTGTAGAGGTCTTGGCCTAAGTCCTGAGGCCCTCAGTGAGTTCTTTCAAAAAAAGGCAAAACTTCTTCTAAATGACGGCGAACTCTTCGGCGATGAAGGCAAGGGCTTTATGCGTTTAAATAGCGCTGCCCCCCGCTATCTTCTAGAGCAGGCCATGGGGCAACTTAAAAGTGCCATGGATGAACTGGCTTAAAGCCAATAAATTTAATTTAATTGATTTGAAAATCATAAAAACGCTCTTTACTTAGAGCGTTTTTTCGTCTTTCTATCCCTTTTTTTTTCTTGTTCCAGTTAGAAAAAAAGAAAAATACCATAGCTATAAAAAGAAGCAATAAGTATAAAGGAAATAAGCACAGGAAAAGTCTTTTTCACCAAAGACGTAAAGGGAAGATTGTAGGCTTCGGTTATTACCCCAAGACAAACATGAGTGGGAGAAATCTGACTGGCTATGAAAACAAGGCTCATAAGAAAGATTATAAGCCCAAGGCTACTTCCCAAAGTTGCCACACTAATAGGAAGCATCATAGCAATCATGGCCTGGCTACCGGCCAGAAGCGTTCCTAGAAAGAAAATAAGTCCAAATATAATTACTGGTGGCAAAGGAAGTGTGCTAAAAAACTCCGGTAAAGTGTCTATAACGCCACTAAAGGTTGGCAGTTCTTTGAATACCATAATTGTTAAAGTGGTAAGTATTAACCGCACCTCGAAGGCTGAACGGAACATTGGCTTTAATTCTTGCCATGTAAAGCGGTTCACAAAGGCAGAAACAATAACCACAGGGAACACAGCTTTGTGTACAGGCAGTTTAAAACTTAGAATCAGTACAATGCTTGCACCGATGGCCCATAAACTTACCCACAAATTCTTAAGCTCTGCTTTTTTATCGACGTTTTCTGGCGCATTAGATTGAGGTATTTTTCGCACATAAAAAATAAAACCAAGAAAAAACAGAAGAAAAACCAGTGGGAGCATCGCCAAGACAAAACTCGTCATTTCTACACCGGAGAGTTCCATAACAAGAATAATTGTGGCGTAGGTAGGAAGAAATATTTCGGAAATATGGCGGTAAAAACTCGTAACAAAGCAACGTTCCTCTACAGAAAGATCGTCCTTTGCGGCATTGTCCACAATGGGTTTTGCTATGAGCACCGCACCCACCGAAGGAAGAAGTCCCACTACAAAGGGAGCCACCATGGCATTGATTCTTCTCGAACCAAAAAGCTTTGTAAGGGAGGTCTCGGCTAGGATAAGATGTTCCCTTTTTTCTAGCATTCTCTGTAAATAGGTAATGGTGTAAAAGGCAAGAACGAGATAAAGCGTTGTTCTCGAGAAAATTCCCCGGTATATTACATCTAAAGCATTTTTCGGAGAAACCCTAAAAAGAAAAAATCCAAGGATGGTACTGGCCCCCATGGCGTAATAAAGAGGCATCCTTCGGCTCATTAAAATAAGTAGAAATACAAATAAAACAGCTAGAAATATCAACTCCATGTATCCTCCTAGAGATCACCGTAGGTTTTTTCACGAAGAGAATTTGTAGCATATTCGCTTTTTAGCATGGAATAAAGTCGCTGATCCAAAAAAACTCCTTCATAGCAATAATTTTCTCTTAGGGTACCTTCCCAAATAAGACCCAAATCTTCATATAGAAAGATAGCCCTTTTATTGCGAGGATATACATCAAGATAAAAACGGTTCAAATCCAGTTCATCAAAACAGTATTTTATAAGGGCCGACAGGGCACTGCGACCATAGCCTTTGTCTTTTTTTATAAAAGCGATGCGCCTTAGCAGGAAGGTCTTTGACAAAAAATCCAGTTGCACCATGGCATAGCCCACCATCTCCTCCTGCTTTGAATACATAGAAAAAAGAATATAATTCTCGTTTTCAAGATGAAATCTATGCTCGTCCAAGGTACTCACAAAAAGCTCTGGTCGATTCTCCGGATGACTCTCAATCTCCATGAGCCGGGGAAGCTCTTCTTCCCTAGTTTCTCGAATATAAAGATTTTTTGTTTCAATCATATAAAAACCCCTCTAAAATCTCAACGAATTCTTCAAAGGCCACCTGATCTTGCTGAGTAAAATGACCTAAATAGGGGCTGTCAAGGTCCAGCACTCCCCTAAGCTCACCGCTTTTTCTTATAGGAATTACTAGTTCTGAGCGAGAAGCGCTATCACAGGCAATATGGCCCGGAAAATTCTCCACATCTTCCACCCTTTGGCTGCAGTTTTCTTTCCAGGCACTACCACAAACTCCCTTACCGTAGGAAATCCTAGTGCAGGCAGGAAGACCCTGAAAACTCCCCAGAACAAGTTCATCTTCTACTACCCAATAAAAACCTGCCCAGTTCAGCCCCTCTACAACGGCCATTATTATTGCCGCAGCATTGGCTTCTATAGCTCTTGGGTGACTTTCGGTGCCGCCTTGGGATCGCAGCAAAAGCTTTGTATAGGCAAGGCGCTGGGCTTTACTCATTTTTTCAAGACCCTTAAGTTTGATCATCGCGGCTCCTTCTGTTTCTACAATATAACCATAAGAATATAGACAAAGATCATCAAGGAACTAAGCAGGCTTCCCCTAGTTTCATAGCTTGTCCGAGCAAGAAGCCATCCTATCGCTAGAAAAATCAGTGTGCCAACAAAACTCCCAATCATAAAATAACGCTCAAAAAGTCCAAAACCCAAAGCAAGTCCCAATAAAAGCTCTTCTCGGTCCAGCCTTCTTCTTAAAAAGATAATGGGAATCGAAAAAACTGCTAGAGAAGTATAAAGAGCAGTGAGAAAAGCATGCTGCAATAGATTCAAAGAAATTAAAGGTATAACTCCTTCGATAATAGCTTTTTTGAAAAAAAACCAAGCAGTAAACACCAGTATAAATAGTCCTGTGACCTGAAGCCAACTATTGGGAAATGAATAAGAATAATCAATCTTTTCCTTGAGATTTCCAGTAAACAATTCTTTAAAGCTCTCTCTTTTTAGAAAAAAGACAAAGGTAAAACTAAAGACAATCAGAAGAACCATGGTAAAAGAAGTAAGATTACCACGGCACAGGCGTTCTAAGGGCAACAGCGGAATCGTCTTAAGGAGGCCAAAATATAAGGGAACCTCCCAGGGAAGATCCTCTTGTTTGTAACTCAAACCCACCACCATCCATGCAATAAGGATGCCCGGGAGCATGTATTGGGGGCTCCAGGGCGAAATGCTCAATAAAAATCGTCTAAAGTTCCATGACATAAAAAAGAAAGCCACTACAACATAGGCCAGTCGTCGTTGTTGTCTTGTCCAGTGCATTGACCACTCCTTTAGCAAAATATACCCCCCTAAGAAAAGTCACCAACTCTCCAGAGATAGGGGATACTGATTTATTATAAGTTCCACGGGTAAATATATATTTAAGTCTAAACATTATGATCCTATGCAGAGTTTAAAACATAGACATAAAACCCCGTTTATAAAAATAAGTTATAAAGACTCTAGAAGTATTTTAGCACGAAAAAACCATTTCTCCAAAATTATGTCACATTTATATATTTCTTCCCCTTTATAGTACGAAAGGAGTACCATCATGAAAAAGAAACTCAGTTTACTACTCGGCCTTATCCTTTTAGGAGGCTGTGTACCCATAGGGCCTGCCCCATCGGCCAGCGAAGCCACCCCTCCTCCATCCCTTAGTTATGAGGATGAAGATTTCCAGGAGCGATTTGATGCCACGGTGCCCAGCGAAGGAGCCCTGGATGCACTCTGGGATTTTTCCATCAATACCTTTAAGCCCCTTAGAAAAGAAGGCAACCGTTTCTATTCCCCTCTAAGTCTCTATTTTGCCCTTTCTATGCTAGAAGAAGGCGCTTTGGATGAGAGTCTTGCAGAACTTCAGAAAATTTTAGGAGAAGAGGTAGATGTCAAAGCCCTGATGGAACATCTAAGTTATGACACAGAGCAAATGCAGGTACTTCTTGCCAATAGCCTTTGGGTTCAAGAAGAGTTCCCCGTTAAAGAGGCCTTTAGTGAGAAACTTATGAAAGATCATTATGCTTCGGTTTATGAGCTGGATCTACAAAAACAAGCCAGTATGGACAAGATTTCTTCCTGGATTGCTAAAAATACCAAGGATCGAATCAAACCCGAGCTCAGCGTCGAAGACAGTATTCGCTTGTATCTTGTCAATACTCTTTATCTTAAAGCAGCCTGGAGAGAAAACTTTAATGAAGATCTTACCAAAGATGATAGTTTTAAAGCTATAGGGGAAGAAATCAACCATCCCTTTATGCATCTAAAGGGTGACAATGAACTTTACATGGAAAATGACACATTACAACTGGCCAGCAAAACACTCCAGGATGGGATGACGATGTACTTTGTACTTCCTAAGGAAGGCAATGGGCTAACGGATGTGGACTTCGTTAATATTCCCGGACTTATAGATGAAATGAGTGACGCTCAAATCAACTGGACAATGCCCAAGATCCATATTAAAGATGAAATGGAACTTACCGAAGTGCTGCGTAGCCTCGGAATCAACCAGATCTTCGAAGAGGATGGAAAGCTCGGAAACATCAGCGATATTCAACTACAGGTATCTCAGATTAAACAGTGGAGCGATTTACTTGTAGAAGAAAAAGGAGTTGAAGCAGCTGCTGCCACAATGATCAGCGTCCTAGAGACCTCTTTACCACCTCAATTTCCTGAAGTTGAAATGAAGTTGGATCGACCATTCTCCGTGTTCATAACCTTTAGAGATATACCTCTATTTTTTGGTGATGTTTATCAGCCCTAAAAGACAATGGCCAAGAACCAGAGATAAATAGGCTCATCCATTTTTATCTTCTAAACTTGATAGCTTTCATTTAAGACAATAATAAAACGCCCGAAGATACTGATGCGCAGTGTCTCTGGGCGTTATTTTTAAATTAAACCATTAACCCTATAGTACTACCAGATTAACAATTCGCTATTTCACTAATTTTTTAGTGAAGGAAATAAAAAACTTTTTTAAAACTACTACTACTTGGAGCACTCCATTACACTGTTGAGCTTTTTCAACATGGCTATTTGGAAACCAGGTTTTCTTTCTTTATCTTTACCTGAAACCCTTGTCGGCTTTTCTAGGTAATCCACTATATCTATGGATTTACCCAAAGACAAATCATGGTCAACAGCAAAGGAAGGAATCTCCACATATCCTTCTTTATCTATATAGTAAGCCTTGGTTTTAACACCATTATCAATGACGATTATATCGCTTCTTGATAGCTTCCTGTAATTAGATCCCAGGGGGATATTCTCATTGAACATAGTCCGTATATTTTCTAAATTTATTTCCTCCCCCAGTAGCCCTTCATAAATTTTTTCGTAATTTTCAAAGTCCGGCTGGAATCTTTTACTTTCAAAATAAGCATAATTTACAAACTGAATATTCTTTGTTCTTTCATTATTTTGTACTTGATACATAGTGTACAATGTTTCTTTTTGCACTTCTAATCTCCTTTTAGGTGTCAATATAATTTGATCTTGACTTTTGTACATTTATTTTTACTTGGTTTTAATCAAATCATTTTTATAAATGATCGAGGCTATTTATAAAAGCATTATCTTTTAACTCCTTTATTTTCCAATTTGACTGTGGCAAATACTTTAGATCAGTAGTTAAACTCTACTGCTAAAACTGTGGCTGTTTTTTATCCTATTAAAGTATATCTGGACTCGTGTATACCCATTACGGCTTAATGGAAATATTTTAAGCTCACAGAACAACTTCCTATGTTTCTTCCTAATTCCTAAAGCGATATGGATAACTATATATTACCCCACAAATCAACTTAGTAGCACATATGGAAGAAACTTTACACTTATGCAAATGTCTTTGTTTCATATTTAAGTCAATTGAGAAAGCTTTGATCTCCAGGCTATTACTGGAATAAAAAAAGCAACAAATTTCTTTGCCGCCTTTAAACAAATTTACACATAGCCTTGTGCTAAGGCAATCTAAGATCTTTTTCTCACTTTAAATCCAAAATACATGACCAAGACAAAGATAAGGATCCCAAGAGTGAGGTAGTAGTTTGCGTCGGCAACCTTTCCTACCTTTACCTGAGCCACATAGGTAAGCCCGAGATTCGTCATAAGATATAGATTGATCTTTTCTATATCAGTTCCCCGCGGAAATTTCACTAAGCCATCCTTTGATAGGGAAGCATTGTAATAAATCCCTTGCTCACCCTCTAGGGTATAGGCAAGAAGGCCACGTCCCGGTTCCTTTAATGGTTGAGCCGTAAAAGTAGGCCCTATCTCCAGGGGCATAGGTCCCCCTAGACGGGCTAGACCATCCTCTTCAAGACTAAGGGTCAAAGGAAGTCGTTTAATCTCACTGGCCTCGACTTTTTCTCTGGGCTCTATAACATAAACAATCCGGCTTTTCCAGGCTTGCATTAGCTGAGAGGATTTATAACTTATTTTTGCTTTTTCATCACTCTCTGCTGCACTGTCTGAAGCAATAAAGTATAGCTCATCGTCCTGCCACTCATATCCTCTAAGGGTAATAAGATGTCCCCCGGTGGTTAGGGGAGCCCCTTCAAGATAGGGTAAGCTGCCGCCCGGCACGTTAGAATAGGCCACGGACATGCCCAGGGGATAGCCCTGATCAAGAAGGTTAAGCAGTTCTTCTTCATCGGCATAGCTTAAATAAGACTTGTAGCCTGCTTCGCCGGCAAAGGCAACATTAAAGGCCCAGTTTCCATAACCTTCAAGATGACTATCATAACTATTAAGAGCCACTTCTTCGGGAAGAAGGTCTTCTCCCAATAGTCCAATTTGTGTGGCCGTAGTATTGGCTGAGCACATAAGCTGGGCCATAAAGGGATGACGAATCTGCTGACTATAAGCAAGTTCTCCCAAAACCTTACCGGGATGAGCTTCTTTATTTACCGGGCCTTCAGTCACCATGGTATTAAGGGTTGTTAGTGCGATACGTCTAAGAGAAACGTCTTTACCCTTTAAAACTCCCCTTACTTGAACCTTATTTGCCGTGGCTTTATCTCCTAGGACCCAGGCTGTATCATAGCTCAACTGACCATACTTATCTTCATCGGAATAGGAATGGCGTTTAGGGGATTTTTGCCAAAGACCCCAGCTAAACCAAGTGGACCACTGCTGTTCTTGTTCATGATAAAACCTAGCCTCCAGCTCTACCGACGCCTCTTGGGGCGTCAAAGCATTCCAACTTAAAACAAGATATTCAAAGGGCTCCATATCCATGGGGGGAAAAGTAAAGCTTCCTTCGTCATTTTTCTTGGCAAGCTTTAGGCTGGCCGTGGACTTGTTAAAAACAAGCCCCTGGAGCTCGGCTTCTTCTAGTTCTTCTCCTTCTAAGATAAGAAGGTTCCAGTTCCTCTTTTCTTCTGCAAAGCTAAAACTTTGTGCGCAAAGAAGAAGTAAAAAAATAAGTACAAAGGTCTTTTTCATTTATAACCTCCTAAAAAAAGGATCACCCTAGGGTCATCCTTATAACAAATAAAGTTTAACATGTATTGTAAAAAAAATGTGCTTTATCTAAACATTCTCCTCCTCTTTATCATCAAAATTTTCCGGTGTGTATTTGCCGTCTTTTTTTCTCTGCTTTACACATTGGGTTAGAAGATATTCAATCTGCCCATTAATAGAGCGAAAATCATCCTCGGCCCAGGCTGCAATCTGCTCATGCAACTTAGTCGAGAGACGAAGAGGGATCTGCTTTTTAACATTTGTCATGATTAATAAAGACTACCACTGTTTACTATGGGTTGTGCATCTTTGCTACCACAAAGAACTACGAGCAGATTGGAAACCATGGCAGCTTTGCGTTCATCATCAAGTTCCACCACATTGTTTTCAGTGAGTTTTTCAAGAGCCATTTCTACCATGCCTACTGCGCCTTCTACAATCATCTTTCTTGCATCGATAATGGCGCTGGCCTGTTGCCTTTGAAGCATCACGGCAGCAATTTCCTGGGCATAGGCAAGATAGGTAATTCTCGCTTCTATAATCTCAATACCAGCCTCTTCAACCTTGCTCTGAATCTCCTGGCGAATTCTTTCGGCTACGAGGCTACTGGAGCCTCGAAGACTTCCTTCATCGGGCTCCCCATCGCCGGTGGTATCAATTCCCGGAGCCATATCATAGGGATAATTACGAACTATGTTACGAACGGCACTATCGCTTTGCAAAGAGAGATATTCTTTAAAGTTATCCACGTTAAAAACCGCCATGGCCGTATCCGTTACGCGCCACATTACAGCAATTCCTATATCCACGGGATTTCCTAGAACGTCGTTTACCTTTTGCTTTGAATTGCTCAGGGTCATAACCTTAAGGGAAATTTTCTTGCTGCTAGTTTCAACCTGGGCATTTCCCTGTGCTCCGGAAACAAAAAACTTGTGTCCTCCGCCACTATCAACATCACCGCTTTGGCCAAGCTTTGTTTTGGCCGCGGGATTTACCGCTGAAGAGAAGGGATTGACATAGTAAAAACCAGGTTCCCTAATGGTTCCCGTATAGTTACCAAAAAGAGTCAACACAATGGCTTCCTTGGGTCTAATAACTTTCAATCCAAAAAAAGGGATAAAACCAACAATGCACCAGAATATTCCTAGACCTATAAGTAGGGATCCCAGCATATTGCCTTGGTTAGATAATCCTGAACCAAAAAATATGAGGGCTATAGCACCACCGTAGAGAAGAAGAAACAAAATCAGCATAGACATGCCATTTCTTGGTTTCATAATTTTTTCTTGCATCACACACCTCCTAATATCTTTATGATATCATTTTGATATCTATTGTCAAGATATACTGATGTTCTAAAAAAAAAGAAGTCATCGCCTGGGCGATGACCTCTATGAACTCTAAACTTCATTTAATCTTTTTTCCAGAGCCTCCAGCTCATCATAAAGCTCTTTGGGCATTTTTTTCCCATAGCCTTCGAAGTGCTCCCCTATGGATTTCACTTCTTCAAGCCATAGCTTCTTATCCACTGTTAATATTTCTTCCAGTTCCTTTTTATCAAGCTCAAGACCTGTTAAATCAAGATCTTCTACAGCGGGCATATATCCAAGAGCGGTTTTTCTTGCCGGAATAGTGCCATCAATGCGCTGAGTAATCCATTTTAGAACACGGCTGTTGTCACCAAAACCGGGCCAAATAAAATCTCCTTCTTGATTTTTTCTAAACCAGTTGACATAAAATATTTTAGGAAGCTTATCTTCTTCGGTCTTCTGAGTGGCATCGAGCCAGTTTTGCAGATAATCGGCAACATGATAGCCAATAAAGGGAAGCATGGCAAAGGGATCTCTTCTAACTTGGCCGATTTTATCGGAAATAACGGCAGCCGTTACTTCACTGCCCATAATAGAACCAAGGAAGATTCCATGCTGCCAGCTAAAGCTCTCATGAACCAAGGGAATTGTCGTGGCCCTTCGGCCTCCCACTAAAATAGCATCAATGGGAACGCCCAAGGGAGCTTCCCAGTCCGGCGCAATGCTTGGACACTGGCTGGCGGGAGTGGTAAAACGAGCATTGGCATGGGCTGCCTTTTCTTTACTCTGAGGAGTCCAATCATTGCCCTTCCAATCGATAAGATGTTCCGGAGCTTTAATGCCCATGCCTTCCCACCAAACTTTATTGTCATCGGTGAGGGCGGTATTGGTAAAAATTGTATTGCTTTGAATGGTGGCCATAGCCGATGGATTGCTTCCTTGGCTGGTCCCCGGAGCCACACCAAAAAATCCGGACTCAGGATTAATGGCATAGAGTCTTCCATCTTCGCCAAAGTGCATCCAGGAAATATCATCGCCTACGGTTTCTACCTTCCAGCCTTCAATGGTGGGAACCAGCATGGCCAGATTGGTTTTGCCACAGGCCGAGGGGAAGGCGCCACAGACATGATACACCTTGCCTTGGGGATTTGTTAGTTTCAAAATCAGCATATGTTCTGCCAGCCAGCCTTCGTCCCGGGCTATAACCGAGGCGATACGAAGGGCGAAGCATTTCTTACCCAGAAGAGCATTGCCACCATAACCTGAGCCAAAGCTGCAAATACTGCGTTCTTCAGGAAACTGTGCGATGTATTTTTTATCCATGGGAGCACAGGGCCAAGGGGTATCCTCTTCACCCTCTTCCAGGGGCGCACCCACACTATGTAAACAAGGGACAAATTCCTCACCGGCTTCAATACGCTTAAGAGCTACATCGCCAATTCTTGTCATAATAGCCATATTGGCTACAACATAAGGACTATCGGTAATTTCAACGCCCAGCTTTGCATAGGGCGAATCCACAGGGCCCATGCAAAAGGGGATTACATAGAGGGTCCTTCCCTTCATGGAGCCATTAAATAGACCATTGAGAGTTTCTTTTAAAACAGTAGGATCGATCCAATTGTTTGTTGGGCCGGCGTCTTCTTCCTTTAGGGAAGCGATAAAAGTTCGATCTTCCACCCTGGCCACATCGGAAGCGTCGCTTCTAAAAAGTGTACAACCGGGATACACATTTTCATCCAAACGCTGAGCAATACCCTTTTCTACCATCATATCTGTAAGCTCAGCCAACTCTTTCTCAGAACCATTACACCAGTAAACTTGATCTGCTTGCGTAAGTTCGCCAATCTCTTGGACCCACTTGAGCAGCATGTCCTTGCCTTTCATTTCTCCCCCCTTAATTTAAATGACAAGATTTTTCACCAGAGCAGGTATTTGCTCTAATGATGTCACAATATAATCAACTTTTAATGTACTAACATTTTCACCGGGATTATACCAACAGCTTAAAAGTCCATAGTTGACGGCCCCAAGCATATCCGAAGGCAAACTGTCACCAATAAAAAGGATTTTCTTAGGATCATCTTGACCTATTCTACTCATCATAATATCAAAAAAGCCCTTTTGGGGTTTTTCAAAGCCGGTTTCCTCGGAAATAATAATCTCATCAAAATAAGGCCTAATGCCACTTGCATCCAGTCTTCCCCTTTGAATGGAAAGAATTCCATTGCTGGCTAGGGCCAGGGGATAGTTCATACTTAGTTCTTCTAACACTTCACGGGCACCGGCGATAATATCTCCCCTTTTAGAAAGCTCTTCTTCATAACTGAGTTTCATTTTACCATCAAAACCTTGAAGATCGTAGTGATCACAAAAAAGGCGAAAGCGCTTCTCAATAAGCTCCTGCTTTTGGATTTCTCCCCGTTCCAGGGCACGCCAAAGACCACGGTTCAATCTGTTGTAGGTTTCGAGATAGTCTTTTCTATCCTCGAAACCCAGACTAAGAAGCATTCTAGTAAAGGCCTCTTTCTGGGCCGCCTTAAAATCAAGAAGGGTATCATCGGCGTCAAATACAATCCAATTTATGTTTTCATTTCTCATTTGTTTCTCCCTAAAGCTTACTTCTAACCCATTAAACAAGGTGAAGTAGCATCCCCATTGCGGCCCCAAGACCAATAACCAAAACCGGATGAATGTTTTTAAGTTTAATTAGTCCAAAAAAGCCCAGAAATAGAGCTAGGTTGAGCCAATTGATCTCGCTGAGCACAGGGTTTCCTCCGAAAAATACCACCATCTTTATAAAACCTAGAAGGGCTGCGCTTATAAGGCCGGCCGAGGTGGGCCGTAGTCCATAAAAGATTCCTTGGGTCAGGGGGCTTTTCTGATAGCGGTCTAGAAAGGGAATCAAAAGAAGGACCACTATAATAGAAGGGAGCACCAAAGCCAGCGTGGCCATAACACCACCTAAATATCCACCAACCCTTATGCCAACAAAGGTTGCCATGTTTATGCCGATGGGACCCGGTGTGGATTCACTTATAGCCACCATATCTATAAGTTCCTTTGTAGTAAACCAACCGTATTTTTCACCCATATCTTGCAAAAAGGGAATGGTAGCAAGGCCACCGCCAATGGCAAAAAGCCCCGTAAAAGCAAAGGCATAGATGAGTCTAAGAATTTCCATATTTCCTCCTTGAAAGAAGGATACCAAGCCCTGCACCCACCAAAACCGTTACTAGGATTGGACTTGAAAAACCAAGAATAAGAAAAAGAACCACTGCAAATATAAGAAGTCCTCCCCAATCTTTAATGGCACTTTTAGACATCTTAATAACTGTTGTCAAAATAAGGGCACTAACGGCAACGCGAATTCCCGCCAAAGCCCCCATCACCTTAGGGTGATCGTAAAATTGTTCGAGGATCCCGGCTAAAAAGCTAATAATCACAATGCTAGGAGAAATAAGACCCAGCACCGCAATCACAGCTCCAAAAGTGCCGGCCTGTTTTTGCCCTATAAAGGTCGCCGTATTGACCGCTATAATTCCAGGCGTCGTTTGGCCAATGGCGTAATAATCAAGAAGTTGCTCCTCCGTGGCCCATGCTTTATTTTCAACAACTTCCCTTTGTAGAAGGGGCAGCATGGCATAGCCTCCACCAAAGGTAAACAGGCCCATTCGAAAAAAAGTGCTGAATAACTCTAGGTAAATTTTCATAATTCCTCCACAAACATCCTAGCACAATTAAGATAAAAATAAAGCCTCTAAGTCTCATTTTTATTAAAGAATACATCTCATCTATTATGAAAATATGCTTTAAATTAAACCAAGGAAACCATTAATGATTGATTTCAAAAAGTTTATTAATAAAAAAAGTGGCTCCTATGTTATTGGGCCACTTCTTTTATAAGGCACTTGTCAAGAGAGACTCGCTCTTTCCCCTCTCTAAAATTTAAGAGGAAGCTTTTCATCTAATACTTTCTTTGTGTTTTCCATCATGGAAATAATGGGCAGATCATAGGGACAGCGACTCTCACACAAACCACAGGCTATGCAGTCCGCTGCCTTCTTATCAAAGGCTCCATAGCGCTCCAGGGCCCATTCTTCGAGATGATAGCGGCTATAGTAGCCCTCCATAAGAAAGACTGTAGGAATATCTATGCCTAGGCTGCAGGGCATACAGTAGCCACAGCGACGACAAAAATGTTCCCCCAGTTCATCGGCTTCTTCTTTAATAAGTTGCCGCTCCTGGGTGCTTAAAGGCCCAAGCTGCATCTGCTCTAGATTCATCCTTAATTGCTGGGGCCCGTCGATTCCCGGGATGATCACATCGCCCACCCCACCGTGAAGCAGATAGCGCAGAGCAAGGTCTTTATGACGCAGAGCCCCTCCAGCAAAGGGTTTCATAATGATGGTGCCTATTCCCTTTTCCTTGGCTCTTCTTAAAAGCGCCTCTCCCTGACTTTCCATATAGTTCATGGGAAATTGCACTGTAGCAAAAAGCCCCGACTCAATGGCCCTTTCTAGGATGTCTACCCTATGGGTCGATAAACCTAGATGGGCAATCCGTCCCTCATTTTGAACCTTTTTGCAGTAGTCATAGCCGCCTCCAGGTCCTGTAAGAATATCAAATTCCTCAAAGCTTCGCACATTATGAAACTGATAGAGATCAATTTTATCCCGTTTAAGAAGAGAAAAACTCATTTCCATCTCTTCTTTGATTCCCACTTCACTGCGCTGCATGCTTTTTGTCGCTAGATAAATATCTGGGTTTCCCAACTCCTTTAGGGCGTTTCCAATAAAGCCTTCGCTAACGGTGTAACCTCGGGCCGTATCAATGAAGTTTATGCCCATTTCAAGGCAATCCCCAATAAGGTCTATGGCCTGTTTTTCTTCAATGCGTTGAAGGGGAATCCCACCCAAACCTAGAGGGAGAACCTCCATACCGGTTGTACCTAGCTGTATTTTTCTCACTTATCCTCCAGATTTTATTTATTCAAGGGCTCCGCAAAAGGCCTTCATAAAGATAGGAAGATCTGCCGGGGTCCTTGAAGTTATAAGGTTACCATCCACTACAAGCCCTTCATCTACCCAGTCGGCGCCGGTGTGGATTAGGTCATCTTTTATCGACATAAAGGATGTGAGCTTTCTTCCTTTAAGATCCAGAGAAGAGGCTAGAAGCCAAGGTCCGTGACATATGGCGGCGATGGGTTTGCCCGCATCGTCCAGGGCCTTAACCAGCGCTCTTGTTTCAGGGCTTCTTCGCATATAATCCGGTGAGAAACCACCAGGAATTACTAGACCGGCGTAATCATCGGCATTTATATCCCTTGAGGCATGGGTGCTTTTCATTTTCATTCCCGCCGCACTGGCGTAGGAGACATCTTTATCCGTGCCAACCAAATGAACTTCGTAGTTCTCTAGAAGACGAAAATAAGGATAAATCAGTTCCATTTCATTGAAATTTGTTTCGATTAAAACAATTACTTTTTTCATTTTTTCTCCTTTTAGATTTAGTGCTGTTATTTTTTAGAATACCCCTATAGCCTCCCATTAAAACCTTAGAGGATCTTTTTCCAGGTGGCCGGTAGAAAGAGAATGAAGATAGGAAAGATCTCAAGCCTGCCAGCAATCATGGCAAAGCTAAGAAGAAGTTTGCTAAAATCACTGAGTCCGGAATAGTTTGCTGTGGGTCCTACAAGACCCAGGCCAGGTCCAATATTATTAAAGGTGGCCAAGACTGCTGAAGTAGCACTCTCTAAATCTTGAAGATCTAGACTGATAATAAGAATAAGGACAAGGACAATGATAACATAAAGCATAAAATAGTTCAGTATAGATAGAGCTCCCTGTTCACTGACGGCCCGGCCGTCTTGGGTAAGTCGTACAATTCTCTTGGGTTGCCGAATCCTTTTTATTTCCGTAAGGGCGCTCTTTACAAGAACCACAACCCTGGATACCTTAAGGCCTCCGGCGGTGGATCCAGCACTGGCTCCAATGCACATCAAACTAAGGAGAATAAGTTTTGAAAAGAGAGGCCAAGCTCCAAAATTTGCCGTACCAAAACCCGTAGTGGTAATAATAGAACTTACTGTAAAAAAACTGTGGCGAAGACTGCTTAGGCCACCGTAGAGGTCTTGGATATTGAGACTTATCGCTACAATGGCGACCAAGGCAATCAAAAGATACCAACGTAGTTCTTCATTTTTTAAGATATCTTTCTTATTGCCGAATAGAAACAGATAATGAAGGTTAAAATTGGTTCCAAACATAAGCATGGATATACCCAGTACGATTTCAATATAAGTGCTATTGTAATAACCCACACTGAGAGCTTTGTTACTAAACCCACCGGTACCGGCAGCACCAAAGGCGTGGATTAGAGCATCAAAGAGATTCATTCCTCCAATAAGGAGAAAAACTACCACAATCGCCGTCATGGCAATATAAATAACATAGAGTATTCTTGCTGTGACACTGAGTTTGCTCACAAGTTTACCAAAACTTGGCCCCGGCACTTCAGCCTTGATCATTCTTAGGCTATCGGTAGGTATTTTTGGAAGAATAGCCAGAGCAAATACTAGAATTCCCATTCCACCAATGACATGGGTAAAGCTGCGCCAAAACAACATGGAGTGGCTCAGTGCCTCTACATCTTTAAGGATCGAACTCCCCGTGGTAGTAAAGCCGCTAGAGGTTTCAAAAAAGCAGTCCACTAGGTTGGGAATTTGTCCTGAAAAATAAAAGGGTAAACTACCAAAAAAACTTAGTAGTATCCAGCTCATTCCCACAATAACGAAGGCTTCTCGCATATAAAAATGATGGTCAGCCAGCTTCTTTCGGTAAAGCAAAGTGCTCACCAGTATCAAAAGAACAATAGTGAAAACATAGGCAAGAATATCTGAGGCTGCCTCTTTATAGATCAGCCCCACAGTAAGAGGTAAAATGAGAAGTGCCGCTTCTATACGAAGCAATTTAGCCAATACATAACGTACGATATTATAATTCATAACTATTCCAGGATATCATCAATATCTAAGAGTCCATCTTTGATTGTGATGACAATCACCTTGTCTCCTGCTTCTATTTTGTCATTACCTCCAGGAAATAGAGCTTCTCCCTCCCGAATGATATAGGCAATAATCATATTTTTTTTGATGGGAAGTTCTCTCAGAGGGCGACCTATCACCTTGGAACGCTCTTTAACGCGAAACTGCAAACTCTCCACCCGATCATCGGCTAGCTTATACAGAGCCTCTACATTGGAACCCATAGAGTTTTCTATGGCCCGAACAAAACGGGTAATGCGATTGGCAATAAGACGTTTAGGGGTAATGATGCTCATAAGTCCAATATCTCCAAGATAACTGATAATGGCTGTGCGGTTAATTTTTGTAATGATCTTTTGTACGCAGCACTTCGAAGCATACATACTAATGACGATATTTTCTTCATCCATGCCGGTTAGGCTCACTACGGCTTCATAGCGGTGGATGCCTTCTTCATCAAGATTGCTTTTCTCACTGCCATCGGTATGAATAACAGCTACCTTGGGAAAGGCCACAGCTAAATCTCTCGCCTTTTGCCGATCCTGTTCTATAACCTTAACATCCATATCCGTCATAGCCAGCATCCGTAGAAGGTAATGGGTAATTCTTCCTCCACCGATAATAAGGCAACTTTTAACCCTGCGGTGCTGAGCCCCCAGGGAACTATAGAATTTCTCCAGATCCGCGGGCCTACCTGTAACGTGGATATGGTCGCCCTCTCTTAGAACGCTATCGCCCTTGGGGATAAAGACTTCGCCATTTCTCTCAATTATGCACACAATTAAAGAGCTATAGCGTTTTTTAAAACTAGGTAAATCCATCCCTCCTAGGGAGCTTCCAACATCGATGGAAACCTTGACAAGACTTACAAGATTGTTAGCAAAGGTATCTACATTAAGAGCAAAGGGAAATTCAAGTTCTAAAAATATTTTTTTTGCCGCTTCGAGTTCAGGATTGATCATCATATGAATCCCAAGACTATCTTCAACAAAGCTAAAGGATTGATAATTCTCTGGAGTTCGAACCCTAGCGATGGTATAGTCAGCTCCAATTTTATTGGCCATTATCGCTGAAATCATATTGATCTCATCCATCTCGGTAACGGCAATAAAAACATCACAGTGGGCCACGTCGGCCTCCATTAAAATTGGATAAGACGCACCGTTGCCAACAATGCCGCTGATGTCTGCCTTCTCCATAAGATGCTCCAATACATCGGCATTTTGCTCTATAAGAAGGACATTGTTTTTTGTCGTTGAAAGTTCTGTACAAAGAAGCTCTCCGACTTTTCCGCCACCTACAATAACTATATTCATTTTTCCTCCCAACCGAGGCAGCGCTGAACTGCTCTATCCCATAAATCGACCTTTTTTTCAACCCATTGACAATCCTTTTGGGGTAAAAACACTCGGTCTTCAATTTTAAGTCCCTTAAGTTTTTCTCTGTCTTTCCATAGGCCAACCCCTAGGCCCGCTAAATAGCAAACACCAAGGGCGGTACTCTCAAGGTTTTTTGGTCGATAAATCGGTTTTTGAAGTAGGTCTGCTTGAAACTGCATTAAAAAATTGTTTGCCGAAGCTCCACCATCTACCATAAGCCCCTTCAGTTCGATGCCGCTATCCTTTTGAATCAAATGAAGAACGTACCTAGACT
>LFRM01237706.1_pt1 | contig 28713 bp, 27 predicted proteins | sample 618341 | NCBI WGS metagenome assembly LFRM01 (sample SAMN03654438, study PRJNA283298) | anaerobic digester metagenome | isolation source: pool of bioreactors CSTR01a, CSTR02a, and CSTR03a thermophilic anaerobic... | place: Denmark: Kgs. Lyngby | collected 2014-05-21 | reverse complement strand
GCTTTGGGCCCTGGCTTCAAGGCCGGCAAGGATTGCCATGTGGTCATAGAGACCAAGCGTGGTCACTCTATGGGAAGGATCATCCGTGAAGGAGAGGCCCTGGCAAATACCGGCATACCCGGCATCATCGCAGGATTCGGACGCGAACGCGTCATCCACAGCCCTGATGAAGGGGTCTTTTCCAGTGACCGTAAGATTGGAGACCTGGTGAAAAAGGATGAAGTCATCGCTTACGTTGGGAAGAGCCCTGTCCGAGCACCGCTGGAAGGAATGATAAGAGGCCTGCTCAACAACGGCCTGACTGTTCCCACCGGTTTCAAGATCGCCGATATCGACCCAAGGGGGCTAAAAGCGGATTTCACAACAGTAAGTGACAAGGCTATGGCCATCGGCGGCTCCGTCCTGGAGGTTTTTGACAACTTCCTGGCAAGACGGTAACTACCTGACCATCAAGGCCAGTTCCCCCTTCTCCTGTACCGACCCTATGACCGTGAAGCCGGTTTTCCTGCAGTACGTTCGCGCATCCTCAGGAGGCATGGAGAACAAGAGGCCTCCAGAGGTCTGAGGGTCGTGGAGGATGTTGATGACCACCTCCTCCAGGTTTCGGTCGAATGCAACCTTGTCCTGCAGGTACTCCTTGTTATGGTACAGGCCTCCGGGGTTCATGCCATCGAGCGAGTATTGCCTGGCTTCTGGAAATATGGGGACCCGGGCACTTTCCACAACCATGGTAACCTCACTGGATGACGCCATCTCATACAGATGCCCCAATAAGGAAAAACCCGTCACGTCAGTCGCCGCATGGACAGTGAATGCACACGCTTCATCCCGTGCATACTTGTTGAGCGTTATCATGCTCCCTATCGCTGCCCGGGCCGCCTCATCGCTGGCAACCCCTGCCTTGACTGCCGTGTTGATGATTCCCACCCCCACGCTCTTGGTCAGTACCAAAAGGTCTCCGACCCGAGCGCCTTCATTCCTCCACAACGACCCCTCTTTTCCAAAACCTGTGACACACAATCCGTATTTTGGGGTCGGATCACTTATGGTATGGCCTCCGCCCACCACGGCCCCGGCCTCAGCTACCTTGCTCCCTCCGCCAAGCATGATCTGCCTCATGATTTCCAGATCCAGACAGGAAGGGAAACAGATGAGATTCATCGCAATCTTCGGTTCGCTGCCCATGGCATAGATATCACTGAGGGCATTAGCCGCCGCAACCTGCCCAAAGATGTAGGGGTCGTCGACCATGGGAGGGAAGAAGTCCACACTCTGGATCACCAGCGTCCCATCCTCCAGGCGATAGACCAGAGCATCATCGCTCTTCTCATACCCCCCTACCAGTTCAGGGCAGGGGGTATGAGGAATTGAATCCAGCACCTCATGCAGCTGTAAGGGGGGCAGCTTTGCAGCACATCCGGAGGTTTTGACAAGAGAAGTCAGTTTAACCATGATCGATCCTTTAAGGGCAAAGTGCTACGCCGCACTCCCTTGCATCTCATAAACTATCTTTAGTTAACCATTGTTTTCTCAATAATTCAATGGAAAACTCATCTTTCCCATGATATCCTACAAGCACTTTTCACCGGATTGCATGAACGGAAGCACTTACCGGCTTATACCATAAGGAGCGATCATGAACCGATACTATGCAACTCTCTTCGCAAGGCTGAAAAAGGGGACTCTGATACGCAAGACTGTCCTGACAAAGGAGGGTATCGGTGACGAGGCTCTCTTTTTAGGAAATAGGATGATAGCCTCCCTTGCAAAGCAGGATCATGACTGGCAGCAGGAAGACCTGCTTGTGGAGCAGTTGGATTCCAAGATTGAACTGGTACTCTGTGGAGGCGGGCACATTGCCAAGGAGCTCTACAGCCTGGCAATCCAGCTGGGTTTGGATATCTCAATCCTCGACGAACGCGAGGAGTACTGCAACAGCAGCATCTACCCTGAAGCAACCTTATATTGTGCTCCGTTTGAAGAGACGTTGAGTAAGGAACAGCCTTGGATCAAGCCCCACTTCGTGATCATCACTCGCGGACACAATTTTGACCAGTACTGCCTAAAACAATGTCTGAAGCTCCCTCACGCATATATCGGCATGATAGGAAGCAGGAACAAAGTGGCAGTCACCATGGATAACCTGAAGAAGGAGGGAGTTGATGAGGAGAGCCTCAGGGAGGTTTTCTCACCCATCGGCCTTCCCATTGGAGCCGTGACAGCAGCAGAGATAGCCATCAGCATAATGGCCCAGATAATCAGCACCTACCGCCAGGACGTGAAACGTGTCCGTCTCGACCCCCGGCTTCTGGAATCCCTTACGAGGGAAAAGGGGTTCATTCTTGCCCGGGTAATCAGAAAGAGCGGGTCAGCCCCTTGTGATGTGGGGTTTCAGATAGCTCTCTTCAGCGACGGATCAACCCAAGGCAGTGTCGGTGGAGGTCTCATTGAAGCCAATGCCATCGCCCATGCCCGCTCGATGCTCGCAGACCCAACCATGGGTAACTGTATCATCGAATACACACTGGATGACACGAAGGCAGGTTCTCTCGGCATGATTTGCAAAGGTGATGTCACTCTGCTATTTCAACGGCAGTGATAGCCCTTGGCGTTCATTTCATAGGCATAGAAATCTTCGCCCTGGCTCTGGTCGTAGAGGAAGTCCCAACACCCCATGCGATGGAAGAACTCCCCTCCGAAGCCTTTCTTGAAAGTGGTAAGAGAGCTCATAGGGTGGCTCTTGTCCTCACGGGGGGAAACCCCGAACAGATCGTAGCTGGTGCACCCCCATGACCGTGCCAACTGTATCGCGTTCCACTGGAGGGCGTAGGTGCTCATGCTGTTGCGCCTGAAGGAGGACGAGGCTCCATACAGATAGGTCGCGCGATCACCTGAACGGGAGAGGAACATCGAGGAGAGAGGAATGCCATCAAGATAGGCAACCATCAGGGAGAAGCACGGCTCCTCCATTCCCGAGACAAACAATGACTCAAAAAAGGAGAGGTCATGCAACTGGATGTTGTTGCGCTGGCATGTCTCTGTATAGAGGGCATAGAAAACCGGCAGATCCTTACGGGTGACCTGTCTGACCTCCACCCCTTTCCGCTGTGCCAGCCTGATGTTGTAACGGGTCTTATGGTGCATGCGCAAAAGCAGTTCCTCTTCGCTTCCCCTCAGATCGACGAACATGGTATCACAGGGCAGCTGGTCGGAACAGGACTTGCGGATATGGTGTGAGCAGGTGCCCCAGTTCAGGCGCAACTGCTGAGCCTGCAGGGAGACTTCCTCATCTTCCCAGATGCGTTGCCATGGCAGGTCATACCTGAGCAGGATGCAGTTGTCAGGTAGCTTCTCCTGAAGCTGCAAGGAGAGGTCCTCAAGAAACGGACCCATCTTGTCTTCCAGCGGCTTGAGCACAGGTCCGTAGGGAACATACCCTATGCTCTGGTTGCGGTTTATCGGAGAGAGCAGCACCAGCACATCGTCAAGCAGATAGGACGATCCTTCCATGTTCGATATGTCTGAAGAGCGGACTTTTATGTCGAAGGCTTTGGTCTGGTAGCCCTGGTTTTCTTTCACATGTGACCAGAAGGAACTCTGGTGCAACAACGGCGTGTCATACAGGCAGGAAGTATCCTTTTCCTGCAACATGAGATTCATCACATTCCCCCAAAAGCGTTATGCAAGATTCGAGCCTACCATACAAAGCAAGGGGTGTGAAGGGCTTCGGATATCTCCTTGCTCACAGTGTAGAATTGGCGAGGAATACCAATAATCAGCTTGAAACGATAGGAAAGCCCTTGGATATTTCTGCGAAGAGAAGTACGTTTGACATGTGAGGAGGCACTATGGCCAGAAACATTGTATTTTACTGGTGTCCGGTTTGCAATTCTGTCGTGGAGCTTGTTGAAAACGGCGGGCATTCGCTTGTCTGTTGCGGCCAACCGATGGAGAGGCTGAAGGTAAAGGAAAAGGGAGAAGGCTCAGAGTACCACCTCCCCTCGCTAAAGCACAGGGACGGGCTTCTGTATGTGAATGTGGGCAGCAAGCCCCATCCCCAATCGGAAGACCACCATATAAAATTTATCGTTTTTGTCACAAAACAAACGGTTAGGCGCAGCGACATAAAGAGCAACAGCATGGCCACTGCTGTCTATACCGACAAAGATCATGGAGATGTATATGCATACTGTTCAACACACGGACTGTGGAAAACCTCGTTCTGATTCGCTGCTGATCGTAGTCGACATGCAAAAGGATTTTGTGTACGGCTCCCTAGGTACGGATGAGGCCCGAAAGATAGTCCAGAAAACCAAGGAGAAGGTAGCCTCCCACAAGGGGGAGCTCTGGTTCACCCTTGATACGCACCAAGAGGACTACCTTGAGACTCTAGAAGGCAAAAGCCTGCCCGTCGAACACTGTATCAAGGGGACGGAGGGGCATGATTTGATAGATGAGCTTCAGCAGTTTGCAGAAAAGGGAAGGTTCTTCGAGAAGCCCACCTTCGGATCGGTTGAGATGGCCGAGGCAATAAGGCAGAGACCCGATATCAAGGACGTGGAACTTGTGGGGGTCTGTACCGATATCTGCGTCATCTCCAACGCCCTCCTTCTGAAGGCTTTCCGACCCGAGCTTTCCATCAGCGTGGACAGCGCCTGTTGTGCGGGGACCACTCCCAACAACCACAGTTCTTCATTGATTGCTATGAAATCTTGCCAAATAGCTGTCATTTAGGTATTTTTTCTTCAATCTGTAATGGACAAATGATGTCAACCCCTTGTAGGATTGTGGATACAGACATCTTAGAAGGAGGCTGCTCATGGAACAGTCCTTGTCATATGTTCTGGTGACCCCATACACTGTAGCAAAAAGTCGTACAGGAGGGGTCTTGTCCAGACTCTTATCACGAATATCATTGGAACTGGTTGGCGCTCAGATGATCGCCATGGATCTGAAGATAGCCCAAGATTATGCGTCAATAATCCGAAACCGGGAAAAGGCGGAAAGCTTCATCGCATCCGTCATACTTGGTGATTATGTAGAGCAAAATCTCGCACCCTCCGGTGGATACCGCCACCGCTCCCTCTTGCTGGTATTCCGAGGCGAAGATCCCTGCACCCAACTTGCGCAGGTATGCGGGGCCTTCCAGCCCGACGCCAGTGCAGTTGAGATGGTCACAGGCCAGTCCATACGCGACACCTATGCCGACCTCATATTCACCGACGAGTCCAACACCGCTGTCACCTACTTTGAACCTGCGGTCCTGACTGCCCTGACTCAAAGTGAAGCCGACACCACCCTCTCACTCTTCGCTTCATGGCTGCCAGAGCAGAAGAACATCATTGAGACCAGACACAAGCATGACGGAACCGAAAGGACCTTGGTGATCATAAAGCCGGACAACTGGAAATATGCTTCCTCCCGCCCCGGCATGATCATCGACATGTTCTCCAGGACAGGACTGCGTATCATCGGCATGAAAGTGCTTAAGATGTCCGTAGCCCAAGCCCTGCAATTCTACGGGCCCATCAAGGACGGCCTCAAGAAAAGGCTCGCACCTGTGTACGGCATGCAGGCAAGGGAGCTCCTTGAAAGGGATTTCAACATCCTGCTCCCCGACCAGCTCCAGGACATCCTGACCGAAAGCTTCGGTGACATGTACTCCGAAGAGCAGTTCGAGACCATCGTAGAGTTCATGTCGGGCCTGAAGCCCAGCGCCTGCGAAGGGAAGAACCTGGAGGACCCGGGACTTGTCAAGTCCATGGTTCTCATCTATGAAGGGGTCAATGCTGTTGAAGAGATCCGCAAGGTCCTGGGCCCCACCAACCCTGAAAAAGCACCGGCCGGCACCATAAGACGCGAGTTTGGAACGAACATCCGTGTCAATGCAGCCCATGCTTCAGACAGCCCCGAGAATGCACTGCGTGAGATGGAAGTCCTGGATATGGAGAAGAACCCTTTGGCAACTCTGCTCAAGAATTACATCTCCATCTCCCTGCCCCCTACAGTAATCGCTTCTCCCCGACCAACTCCCTGAGGTGGGTCGCATCCTGGGTGACCTCCAAGGTCCCCAGGTAGACGTTATCCTCATTGCGTACGGCAAAGTACTCGATGTGGACAAACCTCCCTCCTACAGTCAGATAGAAGTTTGCAGAATCCTCGCTCCCCTCTTTGAAGGAAGTGAGGATTTTCTCTACTGTACCCACGCTCTTGGGAGGGTGGCAGTTTTGTACCTTCCTTCCTATTACCGCCGGCGAACGGGGAAAAATCCTGTGAGGCGGGTCAGAGTAGAACGCTACGCGGTCATCACTGTCAAGAAAAGCGATATCCAGGGGGAGCAGTTTGAAAACAAGCTCCAATACGGCAAAATCGAGGGTCCCAGTCGGAGAGACGAACAGCTTTCGACCTAGCGCTTGTTTGGCGGCCTGAGAGCCAGCATCTGTTCCTCTACCCATCGCCCTCTCATCTGCTATGCTCCTGAATGAGACAGGAAACAGGATGTGCTTTTCACGATAGAGCAGGGTCTGCACAAGAAAATAGAACTCTCCGAATGTTTTCCAGAACCCTGCAAGGCCGGCATGCTCTGCCACTACTGCCTTTTTCAAGGCAAGGGTCCTATCCTGTAGGGCCCACATAAGCTTTACACAACTATGGTTGGCCTCCGACATCTCAAAAAGTGGGAAAAGTTCATTCTGCAGCCGGACATAGTGCGTAGCAAGCAGGTCCATTGAGGCTACCAGACGCTTAAGCGAGACAACGCTATCCATCTCATTGGGAACAACCTGATCGGATCCTTGCTTTGCCTTGGCTTGAGATCCGGCCTCCAGTTGTATCCTCTTTGAGAGACGCTGCATTTCATTTGCCATCACAAGCAGCTGCCTGTTCTCCGCTTGCAACGAAAAGAGCAGATGACCCTCTGGATACACCGGTTCCGGATAAGCCTCCAAGGCCTTGCTTACGGCACGGATGAACTGAGCCACAGGAGCTGCAAGACTCTCCACATCGTCACTGCTGCGCAACACGGCATCCAAGGCATCATTGACCTCAAAGGGGCTTGCGCTGTGAAGATCGGCCTCGTAGGCATGAAATTCAGCCTTGCCCGCCTGCTTGTCGACAAGCAGCTTCAAATATTCGATAAGACGTGTGGTGCGGGGGTTTTCCCTCTCTAACAGTTCCATTGTTCTCTCCCAAGGTCTCTACTTTTGCTTCCTATACGCAATCCATGCTTTTTGCAGTATATACCATGCCCCTGAAAATAAAAGGATCTTTCAATACATTTAAGTTGCCATCTGCCTCCCCAGGCTATAGTATACATTTTATGAATCATCGCTTAAAGCCTATTTTCCTGCTCCCAATCTTACTCCTCTATACGAACATGCTCTTTGCTGCTCCAAACCTGTATGTACTTAGCCTCTTTGACAATGAAAGCATAACCAGCACGAGAGCCTATGGGGGAAGGGCCACTATTGGATTCGGCAATGACGAGCTCTACTGCACAACAAGTTTTCGCCTCTACAATACAGATACCAATACCACAGTGCATACTGCTAAAAAGGTCTTTGATCACGCCTCGTCACTGACAGGCTACATGTCCGGAAACATAGCATATTCCTCCCACGACACTTTTAACGGAACAACCTCTGCAATAGGCTGCTTCACTCTTAACTACACCACACCCTTCTCATCTTTCCCTACCCTGCTCAGTGCCTGTGTGGGTGTACACATAAGAAACAGCTGGTCAAAATACCATGATAGGCCCCTATGGGATTTTGACCCTCACCTCTCCTTCTCTGTTACACAAGAGCTCTTGGACCTTTTGTATGTCAATCTCTTCATAAATACGGATATCCCCACGCTTCATGCGGCCAACCTGTCCTACTGGTATGGATTTTCAGTATCACTGGCACTCAATGAAAATATAATGGTAGTCATCAGGCCGATGGTAAGACTCAGCGATTTTACCAACGAATCCCAATTTGTCTCAGAACGGGAAATCTCCTGTTCACTCTGTTGGACTGATTCAACTGCAAGAAATCATATGAAACAAGGAATAGGTACCTGGATATGAAAAGATTGTTACCCTTGCTGATGATACTTTTCATCCTCTCATCCTGCAATCTCTCCATCTTACAGGTCATCGATGGCAAAAAGGCTGATGAGGACAGGAATACCTTTATGATACAAGAAGCCTTTGAAAGTCCCACCTCCTTTTCTTTGCTGCTTGTCACCGACATCCACTTCGACCGACATGACAACGGGGTATATTATAGGAATAATCAGTTTTTTGATTGGATCCAGGAGAATCAGTCTGATTTTCCAAACCTCGACACCATGATATGCCTAGGGGATATCACGGAAAACTCCTCCACTGAGGAGTTCAACAGATACGCTTCCTTTAGAAACGATCTTATCAAAAAAACAAACATCCGAGAGATACTCACGATCAAGGGCAATCATGACATCCGCCCAGATACCAATCATATGGCAGACTGGAAAAACATAATACGACAACCTGAGTACCAAGCGGTCGCCTATAAGGGCATCTCTTTCTACCTGTTGAATACGGCAAACAGGACACTGGGTAAAACACAGCTTAAAGAGTTACAAGAAGCAACCAAACAGGACCCTCGCCCTAAGATTTTCTTCTCACATATGCCGCTTTACGGCAAACCGTCTTTGGTCTATTTCGCTTTGCAGGATAACCAGGAAAGGGAGGAAATAATCTCTCTGCTTGTCAGGAGGAGAGGAATGCTCTTCCTTGCTGGACATCATCACCAAGGAGATGTGCTCTACTCCTTCACCCCCACCACGACAGAATTTATTTTAGGAGCATTTCATGGAAGAGACTCCCTCTTCGAACAGACCAAACCCCGATGGTATATACTGGACCTTGATGCTGAGGCCAAGGAAATCAAGATTATCCGTTACCAAGTGGAGCCGGATGCGAATAAGCCGTCACGGAAAGTGATGGCGACCTTGCACGTTACGCTGTGATATGTAAGACTTTCCATACTAGCTAGATGATTGATAAAAAGGAAAGCAGACCGATGAAAAAGAGACGTAAACCTTATGGGTTACTCCTGATATATGTTCTGGTGCTGGCCGGATGCACTACCCAGGTAGGCTTGGGCCTGGGTTTTGGAACCGGAGGAAGCTCCCTCAGCTTGGGAATCAGCACCAGCCTGCCGAGGGAAGAAAAGACAAACATGTGGGCTCTGCAAGGCAGGATCCTACCCAGAAAGGCGGGAGAGCAAGTTGTACTGACCTTCCCAAAGGACGGTAAGGCCGAGGGTAAGATATGGGGAACTGAACTGTATGCCGAAAAATCAACGATAGGCATGGCTGCTGTGCATAGCGGACTCATCACCTTTGAGGACGGGGGGACAGTGACTGTTCGCAGGGAAGAGAAGACAAGGGGGTTCCGTGGAAGTTTCAGAAACGGAATCGAATCACTATCTTCGGATAAAAGGTATCATGCCTTCTCATTCGTCAGGGAGGATGGCAGATGACCCGTTTTTCCAGACCTGCAAATGCTGAGGAAGCCATAGAATAAGCCTATAATGCTCCACACAGGCCTGAGCAGGCTTGCATACTTTGTTTTCATTTCCTATAGTCAAACCATGATACTGTACTCATTTATGCAGATGTTGCCCATTTTACTGCTTACCTTGGCGGGGTTTGGGTTTGCGAAACTATATCCTATCAGTCAGGACACGTTGGTGGTGATCATAACCGACCTGTTTATGCCTGTCCTTGTCTTCGTATCGCTCTACAAAAGCGACATACATGCGTCCCTTGTCCTGGACTTGGCAGGAGCGACCACCCTCATAGTAATCCTGCTCACCCTCTCCTCGTTCCTGTACGCTACACTCTTCAAGCTGGACAAACGTGCTTTCATGCCATCTCTCATCTTCATGAACTCCGGATTCCTAGGCATCCCCCTGCTGCAGCTCTGGGGAGGGACTCCTGCGATGAACATCATTGTCATCTACGACCAGATACAGTCAATTTTTATCTTTACTTTGGGCATACTCATCATCACAGGGGGAATAACCAGGAAATCTTTGGCTACTATTGTCAAATCTCCCATCTTATGGGCTGTTTTTGCAGGATTTTTCTTCCGTATCACAGCCATCTCCATTCCATCGGCCCTCGTAACCACCTTCGAGTTTGCCGGTTCAGCCGCTTCTCCCCTAGCCGCCTTCACCTTAGGAGTATCCCTGAAAGGGACCAATTGGCATCTCGACCGACATATCGTGGGGGGACTGTTCATCAGATTTGTAGGAGGATTCATGTTTGCACTCCTAGCCACCCGCCTCTTTGGTATTACAGGGCTCAGCAGAAGTGTCGTGCTGGTGGCTTCCACCCTACCCTCCGCAGTCTTCACTTCGGTACTCCCCATCAGGTACGGGGTCCCTTCAGATTTTGGGAGTACCATGGTCATCATCTCCACCATCCTGGGCATAATCACCATTCCATTGAGTTTTTTACTTGCAGGATACTAACCCCCTCCGTTCCTGCCTCCTGACCTTCGATCCAATACAAGAAATCCTTAGGGAGGTTTTATGAAAAACTATTCCATGATACCGATACTCATGCTTATCCCCACCCTGCTTTTCTCAGCAGGGTTGCTGGAGCCGGATCCTGTTGTCATGCAGGGAGGTCAGACATCCGAGGAGCTCTTCACACACTCCGTACAACAGTTTTCCGACAAGCTTTTTTTTGAAGGTGACTTAGCAGACGGAAACGCCATGCTCTCACCCTTGTCGGTATTGCTCGCCCTGGGGATGACCGCCAACGGAGCGGAAGGAACCACTCTCTCATCCATGCTTGATGTATTGGTAGCGAAGCGGGGAACGCTAGAACAGTTCAACAACGCCAATGCAGCCTACCTGGACAGCATCAAAAGCCTGGATGATGTCGAACTGAGTATTGCCAACAGCCTCTGGCTCAACAAAAGCGTGCCCTTTGACAGGGAATTCCTCTCCAGGACAAAAAACACCTATCACGCTTCTGCCGAAGCTTTGGATTTTTCAGCCGGAAGTTCCCTTGCTCTAATCAACTCCTGGGTAAACGATGCAACCGGAGGAACCATCACCTCCATCCTTGATGCGATAGACCCGGATGCGCTGATGTATCTGATAAATGCTGTATACTTCAAGGGTGACTGGTCGAGTCCCTTTACCAAAGAGGACACCTATGAAGAGGATTTCCACTTGAACGGGAACACGATAAGGGTCCCTTTCATGCACCAGAGTGCGGGACTTCCTTATGTGGAAGCCATGGATGCCCAGATGTTGATGATGCCCTACTCCAACGAAAGATTCGCCCTAATCACCATCCTACCTTCTGAGTCTGCAGATCTCAACTCATGGCTAGCCCTCCAAAGGGATCGGGGCGGGTTTACTCAAAGGATGTTCACGGCGATAGAGAGGATGCAGATGACCCGTATGGAACTTTCCCTGCCCAAGTTTGAGGCGTCCTATAAGGACTCGCTTGCGGATGAGTTGAAACAGTTGGGTATGGTAGATCCTTTTGACAGGGGAAAAGCCGATTTCTCCAGGATGACGGAGAGCGGAAGCAAGGATCTGGTCATAGGCGAGGTCCTGCACAAGACCTTTATCCGTATTGATGAGAAGGGTTCGGAGGCAGCTGCGGTCACATCCGTCATGATAAAGGTAACCAGCATGCCTATCAGAGAGAGTCTCGAACTGAGTTTTGATCGTCCCTTCTTCTATGCGATCATCGACAGGGAGGCTGGGATCCCTCTGTTTATGGGTACGATGGTGGATCCGGCATCCGAATGAAGGCAAGCCTGATCAGGCTTCAGCCATCTCCTTGGTCAGGGAGAATTCAAGTTTCCTGTCCTGGTAGTAACCGCGCTTCTCATTGGGCATGAGGGCTGCCATCCGTAGCATGATCTCATCGATTAGCGCTTCCCGGGTCGCAGCATCCACCCGTCCGCCCTTCTGGATGATTTCAAAGGGTTTTCCCACTGCTATGGTGATGGGAGTACGTCTCAAACGCTTGATATTCTTGGAAAAGTCATTGAATCCTGTGATCACGACAGGGAGCATCGGAGCGTCCTTCTTGTGGGCGATGAAAGCAATCCCTGCCTTGCCTTGTTGCAGCGAACCATCCTTGCTCCTCGTCCCTTCAGGGGCCATGGCCAGAATTTCATTGCGGTCGAGGGCGGAAAAGCACGCTTCCATTGTTTCCCGTCCCATATTCTCACGGTCTACAGGAATGCTTCGCCAAGCATTCATAACCCAACCGAAGATCTTATTGTCCCAAAGCTCCTTCTTCGCCATGGCGAGCAGGTTTCTCGGTTGCAGGAAAACATAGAGCATGGGACCTTCAAGGGCTGAGGTATGGTTGACCATCATAAGGAACGGCCCATCCTGAGGCACTTTCGCCAACTCTTCCCTATTTATGCGACAGGTGACCCTGAAGAACCCTCTCAATGCAGCATTGACAATTCTTTCTGATACTTTCATGGGCAAACTATAGCAGAGAGCTGTGCTGTCGAAAAGAGGGAAACAGCAAATCATACGTTTACGTCATGCGATTATTTGTGCTATGGTTAATGAAGGTACGTATTTTAAGGAGCTTATGATATGGAAACTAGAACATTTGATACATTGGGCGTCACCTCATCCCTACTGGGTTTTGGTGCGATGCGCCTACCCCTTACAAAAGGTGGGACCATAGATGAGCCAAAGGCCGAGGAGATGATGGACTTGGCCATCAAGTCTGGAGTCAATTACATCGACACGGCCTATCCTTACCATGGAGGTACAAGCGAGGCTTTTGTGGGTAAGGTCATGAAGAAATACCCGAGAAAGTCCTTCTTGCTTGCAACCAAACTCCCTTGCTGGCAGGTAGACTCCCTCGATGATGCCAAAAGGATATTCAATGAACAGCTCGAGCGCCTGGAGATGGAGTATGTGGACTTCTATCTGTTGCACTCCATTGACGGGGCAGTATTTGACAAGATGGTCGGCCTTGGCATACTCACATATCTTGAAGAGCTCAAGAGTGAGGGCAAGATCAGATATATAGGATTCTCCTTCCACTCCATCTATGAGGATTTTGAACGAATTCTCTCAAGTTATCATTGGGACTTCTGTCAGATACAGTACAACTACCTCGATACGGAGGAGCAGGCGGGAACCAAGGGATATCTTCTGGCAGAGAAGATGGACATCCCTGTCATCGTGATGGAACCCATCAAGGGAGGCTCCCTTGCAGCCCTTCCTCCAGACATGCTGCATAAACTCTCCGGCCTTGATGCCAACGCCACTTCAGCCTCCTTTGCATTGCGCTGGGTCGGCAGTCACCCCTTTGTAAAGGTCATACTCAGCGGCATGTCCACATTGGAACAGGTATCCGACAACCTCAGGACCTTCACCGATTTCAAGAAGCTTGAGGAGAAGGAGTTTGTTGTCCTTGATGAGATCGGGGACACCATGCGCGGCAGGGTCGGTAACGGGTGTACAGGGTGCAAGTACTGCATGCCTTGCCCCTTTGGTGTCGACATCCCAGGGAACTTCTCTCTCTGGAATCGCTACCGCATGTTCGAAAACTATGAGATGGTCAAGGAAAACTGGGAAGACGATACAAAGAGTGACAAGAGGCCTCCTGTCTGTACTGAGTGCGGCCAGTGCGTCCCACTCTGTCCTCAAAACATTGATATACCCGGAGATTTGAAAAAGATGCAGGGTGAACTCAGCGAGGCCAGGCAAGGGAAAACGAAGTAACTGTAGGCTACGACTGCTAGAGGCAATGGCGAGATCTTTCTCATGGGAAGGACTCGCCATTGTTTTCCCTTTGCTTTATGCTTACAAGCAAAGAAAGAGAGAAAACAATGGAAGCTAAACAAAGAGCAGCTGGAGCCCTTTTAGGGTTGTTTGTCGGAGATGCCCTAGGCATTCAGGCGGAAGGGAAAGAAGAGAAGAATCTCCTAGAGGAGTTTCCTCAAGGCCTTGGTGAACTGTACAGCATAGAGAGAGACTGGGGCGAAAGCGGGGAACTTACCGATAGCGGGGTGCTTGGGATCCTGCTCTCCCTGAGCATCATCTTCCTTGAAGGGTATGATGCTGACCATGTCAAGGCAACCTACCGCAAATGGATCAAGCTTGAGCCCACTCTGCTCCGTCCCTCGTTGCTACAGATGTTCGAAGGCACTCCCCTCACCGAGTGTGAAAACAACTATGCACTGATGCGAGTAGCCCCTATTGGAGTAGTAGGGACAAACAAGACAGAGAAAGAGATAGCCAGCATGGCAGAAGCGGAGTGCGTCATGACCAATCTTGACCAGACCTGCATTGATGCCAACAAGGTCCTCTCTTGGGCCATAGCAGAGGCCATCAGAGGTGAAGGCCATACATTCAGGCTGGCTAATTATCTGGTGGCAACCTGCAAGAAGTTTGGCATTGAAGATAGTATCCAACAAGCGATCCAAAGGGCGATGGATGGGAAGCATCCTCCTAAGGGAGAACAGGAAAGCGCTCTGTTCTCATTGGAACTGGCCTTGTACGCCTTTCTCCACACTAGCAGCTTTGAAGAAGGCATGGGCGTTGTGGTGATGAAAGGCGGCTCTGCCAATGCAAACGCATCAGTCTATGGTGCCCTAGCAGGAGCTTTCTATGGGGATGAGGGCATACCTTCTCGCTGGAAGGAGGAGCTTGAAGTTCCTGAGACCTTGGCAAGATACATCAAGAAACAGACTACATTCAGGAGACAGAACCTCAGCTTGGAGTTTATGGCTGAGAGCATGGCGGAGAAACTGCTGCAGTTATAAAGACATCCGCATGTACGATGAGAGTCCAAAGATAGAATCTTTGGGCTTTTTTTTGCCTTTTGTATGATTTTCGAGAAATAAAAGGAATTCTACTGGCGTAAAGAGTCTTGCATAGCATTGTTTTATGGGTAGTTACATCTTTACCACTAATTATTCATTTAGTTATTGACATATGTCAGTAATAGTCTTATAGTATAGATGAATCCGACATATGTCGGTTACTATTATACCAAGGAGGTACAATATGCCATATAAAGATGGAACTGGTCCTTTCGGACAAGGTCCTATGACCGGACGAGGAATGGGCCCCTGTGCAGGATATGCACGCCCCATGTACGGACGTGGAATGGGAAGAGGCAATGGATTTCGACGTGGTATGGGCTATGGAAGGGGAATGGGCTTTGCCCCTCCAGTCTATGCAGCACCTACCAAGGAGATGCTCCAAAGCGAAAAAGCGATGCTTGAGGCTGAACTGAAGGCCATCGAAGAGCAACTCGCAGAGAAGTAGAAACATCTACTACAGGACAGCCGGCAATGCCGGCTGTTTGTTTTTACTGTTGAATTGCACCCTCCCCTGCTATATCCTTACCTTGTATGATCACCTTGTCCCTCTTCACGGGAAGAGAGAGTTTCAGACAAGACGGGAAGAAGACAATCTCATTCGGGGGAATTACCATGAAACCAGTTCGGGTGGCTCTTTTAGGAGCGGGAAACAGAGGCAGATATGTGTATGCTGATTATGCAAAACAGAAACCCTATGACTTGAAGATAGTGGCGGTTGCAGAACCTGATGATGCGAAACGGGCTGTCATTGCAGCAGAGCATGGTATTGCCAAAGAGCTGGCCTGCAAGGATTGGAAACAATTGTTTGAAAAACCGCTCGATATCGATGGGGTCATCATTGCGACCCAGGATACGATGCACCTCGAGCCCATTCTCGCAGCGATGGAAAACAACTACCATATCCTTTGTGAAAAGCCTATTGTCACCTCCGAATCCGATAGTCGTGAGATTGCGCAAAAGGCAGATGGTTTCGGGAAAATATTTATTGTCTCCCATGTTTTGCGTTACTCTCCTTTTTTTACACGGGTAAAAGCCATTCTGGATTCAGGTGATCTGGGAAAGCTCATAGGAATTGAGCTTGATGAGAGTGTCGGTCACATACATCTGTCGCACTCATTTGTCAGGGGACATTGGAGAAACAAGGAAGAGTCATCCCCGATGATCCTGGCCAAGAGTTGCCACGATATGGATATGCTCGGCTACTTGGCAGGAACCGGTTGCGAGTCGCTCTCCTCATATGGTGAGCTATACCACTTCAAAGCGGAAAATGCGCCACAAGGCGCTACCAAACGCTGCCTTGACGGGTGTAAGGTCGTACAGCAGTGCCCTTACGCGGCACAAAAGATATATCTGGGAAAGAATACCGGCTGGCCGGTGAATGTCATTACGACAGACCTTTCCATGGAGGGAAGGATCAAGGCTATACAGACCGGTCCTTGGGGCAGGTGTGTCTATCATTGTGACAACAATGTCGTCGACCACCAAGTTGTCCAGGCCCGGTTCCTCAATGGGGTGACCGCCAGCTTCACCATGTCAGGCTTTACTATGGAAACCCATCGGACCTTGCGCCTTTTGGGGACCAAAGCCGAACTTAACGGGGATATGGAACAAGGTCTCATAGAAATTGATGAATTCTCAAGCCGTGAGCACAGGACGATCCGGATTGAAACCAAACAAGAGGGGCATTCAGGCAGCGACGAACTTTTCGTAGCTGATTTCGTACGCCAGGTAAGAGAAAATGACCATGAGGGAAAAACCTCTGTGGACGCATCCCTTCAAAGCCACTTCATGGCCTTTGCTGCCGAGGCTTCCCGACTTGCAGACGGGGAAAGGATTGATATCGCATCCTTCACACATCTGCCGGCCTGCTTGTAGTTACCGGGGATTGCCCTAGCAGGAACTCAGATGCTCTGGTTCAGGATATCCCACTTGGCATCCATATCCTGCATCAGTCTTATCTGAGTCCTGGCCCTGTCCAGATTGTGGTTTTCGCGTGCTGTAGAGTAATACTTGTCCCCATTGAGGAAATCAGTCAGAAATCGCACTGCCATGATCTGGGTGATGTTCCTGCCTGACTCCACTATCAGTGACCGTTCGAGATCGGTGAGGAACGTGGCCTTGGAAAGGTACCCTTGTATGAGGGCTTTATGCAGCTTCTCGTCGCAGCTTACAGTGGAAAGGTCGGTAGCATCCTCCTCTCCGGTTGTGGTGGCAGTGCGTATCATATCGCCTGTGTCAAAGAGGATGGTCCCCGGCATCACTGTATCCAAGTCGATGATGCAAAGCGCCTCCGCCCCATCGGGACTGAACAGGACGTTGTTGATCTTGGTATCATTATGGGTGACCCGAATGGGAAGCCTTCCCTCTTTCATCCCTTCCCAGAGCACCGATCCCCGGTCCCTATTTTGCATAAGGAATTGCAGTTCAGCACCTACCAGGTCGAGCCTGCTGTTGTGATTGACATCCAAGGCCGCTTCAAGCTGCTCATAACGCAAACCCATATCATGGAAGTGTGGAATGGTCTCATACAATGATTCCCCGTCAAAATCTGAGAGTTGCAGTTGGAAGTTTCCAATCGCCTCTCCCAGCAAATAGGCCTGGGGCTCGTCCTGTATGGTATTGAAGGTCCGCACATTATCTATGTAGTGGTATGTCCTCCAGTATCCCCCCTCAGAGTCGATATGGACCGGTTTGCCCTCACGAGTCCGTACTACTCGCAGGCAACGCTGGTCAATATCGTCAAAATTCCCAATGAGTTTCGAGCGGATATGATTGGTGACGGCACTTATGTTCTTCATGACTTCTATCGGCTTCTTGAAGACGTAGTTGTTGATCCTCTGGTGTGTGTACTTCCTAAAGAGACCGTTCTCTTCAAATGTTGAGATGAACGTACTGTTGATATGCCCTTCCTTGTTCGCTTTCAAAAAGACCAACGATCCTTCAATGGCAAAATGGGAAATTACTGTACGCAGTTCGTTTTCATATGATTGCATAGGCACCTCTCTTTTAGGAGTCATGTATGCATATAGTATAGAGACACCCCAACCCAATTCAAAGAGATAGAGAGGCAACTCTTATGGATTATCCTGCAAAACGATCAAGCAGGAGCTGAACTGAACCTACCTTAAGGCGCTAGGAGATCGGACTTGAAAGATACCTTACATGCTGTTCCTTTGCCGAGACCTCAGCAAAAGCCTGGAACTCACTTGGGGTCTGTCCCCTGTTCTTCTTGTACAGCCGCGAAAAATAGAGAGGGTCCTGGTATCCGGCCCTCCTGGCAGCCTCCTGTATTTGCAAGCCGGGATCGCGCAAGATCGCATGCTCGAAGGTGGCAAGCCGCTTGTTGATCAAGAGTTGTTGGAAGGAACAGCCCATTTTCGCTTGGAGGGTATGGGTAATTGACGAAGGGCTGCGGTGGACGGCCTTGGAAACATCTGCAAGGGTGATGGACTCACCAATATTGGTATCAAGGTACATCAGAACCTTTTCGATAAGGTCGGGCTGGCGTACCCGCAGAGACTCCGTTTCGATAAGCAGGCCGATAGAGACTTTGAACAATTCAAACATCTTCTCCAGCATTGGAGTATCGTACAGCGGCCTTTTGAAAAAAGCCTCTTCCAGGATAGCCAGCTCAAACCCACTTTGCAACCATGACCTCACTATCGAGGGTTCAAGGGTTTCTGAGGTTCGAAATTGGCCGATGAGTGCGTAGCAGACCAAGCTCCCTGCAATCTCTATAGGTATCACAGCCTCTGTAAGACCACCATGGCAGGTATATACCAGGTGTTGTCCGTCATCCTTGCTCTGCTGGCATATCATGCGGTCCTGCTGCATGCAACGGTAACGAAGATGAAGCTTATCCTGGATCAAGGTGCAGTAGTCATCATCCAGAGAGTGCAGCCCCACCAACAGCTCCTCGATTTCCAAGGAGAAAAAGGTTACCTTCACATTAAAACAATAGGAGTAGCTCTCTACAAATTTCTGCACTGCAGGATTGAAGACAAGGTATTTGCGTTGGTCCATGAGGGTAGTGTAAAGCAATAGGAGCATGCTCTCAAGTGACAATCAGAAGCTCTTTGCCTCCTATGAGCACCTTTGAGTACAGGATTCGACCTCGAAGTCTGTCCAAAGCCTGGTTGTACCTTATTTTGAAGCGTTCCCAACCAGTCAGGTTCTTCCCTAAGTATGGAACTTCAAGAGGTAATCACCAAAACAGCCAAGGAACGGTTTGGTCTCTCAAGTCTGCGACCTTATCAGAAACTGGTCATCCAAAGGATATTGGAACAGGATGGACAAACATGTGACCATGAAGGAATGCTGGTGATACTACCTACCGGTTCAGGCAAGAGCGTCTGCTTCATGCTCCCTTCCCTGCTGGTACCCGGCCTTACGGTAATAGTATATCCCCTACTCTCCCTGATGAACGACCAAGTGAAGCGTTTTGAAGGAAGAAACATACCCTGCCTCTGCATACGGGGAGGGCAGACAAGAGAGCAAAGGGAGAGGGTTTGGGAAAAGCTCTCCAAGAAGGAAGCTACTGTAGTCATCACCAATGCCGAATGTCTGCTGAATCCTCAAGTGATAGGACATCTTTCCCGTTACCGGATAAGCCTGCTTGTTGTTGATGAAGCCCATACCGTGGTGCAATGGGGAATGAGTTTCCGTCCATCGTACATGAGTCTGGGTACAATCATTGCCCACCTCGCTACCGACCAGATACTGGCCTTCACCGCTACAGCCGACGAAAGCATGACCGCAAAGTTACAGTCTATGCTGTTCCTTGGAAAAATGCCCCATAGAATCAGAGGAAACTCCGACCGGGAGAACATTATCTATCATGTGCACGAAACCCTTTCAAAATCACATGCACTAGCCGTATTGCTGCATAATCCAGCCTCGCGACCTGCGATAGTCTTCTGCGCTACCAGAAGGGAGTGTGAGTTAGCTGCAAAGGATTTCTCAAATACTATCCGCACTATTCCTGCCCGATACTATCATGCCGGATTAGGAATAAAATCAAGGTCTTTACTTGAGTCTTGGTTTGATTCCTCCAGGGATGGGGTCCTATTCTCTACCAATGCCTTCGGGATGGGTGTCGACAAACCAGACATCCGTACTGTGATCCACAGGACCCTTCCTACGGATGTCACCTCATTTTTACAGGAGAGCGGACGGGCGGGAAGAGATGGCAACATTGCCCACTCTCATGTGCTTCTCGGGGTTGAAGAGAACAGAAAGAGAGAAGGTTCAACCATCACAACACCACTGTATGCCATCTTCACCAGCAAGAGAAACTGTTTCAGAGAGAGCCTGTTGAACCTTATGGGGGAAAATTTATCCGGCTGTAGTGGCTGCGATGTGTGCAACCGGTCGCTGTACGACCAGCCTGACGGTATGAAACAGATACTAGACACGGTGAAAAGCCGTCCCCTAGCCTACACCCCAGGAACCCTTGCGAGGCTCCTTTCCCTCAGAGACAGTCATGACAGCCGTGCCGGCATCCTATCCTGTTGGACAGAAAGGGAACTGCTTGAGGCGATAAGAAGCTTGGTGGAACGCAATATTTTGGGATTGGCCCGATACCCCAGGAAACGGTTGTATAAGAAACCAATTAACCATATCTAACAGAAAAAATGAATCATGCTGCTATTACAAACAACCATCCTTTCGAAAGGCATAATAGACATAGTTACTTGAGCTCCACCAGCTTAGGCAACACAACCTTTTGCTGAGATTCCGCACCCTCTATAAGAGAGAGCAACTCCAAGGCAGCCATCCTGTATATCTCCCCACTTTGAATATCAATGCTTGCAACCGGCCCGTTGAAAAGCCTGTAAAAGGGAGAGGCATCATAGCCGATGCAAGGAAGGGTGCTCCGACTCTTGAGCAACAGTTCAAACAGTGTCAGATCATTTACTGCCGAGAGGCCGTCGATGTTCCCTGCCATTTCCTCTGTTTTCACCTTGTCCAGAATGAGATCTATGGCATCCGGTCCCCCTACCGCCGTTTCCAATACTGTAGCATTGGGAAACAAGGAGAGAAAACCTTCCAACCGTTCTTTGTGGGGAGGCACACTATCAATGAACCCTGTAATGCAAAGGGGGTTTTTACACCCTTGCTTCTTTAGGAACTGTGCCTGCAACACCCCTCCATGATAGTTGTCAGTAACCACTACGCAAGGGGCTGAGTCTCTGCTGAGATGATGTGAGAGTACAGAAGGGACCTTGAGGTCAGAAAAAAGATTCACCTCATCCGGGCTGTCGACATCATATGCCAGGATACCATCACACTGGCGCTCGATAGCCTCCAGTTCCTTTTTGGTCCGTACCTTGTAGAACCTCAGCTGCCACGAGCTCTCCTGTATGGCGGTTTGCACCCCCCTGAGGCTCCTGCCAAAGAACCAGTCGAAGCTTTCAAGGTTCCCCCAGTAGTAGGGCCTCCCCTCTTTTGCCATCTCCACAAAGGCTATGACGCCAGTCCCCCTGCGCCTGAGCATGCCCGCTGCCTTGTTGGGTATGTATCCAAGTTCATCGGCCGCTTGCAACACAGCCTCCCGAAGCGGTGGTGATACCGAAAGGGGGTTGTTGAAGACTCTGGAAACTGTAGCGCTGCTGACTTTTGCTCTAGTCGCTACCATATCTCTTGTTACCGCCACACGTACCTCCCTGGGAATTGACAGACTTAACCGTTTCCAGTATTGTACACGTGTACATTTCTTAAATCAAGTATGTTGCAAGCTGCTTCCTTTCAGATATCCTCTTCTTTGGAGTGACATTTGAACTATCGTAAACAATGGGACCCATGCTAGTATGGATACTTGAAACGCAGAAAAAGGAGAACAAAATGGCTACAGTTGAGATGATCAGAAAGGGGCTGCTACACGATATCTATCCGCACCTCTACGCTACACGTTTTGACAACGGCGAGATGGACAGGCGTTTTGCATCCTTATTGGCGACCCATTCAGAATTATTCATGGTCGCTGACGCCAAACTGTTCTCCACTGCAGGACGCAGTGAACTGGGCGGCAACCATACTGACCACAACCTGGGAAAGGTCCTTGCCGCCACCATCAATCTGGATACGATTGCAGCTGTCTCCCCACGTGATGACAATCATGTGGTACTGATAAGCGAAGGCTACCCCCCTGTAGAGATCGACCTCGCAAACTTGGAGATGGCCGAGAGGGAGAAGAATACAACAGAAGCCCTGGTAAGGGGAATCGCCTTCGCTTTCAAACAGAGAGGTCTTGCCATCGGGGGCTGGCAAGCCAACACAACCAGCCGTGTGCTCAAGGGCTCAGGGCTCTCATCCTCTGCTGCGATAGAGGTATTATGCGCTACCATCTTCAACCATCTTTTCAATGGGGACACCCTCTCACCCATTGAACTTGCCATCATAGGACAATTCAGTGAAAATCATTATTTCGGCAAGCCCTCTGGCCTGATGGATCAGGTGGCCTGTGCAAACGGCGGGATCGTCAGCATTGACTTCGAGGATGCAAAAAACCCGGTTGTAACCCCGGTTCCCTTTTCGTTTGAGAAACATGGCTACCATCTGGTCATAGTAGACACAGGAGGAAACCATGCCGACCTTACTCCCGAATATGCCTCGGTCCCCGAAGAGATGCGCCAGGTAGCGACCTACTTCAACAAGAAGAATCTCCGGGAAATAGAGGCCGATTCCTTTGCAGCTGCCCTACCGGAACTGAGAAAGCAACTGGACAATGACCGGGCACTGCTTCGTGCCATCCATTTCTTTGGGGAGAATGATCGCGTTACCAGCATGCTTGAGGCCCTTGAAAAAGAAGATATGCAAGGTTTCCTCAGCAAGGTACGCTCAAGTGGCGAGAGCTCCTTCTGTTTTCTGCAGAACCTCTACCCGACAACCAACCCACAGGAACAGGGACTCAGCCTCGCCATAGCCATGACCAAGGAAATCCTCGGTGACGACTCGACAGTCCGGGTCCATGGTGGTGGGTTTGCCGGGACCATCCAGGCATATGTCCCTACAGGTAAGCTTTCTGTCTACAAGGATTACCTGGAGTCAGTCTTTGGCGAAGGCACGGTGACCCGTATTGCTGTTCGGGAAAAAGAGAGCTGCTGCATAGCCGAGTGACATTATTCAAACCGAGACCCTGAAGGATATTCCATCAGGGTCTCGGTTTTTTACGCTATAGTCATTGGCATGCCGCACACAGTTCACTCTGCAAACAGTTCCCTATAATCGCACCCCACACTCTTGAATTCGCTTTTTTTTGCAAGCAGCGAGGCGAGGGCCTCAGGCACAGGGATTTGGGTTCCGATCAGCGGCTCCACCACAGCCTCAAACTTCGCAGGGTGGGCAGTGGAGACCACAATGGTGTCATCACTGGAGGGAAGATCACGACGAACCCTCTCTGCGGTAGCGGTGTGAGGACATATCACATACCCAAGCTCATCGTAGACTTCCTTAATGGTTGCCTTGATGGACTCATCATCGACAGAGGTTGCGCTGACCATCTTCCTGAAAGTTGCAATATCACCGTAGAGATTGAAAAGCCTCTCCATGTTGCTGGGAGACCCCACATCCATGGCATTGGCCAAGGTGGCGATACTTTGCCGTGGCTTGTACTCCCCCTCCTTGAGATAATCGGGGATGGTCTTGTTCGCATTGACTGCAAGGGCGATCCTCTCGATGGGAGAGCCCATGCTGAATGCCCAGTATGCTCCACAGCTGTTACCTACGTTCCCGCTTGGGATGATGAAGGTCGGCTTCACTCCGTAAGCCCCATGATAGAGGTAGGAGGCGTACACATAGTAGACACTCTGAGGAAGCAATCGGCCAAGGTTGATGCTGTTGGCACTGCTGAGACCCCACTCTTTAGATACCTTGGCATCCATGAAGGCGTCCTTGACCATCTTCTGGCAGTCGTCAAAGGAACCATCAACCTCATAGGCCTTGATATTACCGCCCCAACAGGTAAGCTGCTGTTGCTGACGTGCACTCACCCTGCCCTTGGGGAAAAGCACCTTCACTTCAATGCCCTTGCGTCCTGCAAAAGCAGAGGCTACAGCCCCTCCGGTGTCTCCGCTGGTGGCAACCAGGATGGTGAGCTTTCTCGGTTGTTTCTTTAGAAGCTTCTCCATGGAGGAGGCAAGAAAGCGTGCACCAAAATCCTTGAAGGCCGCAGTAGGCCCATGGTAAAGCTCAAGAATCATCTGCTTCTCATGAAGCTTGACCAGAGGCACAGGGAAATTGAAGGCGTCTATGCAAATCTCTGCAAGGTCGTCTTTCAGGACATCGTCTTCAAAGAAGGGAGCGAGCACCTCAAAGGCAAGTTCAGGATAGGAGGATATCTCATGTACGTTTACAGTCGCCAGGGAAGGAAAGGACTCGGGGACATAGAGACCCCCATCAGGGGCGAGTCCCTGCAGTATGGCTTCGCTGGCAGTAACCTGCAATGATGCATTTCTTGTTGATACGAACTTCATGGGAACCTCCTAAATTCTGGCACCAAGATAGGCTGCCAGGCGTAAGATATCAGAGAAGACACCGCCTGCGGTGACGGCTCGTCCAGCTCCCGGGCCCTTGATGACCAAAGGCTGCTCCAGGTAGCGATCTGTGGTAAAGCAGATGACGTTATCGGTTCCTGTCGCCTGGGCAAAGGCATGGGAGAGTGGAAAACTCTCTAAAGACGCACTGCAGTTGCCATCCTTGTCTACAATACCAACATACCGCAACTTCTCATTGTTTGCAGTCGCTTGGGCGTAGAGCTTCTGAATAGGTCCGTCCAAATCCTCAAGCTTGTCCAGGAATTGTTCCAAGGGCAACTCTTGCAGATGCTCTGGCACCAGGCTCTGGATGGGAATATCGTCCACCTCAACCTCATAGCCCAGTTCCCTTGCCAGGATGACGCTCTTACGACCGACATCCATACCTGAAAGGTCGTCTCTGGGATCGGGTTCGGTAAATCCCATCTCCCTGGCCTCCCGAACCAGCGTGCTGAAGGGGACCGACCCGTCATACTGGCTGAAGAGCCAGGCAAGGGTGCCGCTTACGATCCCCTCTATGCGGTGGATCCTGTCCCCTGTCTGCACCAGGTCCTTCAAGGTACAAATGACAGGCAAGCCTGCCCCTACAGTAGTTTCGTAGAGGAAGCGACGCCCTGTACGGAGACAGCTCTCAAAGAGGGACTGGTAGTAAGGGTAAGGTTCGGTCCCAGCTTTCTTGTTCGGTGTGATGACATGTATTCCCTGCTCCAACCACGTGACATACTCCTGTGCCAAAGCCCTGCTGGTGGTGCAGTCGACTATAAGGGAGTGAGGGAAATATGTGGCCCCTATATGTTTGGCAAACTTCTCGTTGTCCAAGGGTACCGCCTCTGTAGCCAGATACTCCCTCCAGTTGGCAATGTCGATACCATCTTGGTGAAGCACCATGCTCTTGGAGTTTGCAATGCCACGTATGTGGATATCAAGGCCAAACTGTTCCTTCAACCTCTGTGTTTCACTGGCTATCTGGTCCAGGAGTGTGCCTCCGATGCTACCAGGCCCAAAAAGGCCGACAGAGAGAGCTTGCTTGGAGAGGAAGAAGCGTGCATGAAGAGCACGCAAGGCCTTCTTGGAATCCTTGGCCTTGATGACTGCGCTGATATTGGTCTCACTCGAGCCCTGTGCTATGGCAATGACATTTACTCCAGCCTTGCCCAAAGAGGAGAAGAACTTTCCTGCAACCCCTGCCTGACCGGTCATCTGTTCGCCGACCGCAGCAAGGATGGCACACTCACCTTCTGCTTCAATGCTATGGATCAGTCGGTCTTGCAACTCATGGGCAAAGGCTTCCTTTGCCGTTTGGCAGGCAAGGTCCTTCTGGGACTCGGGGACTGCAAAACAGATGGAGTATTCACTGGAGGCCTGACTGATGAGTATCACAGAAATGGAGGCCTTGCGCATTGCGCTGAAGAGCCTGCCGGCGATGCCGATCACCCCGCTCATGCCAGCCCCTTCCACATTGATGAGGGCTACATCACGGATAGTACTGAAACCCTTCACCTTGTTCGAGGATCCGTTGGCTCCATCGATGGAGATCACGCTGCCTTTTGCCTTGACATCACCCCACCATTTGAGCTGTACGTCTATGTTTGCATTCATGGCTGGCAAAAGGGCCTGGGGATGTATTATGGGAGCTCCAAAAAAGGAGAGCTCGGTCGCTTCTGAATAGGAGAGAGAGGGTATTACCAATGAGGAGGGAACTTCTGATATGTCGGCATTTCTCAGGAGAGAAAGTGAGTTCCAGAAGGAGACACCGCTCGCCCCAAGCTGGGCTCCAAGTTGTGCGGCTCCATATTCGCTTACCCCTTCTCGGGGATCGCTTTTCTCTGCTTGAGGTAGTTTTCCATAAACAAAAAGTGCCTGAGGCTTAACTTCGGAAAGTTTCATCGCAGAGGGATACTCCAGAAGATCGGCTGTAATGCCCTTACTTACCAAATAATGACAACAGAGGTCGGCGACCCAGGAGCCAAGAACCTTGTCTATATAGAGCTGCGATCCTACGGAAATGTCTTCAACCAACCAGATGGCGCGAAGAAGATCCTCCATATCCGAAAATCCCTGCTTGATGCGTTCAAGCACCTTCTCCCCAGCCAGGGGAGTGAGCAGGCTCTCAATGAGCTCAGTCCAAAGCACGAAGCTCCGTTCGAGTTCGGACCAAAGCCTTTCATCATGGGTTTCCGCATAGGTCAGCAGGGTTCCCAACTCCAGGGAAGCATCCCTCAAAGCTGCAATGACAAAAACATGATGGCTCTCTTTCTCTGTCTGAAAGATCTTCACAAGCTTCTCACAACCACTTGCTGAAACCAAATTCGATCCTTCCACAGCATGTATTCTGATATTTTTCACCAAAAGGGCCCTCCCATAACGTTTACCTTATCGAAGAAGCAGAAAAAAAACTACTACATCCGGCAATACAGGGAAGCGTTCGGACACTTCCTTTCCACAGATCCTGTGCGAAAAGTAAAACAGAGTACCTAACAATGAAAAAAAAGAGCCCCTTGAGGGCCCTTCATTTTAGAGAGACGTACACTAAGAAGTTATACGAGACTCTCTGCCTTTCCGCTCCTGAGGCAACGTGTACACATTTTTACTGTACGCGGTGTACCCTTTACCAAAGTCTTGACTGTCACAAGATTGGGGCGGAATGTGCGTTTTGTGGTTACGCCAATGTGTTGGCCTACGCCGCCTTTCTTCTTGGCCTGACCTTTTCTTGGAACACTATTTCCTGCAATCGTTCCTTTTCCGCAAATCTCACATCTACGAGCCATAGCTATATCCACCTTATCCAAATAAATTCATTCGTTGGCCGAAATGGGGCCTGTCAAAGTCATGGCTACCCTTGCACGGGTAACGGCTCACCCGTGAGCATAATTGCAAGGTTATTGCGATTAAGACTTCAACCTTAGCCAAATTACCAGATAATGACTTTTGTGTAAAGACAAAGGACCTATCTTTTATAACTATTCGACCTTGAAGAGGCTTAAGTTTGTCAGTATGCTCTGATTATGCCAACTTATTACGCCCTGTTGCTGCCTCAGCATATAAGACTCAAGATCAATGACATCCGTAGGACTCTCTTCTGCAAAAGCGGGGACAGTTCCTTCAGAGCCCAGGAAAGTTGCATCTTGTTAGGAGAGACTGAGGACAAGGCCCTCTCAAAGAAGGTCACGTGTCCCCCCCTTCCCTTAACCGTACAGTGTTCAACAGCCTTCTCTGATGGCACCCTCTTCTTTCCAGTACTGCAAAACGAACTGGCTCAGATCAGGGAAGAGCTTGGCGTAAGCCACCCCTACAGCGGCATATACCTGGGGAAAGTGAATGTGACCCATGAAGAGCAGCTGCCACCTCTTAACAACCTTCGTCTTGCCATCGTGGAGATTAAGGAGGAGGACGGTATCACCCTTTGGAGGACGCTTTCAGAAAAGCGTCTGAAGAAGGGCAGATAGACCTGAGCGGACACTCTTCACAACCCGGTTTCTTGGCATGGCAGACAGTCCTGCCGAACATATTCACCGTCATTGAAAACCGGTAGTGTTTTTCCTTATCCAGCAATCTGGAAATTTGCTTCTCAATCTTTTCAGGATCTTTGGTGTCGACCAGACCCAGACGGCGAACAACCCTACCAAAATGAGTATCGACTATGATCGCCGGCTTGCCATATATATCACCGATCACACAGTTCGCTGTCTTCCGTCCCACCCCCGGGAGCTTGATAAGTTCCTCCATGGTCGAGGGGATCTCCTTACCCACCAGTGCCTGGGCACAAGAAGTAATGTTCTTTGCCTTCATGCGGTAGAAGCCTGTTGGAAATATAATCTCTTCCACCTCTTCCAGGGGGGCAGAAGCGAGAGCCTCCACGGTAGGGAAGCGCTCAAAAAGAGGCTCGGTAACTATATTGACGATCCTATCAGTCGTCTGGGCTGAGAGGATGACACTTATCATGAACCTGAAGGGGTCCCGTTGTTCTAGAAACTGAATATCTGGAGGAAGAAGCTCGTCCAGTATGGAGTAGACGGTTTCCGCCTTTTGTTTTAATTTTATCATAGTTTCATAGTACCCCTTGACGCTCTCGAGCTCAAGTGCGTATACTCCTATTGATTCGGAGCGTTGCCTAGTGGCTAAGGCGCCTGCTTTGGGAGCAGGAAATCGAAGGTTCAAGTCCTTTCGCTCCGACTAGTATTCAAACTTCATCATGAAGACAAGAAAAAGCAATGTGTCAGGAAACAGGCAGGTTGCTTTTTTTGTTTCTAAAAAACAGGTATCCTCTCACACCAGAGGCTCCCATACGGTCAGAAGACATACCCAGTTCTAACC
>LFRM01007387.1_pt1 | contig 28727 bp, 32 predicted proteins | sample 618341 | NCBI WGS metagenome assembly LFRM01 (sample SAMN03654438, study PRJNA283298) | anaerobic digester metagenome | isolation source: pool of bioreactors CSTR01a, CSTR02a, and CSTR03a thermophilic anaerobic... | place: Denmark: Kgs. Lyngby | collected 2014-05-21 | reverse complement strand
CCCTTCTGGTGACACATGTGCATCACCTTGTCGATGAAGCTGGGCCGGGGGCCGACCGGAAAGACGATCAGCGGGTTCTCCTGCAATACGCTGAAGGGTACCGCGGGTTGCCCGGCCAGTGGGTGCTGCTCATTGAGCGCTATCAGCAGCTTTTCCGTCAGCACTATCTCGTTGACGATATCTTCCAGCGGGTCGAGGAAGCGGTTGAAGCCCAGGTCGATACGACGCTGGCGCAGGGCGGCGATCTGTGCGTCCTTGCCCATGTTGTGCAACACCACCTTGACCTCGGGGAAGTCGTTGCGAAACTTCAGCAGGATGGCCGGAATGGTATCCAGAATCGCCGAGCCGAAAATACCGATATCCAGTCGCCCCAGTTTGCCCTGACCAGCGCGCTGGGTACGCTCGGCGGCCTGCTCCACGACCGAACGGATATTACGTGCCTCTTCCAGCAACAGCTCCCCCGCCGGGGTCAGGTCCATGCCTCTTGGAGTGCGGATGAACAGCTGTACATCCAGCTCTTCTTCGAGCTGCTGAATCTGCCGGGTCAGCGGAGGTTGGGAAATGTGCAGACGCGTAGCGGCCCTGCCGATGTGTCCTTCTTCAGCGACAGCAATGAAATAGCGTAAATGACGAAGTTCCATACCTCTGGCCCCTTGATCAGGCGATAACCCCGGTGTTGACAGGGTTTGCCAAGCTTAGCATTCCTTGATACTAAAAAAGTATCAAGATGCAGTTTATTTGGTATTGGATGGTAATTTCCAGCCGGAATAGTCTTGCATTGGTCGCCCTATCCGGAGCGTGGTGTAGGGGGCCGACACCATACAAAAATAACAATGCTGAGGATATGGATATGGATATGGCTCATAAAGCCAACTCTGCCGGCTTTCGCGTGAGCGGCCTGTGTCTGGCCATTGCAAGCGCGTGCGCACTTCTGAGTGTGGGTACTGCTGACGCTTTTCAGATCGACACGGGAAATCCCGATCTACGTTTGAGCTGGGATAATACTATCAAATACAGCGCTGCCTGGCGTGTAGGCAAGGCTGATGGCAGTGTGTCGGATGATTCCATTGGTGTGCAGCTCAATACCAATGACGGTGACCGCAACTTCAGCAGGGGGCTGATTTCCAACCGCTTCGACCTGCTTTCCGAGCTCGATCTGCGTTACAAGCGCAATTACGGCCTACGACTCAGTGGCGCCGCTTGGTATGACGATGTCTACAACCAAGGGAACGATAACCCCGGCTATGCCAACCCTCCCTTTGCCGGGTATGACCAAGTCAACTCTTCGGTCAGCCGACCTGACAAGTTCAGCGACGATACCCGGGACCTGCACGGGCGCAAAGCCGAATTGCTGGATGCCTTTATTTACGGCCGCTACAGCGTAAACAACATGAACCTCAACTTGCGTGCTGGGCGTTTTACTCAGTTGTACGGAGAGAGCCTGTTCTTCGGGAATAACGCTGTTGCCGGTGCACAAAGCTCGCTGGATCTGATCAAGGCGCTGTCCGTTCCCAACTCGCAGTTCAAGGAGATTCTGCGTCCGGTCGGTCAGTTGTCTGCACAGCTGCAGATCAACCAGAATGTCTCCCTGGGCGCCTACTACCAGCTTGAATGGCGCAAGAGCCGTTTGCCAGCAGCAGGCAGCTACTTCAGTTTTGCCGACTTTGTGGATGAAGGCGGCGATATGATTTTCTACGTGCATCCCGCGCTGGGGCCGCAGGTGGCCAATCGGGCCAGCGACATCGAGGCCAGTGACTCCGGCCAGGGTGGGCTGCAGTTGAAGATCAAGTCGGGCGACTTTGAATATGGCGTTTATGCGGCGCAGTATCACGACAAGATGCCGCAGTTCTATCTCTACCCCGATACCAACCGTTACGAGCAGGTATTCGCAGAGAATATCCGCACCCTGGGCTTCAGCGTCAGTACCCTGGTCGGCGAAACCAACGTCGCAGCGGAAATGTCCTATCGCCACGACATGCCATTGGTAGCCTCAGGTAACACCGTGATTCTTCCGGAATCGATGGGCGCCGACGGGGATAACCATGCCGCTTTCCCGAAGGGCAATACGGCGCATTTCAACCTGTCGGCCATCTCCCTGTTCAACGGCAACAGCCTTTGGGACGGTGCCACCTTCATTGGTGAGTTCGCCTTCAACCGCCGTTTGTCGGTGTCGGAAAATCGCGATCAACTCGACCCCCTGGCAACCCGTGACGCGGGTGCGCTCCAGTTCGTTTTCACGCCTGAGTACTTCCAGGTAGCGCCGGGTCTCGATCTGCAGGTGCCGATTGGTCTGGGTTACGGGCTGTTCGGACGCTCATCGGTCAATGGTGTGCTGTTCCCTTCGAAAAATGGCGGCAACGTCAGCCTCGGGCTCAAGGCCGAATATATGAAGAAGGTTCAGGCGAGTCTGAACTTCACCCACTTCTATGGCTCGTCCGGCTCGGTCATCAAATACGATACCGACGTGCCAGAGCTGTCCTACAAGAACTTCCATGGCGACCGCGACTTCATTTCGCTGTCGGTCCAGAGAACTTTCTAGGTTGTCACTCCCTGAACGAGGATAAGAACAATGTACAAGAAGAGCATGATTTCAACCGCGCTGGCACTGGCGCTGTTAGGTGCGGGGGTCGTCCAGGCGGCAGTGACAGCGGAACAGGCCGAAGCACTGAAAAGCACTCTGACCCCGCTGGGTGGTGAGCGGGCCGGTAACGCCGACGGGAGTATTCCCGAGTGGGTACCAAACCCGACCATCAACGTTTCCAGCGACAAGGTGGGGGATATTCCGCGTCATATCTTTGCCGATGAGAAGCCTGTTCTGCAAATTACAGCGGCCAATATGGCCGAGCACGCAGAGCGCTTGTCGGATGGCACCAGAGCGTTATTGGAGAAGTACCCGAGTTTCCGTCTGGACGTGTATCCCACTCACCGTACGGGAATCGCATCGCAAAAGGTGTATGACAACACCCTGCGCAATGCCACTCAGTGCGAAACAACCGAAGGTGGCCTGTCGGTATCCGGCTGCTACGGCGGCATTCCCTTTCCGATCGCGCAGAACGGTACCGAAGCCATCTGGAATCACCTGCTGCGGGTGGAAAACGAGGCCACTACGGTTGATAGCTTCAGGAACATCATTCTTACCGCGGACGGTGACCGGGTAGTGGCCACCGAGAATGACATGTACAACCAATACCCCTACTACTACGCTGATGGCTCGGCCGAAACCTGGAGCGGTGAGTATTTCCTGATGCGCTTCGCGACCATTTCACCTCCATTCAAGGCGGGTGAATCGCTGGTGTTCCGTGATGGTATCGATGTCAGCCAAGCCCGTCAGGCGTGGCAGTACCTGGTTGGTCAGCGCCGAGTGCGCCGCGCTCCAACCGTAGCCTATGACACCCCGGACTTCGTCGCTTCAGGTGCCAACTATTTCGACGAAGTAATGGGCCTCATGGGGCATATCGATCGTTATGACTGGAAGCTCGTAGGCAAGCGTGAACTCTACGTGCCCTACAACAACAACGAACTGGTCACGGCGAGCATGGATGAAGCCTACGCTGAGCATCACCTGAATCCGGACAAGGTTCGCTGGGAACTGCACCGCGTGTGGGAGGTGGAAGCCACGGTAGGTGCCGGCAAGCGCCATGCGGTGCCCAAGCGCACTTACTATCTGGATGAAGATACCTGGGGGATCACGCTGATGGATGGTTACGACAGCGAAGGCACTCTGTGGCGCACGACCCAGATGACGCCTTTCGTCTTGCCCCAGGTGCCGATGGTTGCGCTGAAGCCAGCCAACATCTTCAACCTGCAGGCCAACACCATGAGTACGACGCAGTCGCTCAATGATGGTGTGTTCCGCATTGTCGACCGCTACCCGGAAATTCATTTTACCGGTGACGCGGTTGCAGCTGACGGTGTTCGCTGAGTAGCAGGTATTTCTGCAAGTCCGCCGGCCTGCCAACAAGCCGGTCCGGCGGCCCTTATCAATTTATCCCTGGGGGCACGTGCCGGTTGTCGGCGCCTGCCAGGGACTGTGGCTCCGGAAAAATCTCATGGCTGCATTCAAATATCCATTCAAATATCCATTCAAATATTCAGCTGTGTTGGCGCTGCTGTTAACGATCATTCTGATGCCGCTCCGATTGCAGGCGCAAAACGCCTCTGGAGTTCCTGATGTGCTTGATATGCCCGCGATGGAAACCCGCCATGCACAACAGTCTCTGCAGCTGGGTATCAGTCGTGCTGGCAAGCGTTTGGTGTCAGTAGGTATGCGCGGAATAGTGTTGCTGTCTGATGACGAGGGCAGGAACTGGCGCCAGGCCCGTCATGTGCCGGTTAGTACTACCTTGACCGATGTCGAATTTGTCTCGGCAGAGCAGGGGTGGGCTGTCGGCCATAGCGGCGTGTTGCTGTTCAGTGGCGATGGTGGTGAAAACTGGGAGCTCCGGCTGGATGGTAATCAGGCAGCACAGATCATCCTCGAGGGCGCCCGCGAATATCTGGCCAGCGGTGCAGAAGGGGCTGAGCGCGCCGTGCGTAATGCCGAGTTTCTGGTGGACGATGGGCCGGACAAACCTTTTCTGAGCGTGTCTTTTATCGATCAGTATCGCGGCTATCTGGTCGGCGCTTATGGTCTGGTGCTGGAAACTCGGGATGGTGGAAAAAGCTGGCAATCGCTGGTTGAGCGTATACCGAATTCTCGGGGTAACCACCTGTACCAGACGCTGATAAGTGGAGAGCAGATGCTGATTGTCGGTGAGCAGGGGGCCGTGTTCCGCTCGGAGGATAGCGGCGAGAACTTCGAAAAACTATCTGTACCTTACCCAGGCACTTTCTTTGGGGCTTTAGGTATCGACGACGATGGGCTGCTGGTTTTCGGGTTGCAGGGCAATGTTTGGCGAAGCATGGATGGCGGCGTCAGTTGGCACCAGGTTGACGTGGGGGAGCCAATTACTGTTACTGCCGGGCTGCGGCTGCGTGATGGCTCGCTGTTGTTGGCCGATGAAAGCGGGCGCCTGTTGCGTAGCAATAACAATGGTGCCAGCTTTTCTGAGCTGCAGATGCAGTCAGGTACTGGCGCCACGGCGCTGTCCGAGGCAGGTAACAGCGGGCTGGTAGTCGCCAGCATGAGGGGCGTCCGGCGCTTGGAAAACAATATGACTGAAGTAGGGGAAAGCCAATGAGCCATATGTCCTCCGGCGAGCATGATGCAACCGCTACCGCTGCCAGCCTGGCTTCTTTTGATCGACGCTCCGGTAACCTTGTTGAGCGTGTCCTGTTCAATAACCGTTTGATTATCGTTGGGCTGTGCTTGGTAATTACGGTGTTCTTTGGTCTTCAGGCCCGACATCTGACTTTGAACGCGGCCTATGACCAGATGATTCCCAATGGGCATCCGTTCATCACCAATTTCATGGAACACCGCAACGAGCTGGCTGGCATGGGTAACGCGTTGCGGATCGCAGTCGCAGTCGAGGAAGGCACCATCTTTGATGCGACTTACCTGGATACGCTGAAGCGCCTCAATGATGAACTCTTCCTGTTGCCGGGAGTGGATCGTCCGTACATGAAGTCTCTGTGGGCACCAGCGGTGCGCTGGACCGGTGTGACCGAGGACGGCCTGGACGGTGGTCCGGTGATTCCCGACGACTACAACGGCTCGCGCAACAGCATTGACCAGGTGCGGATCAACGTCGAGCGTTCGGGTGAAATCGGCCAGTTGGTGGCGGCCAATTACCAGTCCAGCATCATCATGGTGCCCCTGCAGGATGTGGTAGCAGCCACCGGCGAAGCGGTTGACTACCATCAGCTGTCGCAGCAGATCGAAGCGCTGCGCGCCAAGTACGAAACGGACGGCATCCGTATCCATGTCACCGGTTTTGCCAAGGTCATGGGGGATCTGATCGATGGTCTACTGCAGATGCTGGCCTTCTTCGTCATCGCCATCATCATCTGTACGCTGGTGCTCTACTGGTATACCCGCTGCGTGCGCAGCACTCTGCTGGTGGTTGCCTGTTCGCTCACTGGTGTGGTCTGGTTGCTGGGCATCCTGCCGACGCTGGGATTCGCCCTGGATCCCTATTCGGTGCTGGTGCCCTTTCTGATCTTCGCTATCGGTGTCAGCCACGGCGCGCAGAAAATGAATGGCATCATGCAGGATGTGGGGCGCGGCTGGCATCCGCTGGTCGCCGCGCGCCTGACGTTCCGTCGGCTGTTCCTGGCCGGGGTGACCGCGCTGGTCTCCGATGCCGTCGGGTTTGCCGTGCTGATGATCATTGATATCCCGGTTATCCAGGGACTGGCCATCACCGCCAGCCTGGGCGTAGCGCTGCTGATTCTGACCAACCTGATCCTGTTGCCGATCCTGCTGTCCTATATCGGCGTCAGCCCGGTTGCGGCGCAGCGCAGCCTGCAGACCGAGAGAGCGGCTGCGAAGGGCGGCGAGAAGCACTTCCTGTGGGCTTTCCTGGATCGCTTCACCCGGCAACCCTGGGCTGGCCTGATTGTGGTGGCCGGCCTGATGATCGCGACCCTTGGCCTTGTGGTGGGCGCCAAGGTGCAGATCGGCGACACCGACCAGGGCGCGCCGGAGTTACGTCCCGACTCGCGCTACAACCTGGATAACGCCTTCATGGTGGCCAATTACGCGGCCAGCAGCGACGTCTTCATCGTCATGATCACTACGCCGCAGTATGCCTGCGCTCATTACGATACCCTGCGGGTAGTCGACGCGCTGGAGCGTGAGCTGCAGCAATTGCCGGGCGTGGACGGCACCAGCTCGTTGGCGGGGTTGTCCAAGGTGGCCAGCGCCGGCATGAACGAAGGTAGCCTCAAATGGTTCGAGACGCCCCGTTCCCAGCCGCTGCTCAACTCCATCGTGACCCGCGCGCCACGGGAAATGTTCAATCAGAACTGTGATCTGCTGACGGTCTACGCCTATCTTCGCGACCACAAGGCGGAAACCCTCAGCGCCGTGGTCGATACCGTCGACGGGTTTGCGGCGCGATACGGCACCGATGACATCCGCATCCTGAACGCGGCGGGCAATGCGGGCATCGATGCGGCGACCAATATCGTGGTGGAAAAGGCCAACCAGCAGATGCTGTACCTGGTCTACCTGGCTGTGATCCTTATCTGTTTCATCACCTTCCGCTCCTGGCGTGCGGTGGTCTGCGCCATCGTGCCCCTGATGGTCACGTCGTTGCTGGCCGAGGCCCTGATGGTCTGGCTGAATATCGGCGTCAAGGTCGCGACCCTGCCGGTGATCGCGCTGGGGGTTGGGGTGGGTGTCGATTATGCGCTGTACGTTATGGCCATGGTGCTGGTGCAACTTCGCCAGGGCGCGAGCTTGTCCCAGGCCTACTACCAGGCGCTGGTGTCGACGGGCAAGGTAGTCCTGCTGACCGGGGTGACCCTGGGCCTGGCGGTTATCACCTGGGTCTGGTCGCCGATCAAGTTCCAGGCGGACATGGGCATCATGCTGGCGTTCATGTTCATCTGGAACATGCTCGGCGCGCTGATTCTGCTACCTGCCTTGGCGCACTTCCTGTTTCGCACGCAAGCCCAGCCTGCAGAGATCCGAGCTGAGGTCGCCGGATGATGGAAATAGTCAGGATGATGCAGTGTCTGGAAAGAACGGGTCTGGTACTGGTTCTCGTCATCATTGGCGTGCTGCTGGGTGCCGATGCGCTGGGGTGGCGTTGGGGGTGGCTGGCACTGCTGGTCGGGTTGCTACCCCTGGCCATGCAGCGTCTGTCGCGGGGTGAACGGGTAATCAATGAGTCGATTGATACCCTGTATCAACTGCTGGGCGGGGACAGCAGCAACAGAGAAAACAGCTCGGATCCGGTGGGCAGGTTGCGTGATGTGCTGGAGGAGAAGGTTGGCGCTGCGGAACAGATGAGTGTCCTGGCACGAGACCTGATGATGACCACCGGCACTCTGGTTTCCGGCTTTACCGAGGCGCTGGCGACGGCTGACAGCCAATCGGCCCTGGCCAGCAGCTCAAGAAACGAAATCGAGGCCATGGCTGAATGCGCTCAAATGACTTCGAGCGAGGCGCGGATGCTGGCTGCGTCAAGCACCGATACGCAGGAACAGGTGCGTACCGGTGGGGGCCAGGTGCAGCAGGTAGCCAGCGAGATGGTCAACCTGTCGACCGTGGCCGGCGCAGCAGCTGAAGAGTTCGTCGGCCTGCGGGAACAGGTAGGGCGTATCGAGGAAATTGTCGCCATCATCCACAATATTGCCGGTCAGACCAACCTGCTGGCATTGAATGCCGCGATTGAAGCGGCGCGTGCGGGCGAACATGGCCGGGGATTCAGCGTGGTGGCGGATGAGGTGCGCGCTCTGGCAGAGAGCACCGGCAAGGCGACGCTGAGTGTCAGCGAAATCATCGCGCGCATTGGTGAAAGCATTGGTCGCTTGAATTCAGCCCTTGAGCAGACCCTTAAAGGGGCCGCAGATGGAGTGACTCGCACGACGCAAGCCTCTGCTGTGTTGGCCAGCATCGCAACAGACACTGCAGTCGGTGCAGGGCATCGCCCAGCGTGCCGAAAGTGACATGCAAAGTGCCGGAAAAGTACTGGAGGACTCCAATGCAGTCGCCCGGCTGGCTGGCGAGCTGGATAGCAAGGTGCACACATGTAATGCAGGGCTGCGTTCGCTGATGATGGGGCTGGTGGAAGTAAAGAGTCTGGCCAACCTGCTGGAGCCCAATCGCAATCGGCGCATTGCCCTGATTGAGGCCATCGAAGAAACGCGTGCGCACAACATCATGGTGCTCAACTCGCGTGATAGCGGGCAGATGTTGCCGCATATCCAGCGTATACGGGCCCTTGATGAAGAAATAGACCAATTGCTGATAGACGATGGACGTGTGCTGACAGAGGCTGGAGGCCAACAGCAGCCGGGTCAGTTGTCACAGCTTCGCCATGCGATCGACGGGTATCGGCAGGCGCGTGATGCGCTGCTTGATGCTGCCCAGAGCGGGCAGCTGGAAAGCCGGCGCGCGCAGATTGCACCGGCGGTTCGCGAAGCATACCATCATGTCAAGCACGCCTTTCAGAATGTGTTCGGCTCGTCGGATCTCCAGCCGGTGGCCGGTCAGCTGATTGCCACTGACAACACAAAAACAATACTGCCCCCACGGCTGACGACTGCCGATCGAGCTGTTGAGGGGGCGACATTCAGCTGAGGTGCAGAATACGCAATGACAGACCAACCGCTGGTGGAGCGCTTCAACCTGCGATCCAGGTTGCGCTTCAATATTGAAACAGGCCAGATCTGGCTTGATGAAAACCGTATGTTGCTGATGCATGCCAAGGCCTTTGGCGCCTTGCGTCAACAGCTGTGGGAGTCTTTGGGCGGCCAGCGAGCCAAGGGCCTGCTGTTTCGCATGGGCTTTGTTGCTGGGCAGAACGATGCCGAGCTTGCCGCCAAGCTGTACGGCGAAGGCGACATTTATGACGTGTTCAAGATCGGGCCGGAAATGCATGCATTCGAAGGGTTGGTGCGACCCACCATTGTCGAAGCCGATATCGATTGGGAAGAGGGCACATTCTTCGGCCAGGTTCATTGTGAAAACTCATGGGAAGCCGAATCCCACCTGCAACTGTTCGGCGGTAGTGATGAGGCGGTCTGCTGGAATATGGCAGGTTACGCCTCAGGTTATGTCACACAGTTCTTCAAGCGGGTGATCATCTTTCGGGAAATCAAATGTACCTGCTGTGGTGATGAATGCTGTGTGCTGGAAGGGCGGCCGTTGGAAGCCTGGGGAGATGATCCTTTCCTGCAGCACTGTGTGCTTGCCGACGGCGAAGATACCCGCTTCGAAGATCTGCAGGCCGAACTCTGGCAAATACGCACTGATCGTTTTGAGATATCGCCACGTGGCAAGCTGGTTGGCAGTTCACCGGCCTTCAGTGCAGCTTTTGACTTGCTGGCCAAGGCAGCCAACAGCCCGATTACGGTGTTGTTGCTCGGTGAAACCGGCGTGGGAAAGGAAGTTTTCGCGCGCTGGTTGCATGAGAATAGCGATCGATCAGACAAGCCCTTTGTTGCCGTCAACTGTGCTGCTATTCCGGCTGAGCTGATTGAATCCGAGTTATTCGGCGTGCAGAAAGGCGCCTATACGGGTGCACACGCGTCACGTGCCGGTAAGTTCGAACGGGCTGATGGCGGCACGCTGTTTCTGGACGAGCTGGGCGAAATGTCTGCGGCTGCCCAGGCCAAGCTGTTGCGTGTACTGCAAACCGGTGAAATCGAGCGGCTGGGTGACGACAAGATGCGCCAGGTCAATGTACGGCTGGTGGCGGCGACCAATATGAACCTGCAACAGGCCATCGCCGAAGGTCGTTTCCGGGCTGACCTGTATTATCGTCTGGCCATCTATCCACTGGAAATCCCACCGCTGCGCGAGCGCAAGTCGGATATCCCGGTGCTGGCCAGGACGCTGACGGAAAAGTATGCACCGCTGTATCACAAGACCATCCAGGGCATCAGTGATCTGGCCATCCAGGAGTTGATGGACTACGACTGGCCGGGCAACGTGCGCGAGCTGGAGAATCTCGTGGAGCGGGCGGTGCTGCTGGTGCCGTCCGGCGGTGAGATCGAGGTGGAACATCTGTTTCCCGGAGCCGGGCAGAGTCTGCAGATGGGCGCACCGGTGGACCGGCATGGTCAGGTGGGCAATGCCAGTGAAGCGAAAAGAAACCAGTTGTACGAGGCGCTGCTGGAGGGGGACTTTGATCTTCAGAAGCACGAGGCGCGTCTGTTGCAGCTGGCCGTCGAGCGGGCCAACGGCAACCTGACCCATGCCGCGCGCATGCTCGGCCTGACCCGCCGACAGTTGGCCTATCGGGTCAAGCAGGCGCGGGAACGCTGAATTGCGGTGCGACGTTCTGTCGCACTGCCTGACCAAAGCGTACACCTCCAGGCCGAAATCATGGCCCCTTCCTGAAATCCGTTCACACCAGCGCCCGGAAGAGCGCTGGATCCGCCGATATATACCGGATTCTCTCTTTTTCCTCGTTGACGCTTCCATTTTTCAAGTGCGTTTCGACCGGATGGTCATTTCTTGGCCGACTAAGTCATCCGGTGGGTGCTTTTAGCGTTACGTTTTTGTAAGGCGAAAGCGTGAATAGACATAAACGTAACGTTGATGCCCGTTCCGGGTTTTCCTTATTTAAAGAAAACGTCATATAAATCATAAGCTTACTTTATGTGGCATGGATTCTGCTTTGTTATAGGTATGTAAGAAAACGCAGTTCATCCGGCCAATAAAGGAGACAAAAAATGGCGATGACAGGTGTATTACGCCCGGGGCATGCCCAGGTGCGGGTGTTGAATCTTGAAGAAGGCATCCATTTCTATCGCAACGTGCTGGGTCTGGTGGAAACCGGACGTGATGATCAGGGTCGCGTGTACTTCAAATGCTGGGATGAACGGGACCACAACAGCTATATCATCCGTGAAGCGGATTCCGCCGGTATCGACTTCTTCGGTTTCAAGGTACTGGACCATGCCACGCTGGAGCAGCTTGATGCCGACCTGCAGGCCTATGGCCTGAAGACTGAGCGTATCCCGGCTGGTGAAATGCTGGAGACCGGGGAGCGGGTGCGTTTCGAATTGCCCTCCGGCCACCTGATCGAGCTCTATGCTGAAAAAACCGCCGTGGGTAACGGCATGGAAACCATCAACCCGCCGCCGTGGGATCGTCAGCGCGAGACGGGAATTGCGCCGGTACGCCTGGACCATTGCCTGTTGTACGGTCCGAACGTTGCTGAAGTTAAGAAAATATTCACCGAGGTGCTGGGTTTTTACCTGGTGGAGCGCGTGCTCAGCCCCGAAGGGGACGCCGAACTCGGTATCTGGCTGTCCTGCTCGCACAAGGTTCACGATATCGCCTTCGTCGAGCACCCGGAGCCGGGCAAGCTACACCATTGCTCCTTCCTGATGGATACCTGGGAGCAGGTATTACGCGCTGGCGACATCATGTCGATGAACAAGGTTAACGTGGACATCGGACCTACCCGTCATGGTGTAACCCGCGGTTGCACCATCTATGCCTGGGACCCCTCCGGCAACCGCTTCGAGACCTTCATGGGTGGCTACCAGCCGTACCCCGACTATGAGCCATTGACCTGGACTTTCGACAACTTCGACCAGGGTCTGGACTACCCCCAGCGCAAGCTGCACGAAAGCTTCCTGACCGTTGTGACCTGAGGACAGACCCATGACCGAATCAGTGGATGCAACACCCGTTCAGATCGATACCACCCGCAAGTGGGTGCGGGTTACCGGCCATCGGGGTGACAACTTCATCGAGTTCGATTTTGCCATCGGTGAGCCGGATTTGTTTGTGGAGATGATCCTGACGCCGGACGCCTTTAAAGAGTTCTGTCAGGCCAATCAGGTCGAGACGATGCCCGACCTGGTAGAGCACGAAGCAGACTCTGATGAAGCACAGTGGGACTGGCGTCTGGCCGATGCCACCCAGGTCCGTTTCAAGAATTAAACAGGCGCGCCCGAAAAAGGGACGCGTCGAGGGAGAATAATATGCAACTTGATCTTCGTACCGTGAGTATCGAGCCGCTGCGTAACGGCTACGACCACCTGATTCGTCGCTTTGGCGACAAGCCTGCTTCCCGTTATCAGGAAGGCAGCTACGACATTCAGGCTACCGAAAACCTGCACTACCGGCCGACCTGGGACCCGGACCAGGAGCTGTATGACACCAGCATCACCAAGATAGTGATGGCTGACTGGTACGAGCTGAAGGACCCGCGTCAGTTCTACTACAGCCCCTACACCCTGACCCGTGCCCGTCAGCAGGAAAACATCGAGGCCAACTTCAAGTTTGTTGAAAGCCGCGGCCTGATGGATATGACACCGGATGCGCTGCGTGAGCTGGCGACCAAACTGCTGGTACCGCTGCGCCATGCGGCCTGGGGTGCCAACCTGAACAACACGCTGATCTGCAGCTACGGCTATGGCGTGGTGTTCACCCAGCCGTGCATCTACCACGCCATGGACAACCTGGGGATTGCCCAGTACCTGTCCCGTCTCGGTCTGGAGCTGGGTGGCACCGAGGCACTGGAGCAGGGCAAGGCACTGTGGCAGGACGACAAGGCCTGGCAGGGACTGCGTCGCTTTACCGAAGACACCCTGGTCATCCGTGATCCCTTCGAGGTGTTCGTGGCGCAGAACGTGGCGCTGGACGGCCTGCTCTATCCGCTGATCTACGAGCGCATTGTCGATGACAAGTTCGCTGCCGAAGGTGGCTCGGCGATCACCATGCTGTGTCAGTTCCAGCGTGACTGGTTTGATGAAACCCGCAAATGGGTGGATGCGGTGATGAAGCGTGCTGCTGCCGAGTCCGAGCACAACCGCGAGCAACTGGTGGTCTGGACCCGTCAGTGGCGTGACCGCGCCACCGCTGCGCTGCTGCCGGTGATCGAGCAGGTATTTGCCGATCAGGCCGATGCGGTAATGGAAGAACAACTGGCTGCCTTCAAGGCGCGCCTGGACAAGATCGGCGTGGAAGCCTGAGGAGAATCACATGTCAACCGTATTCATTGCATTGCAAGCCAACGAAGAAACCCGCCCGATCATCGAGGCAATCGAGATCGACAATCCTGAAGCGGTAGTCAACCGCGAACCGGCGATGATCAAGATCAACGCCGAGGGCCGCCTGGTCATCCGTCGTGAAACCATCGAGGAGCAGATGGGCCGCGACTTCGACATGCAGGAGCTGAACGTCAACCTGATCACCCTCTCCGGCAACGTGGATGAGGATGAAGACGCCCTGACCCTGACCTGGGAAAACTGAGCGAGGATAATCACCATGGACATGAAAACCACCAAGAAAAAACTCAGCGCCAAGGAAAGATACCGCCTGCTGACCCGCGATCTGGCCTGGGAACCGACCTACCGCAGCCGCGAGGAGATCTTCCCCTACACCCAGTACGAAGGTCTGAAGATCACCGACTGGAACCAGTGGGAAGACCCTTTCCGTCTGACCATGGATGCCTACTGGAAATACCAGGCCGAGAAAGAGCGCAAGTTCTATGCGATCATCGATGCCCACGCGCAGAACAACGGCCACCTGAATATCACCGACGCCCGCTACCTGTCGGCGCTGAAGATCTTCCTGCAGGCCATAAGCCCGGGGGAATACTCCGCGCACAAGGGCTTTGCCCGGGCCGGTCGCGAGTTCGGCGGGGTGGGTACCCAGGTCGCCTGTCAGATGCAGTCGATCGACGAGATCCGCCACGCGCAGACGCAGATTCATGCGCTGTCCAACTACAACAAGTTCTACAACGGCTTCCATGCCTTTGCCGAGCAGCGTGACCGTATCTGGTACACCTCGGTCGCCCGCTCGTTCTTCGACGATGCCATGTCCGCTGGCCCGTTCGAGTTCATGATGGCGATCGGCTTCTCCTTCGAGTACGTGCTGACCAACCTGCTGTTCGTGCCCTTCATGTCCGGTGCCGCCTACAACGGTGACATGGCCACCGTGACCTTCGGCTTCTCGGCCCAGTCCGACGAGGCGCGGCACATGACCCTGGGGCTGGAGTGCATCAAGTTCATGCTCGAACAGCACCCGGATAACCTGCCGATCGTCCAGGGCTGGATCGACAAGTGGTTCTGGCGCGGTTTCCGCGTGCTCGGCCTGGTCAGCACCATGATGGATTACATGCTGCCCAAGCGCGTCATGTCCTGGCGTGAGGCCTGGAACATCTATGGTGTCGAGAACGGTGGCGCGCTGTTCCGCGACCTGGCCCGTTATGGCATCCGTCCGCCGAAGAACTGGGATCATGCCGAAAAGGCGGTGGATCACATGTCCCACCAATTCATGCTGGGCCTGTACCAGTGGAAGTTCGGTACCGCCTTCCACGGCTGGATTCCGTCCGACGAGGATATGGACTGGCTGTCGAAGAAGTACCCGGACACTTTCGACAAGTACTACCGCCCGCGCTGGGAGCACATCAAGAAGCACGAAGCGGAAACCGGCAGCACCTTCAGCAACTTCGGTCTGCCCAAACTGTGCCAGTGCTGTCAGTTGCCGACCCTGTTCACCGAGCCGGATGACGCTACGCTGATCTGCCACCGCGAGTCCGAGTACAAGGGTGAGGTCTATCACTTCTGCTCGGATGGCTGTAAGGACATCTTCGACAACGAGCCGGAGAAGTACATCCAGGCCTGGCTGCCGATGCCGGCGCTGATGCGTGATCCGGTGGACGGTGACCTGGGTGCCTGGATGGACTGGGCGCACCTGCAGGATGGTGTGGACAACGGTGACTTCCACGCCTCCCAGGATAAGGCCAACTTCGAGCGCTGGCGCGAGCAGTCGTCCAGCAACCAGTAATCAGCCAGTCTTGCTGCCGACAGGGCAGTGAGTGTCGCAGCAGCAGGTCGCAGGACCTGTTGCTGTGCGGACCATAACAAGAAGGAAGACCATCATGGCCGTCGTTTCTCGCAAAGAATATATTGGCGTTCCCCGTGACGCCCTGGAAAACTACAAGGGCAACCAGCTGCTGTTCATCAGCTGGGACCACCACATGCTGGCGGCAGCCCCGATCATGTTTCGCGCCCATCCGAGCACCCGCCTGGGCGAGCTGATCGATACCCAACTGGTACCGCTGCTGCAAAGCGATCCGGATGCTGCCTCCATTGACTGGAACAAGGTTGAATGGATGAAGGGCACCGAATCCTGGACTCCCGATTTCGACCGTAGCCTGGCTGACAATGGCATTCGCCACAAACAGCAGTTGCGCATGCGTACCCCTGGTTTGCGAACCCTCTGTCCGGCTGAGTGAGGAGGAACCGTCATGAGCTATGAACTGACCATTCAACCCCTGGGCCAGACCATTGATATAGAGGAAGGCCAGACCATCCTCGATGCCGCACTGCGCATGGGCATCTACCTGCCGCATGCCTGTGGTCATGGCTTGTGTGCCACCTGCCGGGTGCAGGTCACCGATGGTGAAGTCGACCATGGCCGTGCCTCCAGTTTCGCACTGATGGATTACGAGCGTGATGAGGGCATGGCGCTGGCCTGTTGCGCCATGCCTGAAAGTGACATCGAGATTGAAGTCGAGATGGAAGAGGACGAGGATGCGCGTAACCTGCCGGTGCAGGACTACCCGGGTGTGGTTACCCGCATCGAAGACCTGACCCCGACCATCAAGGGGGTCTGGGTCAAGCTCGACTCGGCCGAAGGCATGGATTTCCAGGCCGGCCAGTACGTCAACCTGCAGTTGCCGGACGATATCGGCAGCCGGGCGTTCTCGATTGCCAGCCCGCCATCCTCCAGCGGCGAAATTGAGCTGAATATCCGTATTGTCCCCGGCGGACAGGGCACGCTCTATGTGCACGAGCGCCTGCAGGCCGGTGATCGGGTCAACATGAGCGGCCCCTACGGACGCTTCTTCGTGAAGAAATCGGCGGACCTGCCGGTGATCTTCATGGCTGGCGGCTCGGGTCTGTCCAGCCCGCGCTCGATGATCCTCGACCTGCTGGAAGAGGGCTTCGACAAGCCGATCACCCTGGTCTACGGCCAGCGCAACCGTGCCGAGCTGTATTACCACGATGAGTTTCTGGCGTTGACCGAGCAGCATGCCAACTTCACCTATGTACCGGCCCTGTCCCATGAGCCGGAAGGCTCGGACTGGCAGGGCTTCCGCGGCTTCGTCCACGAGGCGGCGAAGGAGCACTTTGCCAATGACTTCCGTGGCAACAAGGCCTATCTGTGCGGGCCGCCACTGATGATCGAAGCCTGCATCACCGCGCTGATGCAGGGGCGGCTGTTCGAGCGTGACATCTATACCGAAAAATTCATTTCGGCAGCAGATGCGCAGCAGGTGCACAGCCCACTGTTCAAGGCTATCTGACGCAGAATCCGGTTTTTCTGGGCTGCTCTGCAAAGAGCTTTCTGCACCACCATTCGGTTAGAAGGTGAGTGGTGGTGCAGTTTTTTAATGCTCGATCAGCAGCAATCACCGTACCTTTCTCGATACCTTAATGGTATCTAAATGCAGTTTATAAAGTATTAGATGGTATCTGGTGGATTTTCTAGAATCGAGCTGAGTGTTCAATTACAACAATATCCAGGAGTTCATATGCGCCAGATTGAAAACTTCATTGCCGGTGAGTATGTCGCCGCCGCCGATGGCAAACGTTTTGACAAGACGTCTCCGGTGGATAACAGCGTTATCTGTTCGGTGAGCGAGGCCGGCCGCAGTGAAGTGGACGCGGCAGTCAAAGCAGCCCGCGAGGCGCTGAACGGCGAATGGGGGCAGATGACCACCGAGCGCCGCACCGAGTTGCTGTATGAGGTGGCCAACGAAATCACCCGCCGCTTCGATGAGTTTGTTGCCGCCGAAATGGCTGATACCGGCCAGCCCGAGCATGTCATGAAGCACGTGTTCATTCCCCGCGGTGCCGCCAACTTCAAGATCTTTGCCGACACGGTCAAAAACGTCGCCAACGAATCCTTCCATATGGACACCCCTGACGGCCGTGGTGCCCTCAATTATGCGGTGCGCCGGCCCAAAGGCGTGATCGGTGTGGTCTGCCCCTGGAACGCTCCCTTCATGCTGATGACCTGGAAGGTCGGCCCGGCGCTTGCCTGCGGTAACACCGTGGTGGTCAAACCGTCCGAAGAATCTCCGCAAACCGCAGCCCTGCTCGGTGAGGTGATGAACGCCGTGGGCATTCCCAAAGGCGTCTATAACGTAGTGCACGGCTTCGGGCCGAACTCCGCAGGGGAATTTGTCACCCAACACCCCCAAGTGGACGCCATCACCTTCACCGGGGAAACCCGTACCGGCGCGGCGATCATGAAGGCCGCGTCCGAAGGCATGCGCGATGTGTCCTTCGAACTGGGCGGCAAGAACGCCGGCATTGTGTTTGCCGATGCGGATTTCGACGCAGCAGTGGAAGGCTTTTCCCGTTCGGTGTTCCTGAACACCGGGCAGGTCTGTCTGGGTACCGAGCGCGTATACGTTGAACGCCCGATCTTTGATCGTTTTGTTCAGGCGTTGAAGGCCAAGGCTGAGGAAGTGAAGTTCGGCCGCCCCGACGATCCGGCTGCCGACTTCGGCCCGCTGATCAGTCAGAAACAGCGCGACAAGGTGCTGTCCTACTACCGCAAAGCGATCGAAGACGGTGCTACCTTGGTGACCGGTGGCGGTGTGCCTGACATGCCCGCCGAGCTTGCAACCGGTGCCTGGGTGCAACCGACCATCTGGACCGGCTTGCCTGAAACGTCTGCGGTGATCCGTGAAGAAATTTTCGGGCCGTGCTGCCATATCACGCCCTTCGACCACGAAGACGACGTGGTACGGATGGCTAATGACACCGACTATGGGCTATCCACCACCATCTGGACCAGCAATCTGGCCCGTGCCCACCGCATGGCGACGCGGATCGATGTGGGCATCACCTGGATCAACAGCTGGTTCCTGCGTGATCTGCGCACGCCCTTCGGTGGCTCGAAACAGTCCGGCATCGGCCGTGAAGGCGGGGTTCACTCGCTGGAGTTCTACTCCGAAACCCGCAACGTCTGCGTGAAACTCTGAGGGCATTATGGATAAGCAGAAAATAGAACAGTACAGCGAAGAGCTGTACCAGGCGCTTCTCGAACGCCGACCGGTTGCACCGCTGATCAGCCGTGAGCCGGAACTGACCATCGAGGACGCCTACCGGATTCAGGAAGCCTTCGTCGCGCGCCGTCTGGCAGCCGGTGAAACCATCGTTGGCAAGAAAATCGGCGCCACCAGCCGTCCTGTTCAGGAAATGCTCGGCGTATATCAGCCGGACTTCGGCATGCTGCTCTCGGGCATGGTCTATCAGGAAGGGGACACCATCGACCTGAGCCAGATGATTCAGCCCAAGGCGGAAGCCGAGCTGGCTTTCGTCCTGAAAGAGGATCTCAAGGGCCCGGGCATCACCGCCATGGACGTGATCCGCGCGACCGATTATGTACTGCCCTGTTTCGAGATCGTCGATTCGCGCATCACTGACTGGAAACTGAAAATCCAGGACACGGTTGCCGACAATGCATCCTGTGGCGTGTATGTGCTGGGCAAGACCAAGGGCGATCCGCGCAAGCTGGATATCACCCTGGCCGGCATGGTGCTGGAAAAGAACGGCGAGCTGTACTCCACCGGCGTGGGTGCCGCCGTGCAGGGCTCTCCTGCCAACGCGGTGGCCTGGCTGGCCAATACCCTGGGTGAACTGGGTATTCCGTTCAAGGCCGGCGAGGTGATTCTGTCCGGTTCGCAATCAACCCTGGTACCGGTGGTCGATGGCGATGAGCTGGTATGTACCGTGGGTGGCCTGGGCAGTTGCCGGGTGAGCTTTTCCGGAAGGAGTACAGTATGAAGAATCTGACGCTGTCCCGCGAGGACGTGGTACGCCTATGTGAACGGGTGGAAGGAGCACAGACCCGCGCCTACGCTATTCCCAAACTGACCAACGAATACCCGGACATGACCATTGCCGATAGCTACGCCGTGCAGAACGAACTGCGCCGGCGTTTCATTGAGCAAGGCCACAAACTGGTGGGCTGGAAGGCCGGTCTGACCTCCAAAGCCAAAATGGTGCAGATGGGTGTTGATGTGCCTTCGATCGGTTTTCTGACCGACCGCATGGCCCGCCCGGAAAACTCGGCGATCTCGGTGACCGGCCTGATCCACCCACGGGTGGAATGCGAAGTGGCCTTCGTCATGAAGCACGAGCTGAGCGGCCCCAACTGTACCGCCGAGGACGTATTGGCCGCGACCGACTACGTACTGCCAGCGGTGGAAATCATCGACTCACGTTTTTCCGGCTTCAAGTTCGACCTGGAGAGCGTAGTAGCTGACAACTCCTCGTCGGCTCTCTTTGTTGGCGGTGGCCGGGCACGCTATGCCGAAGACCTGGATCTGCGCACCCTGGGTGTGGTGATCGAGATCAATGGTGAAATGGTCGCCATGGGCGCCTCGGCTGCGGTGCTCGGGCATCCAGCGGAAGCGATTGCCATGGTGGTGAACATTCTCGCCGAGATCGGTGAGGTGCTGCCCGCCGGCAGCTTTGTCATGAGTGGCGCGATTACCGAAGCCATTGCCGTCAAGCCGGGGGATAGCGTCGTGGCACGCTTCCAGGAGCTGGGCAGTGTGTCCATGCGGTTTGTCGAATAATACACAATAAGGAATAACCCATGCCCATTATTGAAATGCATATGACCGAAGGCCGCACGCCCGAACAGAAAAGCAAGGTGGCCGCCGCGGTGACCGAGGCGGTATGCCAGAGCCTGGACTGCCCGGCGAGTACCGTCCGTGTACTGATTACCGAGCATCGTGAGCACGAGTTCTATATTGCCGGGATGACCAAGACCCAGCGTGATGCCAAAGCAGCGGGGCAAACGGTATGAAGAAAATCAAGTGTGCACTCATCGGGTCGGGCAATATCGGCACCGACCTGATCTACAAAATCATGCGCAGCCCGGTACTGGAGCCGGTGTGGATGGTCGGTATCGACCCTGAATCCGAAGGCTTGCTGCGTGCCCGTGAAATGGGCCTGAAAACCACCCACGAAGGTGTCGATGGCTTGCTGCCCCACGTTCTGGAAGATGGTATCCAGATTGCCTTTGATGCTACCAGCGCCTATGTACACGCTGAGAACAGTCGCAAGCTGAACGCGCTGGGCGTGTTGATGATCGACCTGACCCCGGCCGCCATCGGTCCGCTGTGTGTGCCACCGGTTAACCTGCGTGAGCATGCGGAAAACCTGGCGATGAACGTCAACATGATTTCCTGCGCCGGTCAGGCGACCATTCCGTTGGTCAATGCGGTATCGCGCATACAGAGCGTCGGCTACGCCGAGATCGTTGCCAGCCTGGCGTCCAAGTCGATTGGCCCGGGCACCCGTGCCAACCTGGATGAGTTCACCAATACCACCTCCAGCGCCATCGAGAAAATCGGCGGCGCGCGCAAGGGCAAGGCTCTGGCCATTATCAACCCGGCCGAACCGCCGATGATGATGCGCAACACCATTTCCTGCCTGACTGATGACGAGCCGGATCAGGCGGGTATTACCGCCTCCATTCTGGACATGATCGAACAGGTGCAGAAATACGTGCCGGGCTACCGCCTGGTCAACGGCCCCATCTTTGATGGCAAGCAGGTGTCCATCTTCATGGAAGTGGCAGGGCTGGGCGATTATCTGCCGACCTACGCCGGTAACCTGGACATCATGACTGCGGCGGCAACCCGCACCGCAGAGATGTTTGCGGAAGAGATTCTGGCCGGCAATATCCAACTCAAAGCGACGGAGGTGGCGTAATGAGCCTGTCCAACAATTCCAGTCTCAAGGGCCGCAAGGTTATTTTGCATGACATGTGCCTGCGCGACGGCATGCACGCCAAGCGCGAGCAGATCAGTATCGAGCAGATGATCAAGGTCGCCACTGCACTGGATGATGCCGGTGTGCCCTATATCCAGGTCACCCATGGCGGCGGCCTGGGCGGCAACTCGCTGCAGCACGGCTTCGCCCCGCACAGCAACGAGGAATACATCAGTGCGGTCGCGTCACTGATGAAGCAGGCCAAGGTCTCGGTACTGCTGATTCCCGGTCTGGGCACCATGCAGGAGCTGCAGTCCGCCTACGACTGTGGCGCGCGCAGCGTACACGTGGCCACCCATTGCACCGAAGCCGATACCTCGCCGCAGCACATTGCCTTCGCCCGCAAGCTGGGCATGGACGTCTCCGGCTTCCTGATGATGGCCCACCTGAACGATGCCGAAGGTATCGCCCAGCAGGGCAAACTGATGGAGTCCTATGGTGCGCACACCGTGTATGTCACCGACTCCGCTGGCTATATGCTGCCGGAGGATGTGACCGAGCGCATCAGCGCCCTGCGCGCGGTGCTCAAGCCGGAAACCGAGATCGGCTTCCACGGTCACCACAACCTGGGCATGGGCGTAGCCAACTCGATTGCCGCCATTGCCGCCGGTGCCAGCCGCATCGATGGTTCGGTAGCGGGTCTCGGCGCCGGTGCCGGCAATACCCCGCTGGAGGTGTTTGCTGCGGTATGCGACCGCATGGGCATCGAGACCGGTACCGACCTGTTCAAGCTGATGGACGTGGCTGAAGACATCATCGTGCCGATGATGGATCACCTGGTCCGGGTCGACCGCGAGTCGCTGACCCTGGGCTATGCCGGTGTCTACTCGACCTTCCTGCTGCATGCCAAGAAGGCCAGCGAGCAGTTTGGCGTACCGGCGCGGGACATCCTGGTCGAACTGGGCCGCAAGAAGATGATCGGCGGCCAGGAAGACATGATCAAGGACACCGCCCTGACCATGGCCAGGGAACGCGGAGTCGCGGTTCCCAGTTGAGCCCGGCCCTATCTGTAGGAGTCAGGGGCCCCACGACGAGCAACCTTCGAGCCGGGGGCGGCTCTCCTACAGTCCAGGCAGAAGTCTGTGCTGTAGGAGTCGCGCCCCCGTGACGAAGCGGTCGGACACACCAGACAGGAGGCAAGCATGACAACAACCAATGAACTGGCGGTAGTGGTAGGCGCAACCGGAGCCTTCGGCAACCGTATAGTCCAGCGCCTGCTGCAGGCAGGACTCGGTGTTGTAGCGGTCGCCCGCAGCAGCGTCAGCCTGCAGAGCCTCGCCGCTGAGCACCCGGGGGTGATTCCCTGCGTGGCGAATATCGCCGACGACAGCGCCATCGAGGCAATCCGCGCCGTGCTGGACCGTCCGGTGCGCATGATAGTGCATGGCCCTGGCGTCGCAGTGGCTGGTGGGGTGCTGGATGCGCCGACCAGTGCGCTGGTTGATGCGGTGAATATCAAGGCCGGTGGCCTGCTGCGCCTGACCCGGGCGGTGGATGCCCACCTGCAGCCCGGCTCGCGGCTGGTCGCCATCGGCGGTCATTATGGTTTCGAGCCGACCGCTTATGCGGCGGCTGCCGGGGTGGGTAATTCCGCTCTGGCCAACATGGTGCGCCAGCTCAGCCTGGCCTACGGCCCCAGAGGCGTGACCGCGCACCTGCTGGCCCCGGGCCCGGCGGATACCGAACGGCTGCGCCGGGTAGCGCAGGACCGAGCGGCCCAGCGCGGTATCAGTGTCGAGCAGGTGCTGGAAGAGATGTGCCAGGAGTCCTCGATAGGTGCTCTGACCACCCCGGAACAGGTGGCCTGGGCAGTCAGCCTGCTGCTGGCCCCGGAAGCCGATGCGCTGACCGGTTCGTCGCTGATGCTGGATTCAGGCAGACGGCGCGGCCTGCCGTAAGGGCTGCGAACCGGCTCATATACAACAAGGACAATAACAATATGCCATTAGTCAATTTTCACGTCGTCGAACAGTGCTGCACCGCGGAGCAGCGCAAGGCCCTCCTCAAGGCTGCTTCCCAGTTGTACAGCGAAGTGCTTGCCTCCCCCATGGAGCGCGTCCGTGCTTTCATTACCCTGCGCAACGCCGAGGAATGCGCGGTGGGCGGTGAGCTGGTCAGCAACAACCAGCTGCATGCGCCAGTGTTTGAGTTCCTGGTGCTGGAAGGCCGCTCCCTGGAAGAGCGCCAGCGTCTGATGTCGGGCTTTACCCAGTTGCTGGTCGAGGTGCTCGGTGTCGATCCGACGCTGGTGCGTGGGCGTTGCATTCGGGTGCCGCCGCGGGACTGGTGTATCGGCGGCACCGGTGCCGACAGTGTACGCGAGCAGGAAATCGCCGCCCGGGCAGTGGCCCAGGGAGTTGAGCCATGAGTGCGCCGATACTGGTAGCCCAGCCCCAACGGCTGAGCTGGGCAGCGGCCGCGCTGGCGGTACGGGCGGCGCTCGAGCAGGCCGAGCAACTGGGCATTCGGGTGCAGGCGGCGGTGGTGGACAGCCAGGGTAACAACCTGGCTTTTCTGCGTATGCCCGGGGCCTTTCTGCATTCCGAGCAGTTCGCCCTGGACAAGGCCTATACCGCTGCCAGCTTCGGCTTTCCCACCGGCGAATGGCTGCAGCGCATCGGCGACAGCGAGAGCCTGAAGGTCGGTCTGACCGCTCACCCACGGCTGGCGGTGCTGGGTGGCGGATTGCCGATCCGGCACGCAGGTGAGTGTCTGGGCGGGATCGGCGTCTCCGGTGGCAGTGAAGCCGAGGATGAGCTCTGTGCCCAGGCGGGTATCGCCGCACTGGGTCTGGCTGCGCAGTGACTGTGATCGGGAGGCAAACCATGAAATATCAGGTTCATATCGAAGATACCGGCGAGACATACAGTTGCGATGAGCGTGAATCCATCCTCACCGGCATGGCCCGGCTGGGCCGCAAGGGGATTCCTCTGGGCTGCCGAGGTGGCGGCTGCGGGATCTGCAAGGTGCAGGTGGTCGACGGGCAGTTCGAAGCTGGAACCATGAGTCGGGCACATGTCAGCGAGCAGGAACAGGCTGCCGGAACCGTGCTGGCCTGCCGCATCATGCCCCACAGCGATCTGGCGGTGCAGGTTGTCGGGAAAATGAAGAAGTCGGTCTGCCGCAGCACACAGGTTGGTGTGTAAAGGCTGGGCCAGTATTAAAAAAAAGCGTCTACCCAGAAACGGAATCTGGCAGTAGACGCTAAAGACCCAAACAAGAGTTGAGGAGAGTGCGGTCAGGTGACCACACTCAGAAAAGTTTCATGCAGCTTGCGCTGTACGTAATCCAGGCCGCCGCCAGCACCAAGACCGTCCAGGGTCCAGGTCAGTGGTGGGTGATCAGGATAGGGTTGGCGATCTTCCTTGAAGATCTCGAATCTGTTGCCGGAAGGGTCCCAGGCATAGATGGTCTGACCACGGGTAACACCGTGGCGGGTGGGGCCGATATCGACAGGTATATCTTCCATGGACATGATATCGCCGCCTCTGAGCACCTGTTCCCAGCTATCCATGAGGAAGGACACATGATGCAGTTTGCCGGGCTCGTCATAGTGGGCGAAGGCAATGTCGTGTGACTTGATGGAGCAGCTCAGGAACACAATGATGTTGGTCTCGCCGTCCGGCCCGAGTACACGCTCGACCAGATTGAAGCCGAGAACTTCAGTAAAGAGCTTCAGGGTCTCGGGGACGTTGGGCCCGAACAGCAGCAGGTGATCCATGCGTACCGGGGAAATGCCATGGGTGACTTTCGGGTCCCAGGGCTTGGGGTTGGTGTCGCCACAGCCATTACCGACCAGCGTTTTCTCGGCATACAGCTCGACCTGATGTCCGCTTGGCGTGGTGAAGCGAACTCGCTCACCGGTTTCCAGCAGGTCGCCGGCAGCGATACGGTGTGTCTCGACGCCATAAGCCTGCAGTTTCTTTTCAAAGTCATCCAGGGTGGGCAGGTCGAGTACCTTGAACCCGACAAAGTCCATGCCGGCCTGGTCGGTTTCACGCAGAATGATGCTGTGGTGGTCGAACTCGTCGCGACACTTCAGATATACACGACCTTCGGCGTCGCGACCGGTCTCTTGCATCCCGAGAATGTCCCGATAATGATGCACACCAGCTTCCATATCCAGCACCCGCAGCTGGACATGCCCTGGTCGCAATACACCTGTCATTGCCATCTTTCGTTCCTTATTTTCTTTGTTCTGGACGCGTCAGCGTGTTGATGAAGCGTTTTTATTAACCTAACCCCTTTATATTCATACCGCTAATACCTTTTTATAGGCATCTTGATCCAAATAAGGTATGGAGTTGGGTGGGGTTCTGGATGGGGACGATAGGCAGCCTCAATAGCCCAGGCCGGGGGAAAGCGGTGTTTTTCAAGATAGTTGTCACTGTTTGCATACTAAGCCGCGTGATTCATTGGCAGCTCTTTTTCCGGGTTCAACGTCGTCGGCCCAACAGGCTCGCAGTTTCTGACGGGGCGCGTACCCCAGCGTGACGGCATACTCTGTTTGGCCTGCTCCAATACCCACTTGCGCTGTTCCAGCAGCACCGCATCCTCGCCGTTGTGGCGTTGCTCCGGTGTCACGAAGCGCAGCTTGCTGTGCCGATGCTCGGTGTTGTACCAGCGAACGAACCGGTCTACCCACCGCCGTGCTTCCTCCAGCGAGGTAAAGCCACGGGAGGGCCACTGAGGCCGGTACTTCAGTACCCGGAACAGCGATTCAACGAAGGCATTATCGTTGCTGACCCGGGGACGGCTGTACGAGGGCAGCACGCCCAGTTCTTCCAGCTTGGCCTTCATGGTCTGCGCCTTCATCGGCGCACCGTTATCCGAGTGCAGCACCAGCGGCTTGTGCAGACACTGTTCACGCAACTGGCAACGTTGCAGGAGCTGGGCGGCATACTCGCCACTCTCGGTCTCATGGACTTCATAACCGACGATCTTGCGGCTGTAGAGATCCTCGAACATGTACAGGTAGTAGAACTGCCCACGCACCGTCGAAGGGCAGTAGGTAATGTCCCAGCACCAGACTTCGCAGGGGCCGCTGGCTGTATGAGTCGTTGGTGCGGGACTGAGCCTGGGTGCCAGTGACTGTCCCCGATGATGCAGCTGACCTGCCTCCTTGAGCACACGGTAGAAGGTGGACTCCGATGCGAGATAAACTCCCTTGTCCAGCAGGTCAGGCACGATCTGGCTCGGTGGCAGCTGGCTGTAGGCCGGGCTGTTGCACAGCTCGACAATCTGCTCCTGCTCCGTCGCTGTCAGCTTGTTGGCAGGGACTGGTCTGACCGCTGTGGGGCGCTTGTCGTCTTGCACAATCCCGTCGCGATACCAGCGACGGTAGGTACGCAGACAGATATCGGCTTCAGCACAGGCCCTGGCCAGACGGGCACCATCACGGCTCGCTTGCTGGATCAGATTGACGATGGCTTGGCGCTCCGGGATGGAGGTCATTCGTCCTCGTTGCTGTCGTTGTCCCAGAGCGCATTGAGCTTTTTTCGCAGTACCAACAAGGCAGCCGCTTCAGCCAGCGCTTTCTCCTTATGACGCAACTCTCGGCGTAACTGCTTTATTTCCTGTTTGTCGCTGCGAGCCTGTTGGCGTATGGCCTTGTCCTGCTCTGCACTGCGCTGGAAGCCCTGTAAGGACTCCACCTTCCACTGCTTGACCTGGTCAGGATAAAGGCCCTTTTCCCGGCAATACTGGCTGAGCTCGGCCTCGGAAAGAGCTGCGGTTTCGATGACGGTAGCGAGCTTGGCTTCAGCTGACCATTGCTCTGATGTGGCTTTGCGACCTGGCACGGGGCGTCCTTCTGACTTGGCTTTGTTACGCCAAGTATAAAGGGTCGGCTCGGAGATGCCTTCCTGACGGGCCAGCTCGGCCACGGTCATGTTGTAGGGAGGTAGCAGCTTGCTCAATACGGCTTCCTTACGCTCTTCGGAATAACGGGCCACTATGTATCCTTGTCCGCCTATCTGGTTGAAATCAGAGGGTGACAACTATCCTGCCAGAGGGGGCCGGTGCCGCGCTGATAGGCCTTAATGGTGCGTTTTTCTTCATCAGCAGGCCGCTCCGGCAATGGTGCTTCCTCTGGCTGGAACAGGCTGTCCTGTTCCAGTAGGTCATACACCTGCTTCTCGGATTTGGGGCCGAACAGCTGTTTCTTGAACCAGTCCAACTGATGGGTCAACTGGCGAATGGTCTCCGCCTGAGCGCCCAACTGCTCCCGCAACACGGCATTCTCCTCGGCCAGGGCCGAGTAAGAAGACGTGTTGGAATGGGGTGCGGAAGCCGTTGAATTCATGGCCGATATTATACCGGAAGTCCGTCTTCTATACCCCTCGAAAACGCTTGAGCTGGCGGTATTTCTGCACCTCAATGCCGTCAATCAGCAGCTGCAAATCCGTCAGGGTCAGGGCCCGCTGGCCGGAGGCCGATAACGGTACCCGGAACTGTCCTTGCTCCAGGCGCTTGGCCCACAGGCAGTAACCGGTAGCGGTAAAGTACAGCATCTTCATCTGGGTCTTGCGGCGATTAACGAAGACGAAATACTGGCCGCTGAGCGGGTCGTGCTTCAACTGATTCCGGACCAGGGCACTCAGGCCCCGGAACGATTTGCGCATATCGGTGGGCTCGGTACACAGCCAGATGCGCGCCTGGCTATCGAGCCCGATCATCCGTTCTGGCTCAGCCGCAGTTCGACGCCATTGCCCAGGCTGAGCACAATGTTCCAGCCTGGGCCGAAGGATTGCGACGTGCCCATCAGTGACGACAAATCCAGAAAGCTGGCGTCACCGGATCCTGCTGCCTCATCAGTCGACGACCCGGCCAAGCGCTTGCGCCAGTTACAGAAGCTGGCGTAGCCAATGTTCTCTTGTTTGCAAAATTGCGAAGCTGAGAGGCCGCTGGCGCGCTGCTGATCAACCAGGGTCTGCCACTGCTTTGGCGTACGATGCTTTCTCATGGGGGTAACCTCGTGTTGGAAATTGTGAGGTTACTGTAGGGCGAATTTCAGCAGGGTGGCAGGACGTCTTAGAATGAACGCTTACTCCCGGAAGACGGTGCCTCAATCGACTTCTGATCAGGCCAGCTTCGATGGCTATGCCCGCCAGCATCCGAACAAGGATCCGGAGCAACTGCTGCATGACTTTGTCGATACTATCCGTGGTGGTTTCGAGAAGGGCTACGCCGAGGCGGCAAAGATTCTTGAAGGCTTGGGGGTGATGGGTGCGGGCAGCGGTGGCCTAGGAGATCGGCAAGACCTATGAGCTGGTACAGCAGAGTTATGGTCAAATCTGGTGTATGGGCATCAGGCGATTTTCCTGTCTGATTGCTCCATT
>LFRM01163162.1_pt1 | contig 28905 bp, 23 predicted proteins | sample 618341 | NCBI WGS metagenome assembly LFRM01 (sample SAMN03654438, study PRJNA283298) | anaerobic digester metagenome | isolation source: pool of bioreactors CSTR01a, CSTR02a, and CSTR03a thermophilic anaerobic... | place: Denmark: Kgs. Lyngby | collected 2014-05-21 | reverse complement strand
CTAGGAATTCCAAAGCCCCTTCTAATAATTGTTCACCCAAATAAAAAGTTCCGTCCATATCAAGAATAAAATACCTTTTTTCAAATCCTAATGACTTATACATAATCATTCTCCTTGCAAAATTTAATTACTTTTATCTATAAAACAGTGCTTTTTATGTTTCATTACTATAAGCGCGTTTATATATATAACGAAGCAGCTGCTCGTAAAGAAAGTTACTATATAAGTTTACCAGTAAGTTGAAGAATGTCAACATGACCGATACTATAGAGGTCTACAGAAATGGAAAGGCGTGATTCCCTTGGGCTGTTTAACAAAGCTAGCAAGAAATCTCCTTCCTCTTAGCCAACATTGCTCACGATAGTGAGAGCGTAGGTGGGAGATGAAATGCCAAAACTTTACTTATATGTTATAGTATACTTGTGTCAACGTATAGACAAATGGTCGGAATAGCAAACTGCGAACCAGTAAAGTGCCTGTATTCCGTAAAGCCAAACTGGTACACTGGTCAGACACAGTAGGGTAGGGACTGCCCGACTTAAAGCTTGTGGAGATGCCCATACGTCATCAATGAAGCAAGAAGCTCCCACTTCTATAAGTGGTGAGTAGTTCACTTATTGAAGAACCTTCACAATGTAGTGCACGCATGAAATCGAAGATGTTAAATTAAAAGGCTGGCCTTTTTCTATACAAGAGCTCGGGTGTATTTTAACCGGGCTCTTACTGTTTTTAAAGAGATCATACATTCACATTGAAGTAATATGCTTTCCCTGATCAATTATTCAACAAATACCTCCATATTAGTACTTTAATCCCATAAATACGACAAAATATCAAATATTTTATGTGCAAAAAATATTGTTCGTTGCAGATTTTCTGCTTACAAATTAGAATGTTTAAGCATACGGCACAATTTATTTATGAAATCCATGGTTATTTTTGCAGTCTTAATACTATCAGTATCATCTTTATAACGCTGACTTCGTATAAGGCATTTAAACCATTGGTGATGCTGCTGATTAAAATAACTGCATTCGTGTGCCATGTATTATAAAATATTATGGAAAAGGGGAATTGATTTAATGGCACAGCCACCAGCTAAACCGATTAAGAAAAAACGTTTTAGGATTTCCAAAGACGATTTGACACTTCACATCATGGCAGTTCCAGCACTAGTAGTATTGTTTCTTTATCTTTGAAATAATTCACGATATAGGAATTGAGCATGAGCGGGTAACTCAAAATGATCATGAAGTCGTCATATGCAATTTCTATAATCAAAGTCAGCTAAGTGAGTCAATAATGAATATCAAGAATGTCATTGATGATTATAATGTAATTTTAAGCATAGGAAATACCTATGATAGTATCAGAAGTGTGCCAGCTTCATATATGGAGGCATTGGAATCAACTAATTACAGAACATTAAAAGAATTAGAGAAGGTTATTCAATACTCTGAGGTTGACAGCAACGCCAGTTCGTACTATTACCCGATGAAAGAGGAAAATGCTATTATTGTTCATCTAATATCTGGAAATGTAGAAAAGGCATACGAAGTTGTAGATGACTTGATTGACTTTAATATCCAAACCCGAAAAGTTACAATCAACGCTGTCAAACAGCTATTTTTTGATATAGACCGTACTGTGCTAAGGGTTGCTGAAGATATGGATATAGACAACGAAACATCTTTGGGAATAAGTGAAGAGTTTAACTTCTCAAATATTGATGAAATGAAACTAAGGTTAAAGAACAAATTTGATGCCTTATGCAAGGTAATAGTCGAAAAGAAAGAGAAAAATAGTGATGAGTTTGATAAGTCAATACTTAAATACATCGATCAATCCTATACAGATAGCAGCCTAAGCCTTAGCACATTATCAGAATTGTTTAACCTATCTGAGTCGCATTTGAGTAGGAGCTTTAAGGAAAAGTTTGGTGTTAATTATCTTGATTATGTAAATAAAAAGAGGGTGGAGTATGCCTTGAATCTATTAAAGAACTCAGACAATGATATAAATGAAATCGCACAAAAAGCAGGGTTTAATAATGATGTCACTTTCAGAAGACTTTTTAAGAAGTACTACGGAACATCTCCACTAAAATATAAGGAAGCGTTTTTAAAAGGTGATGCGTGATGAATAAAGTTGCATTATTTATGTTGACAGCTATGGTATCTTTATCACTGGTGTTTTACGGGTGCTCTGGAAGCGATGATAAATTTAAGGATAATTATTACAATGCTAAACTAAATAAAGAAGGATACACTTTGCCCATAGTAGAAGATGGAAGCGTAACTCTTACCTATGCAGGAATTGATAATTGGTATGCACCAGCTAGCTATTCACAGAACTTACCTGTCTGGCAGGAGATTGAGAAGAGGACAGGTGTGAAAATAAAGTGGGAAGTAATGCCTGCCAATTCTTACTGGAACTCTATAAATACCCGGATGACATCAGGTATGACATTGCCTGATATTGTAAGAGTAAATGAACCTGATTTATTCAAACACGCTAGTGAAGGTTTATTGATACCGTTGGATACACTAATTGACCAATATGCTCCGAATATTAAGAAGCTATTTGCAGACGAGCCTCAAATTAAGAAGCTTTTAACACAAGCTGATGGGAAAATTTATAGCGCTACACAAATTATGACGGCAGCTGTAGAAATGGAACCTTGGGTGCTAGGTATCCGTAAGGATTGGCTGGATATGATGGACCTGAAACTACCCGAAACATTAGATGATTGGTATAACGCTCTCAAAGCATTTAAAAAGTTGGATTACAGCATTATTCCAATGACAACAGGAATCACTAATCCAGAACAAGCGCGGTCTCTTTACGGCTTGTTTGGACATGCATTTGGATTGAATGATATGGTGTTTAGTGAAGGTTGGGGAATAGGTAAAGACGGCAAGGTCAGCTATACCTATATAATGCCCCAATATAAGGAATTTCTCGGTTATCTAAACAAACTATACGAAGAGGGTTTAATAGATTCTCAGCTTGTACAGGGTGATCAATTTACATCCTTAGTAACTAGCAATAGGGTTGGCACTGTTGCGGGATATACTTCAGCGATATTAAGGTATAATGATTTACTCAAGGAATCAGGTGTTCCTGATGCAAATTATACATTTGTGCTGCCGCCAAAAGAAAGCAATGGCGAAGCTGTGTCAGTAAGAAGACGCTCAGTTTCAGGTGCATTTTCTATATCAAAGGATTGTAAAAATCAGGAGGTGGCTATCAAGTGGCTAGATTACATATGGGCTAGTGAAGAGGGGAGAAGACTCCAAGCTTTTGGAGTAGAAGGGATTACTTACACAATGGAGGGTGGGGACCCTAAGTTAAGTGAGTTTGTAACAAATAACCCTGATAATCTCGACCCTACAAGTGTACTGAGGTCTGTAGGAGCATTTACAGCACTTCCGGACTATAGGGGTGTGGATTTCTGGGAGCAGATACTTGATCCACTGCAAATAAAATTTGCCAATGAAATAAAGTCTAATTTAATTGATAAGTTTCCGGATTTGAATCCTACACCAGTTGAAGAAGAAAAGCTTGGGTTGTTAATGACTGATATTAATATCTTTATAGATGAAATGTATGTAAGGTTTATAATCGGGAGAGAACCTCTTGAAAATTTCGATAATTATATCGAGACATTAAAAGATATGGGTATAGATAAAATAACTAAAATAAAACAAGAACAGTATGATAGGTATAACTCTGCAGAGTAGCTTAATTAGTAACTAGAAGGCTTGGCTAGACATCCCAGCTGGGTGAGTTTTACCGAGAAAAGTTCGCCATGGACATGTCCCAAAACAAGTAAAAGAGCCTCGGCAAATGTATGAGGCTCTTTCTGTAAGGGGTTTGGGGGTTTGGGTAACTTACATTATTATGATAACCATGTTTCAGAATAATAAACCTAAAATAGAAAATATTTTTAATTACTTTTATCTTTTTTGTCCTCAACTAAAAGCTCCACGTCAAAACTATCGAAAGAAATGGTTTCCATAAAGTTATCTTGGTTAAGAACAGCCCTATTATATTTCTCGAACTCCCTGTCATTTTTAGGCAACCAGATAGGCCTTTGCAGATCTAGTTGGTAACATATTTCTTGCATACATTCTTGAAGCTTCTCCTCATTGGAAAGCTGGTCATCCTCATTGCTGACTACTACCTGGTCTATAATTTTATTGTTTTTTCGGAGTATTCCCCATATGCGATACATTAGCTCATCCTTTGCAACATAATTCTTTATGTACCATTATAGCAAAAAAAGGGCATATTAAACATAGAAATATTGAAATTGAAATAACAATAAAGGATACTTCATTACATTCAGGACGAAAATTACCAAACGCGTCATTCAGAGCGTAGCGAAGAATCTAATCCCACTTGGATGACAAGCAATTAGAAGGCAGGCAAATGACGATGAAAAAGGTATTTTTTTATATTAAGGAATTGTATCGTAGATACATTGATGACGAGATTGCGGTTTACGGTGCGGAAATGGCTTATTATTTTTTGCTATCGGTTTTCCCCTTTTTGATTTTTATAACTACCCTTATTGGCTATTTACCACTTAGCGGTGAAAACTTTCTGGAATCCATGGCTAATCTATTACCCTATGAATCCTATTTGGTGGTTCGCAAAAATGTGGAGCAGGTCATCCATACACGTAGTTTAAAGTTAATGTCCTTTGGCTTTATCTCGATGGTTTGGGCGTCGGCTAGCGGTATGGGGGCTGTGATTAGGGGCATAAACAGGGCTCTATGCCAAAAGGATAACAGGCCTTTTTGGGTCGCCATACCCTTATCCTTATTGTTCACCATACTGACAGCAATGTTTATAGTCTCCTTCGTAATTTTATTGATATTCAGCAGACAGATTGGAGCTTACTTACTGGGAGCAGGTAAGCCTCAATTATATTGGAAGGGCTGGCAGGCATTGCGATATACCCTTGGAATTCTTACGTTGATGCTGGTTTTTGTTCTCCTATATAAGTATAGTCCCTGCATTAAAGTCCGATGGAAAAATGCAATGCCTGGTGCTATCTTTGCCTCCGGAGGCTGGTTTCTTGTGTCTTGGCTTTTTTCCTGGTATGTCAACCATTTCTGGAATCTTTCCCTTGTATATGGCAGCATCGGTGGGATTGTCGGTTTATTGATCTGGCTATATATCAGCGCTCAGCTGATTATTCTAGGAGGAGAGTTAAATGCGGTTCTTATTTTGTATCCTCCTGGTAAAGGCACAAAAAAAACCCCGGATTCAGTCCGGGATTAAAATATTATACTAAAACTGCCATACTATAAGATTAAACTTCGTAATTAGTTGTGTAACAATCCAATACCTCACCATAGAACATGGTGTGGTAATCATCTTTCTTGTAATGCCTTTCCTTAACACTATTATCTAACAGGGATGGGTCCATGGTCTGCTTAAAAACCACATTGCATTCATAATGCAGTGTACATTCCCCAACTATAGGCGCATTAACCTGTCTGCCCGGAAGAGAAGTTAGATTAGATTCTTGGAACTTATCAAAATCTCGACCAGATTTACTCCCGCAAAAGGCTATTTCCTTCTTTAAGTCAATCCCAAGTGGAATGCTGACTGTAAATACTCCTGTATCATTAATTGCCTTCCAAGTATAGCGACTAGTCCTAACAGGCACTAGGAATATGGGCTTATTCCAGTAGTAGGTTAAGCCTCCCCAGCCAATGATCATAGTATTGTCTTTTTCACAGTGAGTGTTTAGAAAAATCCCTCCATGAGTGAGATGGTGAGTAACCTCTTTTAGATATTGGTCATAAGGAACATGCTTCACCACATTTTCAATAATATTGCGTTCTGCACACATTTACACCAAGCCTCCTTATCGCTCATTCAAGGGCTTATAATCCTTAATTTGAATTAAGGTGCGGTATGCTGGACGAATAATGCGACCGCCGCTAATCTGTTCCTCCATGGAATGGGCACACCAGCCTGGTACCCTTGCTATAGCAAAGATAGAGGTGTACAGATCTTCGGGGATGTCCAGCATTTTATATATGAAGCCCGAGTAAAGATCTACATTTGCACACAGGGGGCTGCCTTTGCGTTCAAAAAACAGCTCTGATGTGACTCTCTCTATTGTATCATATAAAGAAAACTCATTCTCCATATTTTTTAATTTTGACAAAACTTTTGCTTTTTCCTTTAGCAGAACTGCTCTGGGGTCAGACAAGGTGTAAACTGCATGGCCCATACCGTATACTAGACCAGATCGGTCAAAGGCATCCTTGCTTAGAATCTTAATTAAATATTCCCTCACAGCTTCTTCTCTTTCCCAATTGGGTACATTAGCCTTAAGGTCTTCTACCATTTCCATAACCTTAGCGTTGGCGCCACCATGCTTGGGGCCTTTTAATGCCCCTACTCCTGCTGCAATAGCGGAATATGTGTCTGTACCAGAAGAGGTAGCTACTCGAGTAACAAATGTTGAGTTGTTACCACCACCATGCTCAGCATGAAGTATGAGCGCTAAATCCAGGATTTCTGCTTCGGTTCTGGTGAACTGTTTGTCTGGACGAATCATGTGGAGGAAACACTCAGCTGTACTCTGGCCTTCACGTGGGATATGAATACGAAGGCTCTTATTGTCTATATAATGACGTTTTGCCATATAGGAGTAGGCAACGAAGGAAGGAACCTGAGCAATGAGATCAATGCATCGGCTTAACACCTGGTTAATGTTCATGTCATCAGGTGTTTCCTCGTAGGAATAACAAGTAAGAATGCAACGTGCCAGCTTGTTCATTATATTTTTGCTTGGACCTTTAAAAATTACATCCTCTACAAAATTATCAGGAAGAGTACGGTTTATGCTAAGAATTTCATTAAAAGTTGCAAGCTCTTCCTTATTAGGAAGCTTTCCAAACAGTAGTAGGAAGCAAACCTCCTCAAAACCAAAACGTCCTTCATCCTGGCAGTTTTGGACAATGTCTTCCACATTGATTCCACGGTAGCGAAGACACCCTTCTGCTGGAACCTTTTCTCCTTCATCCATAGTGTATCCATGTACATCACCAATTTGCGTCAAACCGACAAGTACGCCTGTACCGTCATTATTGCGCAGACCTCTTTTTACGTTATACTGGTCAAATAGTTGGGGGTCAATATAATTATTTTGTGCTGCAAATCCATAAAGCTTATCTACCAGTTGGTCTTTACCACTATTTGCACAATTTGATTTTTGCTGATTCATATTTAAAACTCCCTTATAAATATTATAGAGCTTACTCTTCATGATCAAAACTTAGGCCAAACTTAGTCTATGACTAAGATACCATGGATAAATATATTCCTATTACTATACACCTAATTTTATGTCCTAGCAAGACGTTTTCTCTAGAAATGAAAGAAATGTTTTTCTAAATTTCAAAACCAGCTTTTTAGTCACTAGGAATAAATTTCAAGTTTCTGTAATAATGATAGTATAATTTACTTTGTTATGTTAATATAAAAACGTGGAAATTAAAGAGATAGGAGGGTTTGATATGGTTGATGTATTAATTCTTATCGCTGCTATTGTAGCTGTATTTTTTATTCTAAGGATTGCATTTAAGATTTTGAAAACCGTGTTGCTTTTAGGGGTAGCGGCTTTAGTGGTATACTATTTGATGGAGTACGGATTCTTGCAGGGGATATTTTAGTTTACTTGAAATTCAGGAGGACAAACCATGTTCTATATTTTGGGACGCACTCAGAAAGTTCTGGACGAGCTTATGCACCAGATGTTTTCAAGTACCAACATAATTAATAGCTTTAAGATGAAAGAGGGTAACTTTTTAGGACCAGGGGATGTAGACGCTGATTCTTCTAATTGGCAATGCTACACTACTGGAAGTCAATGGGGCGGTAGAGATGCTCATGCATGGTTTCGGGCAACTATACAAGTGCCAGAGTACCTTTAATAGTATTAAGTAGTTCATTATCATTATAGCCAAGTAAATATATTATTACAAGAAAGTTACAAGAAAGTTAGGTTTGACTTTCCATACAATTGCTATAAAATAAGGATAAGCTAGGTGCTAGGCACAAGGCCATAGTCTCTAAGTAATTGGCTACCAACAATAAAGGGAGGAATGTTTAATGAAGTTAGGTGTTTTTACTGTTGTTTTAGGCGCATACAGCACAGAAGAAGCATTTAAGTATCTTTCTGATTCTGGTGTACAAGCAGTTGAAATTGGAACTGGTGGTTTTCCAGGCACAGCCCATGCCAACCCGGACGAATTGTTAGCGGACGACAACAAAATTCAAGCATTGCTGGATTTAGCTAAGAAGTACAATCTAGAAATTAACGCATTGAGTTGTCATGGTAATGCTGTTCATCCTCAAAAGGAAGTTGCAAACAAATTCCATTCAGATTTTGAAAAGACAGTTCTATTAGCTGAAAAAATGGGCTTGGACAAAATAATAACCTTCTCTGGCTGCCCTGGTGATAGCCCCAATTCATTGTACCCCAACTGGGTTACCTGTCCTTGGCCGGAAGATTTTCTGAAAGTACTTGACTACCAATGGGATGAAGTTTTGATACCTTACTGGAAGAAAGCTGCTGCATTCGCCGGAGACCATGGAATTAATAAGATTTGCTTTGAAATGCATCCTGGTTTTTGTGTATATAATCCCGAAACCATGCTGAAAATCCGTGATGCTGTTGGGGATATTCTAGGTGCTAACTTTGACCCAAGTCATCTGTTCTGGCAGGGAATCGATCCTGTTGCTGCTATTCGCAAGCTCGGCAAGGCTATCTATCATTTCCATGCCAAAGATACCAAAATCGATCCGATTAATACTGCAGTTAACGGTGTTTTGGACACCAAACATTATGGTGATGAAATCAACCGTTCCTGGGTCTTCCGTTCTATAGGTTATGGTCATGATTATCAGTTATGGAAAGATATGATAAGCAACCTTAGAATGGTTGGGTATGACGATGTTATTAGCATTGAGCATGAAGATAGCTTGATGTCGGGGAATGAAGGGCTACAGAAGGCTATTTCATTCTTAAAAGAAGTACTTATTTTTGAAGATACCGGAGAGATGTTCTGGGCTTAATTCAAGAATTATAGTAGGTGACGCATACACATAAGTAACTCATAAAGATAAAAACTAAAGAAAAACAGCAGAGAGTACTCATTTTTAACTAGGGTAATCTCTGCTGTTTGTCATCCAGAGCGTTAGCGAAGGATCTTATCAAGATTCCTCATTGCATTCGGAATGACAAAGAAACTCCACCCATATCTCGTAGGCTGGCAGAGTCGTCAACCCCTACATTCCCGTGTCAAGCATCAGCCCACAGTTTGTTACCCTAGGTTAATCTACTCGCATCCCGTATGTTGTATCAAGTATCCAGTATCAACTCCAACAAACTACACAAGTACCCTTACAGTAAAGGTGAAATCAATCTGGATACGGATTCTTTAAAGCGTATCAAAAAAGATCGCTTCTCGTAAAGCTCTCGGGTCATTTTAATACTATTCTGTAAGTCCTCGCGGAATTGGCGTTCGAGGCAAGAGGCCACCTCGTGGTCATATATAATAGTATTAATCTCAAAGTTATAAATGAAGCTACGCATGTCAAAGTTGGCGCTACCTACAGAAGCCACACTACCGTCTACAATTACAGCCTTTACATGCATAAATCTGTTATAATCATAGATATAAGCTTGCACTCCAGAATCCAATAGGTCGGAAAGATAAGAGGTGGAAGCCCAATGCACAAAAGGATGATCTCGCTTTCCAGGTATAATAATACGCACTTCTACACCACTTAATGCAGCTGTTTTTAGTGCAGTGATAAGGCTGTCGTCAGGTACGAAATATGCAGTTTGTATGTAGATACTCTTCTTTGCGTTACTTATCATCTTGAAGTAACCTTGGTGAATAGAATCCCACTTAGAGTCAGGACCACTGGTGATAATTTGAACTCCCTTACGACCTGTTTGCTGTTTAGTAGGGAAATAATTTTTGTTATAAGCTATAGTTGTTTTTGCTGCAAATTCCCAGTCTGTAAGAAAGCAAAGCTGAAGGTAATCGACAGCGCTGCCTTCAACCTGGAAATGAGTGTCCCGCCAGTAACCATATTTAGGCGACTTTCCTAAATATTCATCCCCAAGATTGAGACCGCCTACAAAGGCTATTTTCCCATCGACCACTGTTATTTTTCTATGATTGCGGTAATTCACACGAACATTAATATGGGGAAAAAAAGGTGGGAAGAACACGGCGGTTTCACCGCCAGCTTCAATTATTGGCTTGGCATAACTTTTAGGAAGCGCTAGGCAACCCATGCCATCGTAAAGTAGTCTTACCTCTACTCCTTCACGAGCTTTGGCTGCTAGGATATCGCGTATCTCTTTACCTATTTCGTCATTTCGAATAATGTAGTATTCCATGTGAATATGATGCCGAGCAGACTTCAATGCCTTTATCAAAGCAGGGAACTTTTCATCGCCGTTTCTCAGCACCTGAATTTGATTGTCCTGGGTGAAGATGGAATTGGAATTATGTAGGTGCAATCGTATTAAATCCTTGGCTGTTTCTATGGCAGGGTGTTGTAAATCAGAACGTTCTTCCAATAGCAGGTTTTGAAAGAGGGTTTTTCTCTTTTTATCATCCTGTCTTTCTTTCTGAGAAAAGATATTGATGCGCCTAGTGTCTTGACCAAGAAATAAATAAAGTACGAAACCTAAAACTGGGATGAACATTAACACTAGTACCCAAGCCCAAGTGGTGCTCGGGTTTTTTCGACTTAAGAAAATAACCACAAAAGCTAGAACTATATTTGTATAGAAAACGATAGTGGTTAGATTGAGCCCCATTTCAGTTATACTCATGATAGTTTCTCCTATTGCGCTATTTGCAAATACCCATACAATTATCGCAGATTTTACATCTTCTTAGCTAACCATGGATATTTTTGACTTCTTATATAAGTATACCACAATCCAACAAATTTCAATAAAAACATTAATAGAATACCTACCTCTGTGCTATAATGAAAAAGAAACTAATGGAAAACGGAGGACATTGAAAATGGAAAATAAGACAAACCCAGTGGTTACTGTCAAAATTCAAAATAAGGGTGATATCAAGATTGAATTATACCCAGATAAGGCCCCTAATACTGTTAATAATTTTATCTCCTTGGTGAAGAAAGGCTTTTATAACAATTTGATCTTTCATCGAGTTATACCAGGCTTTATGGTTCAAGGCGGAGATCCTCAAGGAGTTGGCATGGGTGGACCTGGATACGGCATCAAAGGAGAATTTAGTGGAAATGGATTCGCGAATGATCTTAAGCATACTCGAGGTGTGCTCTCAATGGCAAGATCAGGTCATCCAGACAGTGCAGGAAGTCAATTTTTTATTATGGTGGCAGATTCGCCTCACCTTGATGGACAGTATGCTTCCTTTGGAAAAGTAATTCAAGGCATGGAGATAGTAGATAGTATTGTACAGGCTAAACGGGATCGCAGTGATAAACCCCACGAAGACCAGGTAATGGAAAGCGCTGAGGTAGAGCTAAACGGATATAGCTTTGTTGAGCCTGAAAAGTTAGGCTGATTTTCATTTCTAATTATTTGTAAGCTAAAAAGGCTTCGGAAATAGCTATCGGGGCCTTTTTAGCTATCATGATGTACCCCAACCTTATTGAACACAAATGTAAACGAGAAATCCTTTTTAAAAGAAGTGGAGATTCAGTATCCGAGTTATACCAAATTTATATGCAATGGGGATATGTAAATGAAAAAAAGACTCCAAGGAATACCAATGGAATTGATTCTGTATTTTGTTTTAATTTCTGCTACAGCTTTGGCCAATGGATTAAGTGACAGTGTCTACTCAAATTATTTCAAAGAGGTATATAATGTTACAGCGTTTCAAAGGGGACTAATCGAATTTCCACGGGAACTGCCCGGCCTACTCTGTGCCATTGTGATAGGCCTGCTGGGCTTTCTTGGGGATTTGAGGTTGGCATTCATCGCCCAGATACTGGCTCTTATTGGCGTAATGGTGCTTGGACTTTTTACTCCGCCTTTTACAATCATGTTGGTATTCCTATTCATCAATTCTTTAGGGATGCATCTTTTCATGCCTCTTCAGGATGCAATAGGAATGTCCATGGCTGAACCCAATCGGATAGGGAGTAGAATGGGACAGTACTCAAGCGTCCGTTCTGCCTTTGGATTACTAGCTGCTTTACTCGTATTTTTCGGATTTCGCCTTGGCTTTTTCAGCTTCCAGCCTGCAGTAAAATGGATTTTTATTGTGTCTGCTTTATTTTTTTTATTCGCTGCAGTGGTTGCGACTATTATGGTCAGGAAAGTCCGCCCAGTCAAAACAAAACCTAAGAAGCTAAAACTGGTTCTGAGGAAGCAATATAAATATTATTATTTGCTTGCCATCCTACATGGTGTTCAAAAGCAAATAGCGTATGTATATGGAACTTGGCTGATTGTTGATTTGCTATTAAAAAAGGCTGATACCATTGCCCTGCTGTCTATTGTAATTGGCTTTGTGTCTATATTTTTCATGAATTTGCTTGGTAGATGGATGGATAAATTTGGACTCAAGAAAATGATGTTTATCGAAGCATTTGCTTTCATCTTTGTATACATACTATACGGAATTGTCGCATGGGGAATTACTTCCAAGTTGTATCCTACCCAAGGGTTGGCAGTAGGTGTAGTTTATGTACTATTCGTTGTTGACAGGTTATCCATGCAAATGGGTATGGTGAGATCTGTTTACCTGCGCTCTATTGCATGGAACGAGGACGAAGTGACAGCAACCTTGTCAACGGGGGTAAGCTTGGATCATATTGTCTCCATTTTAGCAGCCATTGCTGGTGGGTTTATCTGGACTCAATGGGGCAGTCACTGGGTATTTTTTCTGGCTGCGGTTTTCTCTATAGGGAATTTGTATGTCGCTATTCGTGTTCGACCAGAACAGGAGAAGGAAATAGCGGAAAAAATGAGGCTTTCTGCAAAAGCTGGTCAATTTACATCTTAATACTCATTCTGACACCTCATTTCTTAATTCAATGACTTCTGAATTCTGACTACTTTGGTTGCGATTGGAAGTCACGCTATGATATAATCGGAGTATGAAAACGTTGCGCTTATCAGTTCTACAAACTAAGCGCCATAAACATAAATATTTATACAGGAGGCGAATCAAATGGAACAAAGCAAAAACAGTAGAATTAAAATTTTTAACGGCAATGTTGTAACTCCTTATAGAGTCATACAAAACGGATGTCTGTTAGTGGAGGACGGCAAGATTACAGCTGTTGGAGAAACTGATATCCCTGTTGAAGGATATAAGGAGATAGATGCAAAGGGCAATTACATAAGCCCTGGTTTCATGGAAATACATACTCACGGAGGCGGTGGACATGACTTTTTAGATGGAACCTACGAAGCCTTCGTTAAATCGGCAGAATTACATGCAAAATATGGAACCACATCAATTATTCCTACTGCAACCACCAGTACCAATGAAGAATTAAAGCAAACACTTCAAGCTTTCAAAGAGGCTAAGGCCAACAATCCTAAAGGTGCTGAAATGCTAGGACTGCACATGGAGGGACCATATTTCTCCTTGGAGCAAAGAGGGGCTCAGGATCCGAAATATATTAGAAACCCTGATCCAAATGAATATGAAGAAATTTGTAACATGACAGACGATATTATCAGGTGGAGTTCTGCTCCTGAACTGCCAGGTGCATTGGAATTTGGCCGCTACCTGACTGAGAGAGGCATTTTACCTTCAATTGCACACAGTAATGCAAACTACGATGAAGTACAGCGCGCATATGAAAACGGTTTTACCCATGTCACTCATCTTTATTCTGGAATGTCTGGAGTACATCGCAAGAATGCTTATAGACATGCAGGGGTTATTGAAAGTGCTTTTCTGATGGATGAACTGACAGTGGAAATAATCGCAGACGGATCCCATTTGCCTGCCAGCCTATTAAAGCTAATTTACAAGATAAAAGGGCCTGACAGAATCGCATTAGTTACTGATTCAATGAGGGCCGCTGGAATGCCTGAAGGTGAATCTATACTAGGTAGCTTGGATAAGGGGCAGCGTGTTATTGTAGAGGATGGAGTTGCTAAGTTACCTGATTTAACTGCTTTTGCAGGCAGTGTAGCTACAGCAGATCGCTTGATAAGAAATATGATTAACCTTGCAGATGTGCCCTTGCACGAAGCAGTTAAAATGATGACGAAAACCCCTGCTACTATTATGGGGCTAGACAAACGTAAAGGTAGTATAGTAGCTGGCAAAGATGCCGACATCATAATCTTCAATGACAATATCGACATCCAGATGACCATGGTTGGTGGAAGAATAGTTTTTAATGCATAGCATATAGGAAGAAATGGAGGAAAACAGATGATTAATTGGAAAGAAGCTTGTTCTAAGATTAAAGAAAATGGACTAAAAGTTGGCGAGGAAATTGCCTCATATGGTGTTTATCCCAACTCCCTTCAAGAATCAAATGGTTCATTTATATACTTGGTAAAGGAAGGCATGGTTAAAAAGCTTGTAATACAAGGCAAGAGCTCATTATTTGAATCTTTTTCTGGAGAAGTACAAGATATAGCAGGTGAAGAAATATTAGTTTGCAGCCTTAGCCATGAAAATTGTAATGCTTTAAGGGAAGCCTTCACGTATACAGCTCCAACCTCAGTTTTAAAATTTCCCAAATCCATTGGGCTTGGTGACAGGCTTGGTCTTGCATCTCCTGGACATATACGCCTGATAAAAGACTATGATATGAAACCGATACTGGCTCAACAGTCAATAAGGGAGCTTAATCTTACAGGCAGAAACTATACGGAAGTACTGGATGATGCTTCTTGGGCAGTATTTCAAGAAGGCTATAAAGGCGGCTTTGGCGCAGATGGTGACCACTTAAAGACAGCTGATGAAGTTAAAGGTGCTCTTGCCTGTGGTTATACTATGATTACCCTTGATTGTTCCGAACACATAGACAACAACGTAGACAAGATGTCCAATGATGAAGTGGATAAAGCCTACGAAAATTTCAGGTTGGAAAGTGTGGAAGAAAAGTATCTTGGCAAAGAATATCAATTAGGAAATGGCATTACAATTTCCTTTGATAACCATGATTTGAAACGTATAGTTCTTACATATAGTAAAGCTATTAACTTTGCTTCTGAGATTTATCACCAAATCATTAAGGATTATAGTCGAGAAGTTGACTTTGAAATCTCTATTGATGAAACCTTAACACCTACATCCCCACAGGCACACTTCTTTGTTGCTCAAGAGCTTAAGGACAAGGAAGTTAATTCAGCCACTGTGGCGCCAAGATTTTGTGGCGAATTCCAAAAAGGAATTGACTATATCGGTGATGTAGAGAAATTTGAAGAAGAATTTATTGTACATACAGCCATTGCGGATAACTTTGGCTATAAAATTAGTGTCCACTCAGGTAGTGACAAGTTTTCTGTATTCCCGATTGTTGGAGAGAAAACTAACGGCAGATATCACGTAAAAACTGCAGGGACTAACTGGCTAGAAGCTATAAGGGTAATTGCCACAAAAGATCCTGCACTTTATAGAGAGATTCATACATTTGCATTGAGTGTTCTTGATGATGCGAAAAAGTACTATCATATTGGTGCAGATACCAACAAAATCCCACAGCTGAACCAGCTCAAGGATGAGGAATTGCCTGGTCTTATGGACAAAGATGATTCCAGACAAGTACTTCACATCACTTATGGGCTAATTCTTCAAGCTAAGAAAGAAAATGGTGAATACCTGTTTAGAGATAGGATTTATGATCTGCTGAATACATATGAAGATGCTTACTATGATGCTCTAATCAAGCATATTGGCAGACATATTAAAGCTCTGGAAAGCGTGCTCTAAGATATATCGGAACTTCTGTGCTCCTTTTTATATTGATAAGGTGTTAACCCGACATACTTTTTGAAAGTGCGGATAAAATGGCTAGCATTGTTGAAACCAACATTAAGGCCAACGTCGGTTATACTATCATTTGTGTGGTACAGAAGTTCCTTTGACTTTGAAATCCGTTGCAAGAGCAAATAGGATTTAAAGGTGTAACCAGTGATTTCCTTGAACAAATGACACAGATAGTACTTGTCTATATGGAACTGATCAGATAGTTCGGTCAAATTCAGGTCTTGCCCGAAATTGGACTCAATATGCTTTTGAATTTCAATTATAGTCTTGTATCTGTGGTCATCGGAGTTTGTGTACTTGGAAAGAGGAAAATAATCATAGGATATCCTATATAGAGAAATAAGCATCTGATAAAGTATAAATTCTATAGAGGTTTCCCAAAGAGGTTTTTCCTCTTTAAACTCCTTTAACATAAGGGCAATTGAAGACATTATTAATTTTGTTGAGCTAGTATCCAGAGCAATTAGGTGGCTAAATTCCTCCGGTCGATGATGAAGGATGGAAGCTAAAAGGGGATTGTTGATAGCGCTGTGGACAAAATGAGGTTTCAACATGATTACATAGCGTTTGTATGGGTATTTTAACACCTTGTACTCATGGGCTTCCACATTATCAATAAAAAGCAAACTATTTTTCTCAGCCACATAAGTTTTACTGCCGATAGTAAACACAATTTGTCCTTCTACTACAAAAATAATCTCGTAGTCATTGTGATGATGGCTAAGCATTTCAATGGGTTGATAATGCTCCCTATAGGCAATATCTATAGGCTTGGTTATAGGCTGATATTGAAACAAATCCAACGTATTTGGCCTCCTGTAGGTTAATATATAGACTAGTACACCTATATTTTATCATATTATTAATCAATTATATACAATGGAAAAACCAGTATCCATGGGCAATATAAGATAACAACCCAAGAAATGAACATTTTGTAGCAATAAAATGTTAGACATCGGGTTTCATAACAATTATAATATTAACATGGAACAAGTAATATAGTTTTTCAAGAGAAAGTTTTGGAATACATTCAAAAGTAGCTACCCCAACTAACATATAAATACAGTTTTAATAGCAAAGATTTCATCGAATCATCTATCAACGAATAAAGCAAACGGGGGGATAATAATGAAAGTAATCGTATTAGGCGCAGGCGGTCGCGGTAGAGTATATACCAATTATTGTAAGCAATATGGAGCAGAAATTATTGCTATTGCGGACCCTGATGTAAAAAAATTACACAAACTTGGAAGGGACTTTGACGTTTCTGAGGACAAGCTATTTGCTGACTGGCGAGATGCAATGGACCTTGCAGATCAAGCAGACGCTTTAATAAATGCAACTCCTGATCGTGTCCATTATGAGACAACCATGCTTGCTTTAAGTAAAGGCTTGCATGTACTTTTAGAGAAGCCAATGTCACCAAGTAAAGAAGAATGCGTCGCCATGGTTGAAACGGCAGAGAAAAAGGGCTTAATCCTTATGGTCTGTCATGTTTTACGTTATGCACCATTCTTCGAAACATTAAAGGAAGTCATACACAGTGGCCGCATTGGCAAGCTTATCAATATTGACTTAACTGAAAATGTAATATACTGGCATTTTGCCCATTCGTTTGTTAGAGGAGTTTTTCGGAATGAAGAGCTATCCAGCCCATTTATCTTACAAAAGTCATGTCACGATTTGGATTTAATTGGATACCTTACTGGTAAAAGGTGTTTATCTGTAATGTCAGAAGGCGGTCTTACACATTTCACAGAGGAAAACAAACCTGAAGGTGCTCCTAAATATTGCTTGGATGGCTGTCCTCATGAAAAAACCTGTCCTCATTTTGCACCAGCATTATATTTGAAACAATTCGCCGATGTTACTTGGCCGACAAATTCTATAAGTGTAGATGATTCATATGTTGGCAGATATAAAGCATTACAAAGTGGTCTACATGGTCGCTGTGTATACCAGTGTGACAATACCGTAGCCGATCACCAATCAGCTATCTTCAACATGGAAGGTGGAATGACGGTAGATTTTAATATGGTTGGATTCTCAAGTGAAAACACCAGAACATTGAGAGTGTTTGGGACAAGGGGAGATATACGTGGTCACCTTGAAAAGGGAGAACTTGAAGTTACAGAATTTCTAAACATGAAAAAAGAAGTGGTCAAGGCTGATAACACAACTATAGTATCTGGCCATGGTGGTGGTGATTCTAGGCTGCTAAAAGACTTTATTGATGCAGTAAATGGAAGTACAGCTGATATGAGAACCACTGCAAGGCTATCGTTACAAAGTCACCTTATGGCATTTGCAGCTGAGAAATCCAGAAAAGAAGGTCGACGAGTTTATATAGAATCTTAATATGGGAGGCACCTAAATGAAAACTGATTTATTCCCTATTGCAACGCCAGAATCTATGGGCATATCTTCTAAGAGTATTCTAAAATTTCTAGAGAAGCTAGAAGAGAATGGCACTATGGTTCATAGCATACTGATGATGCGAAGAGGCTATGTAGTAAGCGAGGGTTACTATGCCCCATTTGCTCAAAATGAACTTCATCGGATGTATTCTGTGAGTAAATCCTTTGTGGGCACGGCTATAGGTTTTTTGGTTGATGAAGGACGTATCACACTAGACGATCATATTTGTGACTATTTTCAGGATAAGCTACCAGAAAATCCTCATCAATATATATTGGATATGCGTATCCGGGATTTGCTTATGATGTCAACTTCACATAGTGGTACAACCTATAAGCGAGATGATAAAGATTGGGCATGGACCTTCTTCAACACAGTACCTAGCCATCCTGCAGGGACTATATATAGTTATGATACCTCAGCCTCCTACGTGCTAGGTGTACTGGTAGAGCGAATAACAGGCAAGACATTTTTGGAGTACTTGAAGGATAAAGTCCTTCGAGAGATGGGATTCAGTGAAGATGCTTGGTGTATTAAAGCCCCTGAGGGTAATTCCTGGGGTGGAAGTGGTGTGATGTGTACTACTAGAGATTTAGCAAGGTTAGCACTTCTGTACCTGAACAAAGGTAACATCGGTGGCAAGCAATACCTTTCGAAAGAGTATGTTCAAGCAGCAACCAGTAGACAAATAGACAACTGCACCAATGGCCATAGAGATAATATGAGTGGTAACGGCTATGGCTTTCAAATCAGGTTACTAAAGGATGGNNTGTACTGGTGATGTGCAGGGTTCACCCCAAGTATACGCAGGAATGTTTGAGCTTTTATGGAATGAAATCATAGAAGAACTACAACCAGCTCCTCTGCCTGAAGACAAAATGTCTGCGAAACAGCTGGAGGATATGCTTTCAACTCTTCAAGTGGTGAATCCCCTTATTGGTGAGAATACTTCCCCTATATCCGAAGAAATTAACGGCCAATCTTATAAGCTTTACCCGAACCCCATGGGAATAAATAAGATTAGTGTAAGCTTTGAGGATGAGGTTGGATTGCTGACCTTAGTGAAAAAAGAGGGTAATAAAACCATTGCCTTTGGTGTAGATAATTATATTGAAGGTCAATTTCCAGAGACCCATTATTTTAGTGACACCATTGGTATACCAAAAAATGAGATGTACAAATGTATAGCGGTTTCCCGATGGACTGAAAAAAGCAAATTGGTAATCCGATGTTACGTAATTGATGACTATTTGGGCAATATAACTATTACTCTTAGCTTTAAGGGAAAAGAATTGGGACTCTATATGAGCAAAACTGCTGAGTGGTTCTTAGATGAATATCAAGGTTTCGCGGGAGGATATTTGATGGAAGATTTTTAAATACACATAGAGGGCGGGGATGATAACAATGAAAACAATCATACTAGGCGCAGGTGGAAGAGGTCGAGTATATGCACGTTTGTGTAAGCAATATGGCGTGGAAGTTATTGCTGTTGCAGATCCTGATGTCAAGAAGTTAAGAAAGCTGGGAAAAGATTTTGATGTATCACAGGACAGGCTTTTTGCAGACTGGAAAGATGCAATGGACATGGCGGAAAATGCAAATGCTTTGATCAATGCAACTCCTGATCGCATGCATTATGAGACCACTATGTCTGCCTTGGAAAGAGGTTTGCATGTACTCTTAGAAAAGCCTATGTCACCTAGTGAAGAGGAATGCATCACAATGGTGAAAACAGCCGAGAAAAAGGGCCTTATTCTTATGATTTGCCACGTATTACGTTATGCACCATTCTTTGAAATGTTAAAGGATATTTTAGGCAGTGATCGCATTGGTGATATCATTAACATTGAGTGGACCGAGAACGTATCCTACTGGCATTTTGCTCATAGTTATGTTAGAGGGGCTTTTAGAAATGAAGAAACATCCAGTCCTTTTATTTTGGCCAAATCATGCCATGACTTGGATTTGTTCGGTTTTATTACCGGGAAGAAATGCTTATCTGTTAGTTCAGAAGGTGGTTTATCACATTTTACAGAAGAAAACAAACCTAAAGGAGCACCTAAGTATTGCTTAGATGGCTGTCCTCGTGAGAAGACCTGTCCGCATTTCGCACCTGCCTTATACCTAAAACAAATTACCAGCGTATATTGGCCGACAGAGACTATAAGCGCAGATACATCTTTCCCTGCTAGGTATAGAGCATTGGAAAATGGGCCCTTCGGTCGTTGTGTATATCAATGTGACAACAATGTAGCCGATCACCAAACAGCTGTTTATACCATGGAGGGAGGAATGACTATCGATTTTAATATGGTCGGTTTCTCAAGTGAAAACACTAGAACCTTCAGGATATTTGGCACAACTGGAGATATACGTGGTCATCTTGATAAGGGAGAACTAGAAATTACCGAATTCCTAAATATGAATAAGGAAACCCTTAGGGTAAATGAAGAAGAGATTAAATCCAGCCATGGTGGCGGCGATGCCAGATTGGTAAAGGACTTTATTGATGCTGTAAATGGAAATACAGCAGATATGAGAACCACCGCAAAGCTTTCACTGCAAAGTCATCTCATGGCATTTGCGGCTGAGAAATCTAGAAAAGAAGGTAAAAGAATTTATATAAAATCTTAAAAAATTATACAAAGAAGGAGAATGATAATATGATTATTAGTATTTCACAAACAAGTAAAGAGCTAGGACAAAATGCAGCAGTTTATTGCGCAGACGTTTTAAACAAAGCTATAAAAGAAAAAGGTGGTGCTAGGATACTTTTATCCACAGGAATGTCACAATTTGACACCTTGGAGGCCTTGGTAGCTACAGATGTGGATTGGAGTAAAGTTGTAATGTTTCACTTGGATGAGTATGTAGAACTACCGGAATCTCATCCAGCTAGCTTCCGTAAATATCTAAAGGAAAGGGTTTTAAGTAAGGTAACTTTCAAAAAGGCTTATCTTATCGATGGAGAAGGTGACACTTCTCAAGAAATAGCTGAATTGACTGAAGCTATAAGAAAAGCACCCATTGATTTGGCATTGATTGGAATAGGTGAAAATGCTCATATTGCCTTTAATGATCCGCCAGCTGACTTTGACACAAAGGAAGCCTTCAGGGTTGTAACTCTTGATACCAAATGCAGACAGCAGCAGGTTGGCGAGGGATGGTTCGCATCAGTGGATGATGTACCAGAACAGGCAATCTCAATGACAGTATATCAAATTATGCAGAGTGAGGTAATTGTATCCTGTGTTCCTTTTGCAGTAAAAGCAAATGCGGTAAAAGAAACCATGGAAAATGATGTTACCAATCTGATTCCTGCAACGATAATGAAAACTCATCCTAATTTTTCATTATATCTTGATCGGGATTCAGCTTCTCTTTGGGCTAACTATCCAGCTAAATTATAAGAAAGTTTCCTCATTACTTCGGAATGACACATACAGTTGTCATCCAGAGTGTTAGCGAAGGATCTTGTAAAGATTCCTCATTGCATTCGGAATGACACATACAGTTGTCATCCAGAGCGTAGCGAAGGAACTTTCAAGTTTCCTCATTACTTCGGAATGACACATACAGTTGTCATCCAGAGCGTAGCGAAGGAACTTTCATGTTTCCTCATTACTTCGTAATGATAAGATAGTATAACTCACTTAAGTAAATAAAATTTAAATTGGAGGCTTATCATGGATAAATATGTAATTGCAGGGGCCGGCGGTCGTGGAATCTATATGTATGCCATTCCTCTAGTTAGGGATTATTCCGACGTTGCTGAGCTAGTAGGGGTGTTTGATACCAACTACAAGCGAAGTGAATTGCTTGCAAAAGAGACTGGTGCAGATATTCCAGTTTATATGGATTTTGATGAGATGATAAAGGTTGCAAAGCCTGATACAGTCATTATTACAACAAAGGATAGCACTCATCATGAATACATTGTAAAAGCATTAGATGCTGGTTGTGATGTAATAGTAGAAAAGCCTATGACCATTGACACTCCCCAATGTAAGGAGATTTTCGAGGCAGAGAAACGCAGTGGAAAAAAGGTAATCGTTACCTTTAATCTACGCTTTGCTCCTTTTTCAACTAGGCTACGTGAGCTGATTCAGGAAGGTGCAGTTGGTGAGGTGCTTAGCATCCATTTCGAGTGGTTCCTGGATACAAGGCATGGTGCAGATTACTTCCGTAGATGGCATAGAAAAAAAGAAAACTCAGGTGGCCTTTTAATCCATAAAGCTACTCACCATTTTGATCTGGTTAACTGGATTATAGGTGAAGAACCTGTTCATGTAAACGCTTTTGGTTCTCTAAGGGTTTATGGTCCGACTCGTGAAGAACGAGGTACCAGATGTTTGACCTGCCAATATAAAGGTACATGTGAGTATTACTTTGATATTAGTAGCGATGAGCGTGTGAAAAAGCTGTATTTGGATTGTGAGGATGTTGATGGATACTATCGAGATAGCTGTATTTTCAGTGAAGAAATCAACATAGAAGATTCTGCCAGTGTAAGCGTAAAATATTCAGGTGGGGCAGTCATGAGCTACTCACTAACTGCTCATTCTCCCTTTGAAGGTTATCGCATGGTTATTAACGGAACTAAAGGAAGATTACAAGCAGAAAATCTGCATGGTGGAGTAGGACCTTTTAAAGGTGAGCACATCCAGAATGTAAAAATTTATAACCGTAAAGAGGAAGAGCTTAGTATTAAAATTCCTACAGCTACTGGATCACATGGAGGCGGAGACGAAAGAATACGGAATATGCTGTTCCGTGGTTACACTGAGGATCCCCTTGGCTTCATAGCAGGCTCCAAGCAGGGCGCAAACTCCATCCTAATTGGCATTGCAGCCAATAGATCCATGAAAGAAGGAAGATCAATACCTATTAAGGAATTGATGGGTGATATGTAGTTTTATAATCTTGCATGAAAAAACTGAATCCCATGGTCTCACCAGAGGCCATGGGTAATCATGTCAAATGCGTTTGTTAAACAGATCAATCTTACTTTGGTTGAGGTGAATATAAATGAAATTAAATTATTCTGAATACATGGACAAGGTAACTCTAAGCAAATTGGGAGGTTCAGAGGAAGCTGGCCTCTGGATTTCCTCTTTACCTATACCAGCAAAATTTCCTAAAGAGCTGGAGCTCTCAGTCAATGATAACCAGCAGGGAGTTAATACTTATATTAAAGAACTGGGCAATTGGGCAGGAAAAGAAGCCGGTAATCCGAGAAGGTTATTATTATTTGCTGATGGTAACAATTCAGCACCTGACAAAATTGGTCTTGTACAAGCGGGGGAAGAGATAAATAAAGATTCTGGGAGTACAACAAGCAACTATCAAACGCCAACCATAGATATGGAGCTCATTGAGGAATGTCAAGATCCAGCTTTTGCCTGGGAAAGGCACATGGTTGTGATATCCTGGGGCGATAAAAAAATAGGATTACTAATGGGCTTGAAAACAAAAGATACAGTTCATTGGTGGGAGGCTTGCAAACTAATTACCTTGGAAGATCATACCAACTGTAAAGAGGTAGAAATTGGTGGCGCAATACCTCTTGTAAAATACGATTCTACAGATTCAAAAAGTGTTGGGTATGAGAATCCTCTATTACATAGACATAATTGGCTAAATGGAAATATCTATGCAAGATTGCATTCCAATGGTGTATGTGAAATTTTCGCTCACCATATTAACAGTAAATTCTTTGATGATGGTTTGGATCTCAAAGATGCTGTACCTGTCATAGGCTTTCGATTTTTCGATGAACATGATGTTAATAATGATATCTTAGGTACATGGACAGGTGACAAAGAACTGCTTAACTTGGGCAACATTGAATTTGACATATCTGATGCCCGCCATTTAGCTAAAGAAAAGAGTTCAGGTAGCTTTGAATACCATGATGACTTCTTGGTATGGCAACCTTATGAAGGCGCTGAACTATACGGTGGAGCCGCATCTAAAGCAATATTAGGGGACGAGTTTATATTTAGAGCAGAAGACAAGTTGATTCCGAGGGGAATGTCAAGAACCGTAAGATTCTCATTTAGCTTATCTGACCGCTCTCCCAAGGTAGTTAGATATATTGCACCTGCATGGTGGTATGGCGTTTGTGAGGAATTTCTTCCAGAGCCATTGCTACCCATTTCCAACGAGTATGATAAGCTGATTGAAGGAGCGCGTAGTTATATTAAAGAGTATACAGTCAAAGGCGGTTATGAGGACGGAAGTGTTCCACGAAATATCGGAACTCCAGGAGAAGGTGGCAGGTTTGAACCTGGTTGGGAAGGTGAAATGCCTGGAGGTCAATTCTTATGTGCATATAGGACCAGCGACTATGAAGACTACGATCTTGCGATGCGCTCCGCATATGTGTTTACCGATGTTTATGTTGATCATGCAGCTAAGGCAGTCAGAATGCACGGATTTCCCGCCTATGGATTTTCCGTTCCTATGAATCGTATTCATGGACCGCTTTATGCTTATTTAGAGACAGGGGATCCTTACCTATTACAAACTGCGAAAGCTGTAATAGACACATCTTATTACACACATAAAAATTCATGGCCAAGGCTGGCTGTCGGTAGAGATGCTTGTTTTATCAGAGGTGCTGTCTTACTATACCGTTATTTTAATGACTTACATTATAAGGAAGTAGCTGAAAATACCATAAAGGACGTTATTGCCTCACAACGAGAAGATGGCAGCTTTGGTGACCAGGGTGGAGGCACAGGTGTTCATCAATGGGCTGCATACATCATAAAGCCTTGGATGGGTTTAATGGCTATGGGCGGTATTGTTGATTATCTGGAACTTGATCCCGAAGAACCAGAAATGCTTTCATCAGTTAAGAAATTTGGTGACTGGCTTTTAAGAGAAAGGTTCGAACACATAATCAAACCAAATGCTATTAGGGCTAAAGGTTGGGCTTACCAACATTATTTTAAAGATGATGTTATGTTCCAATTAAATAAAAAGTGGGTAAATCTAAAAGAACCCGATGGTAATCTATGGCATGTGGAATATTTGGCGCGCTTTCTAGGCTATTGCTCTATTACTTTCAATGATCCTGCATATCTTGATGCTTGGGCAGAAAGCTATGAGGCATATTATGGTGATAAACCTGAAGTGAAAGGCGATCATGCAGCAGTCCAAATATTTCAATACATTCCCTGGCTCCAAGCTAAGCTTTGGAATGCAAAACTCTCTGAGGACGGAGTTTCATTAAAGCCATTTAGGTTTGGACCACGAACTGTCAAAGAAGCGTCAGTGATGACACCAACAGGGAAGTTGAATGTGAAGTTATCTTAGAAACTCAAAGGAAAATTACTAAGGCAATAAAAAAAAGATAAAGGGAGATGTAAAAATGAAGGAGCAAGTAAATGTAGGGGTTATAGGATTAGGGGGACGTGGACGCGGCCTGCTTAATACAATACTCGGTCTGGAAAACATACAGGTTTTAGCCGTCTCTGACCTATTTGAAGACCGCTGTCAAAAGGGTGTAGAAGCAGTTGAGAAAGCCACAGGAAAAACCCCGTTTTCCACTGAAAACTACAAAGAAATTTTAGCAATGCCAGAAATTGATGCAATCATCATACCCGCATCTTGGGCTGATCATATCCATATCGCTGTGGATTCTATGAAAGCAGGTAAATATGTAGGTTTCGAAGTAGGAGGAGCATACTCCATAGACGAGTGCTGGGAGTTGGTACGTACTCACGAGGAAACCGGAGTCCCTTGCATGATGCTGGAAAACTGCAATTATGGCCAAAAAGAACTTATGGCGTTGAATATGGTTAAAAAGGGTATTTTTGGTGAAGTAGTACATTGCCAGGGTGGATATCACCACGATCTAAGAAAATCTTTAAGTTTTGGAAGAGAAAACCGCCATTATCGACAGGCTAACTATATGCACCGAAACTGTGAGAACTATCCTACACATGAGCTTGGGCCTATAGCCAAAATACTGGATATAAATCGGGGAAACCGCATGCTAAGCTTGGTTTCCGTGGCTTCCAAAGCGAGGGGCCTTAATGAATATGCTAAAAGAGAAAAAGGGGAAGATGACTATGCCTCCAATTTCGATTATGCACAGGGCGATATTGTTACTACTATCATTAAGTGTGCTCATGGTGAGACTATTACCCTGACCTTGGATACTACTCTGCCCAGAGCCTATTCAAGAGGATTTCAGGTACATGGAACAAAAGCACTGTATATGGAAGACAACAACTCTCTGTTCATAGATCAGGTTCATAATGAATATGACAGCAAATGGGTTGAACAATGGAACAATGTAGAAGAGCTGAGAAAGGAATATGATCATCCCATTTGGCAGACCTATACACCAGATGAAGAAGCAGGTCACGGTGGTATGGACGCTCTTGTGCTTAAAGCTTTTTTTGACAGTGTTCGCCGAAAGGTACAAACCCCCATTGATGTTTATGATACAGCTTCATGGATGAGCATAACAGCATTGTCTGAAGACTCTATAGCAATGGGTGGAATGCCTGTTGCAGTTCCTGACTTCACTAATGGCAGATGGATAAATAGAGAGAAAGTTCCGAAAGGACCCTACAGCTTGGCAGAAGTATGCGAATTCGAAAAACCGTAAGGTAGGTGGGAATAGTGGTAACTGTAAATAATAAAAATATTATTGTTAACAGATTAAGTAACTCCAATGAGCATTGTTTCTTTGGATATTACGATATACCGGCTTTCAACCAGGATAGTAGCCATCATTTGTGTCACAAGGCAGCATTTTGGGATAGAATACCGGAAAAAGATGATGTAGCAGTTATAGGCTTTATAGATATGAAATCTCACGAGTTTATTGAGCTGGGAGAAACTACGGCTTGGAACTTTCAGCAGGCTTCCATGCTTCAATGGCATCCTATAGATCCTAATAAAATTATCTATAATAGTAGACAAAATAATAGTTACCACGGGATTATTCAAGATATCAAGGCAGGCACAAAAAATATTTTAGATTTGCCGGTAGCAAGTGTGGATCCTACCGGCAAGTTTGCCTTGAGTGTTAATTTCAATAGGATGTATGATTTTAGACCAGGATATGGTTATGCAGGAATTACTGATGAATATAAAAATGTGATGGCTCCAAAAGATGATGGCATATTCTTAATTGACTTGAATACAGGGAAATCCAAGTTGATTCTGTCACTATATGAAATTCTAAAATTAACGGAATCAACACTTCCAAACAAGCACGCAAAGCTTATGGTAAATCACATTACCTTTAATACAGATGGGTCAAGGTTTGTTTTTCTAGCAAGATATTTCCCTGTAGAAGGAAGTAGATGGGGGACAGCTACTATAACTGCTAATACCGATGGCAGTAACCCATATATAATGCATGGCTATGATATGGCATCTCATTATTGGTGGAAAGATAATGATCATTTGATGATATATGCAAATGGCGATCTAGGTCACCAATTATATATTTTAAAAGATAAAAGTAATGAATTTGAAGTATTAGATCCGGATTATTTTGTTGAAGATGGTCATTGTAGTTATTCACCTAATCAGAAATGGCTTTTATATGACAGCTATCCTGATAAAGAGAATCTTCGTCACCTATACCTATATAGTATAGAGCAGAAAAAAGGAATAACCCTGGGCTCGTTTTTATCTTACCCTAATATAACAGGTGATTTCAGGTGCGACCTGCATCCCAGATGGAGCCGTACCGGTGATATAATATCCTTTGATTCCATCCATGAAGGTAAAAGAGATATTTATTATATTAAACTAGAGGATTGTATGCATCTATTTTAAATAAAGGTATTTAAATTAGGTGCGTTTTGGAAAATTAACAACATGTGCTTAATCAAAGCAGATATAGACATGAAACATGGTATTGTATCATGATATGATGGAGGTACATTATGACAAAGCTGGTAGCCCAATACTTTCTAAACCACAGGTTAGATTCCGAAGAAATTGAGTGGCAGGTTGAGCAGATTGCTAAAGCTGGTTATGAAGCTATCTACCCCCATGCCCGTCAAGGTTTGTTAACACCATATATGTCAGAAGCATGGTGGGAAGCCATGGACATAATCCTTGAGGGCTGTCGCCGCCATGGGATGGAGTTTTGGTTGTGGGATGAAGACTATTATCCAAGCGGTATAGCAGGAGGGCGTGTTGTATGGGATGAACCGGGCTATATAGCCCGTCAACTGTCATTTGAAACTATAGAACTAAAAGGTGAGGGACCTTTCGAGGTGGATTTTTCTGATGGTATGCTATTGGAGGCATTTGCTATTCGAAAAAAATCTGATGATAGCTTTGAAGAGCCTTTCAAGGTAACTAAGTACTGTGGAACCCGTCGTCAAAGGTGGACAGAAAGGCAAGTTCTTCATCGCGCATATTCACCTCAGATTTCTCCTATAGGCCATCCACATTGGCGCACATCAATGGTTGA
>LFRM01322185.1_pt1 | contig 28936 bp, 21 predicted proteins | sample 618341 | NCBI WGS metagenome assembly LFRM01 (sample SAMN03654438, study PRJNA283298) | anaerobic digester metagenome | isolation source: pool of bioreactors CSTR01a, CSTR02a, and CSTR03a thermophilic anaerobic... | place: Denmark: Kgs. Lyngby | collected 2014-05-21 | reverse complement strand
CTCAATGACCACCTGAAAGATGACTCTTTCCTGGGCAAAGGCACAGTTACCACTTCTCAGATCTACTTTACCTCACCTTCACGCTGCGCAGTAGCCGACAGCTGCACCATTTCTCTTGACCGTCGCCTGACCTGGGGTGAAACCTATCAGAGCGCTCTAAAAGAGATCGAAGACCTGCCTTCAGTTAAGAAGTACGGCGCAGTCGTCAGCATGTATGAATACAGCCGCCCGTCATGGACGGATGAAGTATACGTTCAGGATTGCTACTTCCCCACCTGGAAAATTGATGAAGATGCACCGCAGGCCCGTGCCCTGGTCGACGCTTACACCGATCTCTACGGTGAACCCAAGCTCGACAAGTGGACCTTCTCTACAAACGGTGTTGCCATCATGGGTCGCCACGGCATCCCCTGCATCGGCTTAGGCCCGGGTAAGGAAGCTCAGGCTCACGCACCTAACGAGATCACATGGAAAGAGGACCTCGTCCGTACAGCAGCTATCTACAGCACCATGCCCTCATACTACGTTGAGTACATGGACAAAAAGTAAGGCTTACTTATGAAGGCCGGAGCTCCCAAAGGACTCCGGCCTTTCTTGTATAAAAAAATGATTTAGGGTTGAATTAGTGCTTTCATTCTCCGTTTTGAGGATGATAGCATTATCTATCTAATCAAAAACAGTAAGGAGAAGACAATGGGAGACATAATGCGACCGATGGGGTTGGATCAACTCATTAACTGGAGCTTGTCCGAATACAAGCAAGAGAATTCAGTCTTCGGAGTAAAAAAGGGGAAATTCTACAAGAACCGTTCCGGACGTCGGATGACGACAGTCTTAGGTGACAAACTGGCATCAGCTGTGGGACCTGCAGCCGGTCCGGCTACTCAACTGGCACAAAATATTATTGCAGCCTATCTGGGCGGAGCTCGCTTCCTGGAGCTGAAAACTGTACAGATTATGGATGGCGAAGAAATCCGCAATGCAGTACCCAAACCATGTATTACTGCACTAGACGAATGCTACAACTGTGAGTGGTCCACTGAACTGACAGTTGAGGAAGCTTACGAAGAGTATGTTAAAGCCTGGCTGGCCATTCATGTGCTGGCACCTGAATTCGGCATATCAGATGCAGACGATTTCGCTTTCAATATGAGCGTCGGCTACGACCTGGCAGGTATTAAGACGGAAAAAATCGATAATTTTATTGAAGGACTCAAAGACGCATCCGATAACCCGGTTTTTAAAGACGGAATTAACTTTCTGAAAGAAAATGTTGATCTCTTTGAACAGGTATCTGCTGATGATATCGCTGCGATATCTCCGCATATCTGCAAGGCAGCAACTCTTTCAACCCTGCACGGATGTCCGCCTGATGAAATTGAAGCCATCTCAAAATACCTCCTGACTGAAAAACATGTCAGCGTCTTTGTCAAGTGCAATCCCACCATGCTGGGCTACGATTATGCGCGTGAGGCTTTGGACAAACTGGGATATGACTATGTGGCTTTCCCCGACACGCACTTCAAGGGCGACCTGCAGTATGATGACGCCGTAGAAATGTTTGGCCGTCTCTTGCCTCTGGCTAAAGAAAAAGGTCTGGCATTTGGTGCCAAACTGACCAACACTTTTCCCTGCGACACTGACAATAATCAGCTTCCTGCAGAGTCAATGTACATGTCAGGACGTTCGCTGATGGCCTTGACCGTAAGTCTGGCCACAAAGCTGTCGGAAGCTTTTGACGGCAATCTGCCGATTTCCTATTCCGGCGGTGCAGATGCCTTTAACATCAACGATATTCTTGGATGCGGAATCGCTCCTGTGACTATGGCGACAACCCTCCTGAAGCCGGGTGGCTATGCCCGTTTCAACCAAATCGCTCGAAAAACTGAATACATGTTGAAGGATAATTCCAGCGGCAAAGTAGATGTTCAGGCCTTGAGAGAATTGCGCGACAAGAGTTATCAGGCTCCCTCCAACCAGAAGAGTTATCGTGAAAAGGTTGCTTCCCGCAAGACAAATTCAAAACTAGAGCTTTTCGATTGTTATAAAGCACCTTGTAAAGATGGCGGCTGCCCGATTAACCAGCAGATCCCCGAATATCTCAAACTCGTGGCTGACGGGGAGTATGACCAGGCCATGCGTGTTATCGCCATTGATAATGCCTGCCCGACAATTACCGGTGTCCTTTGTGCGCAACCATGCCGCGACAAATGCACACGCCTTGATTATGACACAGCCATCCATATGCGCGATGTCAAGCTAAAGGCAGCTGATGAGAGTCAGAACTCATATATAAAGAGCATTACAGCTTCTGACCTCAGAACAGATAAAAAAGCAGTTGTGATTGGTGCCGGCCCCGGTGGCGTTGCAGCAGCAGTCTACCTCCGCCGCAACGGTCTGGAAGTTGATGTTTTTGAAAAACGCGCCAAATCTCATGGAATCGTGCGCTATGCCATACCGGATTTCCGTATTTCAGAGGAGCAAATCGACCGGGATTACGATATCGCAGTGGCTGAAGGCGTAAACTTCCACTTCAATTGTGATCCGGATTTTGATCTGGCTGAGTTGCGCCGGGATTATGACTATGTTGTAGTGGCAGTCGGAGCCTGGGCGCAGGGACGCTCACCGGTTAATGAAGGTAAAGACAAGGTTCATGATGCCCTTGACGTTTTGCTTAAAGCAAAAGAACATGGAGCCTTGGACATGGGTAAGCGTGTAGCAGTAGTCGGAGCCGGTGATGTGGCCATGGACTGTGCCCGCCTGGCCAAAGCTACAGCCGGTGTCGAGCATGTTGACATCGTCTACCGCCGTACCGAGGCCTATATGCCTGCAAGCCAGGACGAGTACGATGATGCACTGGCTGAAGGTGTCGGTGTCCTTGAGCTGGTCGCCCCGGTCTCTTATGACGGCAAGACCCTCAGATGTGAGAAAATGGAGCTGGGCGATTACGATGCTTCCGGCCGTAAATCGGTTAAGGGAACTGCAGAGTATCTTGATCTGGAGTATGACTTTGTTATCGGCGCGACCGGTGCATCAGTTAATCCCGGTATTTTTGAGAAATTCGGTCTGGCTCTTGACGAGCGCAGACGTCCTAAACTGTCTGAAGTTTTCGAATCAAGTGAAAGCAACGTCTATGTAGTAGGCGACTGTCGCCGAGGACCTTCAACAGTAGTGGCGGCAATGGGCGACTCCCGTACTGTGGCCAAAGAAATTCTCAGACGTGAAGGCCTGGCCAATGATTTCGAACGTGTCCAGGTTGAAATGGAACAGGCTGATATCGACAAGCGCCGCGGTGTATTGATGCACACAAGAGAGCGTGATACAGAAGGCGAACGCTGCCTCAAATGCGATCAGTTCTGCGAGATTTGTAAGGAAGTCTGCCCCAACCGCGCCAATGTGGCAATTAGTGTTCCGGGTTATGAAAACCTGCATCAGATTCTCCACATGGATGGTATGTGTAACGAATGCGGCAACTGCGCCACTTTCTGCCCGCATGCCGGCCTGCCCTATAAAGATAAATTTACACTTTACTGGACCAGAGAAGATTTTGAAGATTCCGAGAATGTCGGTTTCCTCAAACTTGATGACGACAGGTATCTGGTCCGCGATGCAAATACGCAGGTCTTTGAAAGCGGCATTCGCAAGAACCGTGATAAACGTATGCTCGATGGCTTTGTCGCCATGATCTCTGCAGTCGAGGCGGACTACCCCTGGCTGCTGAAATACGATGCATAAGAAGAAAATAGAAGATGATTTCAGAGCCCCTGTAACACAGGGGCTCTGAAAAGACTCTGAGTGTGAAAACCACGCTCAGCTCCGGCATTTTCCGGCATAAATAGGAGGAACAATTATGATTATTGGTAACGGAAAGCTAATCACCAATGATACAGAAAATCCGTTTTTTGAAAATGGTGCTGTTCGTGTCGTTGACCAGCTGATCGATGCTGTAGGCGATTTTGAAGAATTGAAAAAGAAATATCCTGAAGATGATGTGCTTGATGTAAAAGGCCGGGTAATTATGCCAGGGCTGATTAACGCTCACACACATATATATAGCTCATATGCCCGCGGCATGTCCGTCTCCAAACCGACAAGAAACTTCTTGGAGATTTTGGAAAACCAGTGGTGGTCACTGGACCGCAAGCTGACACTGGAAGACTGCAAGCTGAACGCATATACCCTGTTTATTGAAGGCGTGCGCCTTGGCGTAACAACCGTTTTTGACCATCATGCCAGCCCCAATGCTGCTGAGGGTTCTCTCTTTGCCATAGCTGAAGCAGCCAATGACATCGGTGTCCGTGGCACCTACTCTCTGGAGCTGACCGACCGTGAAGGTGTTGAGTTCGCAGAAAAAGAAATTAAAGAAAATGTTGATTTCATCAAGGCCTACAATACAGCTGACCAGGACATGATTAAAGGCCTCTTTGGCATGCACGCTTCATTTACCATCTCCGATGATACTTTGTACAAAGTAAAAGAAGCCATGGCAGGCATTGATGCCGGTTATCATATCCACGTTGGTGAAGGAATCGAGGACCAGCTGGATTCACTGAAGAAGTATGGCCGCCGGGTAACAGAGCGCCTCTTCAACTGGGATCTCCTAGGTCCTAAAACCCTGGCTATTCACGCAGTTCATACCAATCATCTGGAACTGGAGATACTCAAAGATACAGATACCAGTGTTGTACATAACCCAATGTCCAATATGGGTAATGCTATTGGAACCACACCTGTAGTCAAAATGCTTGAGAAGGACATGCGTGTCGGTCTCGGAACAGATGCATACACACATGACATGGTTGAATCGGCAAAGGTGGCCAAGATTCTGCAGAGCCATCACCTCAGCGACCCGACGGTGGGTTTCGGACAGGCCCTGCAACTTTTGTTCAAGGGTAACCCTGAGATCTCAAGAAATTACTTCAGCCATGATATTGGCATTATCAAAGAAAATGCTTATGCTGATATAATAACAATGGATTACAAAACACATACACCAATGAATGGTAACAACTGGGGCGGACATTTCCTCTTTGGCATGTATGGTCGGATGACGAATGATGTCATGATCAACGGTCAGATGGTAATGCGTGATCGTGAGATCTTAACAGTTGATGAAGATGCGATTTACGCGCGTCACACTGAAAGAGCTCGTGAGATCTGGAAAGAAATGTAGTAAAAATGAGCCAGCTGGATGAAATAGTTGAAGGCAATAGCGACGAATACAAAAAAGGGGCGGAAGAAAAGCTCTCTGTGAGAGCCAAAGTAATGCTTATCACAGATAAAGCTGTTTTCGGACCGGGACCGGTAAGACTCTTGCAGTATATCGATGAGACAGGTTCTGTCAGCGAGGCATGTGCCGCTATGAATTTGTCCTATAGCAAGGGCTGGCAACTACTGAACAACATGGAAGAAGGTCTTGGCTTTAAAGTTATCAAGCGTTTCCATGGTGGTGCCGGAGGCGGGAAAAGCGAATTGACCGCTAACGGAAAATATCTGATGGCGAAATATGAAGAGCTCAAATTCAGAACTCAGGAGTGTCTTGATCTTCTCTTTGCGGAGATATTTGCTGATCTTGATCAGCTGCACGATGAGGATGAGTGAGACTTAAGACTCACTACTACATAGCAAAGCACAGATTGACCAGAGGCTGCCCCGTGAAAACAGGACAGCCTCTCTTTTTCTTTTGTGATCAAGTCTGTAACTAATGCCGGCCCAGCGAAAACTTCAGAAGCAGCGGATTGTGGTCACTGAATTCAAAAGCCAGATCAAAAGTTTCGCAGGATTTGATTTCAATTCCTTCTGAAACGATAAAAGCATCAGTCAGGAAACAGATCATGTCTGCCGAGTCAGGATCATAAGGCTTATCATTCAATCTGCCGGTTGCGATATCGGGATCACCGGTTAGCAGCTTAAAACCTTCAGGTATGGCTCCCTTGTCAAACTGGCCAGGTTGCCAGTTTGGGTTCTCCGATTGGTAACTCAGCTCTGAAAAAGGCAGTAAAGTCTGGCCGAAATCTCCGCCTGCGATTACATAATTGCCCTGGTCACGTTCAGCTTTGATGATCTCATAAAACACTTTCATTTGATTTGCCAGGTTTTGTGCATCATCGGCATAAGTTTTCAAATCCAGGTTAATCAGGACCAGTTCAGCATCCCTGTCTTCTACAGGTAGACGCAGGATCTCTAAACAGTGTCTGATGCTGTACATACCTTCCAGCCAGGAATAGTTATCCGGCAGCTGCTGCCGGACAGCAGAAGTCACTTTCACTTTGCTGAAAGCTGCCAGACCTGAGTTAGTCCGGCCCAAAGCCGGCCAGGGTTTGGGTATGAAGGCTTTATGATTAGGTGTATACACACCAAGCCCCAGAGCTTGGCCCAGTATTTCGTCCTGTTTATAATTATAAGAACGTTTCGACTGATGGTCGATTGCCTGCAGGAGGATGAGGTCAGGATCATGCTTAGCTATTTCGGCATAGATCCCTTCAAGGTTCTCACTCACAGTTTTCCTGCTTCTGCCCCTGACACCATTGCCGCCTTCCATGAAATAATCACTGCTGCTATTGCGGCTTCCGTAACCGATGCTCCAGCTTAGAAGACTGTACTCACCATCGGCACTTAGTTGAGGGGAGTCCTGCCAGCCTGCGGGAAGATCAATTTCCAGCAGTTCTGCAGGTCTATATTGATAAGCTGCCAGCAGGATTAAAAGTGCAACCAGTATTATGGCAATTGCCAGAATAAGCCCGCCGGCTATTTTCAGAACTTTTTTCATAAATTCCCTCCTGCACAATATGTTAGCACGCAGACTCATTTTTGACATTCTTTTGTATAATATCATCAAAAATGTTCTTGACAAAACTTAGTTGTCTCCCTAAAATTGAATTAACCTCTTGGAGGATTACATAGCAAAAATCAACGCAGAAAATGATTAGGTAATCAGACAAGCAGGAGTCCGCGCAGCAAAAGACCGTGGAAGAAATTAGGCTCCATAACCACAGGGGGTTTCCCTACAGTAAAACAAAATGGAGCAGCTTTTTAGAAAATACACGGCTTGTCTATCCGGTTTCATCGAGAGAAGATCGGTTTTTCTCACCGGATAATTTGAATTCAGCGCGAGACTGGGAAAGGAGGACGTACGTTGGAAGTACACCTCGAAGAAACAGGCAGGTAGCCCACCACTGATTGCTGGACACCTGCCTGTTTCGTATTGTAGCTTTCCAGTGATTTTCATTACAGTATCAGAACAAATTCTATGCTAAAGTTTGAACATGTCTCAATCCATGAATAAAAAAGTTTTACTGGGTTTATCAGGTGGCGTCGACAGTGCTGTTTCGGCCCTTCTGCTTCAGGATCAGGGTTTCAAGGTCCTTGGCCTTACCCTGGTTTTTTCCTGCCGGTCAGAGGACCGCAAGAAAATGATCGATGATGCCAAAGCTCTTGCAACTGACCTGGGGATAGAACATTTTGTGTATGAAGCCCCTGTTGAATTTTCAGAAAAAATAATGACTCCTTTTGTTGATGCCTGGCGGCGGGGAGAAACTCCGAACCCATGTGTTCTCTGCAATCCTGTAATGAAGTTTCCCAGTCTGATCAAGCTGGCTGACCAGCATGGCTGCGACTATATTGCGACCGGCCACTATGCGGCAATTGGAGATGAGGAGGGGAATATTATTCCCTTACATAAACGCAGGAGAGACCAGCAAGTTACTTTGCTACGGGGCAGTGACAGCAAAAAGGACCAGAGCTATTTTCTCTATGCCCTGCCTCAGGAAATACTCAGCAGAGTTCTCTTCCCCCTGGCTGAACTGAACAAGGTGGAAGTCCGGGCTCTGGCAGCAGACCGTGCGATTAAACTGGCCGGGAAAAGTGACAGCCAGGAGATCTGCTTTATACCCGATGATGACCGTATCGGTTTTCTGAGCCAGCAGGGTGCCTTGGGTGATCCCGGACCCTATCTTGATACTGAGGGAAATCCCATCGGCCAACATGCAGGCCTTGGCCGCTATACAGTAGGCCAACGAAAAAAACTAGGTCAGTCTTTTGGAAAACGGATGACAGTATTGAAAATTGATGCCGGCAGAAATGCCATTGTTTTGGGGGATGAGACTGAATGCAGGACCAGTTCACTCCTGCTGACTGATCTTTCCATGACGGATCAACTGGAAAAAATGTTTGCAAGTCAGGATCAGCTTCCGCTTCTGGTTCAACTGCGTTCTCAGGGACAGGCTATTCCGTGCACTATCGAGTTAATAGATGATGGCTCCCGGGCTGTAATTAGATTTGCGGACCCCCAGCGTCTTACCGCACCCGGCCAGGCTGCAGTTTTTTATCAGGGAAAGATGGTCGTTGGGGGAGGTCAGGTTCTCAGTTCAACAGCACCCTAGGACCCGCCAAGATACTGCCAAATATTTGGCCTGACATATGTGTGCTTTGCACAAAATTTGACGAATATGACCTATTATAGTAACATGTATAAGCATATGTGTGCAAATATAATTTAAATATTGAGGTGATTCTATTGATCGCGAAGACCGATGTTTCAAATTGTCGTGATACACTTTCCAATCATATCGGTGACCGTATTTACCTCCGTTCAAATGGAGGACGCAGGCGCACGGTGGTTCATGAGGGCTATCTCGAGAGCTGCTCGCCCAATGTTTTTACAGTACGCTGTCCAGTCAGTACCAACTATGATGAACACGTTTGCTTCAGCTATGTTGATGTGCTCACGGGCGTAGTTGAAATAGCATTAAATGCGGATGAACTGGACGAAATCCTGGAAGAGGACGAATAATCCGGCTTTATGAATAAGCTGAATTTTAGCGGTAGAGAAACTGCTCCGGCAAAAATAAATTTATCTTTGGAAGTCCTGGAGCATCGTTCTGACAATTATCACAACATAAAATCGCTGATGGTGACGGCTGGCCTTTGTGACCAGCTGTCACTTTTTTTGTGTTCAGATGAGCAGTCGGTTTGGCGCGTCTCCTGTGATCAGACTGAATTGCCACAGGGAGAGAAAAATATCGCCTATGTAGCTGCCCGGGCTTTCTTTGACTGGTATGGGATTAATCCGGAAAACTATTCACTGGATCTGAAAATTGAAAAAAAGATTCCCGACAAGGCCGGCCTGGGGGGAGGCAGCGCAGATGCAGCTGCAACTCTTCGCCTTCTGGAGCGGGCATTTTTCCCGGACGGAGATTTTCAGGCGATGCCGGCTGCATATCTGGCGCACAAAATAGGTGCGGATGTAGCCTATTGCTACAGAGGCGGAACACAGTTTGTCAGTGGTATCGGCGAAGTTATGACGGAAGTGGAAGCCTTTCCGCAACTGCCGCTTATGCTGGTTAAGCCTCCCTTTCATGTGTCTACTAAAGAAGCCTTTGCAGCTTTAGACAGGACTGGGCAGCCACTGCCGGGAAGAGATCTGCAAAAACTTCTGCAAACTTACGAAAAAATTCTTTCAGAGAGAGCATATTCTAAATTCAATGGAATTTTCAAAAATTCCTTCCTTCCTTATCTGCTGGAAGTCTATCCTGAAACGGAGGATTTTTTGCTGGCCTTGAGACGAACAGGCAGTATTTTTGCCTCCCTGACCGGTTCGGGTCCCACACTCTTCGCCTTGTATACAAAAACCAGTGATTTAAGCGAAAGTGCTGCTCTTATACGTGAGACTTTCCCGCAAGCAGATGTCTATGAAACGACTATTCTCTAGAAATAAGGCAGAGCAGCTGACTAGTGTTAAGATGAAGCATAGTATTATCCATAGACAAGAAAGGAAGGATCAGATAGTGACCAGCATGGAAAGAAAAGAACACTTATTGCAGACTCTGCGCATATTTTCGGAGGCAAACGGCCCGTCAGGCTTTGAACACGAGCTGGCAAGAACAGCCCTGGAGATCTTGCAGGCTTATGGTGAGACTTATATTGATCCGCTGCAGAATGTTTATCTGGAACGGGCAGGAAACAGCCGGGATCGTATTTTGGTTCAGCTCGATGCCCACCTCGACGAAGTGGGACTAATTGTCCAGTCGATAAGTCCCCAGGGTCTTCTGCGTATTTTGCCGCTGGGTTCCTGGGTGGCCTCCAATGTACCATCACATCGCTTTCGCGTGCGTAACTCTGAGGGCAAGTGGATTCCGGCCCTGGCTACAAGCAAACCGCCCCATTACATGACTGAAGCCGAACGCAACAGCCCCATTGTTTTTTCCTCCATTCAGCTGGATGTCGGAGCGACTTCCGCTGAAGAAATAAGTGAAAAATTCAAGATCCGCCTGGCAGCACCGGTAGTGCCTGATGTTGATCTTTTTTATGATGATAATAATGACATTCTGATCGGCAAAGCTTTTGACTGCCGTATCGGCTGCACAGCTCTGGTGGAGACTTTGACTAGTCTGGCCGAGGAAGAACTGGACTGTGACGTGATTGCAGCTCTCAGCAGCCAGGAAGAGGTCGGCGGACGAGGGGTGGAGGTATCTGCACGCTCCATCGAGCCAGACCTGGCCATAGTATTTGAAGGTACACCGGCGGATGATACCTTTGGCAGTCCGGACAGCCAGCAGACCTTGCTGGGGCGAGGACCCATGCTGCGTCACATGGATGTCACCATGATCACACATCCGGGTTTCCAGCGTTTCGCCTTAGATCTGGCGGAGAAAGAGGGCCTTCCGGTTCAGGAAGGTGTACGCTCAGGCGGCGGCACCAATGGCGGACTTATTCATAAAATGGGCGGGGGTATTCCGACTATCGTTCTGGGTGTTCCCGTGCGCTATATACACACTCCATATGGCATCGCCAAATTACATGATCTGGAAAAAACAGCCCAGCTGGCTGTGGCCCTGCTGAAGGCAATTAATGACGATGCATATGAGGAAATTCTGGCCGGAGATGGCCGCTGATGGCGGCAGGCACAGTGGCAGCTAAGACAATCTGAAGTTCTTTAGCGGGCAGTGCGGCTGCACTGCCCGCACTAAGATTTACTCCTCGCTGATTTTTTCGAGTATCATATCCTCAACCAACAGCGGATAGGCGCGGCCGGAAGTTTCTTTCATTACACGCCCGATGATTGCCTTGATCGCAGATTCCTTACCCTTGCGGTAATCTTCAACCGCCTTAGGATTAGCTGCGAGGGCATCCTCCACTATCGGCAGCAGTGCTTGCCGGTCAGTGATCTGCATCAGATCTTCTTCTTTGACATAGCTTTCCGGATCAAAATCTTCTTCCAGAAGCAGGCGCAGGACTTTCTTCCCGGTGTTACTGTTAATTTTTTCATCACCCAGAAGATCGGCAAGCTTGGCCAGGCGTTCCGGCGCCAGTGGCAGCTCAGCGTCGCCTTCATTATCAAAGAGTGGAGACAGCTCCGTCATAATCAGACTGGACAAAACTTTAGGGTAGCGGCTCTCATTGGCTGCAGTTTCGAAGAAATCCGCCACCACCTTGTCTTCTGTCAGCCGCTCGGCTTCATAATCGGTGAGAGAGAATCTTTCGATATACTCTTGCTTGCGCTCCTCAGCCATTCTGGGAATTGAGGCACGGATCTCTGCGATTTCTTCTTCACTTATTTCAACACGACAGAGATCAGGGTCGGGGAAATAACGATAGTCCGCTGCATCTTCCTTGCTGCGCATGACCGTAGTCTGATCGCTCTTTTCATCATAACGTCGGGTTTCCTGAGTGATTTTTCCACCCTCATCCAGAGTTGCTACCTGACGGGCGAACTCACTTTCGATCGCACGGGCAATATAATTGAAAGAGTTGATGTTTTTCATCTCGACACGGGTTCCCAGTTGTTCTGTGCCCCTTTCTCGGATGGAAAGGTTGACGTCACAGCGCAAAGAGCCCTCGTTCATGCGGCCATCAGAAATGCCGGTATAGCGTACCAGTGATCGCAGTTTGCGTAGATAAGCAACGGCTTCATCAGCTGTGTGAATATCCGGTTCAGAAACAATCTCAATCAAAGGGACGCCGCCACGGTTCATATCAACCAGCGAGCTGCCCTGGTCAGTATGAATCAGTTTGCCGGCATCTTCTTCAATGTGTATGCGGTTAATGCGGATTCTGGATTTACCCTCTTCAGTGCTCACATCGACATAACCGTTCAGGCACAGAGGCTCATCAGCCTGTGACAGCTGATAGGCTTTGGCTAAATCCGGGTAGAAGTAGTTTTTGCGGTCGATGCGGGAGGAATGCGAAATTTCGCAATGAGTTACCAGGCCGGCACGCACAGCAAATTCAACTACCTCATGATTCAAAACAGGAAGAGTCCCGGGCATGGCCAGACAGATGGGACAGACATGAGTGTTGGGCGGCTCACCGAAGCTGACTTCGCAGTCGCAGAAAATCTTATGCCTGGTCTTGAGCTCCACGTGTACTTCCAGACCAATAACAGCTTCATATTTTTTATGATCTTTAGTGCTCATGCTTTTACCTCCGCCAGTTCAAAAGCCGGACTATGCTGATCTTCGTAAGCAGCCCCGACGCGATAGAGCAGGTCTTCGCTGAATTGCCTGCCAACCAGCTGCATACCGATGGGCAGACCCTGAGAATCTTTGCCGCAGGGCAGAGACAGTGCAGGAAGTCCGGCCATTGCGACCGGTGTTGTAAAGATATCCGCCTGGTACAAATCCACCGGATCTTTGGGAGCTGAACCGATTTTTCCTGCTGTCGCAGCGCTTACCGGCATGAAGAGCAGATCACAATCTTCCATAAGTTCAGCAAACTCGCGGATCACAAGCGTACGGACCTTTTGGGCTTTTACAAAATAATCTTCGTAATATTCCTGGGAAAGGGCAAAGTTTCCCAGCAGGATACGACGCTTAACCTCATAGCCGAATGCCTCGGAGCGGGAGTTGAGATAAAGGTCCTCCAGCTTTTCGGCATTGGGGCTGCGGTAACCGTAATGGACGCCGTCGAAACGTCCCAGGTTCGATGCTGCTTCAGCGCTCATAAGAATGTAATAGGCGGAAAGAGCAGCATTTAATGAGCTGATCTCCACTTTCTTTATTGTAGCACCCAGTGATTCGAAAACTTTCAAAGCAGCTTGGAGACTCTGCCTTACGTCCTCATCCATGTCGACATCAAAGTACTGCCGGGGCCAGCCGATGCTGATGCCACTAAGTGCTTTTGCTCCTGTATTGCCCTCTTTTAAAAGATCTTCATCAAGCTGGAAAATCTTTTTGCTGGAGGAACAATCTCTGGCATCCCAGGCAGAGATCGCAGAGAGAACAATCATATTGTCGCGCACAGTTCTGGTCAGCGGACCGACTGTATCCATAGAGGAAGCCAGGGCGCACACTCCGCGGCGGGAGACAAGACCGTAGCTGGGACGCAGGCCGACCACGCCACAATGTGCGGCCGGCTGGCGGATTGAGCCACCCGTATCCGTGCCCAGAGCGTAGATGGCTTCACCGCTAGCCACAGCCGCTGCGGAACCGCCCGAGCTGCCGCCGGCTATGCGGCTCAGGTCGTGGGGATTTCGGGTCGTTTTAAAGTATGAATTTTCTGTAGAAAAACCCATACCGAATTCATCCATATTGCTTTTGCCGATCAGGACTGCTCCGGCTTTCAGGATTTCCTCCCAGACAAAGGCACTATATGGCGGACGGAAAGTTTCCAGCATTTTTGAAGCTGCCGTACAGGGAATACCCTTGACGGCGATATTGTCCTTGACTGCCAGCGGGATACCCGCCAGCAGCGGCAGTTCAGCACCAGCAGCCAAAAGCTTGTCCAGCTCCCGGGCTTGCCGGAGCCCTTCCTCTTCAGTCAAAGTTATGTAGGCTCCGATCCGGTCTTCTTGGCTGGCACACTTATCTAAAACGGCTTCTGTCAGTTCGAAGGAAGAAAAGTCTTTGCGGCGCAAAGCTGCGGCTATTTCAGAAATTGTCATTTTTTCGCTTAACATTTATAGCTCCTGTTCCACTGCGACCGGAACTACAAAAGCTCCGTCTTCAGACTCGGCTGCATTTGCCAGGGCATCTTCCTGACTGAGAGAAGGTTCACGCTCTTGTCCCTGAAATACCCGCGGGTCTGCGATCATCGAGCGGGTAGCCTCTACTCCTGTGGTGTCCAGGTCTGACATTTGATCCGCAAAATCGATCAGGGATCCAATCTCAGCCTGCATGCCGCTTCGCTCGGATTCGGTCAGCCTGATATTGGAGAGCTGCTCCAAATGCTGCAGGTCGAATGTCTTAGCTGCAGCTGCCTCTTTTTTATCAAGGGCAGTCCCGCCGCCGGCAGCCACATCAGATGCCAGAGCGATATGCAGTTCGTCCAGCTGCAACTGGTCTACCCTGGACGGCGCATCGGTGAGCGGATCATATGCATTGCTAAGTTTGGGGAAGGCAATTACTTCACGCAGTGAAGGTGCGTCCGCCAGCAACATGATCAGCCGGTCCAGACCGAGGGCGAAACCACCGTGCGGCGGTGTTCCGAAACGGAAGGCCTTCAGCAAAAAGCCGAAGCGATCCTGGATATCTTCCTCAGAAAGACCGAGTTGGCGGAAGACCCGGGTCTGAATATCCCGATCATGAATCCTGATACTGCCTGAACCCAGTTCGGTTCCGTTGAGAACCAGATCATAGGCCTGAGATCCTATGCGCTCAGGATCAGTTTCGAGATAAGGAAGGTCTTCCGTTTTTGGCATGGTGAAGGGATGATGCTGGGCGACATAACGCCCTTCTTCTTCACTGTATTCAAACATGGGAAAGTCAACCACAAAAGAAAAGTTCAGTTCGCCCGGAGTGCGCAGATCCAGCAGGTCTGCCAGATACAGGCGGATGGCGCCACTTACCTGCCGCACGACATTCAGCTGGTCTGCAGAGAAAAGGATGAAATCGCCTGCTTTCGCTCCGACAGCTTCCAGTAATTCCCGCATCAGATCTTCTGTGAAATATTTATCAAGGATAGAGTAGATCTCACCATCCTCACGCCAGGCTATCCAGGCCATCCCCTTGGCGCCCTGGTCAATGGCGAAATTGGTCAGATCGTCTATAACAGAGCGCGGGAAATCAGCTTTTCCGGGGACACAGATGGCCCGCACCACGCCGCCATTCTTCAGAGCCTGGCGGAATATGGAAAAATCAGATTTTCCAGCGATGTCGCTGATATCAATAATGGGTAAGCCGAAGCGCAAGTCCGGTTTATCGGAACCGTATTTATCCATGGCTTCTTTCCAGGACATACGGGGGAAGGCAGTTTTGATTTCGATACCCTTGAGTTCGCGGGCAAGATGTTTCATCAGAGCTTCCAGAATTTCCAGCACGTCATCCATTTCCACAAAAGACATTTCCAGGTCCAGCTGGGTAAATTCCAGCTGGCGGTCGGCTCGCTGGTCTTCGTCGCGGAAACAGCGGGCTATCTGGTAATAGCGGTCAAAGCCGCTTACCATCAGCAACTGCTTGTAGATCTGAGGTGACTGAGGCAAAGCAAAAAAATCGCCCGGATGAACCCGGCTGGGTACGAGGAAGTCGCGCGCTCCTTCCGGAGTGCTTTTGCCCAATACCGGAGTCTCAACTTCAATAAAGCCATTATCAGCCATAAAGGCATGAATCAGAACACTGGCACGATGACGAAGGCGCAGATTGTCTTTCAGCTCGCGGCGGCGCAGGTCCAGATAGCGATAGCGCAATCTGAGATCATCTCTGACATTGCCGGCCTCTTCAGGTACAAAAGGTAAAGTATCTGCAGCAGATAGAACTTTGGCTTCTTCTACCCTGAGCTCAACGGTGCCCGTAGCAATTTTAGGATTGACTGTCTCCGGATCACGCAGATGTAAATTTCCCTCTACTTCGAGAACGGATTGATTCTTAACGCGCTCGGCCAGGGCGAAAGTCTCGGCACCGGTATTTTCGGGATTGAAAACAATCTGCAAAACGCCTTCCCGATCCACCAGATCGATAAAGATGACGCCTCCCATATCGCGCTTGCTTTGTACCCAGCCACAGGCGCAAGCCGCTTTTCCTACATCTCCCTCCGAGAAATGACCACAGTACTTTGTTCTTTTCATCTATTTTTCCACTCTTTCGTCCATCAGGGACCCTATGATCGTTTATTCTTGAACTTATGTATTTTATCATACACTAAGAGTGTTTTTGTAGCGTTAAAGCTGAGCTGAAAGGTTAATTTTAGCGACTCAAAGCGCAAATTTCAGCTGAACATGTTAATTTGTAAGTTAAGTATCTAATTGTGTGTCAATAATGAGAAAGGTAGATTTATGACAAAAAGTAATCCTCGCATGATTTTCTTTGATTACGGACAGACTTTGCTGCACGAAGCAATCTTTGATAGCCGGGCAGCCCTTGAAGCTTTTGTACCCCATCTGCATCCAAAGGAAAAGATCGACATCGAAAAAATGCTTGCACTGTCCGGCCAGCTGTTTGAAGATTTCCGCAGACTGGCTTTTTCCAACTCAGTTGAAGTTTCCTTTGAAGCCAACTTCAACTTTTTACTGGATATGCTTGAACTTAGCTGCGATCTGCCCCTGCTTGAATGTGAAAAACTCTACTGGTTCTCAGCCTGCCCCGCAGAAGTATTGCCGGGCCTGCAGGAGACGCTGACAGAGCTTGACCGGCGTGGTATCCGCACAGCTGTTATTTCCAACATTTCTTTCAGCAGCGAAGCCATGAAAGCACGCATTGATCAGCATCTGGATCATAAGCTGGAATTTATTGTGACTTCCAGTGAAACCATATTGCGTAAACCCGAGAAATGGATCTTCCTCCGGGCCCTGCAAAAGAGCGGGCTCAGGCCCGAAGAATGCTGGTACGTCGGCGATGACATCTACTGCGATGTCGGCGGGGCCCTGGGCGTGGGCATGCATCCCATCTGGTATGACAGTGGTCATCGCTGTTTTTATCAACGCGAAGCTGCCGAGATTACAGATGAAATTCGGCCACAGATAGATATCATTAATCATTATAGTGAACTGCTGGACTTACTGGATTAGTTTTTGAAAATTCTGTCCCCTTTATGGAGGTCGCAATGAACAGCAAGCGCCGTGATTTTATGTCACTCTTCAGTGCAGAAGATGAGCTGATTCTGGGACTGGCTCCTATGGCCGGAACCAGCACACCGCCCTTTCGGGGTTTAGTCAGCCAGCTGTCAGCCACATTTACTATAAGTGAACTGGTTAGTGCGCGCGGAATTGTATATAATCCACACATGCAGAAGATGTCACGCTATCTTCTGCCGGACCCCCGGGAAGGGCTTTATGCGATTCAATTATTCGGTCATGATCCTGCAGATTTTTCTGCTGCTATAAAAATTCTGCTGGAGCATCCGGTCTACGGTCAGGCTGATTGGATCGACATAAACATGGGCTGTCCGGTTAAGAAGGTCTGCGGGACCGGAGCAGGGGCCGCCCTGATGCTTAAACCCGATCTGGCTTGCGCCATAGCAGCAGCTGCAGTAGCAGCGGCAGCTGAATTTAATAAAATGGTTACGGTTAAGATGCGCAGCGGCTGGGATGCAGGGAAGATAAATGCGCCTGCCCTGGCAAGACGTCTGCAAGGGGAAGGAGTTGCCGGTATTACTGTCCATGCCCGCAGCCGGGAACAGTTTTACGGTGGACAGGCCGACTGGCGGGTTTTCACCGCTGTGCGCCAAGAGTGCAGTCTGCCTCTCTGCGGCAATGGCGACATTAAAAGTGCAGAGGATATTCGCCGCCTGCAGGAGATGGTGAAACTTGATGGCTACCAGATCGGCCGCGCAGCCATGGGCAATCCCTTCATTTTTGAGCAAATTCGTGAGGCGATGAAGAGTGGAAGTCAGCCGCCGGAGATTAACAGTGAACGCTGGCTCCAGGCAATTATAAATCATCTCGATGGCATGATTGAACTGATCGGAGAAGCGGCCGGCTGCCGTGAAATGAGATCACAATTTGCTCATTATGTGCGGTCTGTCCGCGATGCTGCGGGCTTCCGTGACCGCCTGATGCAGATAGAGGACCGCCAAAGCGCCATAGAAATTTTACTTGAAGTAGCGGAAAGAAGAGGATAAAAAAATGAAAAGAGAAGCAAAGCATATTCTTTCTAATGATCAGAAGACCCAGCTCAACCTTATAAGCTGGCTGCCTGAGGAAAAACCGCGGGCAATCCTGCAAATCTCGCATGGGATGGTGGAGTATATTGAACGCTATGACCGCTTTGGACAGTTCATGGCTGAAGCAGGGATTATGGTAGTGGGCCATGACCATTTAGGGCACGGTGATTCCGTGGAAAGTGCTGATGATTGGGGTTTTTTCGCTGAAGAAAACGGCAATGAGCTGGTCTTGCAGGATCTTTACAAGGTCTATAAAGATACCCGCGGCCTTTATCCGGACCTGCCTTACTTTATTCTCGGCCATTCCATGGGTTCATTTTATCTGAGGCAGTTTATTTACCGTTTTCCTGACGAAGATTTAGCCGGGGTCATTATTATGGGCACGGGCATGCAGGCGAAAATTGCTGTGCGCGCCGGTCGTATGCTGGCAACTCTGGTCGGGAAAATCCGTGGTTCCCGTTACCGCAGTCCCTTTCTCACGAAATTAGTACTGGGAACAAACAATAAATTTTTCAAAGATGAAGACAAGACCGGTGTTGAATGGCTGAGCCGTGATGCCGCAATCAGTGAACAATATGTCAGGGAACCCCGCACCAGCTTTGTGTTTACGGCACGTGCCTATCGGGATATGTTTGACGGCATCCTGACTCTATATAATGAGGACAATCTTAAACAGATGCGACGCGATCTGCCCATACTGATTGTAAGCGGCACTGACGATCCTGTAGGCGAAATGGGCAAAGCTGTCAAAACTTTATCCGCCCAGTATAAGCAACTGGGCTTGACCGGTGTGAAGGTAAAAGAGTATCCCGGTGCCAGACATGAATTGTTGAATGAGATTAACCATGAGGAAGTTGACCACGATATTCTGGCTTTTATAAAAGAAAATATTCCAGAAGAGATTTAATAAAAAAACAAATCAGCTAAAGAGAAAAGAGGGGGAAGATGGCAAAGTACTTTCCGGAGCCATACCGGATCAAAATGGTTGAAACAATCAGGCAGACAAGCTATGAGGAACGGCTGGAAGCAATCAGGGCCGCAGATTACAACATGTTCAGTCTGGCCAGCTCGGATGTCTATATCGACATGCTGACAGACAGCGGCACTAATGCCATGAGCGACCAGCAGTGGGCGGCTGTCATGCGGGGAGACGAGAGTTATGCCGGTTCACGCAGTTACGAAGAACTGATGGAAGTGGCCCATGATATATTCAATTATCAGTATATCCAACCGGTACATCAGGGGCGGGCAGCGGAAAACATGCTCTTTCCACTTTTACTCAAAGCAGGTATGTTTTCCATTTCAAACTATCATTTCGATACCACCTCAGGTCATGTGCTCTTAAGCGGTGCAAAAGTTATTAACTGCGTGTCTCCGGAAGCAGCAGATACACAGAACTATGCTCCTTTCAAGGGCAATATGGATACTGAAAAGCTCCGTAAGCTGATCGCAGAATATGGAGCAGATAAAATCGGTTGCATCGTCATGACCATCACCTGCAATTCAGCCGGGGGACAAGCTGTATCTCTGGCCAATATACAGGAAACAGGAGCCATTGCCCGTGAACACAAGATTCCGCTGGTCATAGATGCTGCTCGCTATGCAGAGAATGCCTTTTTCATCAAAGAACGCGAGCCAGGCCAGCAGGACCGCGCAATCAAAGATATCGTAGCCGATATCTTTGCCCAGGGAGATGCCTTCACTTTTTCCGCAAAAAAAGACGGCATCGTCAACATGGGCGGTCTGGTAGGTGTGCGTGAAGATAAAGACCTGATCAAAGGTATCAAGGCGCGTGTGGTGCCTTACGAGGGCTTCCTGACCTACGGCGGACTTACCGGCAGAGACATGGCTGCCATGGCTGTGGGTTTGACGGAAGGGCTGGACGAGCATTTCCTGCGCTCTTATGTCGGTCAGGCGGAATACCTGGGAGACCGCTGCCGCGAACTGGGTGTACCGATTCAGTATCCGACCGGCGGCCATGCTGTTTTTGTTGATGCAAAAAAAGTAATGCCGCATATTCCTTATTATCGCTTCCCGGCCCATACCCTCTGTGTAGCACTTTACCTTGAGGGCGGCATCCGTGGCTGCGATATCGGCTCTTTTATTCTGGACCCTGACCCGCAAACCGGTGAGCAGCTGGAAGCAGAGCTCGAGCTGGCCCGTTTTTGCATACCCCGCCGGACCTATACACAGTCACATCTGGACTATGTAGCTGAAAAATTGGCTGACCTTATGAAAAAGAGCGAAGAATTCCAAGGTTTTGAAGTAATCGAACAGGCAAAAGTGCTGCGGCATTTTACAGCCAGACTAAAACCTTACACAGCATAAGCTGCGGGCTCTGCGCCTTCTTGTCAGTCAGCTGCAGTCACTGTATAATAGCTGAGAAACAATAAATTCAAGGGAGATTTTTAATGAAATTCACAAGAGAGAATATACGTAATATTACCGTCATGGGTCATGGCGGCGCCGGCAAAACCGCTTTTGTCGAAGCCGCATTATTTAACGCCGGAGTCATCAACCGTATAGGGAAGAGCAACGAGGGCAATACGGTGAGTGACTTTGATGCTGAAGAAATCCGCCGCGGCATTTCCATCAACACCAGTCTGGCTGCTTTTGAATGGAAGAAGAACAAAATCAACCTGATCGATACACCCGGTGATTTTGATTTCCTTGGCGAGCAAATGCTGGGTATGGATGTAGGCGACGCAGTCCTGATCGTCATGTCCGCCAAAGACGGCGTGGCTGTCGGTGTAGAAAAAGCAGTACGCCTTGCCCGCAATGAGAAGATGCCCATCTCTTTTCTCATCAACCGCATGGATGAACCCAATGCGGACTTCGAGGCTACCCTTGAAGCTTTGAGAGAAGAATATGGCCACCTTGTGATTCCCATGACCCTGCCCATTATGGATGGCGAAACGATGACCGGCTTAGTTGATGTTGTTTCAATGAAAGCTTATAGCTTCAGCGGCAATAAAGGCGAAATGAAGGCGGCTGAAATGTCTGCAGACCTGCAGGATCTGGCAGAAAGCTATCATGAGCAGCTGGTTGAACAGATCGCTGAAAGCGACGAAGAGCTGATGGAGAAATATTTCGAAGGAGAAGCTTTCACTCCGGCAGAAGAAGAGCGCGGTTTGCGCAAGGCAATTTCGCAAGCATCCCTCTATCCTGTTTTCGCCGGCTCTGCCAATGTCAACTGGGGTATTTCACACATATTAGACTTGATGATCCGTTTCTTCCCCACACCTGAAGACGGACATGCTATGACAGTGGTTGACCGCAGCGGCGAGAGCTTCCAGATCAAGACGGACCAGGACGGTCCTCTGGCAGCTTTAGTCTTCAAAACAATAGTTGACCCCTTTGTGGGCAAGATCTCCCTTTTCCGTGTTTATTCCGGAGTTTTTGAAGATTCCGGTTCAGTCTATAACGTCAATAAAGAAACTGATGAGCGCATCAACGGCCTCTACACCATGTGTGGCAAAAAACAGATTTCAGTTGATTCTGTAATTGCCGGTGACATCGGAGCCACGACAAAATTAAATGACACCAGTACTTTGGATACACTCACTGACCGCGACAATCCCTTGAAGATTGAAGCACCTGAAATGCCGACTCCAAGCCTGACTTTAGCTATATCAGCCGTGAACGAGGGTGAGGATGACAAGATCATGCAAGGTTTGGTCAGGCTGAAAGACGAAGATATCGTTTTTGATATCGAAAACAATCCTGAGACACACCAGTTTCTGCTTTCCGGACTGGGCGAAGTTCAGCTCGATGTACTGACTGCTAAGCTCAAAGGAAAATTTGCTGTTGAGGCCCGTCTGACAGAACCTCGTGTGGCTTATCGCGAGACAATCACCCAGAAGGTCAAAGTTCAGGGCCGCCATAAGAAGCAAACCGGCGGACATGGACAGTTCGGTGATGTCTGGATTGAGTTTGAACCCGGAGATGATCTGGATCTGGACTTCCAGGAAAAGATATTCGGTGGCTCCGTTCCCAAGAACTATTTCCCTGCTGTTGAAAAAGGCTTGCGTGAAGCGATTGACGAAGGACCTCTGGCGGGTTACCCGGTTGTAAATCTGCGGGCTACTTTGGTAGATGGTTCCTACCATGACGTCGACTCCAACGAAATGTCCTTTAAGTTGGCAGCCCGTCTGGCTTACCGCAACGGCATGCCGCAGGCTAAACCGATCCTGCTTGAACCGATCTACTCGCTTTCAGTCCATATTCCGGATGATTTCCTGGGAGACATTATGGGTGACTTGAGCAAACGACGCGGCAGTATTCTGGGTATTAATCCGGATACTATTCCCGGTTTCCAGGTAGTCGAAGCAGAAGTACCGGCGGCAGAAATCGCTAAATATGCTACAGATCTTAAATCCATGACCCAGGGCCGCGGTTATTTCACCAGAGAAATGGCCCGTTACGAACCGGTTCCGCAGAATATCTCTGACAAGATTGTTGCTGCAGCAAGTGAAGAAGAATAAGACAGAGTAAATAAGATTGCTAATTTTGCTATACTGATGAGGAGCGCATGCCGGCCAGGCCGGTTCGCGCTCCTTTAAATATTTATCAGGCCCTTAACAAAAGTTGTATTGAGCTTTGAGCTCTAGCTACATCCAGGAGAAAATGATAATGGACCCTCACTCTGCGAGCGCGGTCTTGAGCAGTTTCAATAGTTTAGGTGCATCACTTCTGACCCTTTTATTATTGCTTTTGAGTGCCATATCGAAGGCTTTCGATATGACATTACTCGAGTTTAACCGCAGCTGTGCTTTCCGGCAGTCTTCAGATCAGGAAACAGACTTGCCGAAATCTCTGAAAAAGCTTTGTGAAAACGATTCAATCGAGATTTTACTGCGCGAGCTCCGGCTTCTGCGCCTGGTTTTTATCTTTCTTTATTTCGTGTGGACAATGGGATTTTTTACACCATTATTCCTGATGCCTGCAGGCTCGAAAAACTGGCTTAATATTCTTAGTTATATCGGCTGCAGTCTTGCTGCTATTTTCCTTTATGCCCTTCTGGGCGAAAATTTGCCGGCTAGTCTGGTTCGTCGCAGTGATAATGACTCTAAGGCCAGAATCGGCTTTCTGCAATTCAGCCTCTTCTTTTTTAAACCTATCTTGCTTGTCCTCTGCCCACTGGAAAGTCTGATCAATTTGCTGGTCGAGTTTTTCTCAAAGCTCTTTACCGGAAAATCGGAAGACGATAATGAAGTAATGCAGGTTGAAGAGTATTTCAAGATGCTCGACTCAGATGAAAATACCTGTGATGAAGAGGCCCGGGATCATGAGCTGATCCGTAATATTTTCCGCTTTGATGATATCTGCGCGGCTGATGTTATGACACACCGTACAGATATTGTGGCCCTGCCGCTGGACGCATCTTTTGAGGAAACTCTGGAAGTGATTAAGGAAGAGAAATATACTCGGGTTCCGATTTACGAGGATACTATAGACAAGATTGTCGGTGTCTTGCATGTAAAAGATTTGCTGCCTTTATTGGGTGAGGAAGAGCTCAAGCAGGAGTTTTCTCTGGCAGCAGAAATGCGACAACCTATTTTCACACCGGAAACACGCGTAGTCCGGGATTTGTTTTTTGAGATGCAGGGACAACATGTGCAGCTGGCCATAGTAATTGATGAGTACGGCGGTACTGCAGGGATTGTTACCATGGAAGACCTGATTGAAGAGATTCTGGGCGACATAGAGGATGAGTACGATGAAGAAGAGCAGCTGCTGCAGGAACAAAGCAAGAACAGCTGGCTAATTTCCGGCTCATGCCCTCTGGAGACTCTGGCGGAAGAAACCGGCCTGGAACTGCCGGAAGGCGATTATGATACAGTTTCAGGTTTTGTGATTGATCTTCTGGACCGCATTCCCCAAGAGGATGAACAGGTCGATGTCGAGTACAGGAATTTGAGATTTACGGTTCTTTCCGTGGCTGACAATCGTATTGAGCAGCTGCGTTTAAGTATAGAAACTGATGGAGATATTGATGACGGAAAACAGCAAACTGAAGAAAATTGAAGTCGAAGCCGTGCTTTTTGATATGGATGGCACCTTAATTGATTCAATAGGCCTTATAGTAGCAGGACATGAACATACCTGGGAAGAATTTACCGGATCGGTACCCCCCCGGGAGCTGATACTTTCTCAGATCGGCAAGCCCTTACAGGACTCTTATCCCGGTATGGAAGATCCCTTCAAAATGGTAGATGTATATCGCAGCTGGTGTGAAGGTAAAACTGATACACATACCGGTCTGTATCTGGGCGTAGTACCCATGCTGGAAGAGCTCCGGCGTATGAACTTTCGGCTGGGCCTTGTGACTTCGCGCTTTCGTGAGGGCATGGATGACTGTATGCGGGTGCACGGAATTGATCATTATTTTGAAATCCTCCTTTCACAGGAAGATTCCCCCGGTCACAAACCGGGGCCGGAACCTCTGCAGGCAGCAGCAGAGCGCCTGTCTATAAAAGATCTGTCCCGGATTTTATATGTTGGCGACAGTGAACACGATGTAAAAAGTGCTTTTGCAGCAGGCTGCAAAAGTGCAGTAGTCGGCTGGACCAGTATGGATAAAGAAGAGCTGAGGGCTTTGGGGCCTGACCTCTGGATCGATGAGGCTATGGACCTGCCCCGCTCATTGTCATTAATTTGATCCTCTTTTGATCAACTTTTTTCACATTTGTGGTAGACTCTTGTTTGTAGCTTAAAAAACAGATCACTTTGACTGGTGTCTGAGTGGATTTTTTAAATAGGAAGGTAGTTTTATGTCCAAGAAAACAAATGAACCAAGCGAATGGAAAGCTGAGACTGAGCGGGCTGAACGCAAGCAACGTCTGGCAAATCTCAAGAACAGTGAGGGCGGGAAAAAGAAGATTACCGCCAGAAGTATCGGTAGCCGCATCGCAGCCATCGTTATTGCCGTAGTTCTGGTTCTGGTAGTAGTTGTTTGGGGGATCGCCCGTTTCGGCGTTCTGCAAAAAACTCTTACCGCTATTACAATCAGGAATTCTGAATTGCCCGGAGCCAGCATGTCATTGAGTCCGGCTGACTTGAACGTCGAACTGGGCAACCTTAGTATACAAGCGCAGCTAGGCTATGCTTTTACTGATGAGATTCAGGATATGCTTGGGCGATCTTCATCCGGTGACCGCACCCTGAGAGATGATCTGGTTGATTTAACTCTGGAGCAGATTGCCCCTTCATATGCTATGGTTCTGGCTATGAATAATGATGACGGTTTTGTCTTATCTGAAGAAAAGCAGGCTGAAATTGACAAGACAATCAGAGATTTTGAAGTCAATATGGCACAGAGCGCCCAGAGTCAGGGTGTTGGAGCCGGCAAGCTGCTGGAGTCATATTTCGGCCCGGGTGTCTCTTCTCAACATTACATGAAGTTTGTACGCCAGTCTTTGATGCTGCAGGAATATAACCAATATCTGGCGGAAACAACTGAAGCTACTGCGGCCGAGATTGAAGAGTATAAGGAAGAGCATGCTGCTGATCTCAAAATATATTCCTATTCTTATTACACCCTCTCCCTGCCGGCCACTGATGACGAAGAAGAACTGACTGAAGATGAGCTGGAAACAGCTTTGCAGGAATTGAATGATGACGCTGCTGCTGCACTTGAACTCTATGAAAAAGGCGAGCTGACTTTCGCTGAAGCTATGGCTGAAGTTGAAACTGATGAAAATAAACTTGACAGCCTCAAGGAAAAGCCTGAAGATCTGGAATACTTAACCCAGGGAAGCAGCCTTGGCAGCAGCTATCAGAGTTGGCTGACCGATGAAGAGCGTAAAGCGGGTGACACCACAGTAATAAAGACCAGCAAATCCGTTATTGCTCTGGTTTTTCACAGCGCCGAATTTGAAGATGTTTATGTTTACAATGTGCGCCACATCCTGATTGACTCCTCAGCAGTCAGTGGAGAAGATGGTGAACCTGTCGCCGACGAGAAAATCAAGGCCCGGGCTGAAGAAATACTGGCTGAATTTGCAGCCGGAACAAAAACGGAAGAAGCTTTCGCCGAGCTGGCCGGGACCTACAGCAGTGACACAGGCAGTGTAGATAATGGCGGTTTATATGAAAACGTGGCCTATGGCACGATGGTTAAGCCTTTCCAGGACTGGAGCCTGGATGAGTCACGTAAGGCAGGAGATACCGGAATTGTCAAATCCGATTATGGCTATCATATTATGTATTTTGTCGGTTTAGGCGATGTTAAGAGTATTGACTATCGCGTTGAAACTTTGGCCAAAACGGAAAAGATCAACAACTGGTCCCAGAGTCTGATTGCCGGTTCTGAAATTGAACGTCACAATCTGGGTATGGGCTTCGTCGGCAGGAAGGCATTCTTCAAGTCACTCTTTGCCGGAGATGTGACAGCTGCGCCCAGCACCAGTAACGACGATTAAGACAAGCCTGAAATTTATTGCTTGATTTAAAAAGGCCGGAATCAAAAAGATTCCGGCCTTTTGCAAGGGAAGAAAACAAATTATTTTCTGAGTTTCTTCTTATCAAAATGGCGGCTGAGATCAGTGCGGCGCAGATCGGCAGCAGCCAGCAGATCCGCTTCGAAAGGAAGTTCTCCTCTGTAGCCGAAGAGACCGAAGAGCCATTTTGTAAATTCCGGATTGAGAATCAAAAAAGGACCGTTCAGACTGCTGGCGAAAAAATTCTTGTCGGCAATACCTTCATTCTTCACCGCCGGATTCATACCACTACCGTTACTGACTTCAAAAAAGGGATAGGCCGAGCTGTCACCTGTGTGAGTGGTGAACTGTGAGCGATATCCCATCAGCTCAAAGTCATGGAACTTACCCCGGACAATCTCATTTTTGCGGTCAAAACGCTTGCACAGGGTGTCAAAAGGATAAAGGCCCAGAGCCTGAATAGTATCTGCTTCTTCATAAACGATATTTCTTCCCAGCAGGTCCAGAGCATTGCCGGCAAAAAAACCTGTCAGTCCACCGTCAATCTGCCGTCTGAAGTCTTCTGCATAAGGCCTCCAGAGGTCCAGAAGCAGGACCTGGGTATTTTCAGTCATTGCCCCCAGATAAATAAAATCAATATTATCTGTAAAAAAACGAGGCAGGTCGGGAAAATTTGTCAAGATGATTTCCTCATCAGCAAATGTCCTCTGCAAGAGCTGTTGTGTGCCGTGCTCACCCAGCAGGTTGGCAATTTCCGGATAGATGATTTCAATACGCATAGCTTATTTTCCATCCAATCTGGTTTGCAAATTTTTTACAATCTTGCGGGAAATGCTCTCAGAGTACAGTTCATAGAGAATGGCTATTGTCGACTCTTTGTCCGGAAGCCGGAGCAGGTCTGCGCTTTTTTCCTTATCACGGCAGCAGACAATTTTATCTTCCCCTACTCCGGCAAAAAGCAAGGCCAGACGTATATCTTCAGAACGCATGCCGGCTACTACTATCTGTTTGACATCATCAGCTGCCAGCAAATCAAGGTCAGCATCAAAGATCCAGGCAACATTATCTTCCGGACTCATTTCCTTAACACTGGTGTCTACCAGCAGGACTATATACTTATCACCCGGACGTTTCATTATGGCATCCAGGACCCGGGTCACAGCAATGGGGTTTTTGCCCTTGGCCAGCATGCGATAAAGGGTGTGGGGCCCGATTTTTACTATCTCTTTGCGGGATTTTCCAATAGTGACCTCAGCCAGAGCTCCGGCAATAGAAGCAGGGCTATATCCCAGTTCCGAGTAAAGAGTGATTGCTGCCAGAGAATTGTAAAGATCCAGCATATTCTCTCCCGAAAAAGGAAAGATCTGTTCTGTGGAGCCGCTTTTCCAGCCTCGTGAAGAAATCACCATGCTGTCGGCTGCAGGCATTTCATTGGCACTGATCTCACTTTCAGGATCTTCCTGCTTCTGCAAGCTAAGCAGTTGGTAGTTAGCCGGACCGTTTTGCCAGCCGCAATTTTTGCAGTGTGCGTGGCCAATGTGGTGGTAGCGGATGAAGTCATCTTCCAAAGGCTGATGGCAGCTGGGGCAGAGAACAACATCACGAATCAGGTTCCTGGTGAATTGCGGTTCACCGGCCAGTCTGGCGATCGAAAAACTCACAGATTCGTGTCCCTCTGCCAGATTGTAAGATAACATGTCATCAGCGTTCAGGATCAGCTTGGTCTTTGCAGGTATATTCTCTTTTAAAACACCATAAATGAATTCAGCATGAGCATTTCTAAGATAGGATTCACGAAAAAGATTGCTCACAATGAGATAGTCAGGACTTATCTCGGGGAAAATAACCCGGGTAAGACGCTCATCAATTTCCAAAAATGCGAGATTCTTCCTGCGCCTGCCAAAAAAAGTGCCGGCTTCAATTAAAGTGGTGATAATACCTTCTTCAATATTGCTGCCATAGGCATTATGGGCGAAATCCAGCCCGTAGTGATCAGCCATATCAGCTACGAGATTCGAAATGGTAGTCTTGCCGTTAGTGCCGGTAATACCTATGATGGTCTCCGGTTTTTCTATTTGGGAAAGAAAATCGGGACAGAGGCGTTTAGCCAGCTGACCCGGGAAGTGACTTGCCTTTAATCCGATTAATTTCATGAAAGCTGTAGTTAAGCGAACAATGAAGATTGTTACTAAGAAACGTAAATTACGGTTCTTCATCGCAGATTAACTACTTTCTACACAAACTTGCAAAAATAATTGACGGGGACAAGCTAATGGGATAAACTTATTAAATGTGCCAATAGACTCGTGCGTCTTTTGTCGCGCAATCAAACGTTCTGTAAACAGACGCTTTGATAGGTCGATTATAACATGTAGAGAGATGCCGTCAAGACCGGTCCGCGATGGTTTCTCTATGGGATGACCGGTACAATCGTGTGAGGTGACCACTGATGCCAAAGTCCGTTC
>LFRM01225499.1_pt1 | contig 28970 bp, 25 predicted proteins | sample 618341 | NCBI WGS metagenome assembly LFRM01 (sample SAMN03654438, study PRJNA283298) | anaerobic digester metagenome | isolation source: pool of bioreactors CSTR01a, CSTR02a, and CSTR03a thermophilic anaerobic... | place: Denmark: Kgs. Lyngby | collected 2014-05-21 | reverse complement strand
ATGCAGTATAACTGATGCACTTCCTTTGGCGCTTGGCTTCGAAATGCTCCACACGGCCACATTGATCCATGATGATCTTCCATGCATGGATGACGACGATATGAGGAGAGGGAAGCCATCAAACCACGCTCTTTTTGGAGAGACTCTAGCTGTGCTTGCAGGAGACGCGCTGCTCGCACTTTCTTTCGAATATCCTCTTTGTCACAGCATAAACATAGAACCTAGCAAGCTTTTGAGAGCAATGCGAATTTTCAGCAGCGCTGTTGGACCGGCTGGTGTTTGCGGAGGGCAGGTCCTTGATATGTACACAGCACCTGCAGCATGTGATCCAAATTATGTCAGAAAAATTGCTTCCCTAAAAACAGGCACTCTTATAAGAGCAGCGGTTACAGCGGGTGCTGCTCTAGGAACAGAGGATCAGAATATCCTATCATCTTTTTATGATTATGGTACTCATATAGGTTCAGCCTTCCAAATAATTGACGATATCTTAGATGTCTCCAGCACCGCTGAAGAGCTTGGCAAGACACCTGGAAAAGATGCTGAACAGGGTAAATTGACACACGTATCAGTATATGGAATAGAAAAGGCTGCAAAAATGGCTGAGCAAGAAACTAAACTCGCAAAAAGAGCAATACTTAAGTTATTTCCAGAGGATGATTTTCTGCCGCAATTCACAGATTATCTCCTACGAAGGACATATTAAACTAGCGTTAGACAATAAAGCTATAATATTTATGATAAACTTTAATTTAACATAATACTTTTAGCTATAATTTAAAAAAATGCAAAATTGGGGAAATTTTAAATGAGCATACTTGAAACAGCCAAAGATTTTACAGGTCTCAGTGGTCTTAACTACAGCGAATTAAACAAGCTCAGTTGTGAAATAAGAGAGATGATACTTGAGGTCACGTTAAAGAACGGAGGACATCTCGCGTCCTCGCTTGGGACTGTGGAGCTTACCGTTGCTCTTCTGAGAGCATTTAACCCCGATAGGGATAAAATAATATTTGATGTAGGACACCAATCATATGCATATAAAATACTTACCAAGAGAATGGATCGATTCCACACCCTCAGAACCAAAGGCGGTATAGCAGGTTTTCCCAGAATGGATGAAAGCCCCTATGATTTTTTTACAACAGGCCACAGCAGCACATCGATATCAGCAGCAATTGGATATGCTAAAGCAAGAGACATAAATCGCCAAAACCATGAAGTGGTAGCTGTTATCGGTGACGGAGCACTTTTAAATGGTCTCTCTTTTGAGGCGCTTAACTGTATTGAAAGCTCAAAAACGAAAGTGATAATTGTCTTAAATGACAATAAGATGTCTATAAGCCCAAGAATCGGCGGTATGGCCGGATATCTTGCGCGTCTCTCTGTTAATCCTACTTACCTCAAGGTAAAAGATTTCATAAAGGATCAGTGCCACACATTAAAAAGCGGAGATACTTTGGAGGATACCCTGGGGAAAGTCAAGTCTAAACTGAAATCACTACTCCTTCCTACTAATGTATTTGAAGAGTTTGGTATCAATTACTGGGGTCCTTTTGACGGCCACAACATCGAGGAGATGGAGGAAGTCTTCCGCCTTGCAAGGCATTACAAAGAATCAGTGCTTATACATGTCCTCACAAAAAAGGGCAAGGGATGCAGTGAAGCTGAGAACAACGCGCCTTATTTTCACGGAATCGGACCAAATACCCAGCTGGACGCACCTCAAAAACAGACACGATCGCCGCTACCTTCATGGAGTGAGATAATGTCCGGAACACTTACTGAGACAGCTAATGATGATCCTCGGATCGCGGTTTGCACAGCCGCTATGACAGACGGGACAAACCTAAACGAATTTGCAGGTAAATTCCCGGATAGATTTTTTGATGTGGGAATTGCAGAGGGCCACATGCTAACTTTTGCCGCCGGAATGGCAGCAGGGGGAATGAGACCCGTCGTTTGCATATACTCAACGTTCCTTCAGAGGGCAACTGACCAGTTAACACATGATATATGTCTCTCAAAATTGCCCGTCCTTCTAGGTATCGACAGAGCCGGTCTTGTTGGGGAAGATGGAGAGACCCATAACGGATTACTTGATGTTCCTTGGCTCAAATCTGTTCCTGGAATAACCATAGCCGCTCCTAGAGATGCAGCAGATCTAAGGTTTTTTGTACAAGGCTGGTTGAAACGTGGCATTCCAATGGCTATCAGGTACCCGAGGGGAAAGGCGCCAAAAGACATTTTACCCGAAGGTCATTTAGAAAGGGTTCCTGCCGAATGGGGGAAGCTGGAGTTACTGAAAAGGGGCAGCGATGTATGTCTTGTCGGAATAGGAAGCACTGTAGAACTAATGCTGAAGACAGCCGAAAAACTTAGCTCCGAAGAGGGTATAAACCCAACAGTAGTCGATCTTCGCTTTATTAAGCCTCTAGATCTTAGCGCTATTTCTGAAATACTCAAAGAACATAATATTATAGTTACGGCTGAGGAAAACTACCTTAATGGTGGGACAGGAAGCGCTATATCAGATTATGTATGCAGAAATCATCCAGGTTGCAAGGCCATAAACATCGGCGTCCCTGACAGGTACATTTCTCATGCAACACGTCTAGAACAGTGGATTGAATGCGGACTTACACCGGAGTCAATCATCGGCTCCATAAAAAAAGAAAAATAATGAAAAGGAAATTGATAAGATTAGACAAGCTAATCGTCAAACGACAGATACTCGATTCGTTGACGCTAGCCCAAAGTTATATCGAAGAAGGACGGGTCAAGCTTGAAGGTATAACTATAAAGAAACCTACATCAATGGCCTATTTTGATTCCTCCGTTACAGTCGATGCTCCTGAAAAAGAGTGGGTAAGCAGGGGAGCGTATAAGCTGATAAAGGGGCTTTACCACTTTGAAATTGATCCATCAGATAAAACGTGCATAGACATTGGCGCCTCGACCGGCGGTTTTACCGATGTCCTCCTTTCAAGGGGCGCGAAAAAAGTATACGCTGTTGACGTTGGATATGGACTACTGGCATGGAAGTTGAGAAATAACACCAAAGTAGTTGTAATGGAGAGGACAAACGCTCGCTATCTAACTGATGAGATGCTGGGCGGCGAAAAAGTCGACATCATAGTATCTGACGCTTCTTTTATCTCTTTAAAATTGCTTTTTAAGCCGCTTGAAAAGCTGATAAAAGAAGAGGGAATAATAGTAGTTCTTGTAAAACCACAGTTTGAAGTGGAAAAGAAAAAAGTCGGAAGGGGAGTCGTTGAGGATCCACAACTGCATGAGGAAACGCTGAGCGATCTCGCAGCCTTTATCGACACAGAAACAGACCTTATTCTTTTAAATGCAACTTATTCTCCGATAAGAGGTCCTGAAGGAAACATCGAGTTTCTATTTCTTTTAGGGTCTAGGAACAATACCACATTGAAACATGCTAATATAGACTTCAGAGAATTGGTCAAAGAGGCACACGAAACTACGCATTAAATGAGGGGAAATAAAATGCAGACAAACAATGTCGGACTCCTTTTCAACACTCAAAAACCCGAAGCGATAAAGCTGGCCGCCAAGCTCTATGCATGGGGAAGAGAGAGCGGCATAAATTTCATGCTTCCTCCCCACGAAGCTTCAGCATTAAGCATACCCGAAATTCCGGACAACATCTGGAAACAAGAAGTTGAGTTCGCAGTAATTCTCGGGGGAGACGGTACTTTCCTTCGAGCTGCCAGATATACTTTCGGCTATCCTATCCCCCTTTACGGGATTAATTTAGGAAGACTTGGATTTCTTGCTACAGGAGACCCTAAATCTGCTAAGGAAGATATAACTTCTATACTGGCAAAGAATTACACGCTTCAGCAGAGACATCTATTAAAAGGTCTTGTCTGGAGGGGAGAGCGGGTGGTTTATGAGCTCCACGCTCTTAACGATCTTGTCATATCGAAGGGAAACCTCGCTAGGGTCATAGATCTGGAGGTAAAAGTAGGCGATCAGATACTTTCGCTTTTCTTGGCAGATGGACTGATCCTCTCAACCCCGACCGGGTCCACCGCTTATGCACTCTCCGCAGGCGGTCCAATAGTCCCGCCCCATGTGCCCTGTATGTTGCTAGCGCCAATCTGTGCGCACACACTTTACGCACGGCCGGTAGTATTAGGCGAAAATGACAGAGCTTATGTTACGCCAAAAGGTGATAACAGGAACCTTATCCTTACCCAGGACGGACAGCTTTGTTATGAACTACTGCCCGACGACCATCTTGAAGCCATGCTAGATCCCGATATGCGAATTAACATAATACAGCTCAAAGACAGGAGCTACTACGATCTTTTAAGGGAAAAACTCCGCTGGGGTTTCAACGGCATTACTGACGGGGGAGACTGATATTGATCGAACAGATCCGTGTACGTGGTGTTGGCGGTATTAAAGAGGCAGAATTATCACTCAAGGGTGACTTTATAGTTATAACCGGAGAGAGCGGCTCAGGCAAGAGCAGCCTTGTACGTGCGATGGAATTCATCTCTGGTAAACGTGCTAATACAAACTATATACATGCCCTTGAGGATTCGGCCGACGTTCTAATGACTTTCTCTTCCGATACCATCCCAGGTCTTGATGAAGAACTACAGCCACAAGAAGGGACTGTGGTGGTCAGACGGCAATTCAGTCGAAACGGCAGAGGCCGATGCCTAGTTCAAAACAATCCAGTTCCACTCAACCTCCTTACTTCAGCGATGGAAAAAGAACTGGTTATCCAAAGCCAGTTTGCCCAGCTTGGACTCATCGATCCTTTAAAACAACTGGATCTTGTTGACTCATGCGGGGGAGAACTTCTAGGCCAGACAAAGAAAGAACTGGAGAAATTTTTTAGAGAGACTATAGCTGTTGAACGTCAAATAATCAGTTTGAAAAAAAAGCGAGAAGAGACTGAAACCCTCTACCAAGGGGCGGAGAATACCCTGCAGGTTATAAAAACCTTGGCAGTAGAAGAAGATAGCGAAAAAAAATGGGAAACAGAATTAAAAGAACTTGAATTAAAAGAAAATAAAATGATTGCGCTTATTGGTATAAATGAAAAATTTTCAGGTGGAGCATTAGGAAGAGGCATAACAGAAGAATTGGAATCTCTAAGCAGAGAAATCTACGCATCTCCTCCACTAAACACAGAAAAATGGAAAAGAAGCGTCGAAAACATGCTTATTGCAACTCAGTCTGTTTCCAAACTTCTTCAATGTGAACTCCATGAACTCTCGACAGAAGAAAACATAGAAAATGCAAAAGACCGGCTTGAGAAAAAAACAGGACAGCTTAGAAAGCTGAAACGTTCGCTCAATCTTGTCAGTTGCAAAGACCTTCTCGAATATGCTGAAAGAGCAAAAAACGAGATGTCTTGGCTCAAAGGGAGCCACCTTGAGCTTGAAGGACTTGAAACAAGTGCTGCAGAAAAGAAAAAAAAGACAAAGGGCCTCGCTATAGAACTTCGTAAATTAAGAAAGAGTGCGGCTGCAGATCTTGCTTCAAGAGTAAACCACCACCTTAAAGATCTCGCGATGGAGTCTGCTCACTTTTCTATTGAGATAGAAGAACTGGACACACTTCGTTTTAACGGTGCAGAATCAGTTTCTTTTAGACTAAGCATGCTGAATCAACCCTCCTTACCAGTAGGAAAAACAGCTTCAGGAGGTGAGCTTAGCAGGATCCTCATAGCCCTTCAACTTTCCTTGGGAGACGAACAGCTTCCTGGGACCCTTGTTTTCGATGAGGTAGAGGCAGGTCTTGGGGGAAAGACGGCTTTGCTAGCCGGGTACAAGTTAAGAGAGCTCTCTAAACGCTGCAGGGCTATCCTGATAACCCACGAAGCCGCGATAGCAGCTATGGCTGACCAGCACTTCCTTGTAATAAGAGACGGAGAAGAGACTGGAATCTTTGAGATAGAGAACCAAGAACGCGAGAAAGAAATCGCAAGGATGCTTGCCGGTGATGATAATTCTCACGAAGCATTGGAGCATGCTAGATCCCTTTTAAATACCGGTCAGATTTGACCAAACCCGGTTAGTCCGAATTTTATTGACTAAACCAAAGTATTTCTCTATAATACGTAGGTTCTAGGATACGCTTGGTGCAGGCCATAAAAGCCGTAAGGCTGCCTGACACGCAGCGGAGGGAGGAAAAACTAGTATGTATGCAGTTATTGAAACAGGTGGTAAGCAGTACAGAGTGAAAGCCGGAGACAAACTCCGTCTTGAAAAGATTCACGCCGATGAGGGCGAACAGATATCTTTTGACAAGGTCATACTTCTCGGTAAAGATGACGGGCCTGTGATTGGCACTCCTTATATTAAGGACGCGGTCGTGACAGGTAAAGTCCTTGAGCACGGCAAAGAGGATAAAGTTATCGTATTCAGATACCGCAGAAAGAAAAACTATCGTAAATTCAGAGGACACCGTCAGCAGTACACACTTATTCAAGTAGACGGTATAGAAGGCTAGAGCAACACTCTAAAAGGAGGTAATCTATAAGTCATGGCACATAAAAAAGGTCAAGGAAGTACTACTAACGGCCGGGACAGTCAGCCTAAATATCTTGGCGTTAAACGTAGTGACGGACAGTTTGTAAATGCTGGAACTATTATAGTGCGTCAACGCGGCACAAAATTCCACCCTGGACTTAACGTGGGAATCGGGCGCGACCATACTCTTTTCGCTCTTGCTACAGGCAAAGTGCGTTTTTTGACGAGAGCAGACCGTAAGTTCGTAACTATTGAGCCCGAAGCTCTTTAAACCAGAACAAATTTAGGTACAAACCCAGGGGCCTTTATACCAAGGGCCCCTTTTGTATTATTTTAAGGACGTGGTAACATTATGAAATTTCTTGATTCAATGCGACTTTCCATAAAGGCAGGAAGAGGAGGAAACGGTTGTATGAGTTTCCTTCGTGAAAAGTTCAAGCCAAACGGCGGACCGGACGGCGGAAACGGAGGCAGAGGCGGCAGTGTTATTTTTGAAGCCACTAACAACCTTCAGACACTTGCCGACTTGGAATCTCAAAGAAACATAAAGGGAAACAACGGCGCACACGGTAAGGGTAGTGCAATGAATGGTGCTATGGGTCAGGATAAAGTTGTATTAGTACCTTGTGGTACGATTATCTATGATGCTGAAACAAACGAAGGTCTTGCCGACCTTGTAGAACCAGGAGACCGTTTTCTTGCTGCAAGGGGTGGAAAGGGAGGAAAGGGTAACCGTTTTTTCTCCAGTTCTGTCAGAAAAGCACCCAGGTTTTGTGAAAATGGCGATCTGGGCGAAGAGGTTGAAGTCAGGCTCGAACTCAAGCTTATCGCTGACGTTGGACTCGTAGGACTCCCCAATGTTGGGAAATCCAGCATTCTGGCAGCAATTTCCAACGCTCAGCCCAAGATAGCAAATTATCCTTTTACTACACTTTCTCCCAATCTGGGAGTCCTCAACACAGGACATGAAAGAATAGTAATAGCAGATATTCCCGGCCTCATTGAGGGAGCACACATGAATAAGGGCTTAGGAATACAATTCCTGAGGCACATCGCTCGAAGCAGGCTCCTTATACATGTTTTGAGTCTTGAGTGTTCAGATTTTGATAGACTTATAGAAGATATGGAAACAGTTCTTACTGAAATGAGAACATTTGATCCTGATTTGGACAAGCGTCCTTACTTTGTTGTAGCAAACAAGCTTGATGAGGTAGAAGAACCTGAAGAGCTTATCCAGAGGCTATCAGATTATTTTAAGTCAAAAGGAATCAATTTCTGCGCCTTGAGTGCCCTCACGGAAGAGGGAATCCCAGAACTCGTAAAACACATAATAGAATTCACTGAAAAAAACCCCAGACCAAAGAGTGAAGTCAGGCTTTACGCTCTTGACCGGGTAGAAAGTACACCAACGCGCGAAAGATCGAGAAACAAAATACAGATAATATCACTCCACGGCGGAGGGTTCAGAATTCTTCACCACCGTCTTGAAAAAGCTGTTGAACGTTTTGATCTTAATCAAGATGAAAACGTGGCAAGATTTACTATTCTTATGAGAAAATACAAGGCAGAAGATCTTCTTGCAGCGGCAGGAGCAGTAGAAGGAGACCTAATAACCATAGGTAGCAGAGACTTCGTCTTCTACCCTGATTACTATCCTTCTGATTTTGAAGAACCGGAAGAACCTAATGAAGATCTGGGAATTGAAAATATAGATTAAGACAAAAACTTATAAGACAAAAGAGGCAGGAAAATGACAAACAGTTCTAAGAGAAGGATAGGTATTATGGGTGGAACTTTTGACCCAATACATTACGGACATCTTAGAGCCGCTGACGAAGCACATGCGGCCTTCGATCTTTCTGAAGTTATTTTCGTGCCAACAGGTCACCCCCCTCATAAAGTGGGGGATACTGTCTCTCCTGCAGAGCACAGGTACATGATGACCGTCTTAGCCACTGTAGACTGTCCATATTTTTCTGTTTCAAGAATCGAAATCGACAAAACGGGCAAGAGCTATACAATAGACACTCTTAGACAGCTCAAGGCAATGCCAGAATATGCTGATACGGAGTTCTACTTTATCACTGGATTGGATGCCGTAATGGACATAGTTTCATGGAAAAACCCCGAAGAGATTATGAGCTTATGCAAATTTGTTGCTGTAAACCGCTATGGATACACTTATAAAAGAATGGAAGAACTGCCCGAAGACCTTAGGTCTGCAATAGTCTCACTAGAAATACCTCTTCTGGCTATATCAAGTACAGAGCTCAGAGATAGGATAAGGCGAGACAGAAGCATCCGGTTTTTGGTCCCTCCATCAGTTGAACATTTTATCAGAAAATATTTACTGTACAAAGTCAGATGATATTTACATGGAGGTAAACACCTTTGATGCGTTCTAAATCTATAATTATGATAATACTGCTGGCAATATTAGGAATTACTGCCGGCGCAGGTTTGAAATTTTACACGATACTTCACACTAAATCAGAGGACATTCTTGGCACAATCGTGAGTTCAATAGATACTGGCAGCGCGCAATATGCTACTCTAAAAGAACAGGGGACATTCAATGTCCTTATCATGGGTGAAGATGATGTAGAAGGCTCAAAAAGGTCTGATACTGTTTTATTCGCTGCTATTGATATTGACGATAAAAACATGAGAATACTCTCTCTGCCAAGAGATACAAGGGTACAGATACCCGGACATGGAGTTCAAAAATTAAACCATGCTTTTGCGTACGGCGGTCCGGACCTACTGAAGGCAACGGTAGAAAAATACCTTGAACGGCCAATATTATATTATGTAATCGTGGACTATGTAAGTTTTCCTGCGGTTGTAGACATACTTGGCGGAGTAGAGATCGACGTCAAAAAGAAAATGAGGTATGTCGACAGGGCGGGTAAGCTTGATATAAACATACAGCCCGGACTGCAAGTAATGGACGGAAAGACGGCTCTACACTATGTAAGATTCAGAAAAGATGCACTAGGCGACATCGGAAGAGTACACAGACAGCAGCAGTTTATAAAAGCGCTCTTAAAGAAAATATACGATCCGAGGGTATTGGTAAAAATACCTGAACTGACCGCTCAGATAATGAAGCTTTTCAAGACAGACATGTCGCCGGGTCTTGCAATACAACTGGCAGGATTCGCACAAAATGAGCTTGGCAGAGAACGGATATTCTTTTCCACCCTCTATGGCCAAGCAGCTACAGTCAATAACCTTAGCTACTGGATAGGCGACACTAAGACGGCAAATGAATTTTTGAACGCTCCCTTTGAAATGCTTGTTTCGGGTGATGTAAAGGAAAATAAAAACACTAATAACTTTGCCGGACTCTCACTGTCATATTCCTCGGCTGTTGATGAGATTAAAATAAACGGAGAGACCATAAAAAAAGAAGAAGCAGTGGGTAAGAAAACCGAAGATTTTATGTCCGCAGAAAATCTCCTTAGTATGATCAGATCTATGTCCGAATCTGTTGCAGTACTTAATGGAACAGGGAAGTCAGGTTTGAGCACAGAAGTAGCATCAAAACTCCAAAAAATCGGAATTGAAGTTGTAATGTCAGCAAATGCAAAGCATTTCGACTACAGGAGCAGCAACGTTGTATATCCAATAAACGCTAAACCTGCTGTTGTAGAAACTGCAAAAACACTGGGTAAGCTTCTCGACATACCCAACAACCTTGTAAGGGCAAACAACCAGGCATTTTATCCATCAATAATTATAGGACATGATAGCGATAAATTGATAAGCCACATTGACAAACTGATAAAGATTAGCACACAATAAATAGTGCTGCGGCAGAAGCGTGCCGCGTGAAGCTGCCGGAGAACCATCCCGCGTGAAGCGGCGTTTGCATCGCCGTGAAACAGTGGTGAAGCGGTTGTAAGGGCAGTCAAACAATAGTCATTAGGAGCAGTCAAACAATTGTCAAACAATAGTCAAACGATTGTCATACAGTTGTTTTAGGAACCTGTCGGAGCCTAGCCTTGCTCCCATCGTCTCCCCGGTAAGCACTTGAGCCGGGGTCCAGGTTTGCCCCCATCGTCTCCTCCGGACGCGGCAGATCAGGAGAATGCCGTTTCCTGACAAGGAAACTTATAAGAACACCTTAGCATTCGAACTATTTCGAAAGCGTTATGAGATCGGAAGTCCAATAGCTTTTAATTCAGTCTGTGACAGGGTTTGTCTTAGGATTTAAGCCGAAGGTGGAAAAGTTCGGTAATTAATTTTAAAAAAACAGAAAGCGAGGTGTTGACTCTTATGACATCACCAAAAACAATTGAAGAGTTCTACGAACCTTATAAACCACTTGTTGACGCGCTGATTGATAAACATGCACTTGAAGTGACGGTACATAACCTGAGTGAGGTCTCCGGCTTTACAGAAGCATTTATCGTAGCAATAGCACGTTCAGACATTCATGCGAAAACATTGCGCGACACAGCAGGCGATATACTGGATGAAATGAAACTGCCGCACAAAGTTGAGGGAGAAGAGGGAAGCCGTTGGTGCCTAATGGACGCCGGTCATCTCGTAGTAAACATACTCAGCAGAGAAGGTCGAGATTACTACAGACTAGATTCGCTTTGGGGCGATGCTCCGTCACTGAAATTCCAGGATCCGGACGAATAAAGGAAGTAACAAAATGAGTTGTATATTCTGTGAAATTGATGATTATATACTCGACAATGAACTTGTTTTTGCCGTTTTCGATAAGACACCCATTAATAAGGGCCACATGCTATTCATAACAAAACGACACGTAGAAAACTTCTTTGACATAACCAAAGAAGAACGTGAAGCTATATTTGAACTTATTGACGAGGCCAAACCGATGTTAGATCAGATATATTCGCCTGAAGGCTACAACATTGGAGTAAACATCGGAAAAGTAGCCGGACAGTCTGTGATGCATGTACACGTTCACCTTATCCCAAGGTACTCAGGGGACACCGAAGCTCCAAACTGTGGGGTCAGAAGTGTTATACCCGAAAAGATGAAGTATATATAAAATAACTTTAACATGTCCTATAATATATCTTATGTTACCTTGATATAATAAAAACATTTGGTGTCTTATAATATAATAACATTCAACTGCTTTTCGTGATTTTCAAAATTTTGTTGGTATAACCGGGATTGAAGAAAGTAAGTTGGTATATTCATACCTTTTGAAATATTTAGGCCTCTCTATGTCCATCCTGAGGGGCCTTTTTTATTACCTTATACAAATGAAGCCGGTCGCACTTAATTGTTTCGAGAAAGAGCTCCGGCTTCATAGTTTTATTATATTTATGGCTGATCAATAAAAAGCTATCTATTTAAAGTGTAATTTATTGAACTGCGGCCTTTGCAATTCCAAGGAAGCTGTCAGGTTTCAGAGACGCGCCGCCGACCAACACACCATCAATATCTGCCATTGATAGTATTGCCTCTGTATTTTCAGGCTTAACACTTCCTCCATAAAGGATCAATGTTTTAACCGCAATTCCTTCACCGAATGTGTCGCCAAGAAGCTTCCTTATAAAAGCACATACTTCCTGGGCATCTTCGCTGCTTGCAGTTTTGCCTGTACCTATAGCCCATACAGGTTCATATGCCACTATTATATTATTTGCTACGTCGTTACCGTCCATACCTTTTAGCCCTGCAAGCAACTGTTTTCTAATCACATCAAAAGTGCTGCCTGACTCGCGGTCTTCTAAAAGTTCACCCACACAGAAAACAGGGATTAGTCCTTCTTCTAGCGCTGCGTTCAACTTCTTGTGAAGTTCTTCACTTGTTTCGTGAAATATGTGTCTTCTCTCACTATGTCCTATAAGAACATGTGTACAGCCTAACTCTTTTAGCATTGGTGCAGAAATTTCACCTGTAAATGCTCCGCTTTTTTCCCAGTGCATATTTTGGGCTCCGATAATTAGCGACGAGCTCCCACTTGCTTTCACAGCAGCAGATAGAGAGACAAAAGGGGCAAAAATAGCTACTTCCATCTTTTTGCTTTTTATATTCTCAGCAATATCTTTTGAAGATATTAGTTTTGGCACAAAATTGACCATAAACTCAGATGTTGCTGTCGGGCCATTAAACATTTTCCAATTTCCTGCAATAAATCGTTTACGCATGTCTCATGATCCTCCTTAAATTAATAAGAAGCGGCTTCGGAGTATTTATTTACCGAAACCGCTTTATTATTTATCACTCAGTTATATCGTATGGCTCTATTCCGGGCAGTATTTTCCCTTCAAAGAACTCAAGACTTGCCCCGCCGCCTGTTGAAACATGAGAAACCTTATTCTCATATCCAAATTGTGTAATTGCTGCAGCGGAGTCCCCTCCTCCAACGACAGTAAATGAACCTTTTTCAGTCGCTTCGGCAAGGGCTTTTGCAATGGCTTCAGTTCCTTTTGAGAAGGCAGGCATTTCAAATACTCCCATAGGGCCGTTCCATAGCACTGTTTTTGATCCAAGGATGACTTTGGTGAATGCTTCGACCGTTTTAGGACCAATATCCAATCCCATTTTATCTGACGGTATTTCATCCGGTGACACTAATAAGTAGGGTGAGTCAGGCTTAAATTCGTCAGCTACTATGACATCAAGCGGCAGAAGTATTTTTACCCCGTGTTTGTCCGCTTCGTCCAGCATCCTGGCTGCAAATTCGATCTTGTCAGACTCACATAGCGATTTTCCTATTTCACGCCCCTGAGCTTTAAAGAACGTAAATGCCATTCCACCGCCAATAAGAATCGTATCGACTTTTTTCATCATATTCTCGACTACTGCAATCTTATCTGATACCTTTGCACCACCTAAAATAAGTACAAATGGCTTTTGAGGTTTGTCGCGAGCTACACTTAGCATCTCTGTCTCTTTGACTATCAGAAGTCCTGCAAAAGAAGGGAGTACTTCTGCTATCGCTCTTGTAGATGAGTGCGCCCTGTGAGATGCGCTAAATGCATCCATGACAAAAACATCAAAATTCTTTGAAATGCTTTTTGCAAACTCCATATCGTTCTGCTCTTCTTCTGGGTGGAACCTTACATTTTCAAGGAGAAGGAATTCATCATCTTTCCACTCAGATACAGCCTTTTCAACTTCAGGGCCAATGCAGTCTGGTACAAATCGAATCTTCCACCCTGTCATCCTGGCCATTTCTTCTCCGACCGGTGCAAGTGTGTACTTAGGGTCGACCTTGCCTTTGGGTCTGCCAAGGTGTGAGATAAGAGCAACCTTAGCTCCGGCTGCCTTAAGGGCTCTGAGAGTTGGAAGGTGCGCCGCGATCCTTGTTGAATCTGTAACCTTGCCATCGGCAAGAGGCACATTTAAATCCACTCTTACCAAAACCTTTTTTCCGGATACATCACCGGGCAAAAAAGTTTTAAGCTTCATAAGGTTACAGTCCCTTTGACAACATGTAATCTGCCAGATCTATTATCCTGTTGCTGTATCCCCATTCGTTGTCATACCAGGAGAGTACCTTAACCATTTTATCTCCCATGACAAGGGTGTGCCTTGGAGCGAATATTGACGAATGTGAATTGCCAACAAAGTCCATCGATACAAGATCTTCGGGCTCGTATTCCAGAATTCCCTTAAGTGATCCTTCTGCGTATTCTTTCATTGCCGCGTTTACAGAATCTACTGTGACAGATTTTTCGACTGTAACAGTTAAATCTACAACAGAAACGTCAGGTGTTGGGACTCTAAGGGCAAATCCGTTGAGCTTGCCTTTGAGCTCTGGCATTACTTCTGAAATCGCTTTTGCTGCTCCAGTAGTAGTTGGGATAATAGAAAGTGCCGCAGCCCTTCCGCGTGAAGGTGTCTTGTGAGCGAAGTCCAATACAACCTGGTCATTAGTATAGGAGTGTATAGTGTTCATGAGACCCTCTACAATTCCAAATTTTTCATGGAGTACTTTGCATATTGGTCCAAGACAGTTAGTCGTGCATGAAGCATTTGAGACAATATTATGTTTTGCAGGATCATATATTCCCTCGTTTACACCTAAAACTATTGTGGCGTCTTGGTTTTTTGCCGGTGCGGAGATAATTACTTTTTTTGCTCCCGCAGTTATGTGAGCCTTTGCCGCATTTGCGTCAGTAAAGCGACCAGTGCACTCAATGACAAGGTCTACACCCAGTTCTTTCCAAGGAAGCTTTGCCGGATCCGGCTCTGCTACTGCCTTTATTCTTTTACCGTTTACAATAAGGTAGTCTCCATCAACCGAAACTTCTCCGGGGAAACGACGAAAAACAGAGTCATATTTCAGGAGATATGCAAGGGATGCCGGTGGTGTGAGATCGTTTATTGCTACGACCTCAAAGAGATTGTCTTTCCCGTTCACAAAGAAGGAACGGAGCGAAAGACGCCCAATTCGTCCAAAACCGTTTATTGCAACCTTGTACTTTGCCATAATATTGCCTCCTTATATTTTTTATCACAAATACTTTGTGAATATTAGAGCATAATTTAATTTTTGCTCCTGATTAATTTTGATACCACATAGCTTTAAAGTCAAACTGATTTAGTTCACTTTACTCATCAAATTGTAGATTTTCATGCAAAACTCTCAGGAGTTCTCCAAGCGCCATAGCGCTGAGCACATCTCCATGAGGTTTGTATGGCATCATTCCGTCAAAGCATTCCGCTATGCCTCCAAGACATCTGTGTCTGAGATGGGAGTTGAAAGGCCGCATGAATATCCAGCCTAAATCTGTCCTTGTTGGATTGTATTTAAGAAATGCAGAGATAAATTCTCCAAGGAGCCACGGCCAAGCCATCCCTCTAAAACGCGCCTTCATCCTCTGGTCAAGGCGTCCCTCTGATCTGCCTTTAAATTTGTCCTGCCTAGGATCAAGGGTACGAAGCCCATATGTTGTATAGAGTTCATCCCAGCAAATCCTTATCACGCCCTTTGCCATGTCATCTGTCAGTGGGCTGTAAGGAAGTGAGGCGGCTAAAATCTGGTTTGGACGGATTGAAGTGTCCTTGACCTTTTCTGAGAGATCAATCCAGTCGTAAAGGCACTTTCTGTCGCTGTTCCAGAAAACCTCTCTGAATGACGCAGCGCACTTCAGCGCCATTTCAGCGTACTTTTCTTTTGCTGCAATGTCATTGTCTGCTTCCGCAAATTTTTCAGATACTTTTAACGCGTTGTACCAAAGGGCGTTGACTTCTACCAGATACCCTCTTCTGTGAACAACAGCTTCTCCTCCGGCAACCGAATCCATCCAATGTCTGATGGGGTCATCCGAGTTAACTTTGAGCAGCATGTTATCTTCACAGCTGAGGTCAAGTTTTTCTATGCCTGTAATATACCTGTCGGTTGTTTTTCTTGCAGCAGCTCTTATGTCGCTATCTTTATCTTTGATTCCAACGTGGCTTGTGTATTTATCTGCTGCATATACGAACCATAGTCCGTTGTCAGCAGCTTCAAAAATACATCTTTTGTCCGGAGCTATGCGTTCTGGCATTACCCAATCATTTTGTTTGCAGATCTCTAACCATATACGAAGAGCCCTCTCTGCAATTTTTTCCCTTCCCGTTGCAAGGGTCAGCCCTGGCAGTGAGACAAATGTGTCTCTAGCTTTGAATTCAACTGAGGGGTAACCAGTATAGACGGGAGAGATTGGATCATCTCTGTCATCTATGAGGTGGTAAGAAGCGGCGATCATATCCTGTTCAGCGCTGCTGAAAGCAGGTAGATTTGCCTGTTCAAGTATGTTTTCAAATCTTTCAGAACACTCTTTTTCGATTAATAGTATTTCATCCATAGACATCGTAATCGGCTCGTTTGAGAGAATTACATAAAGCACGTCTCCCTCTGACATGTCATTACTTACATATCCGGGCGACCAGAGATGGTCTACTGAGGGCGTTTCAGGTATGTCATCCTGTTCGTAGATCAAATTCTCATACCAAAGTGATTTTTCCGCCCACGTACCAGATGTAACTTTGAAATAGCTCTTGCTTCCCTTTCCTTCGACGCCCACTGAGCTGTTCTCCTTGAAAAAGACTTCGAATTCCCCTTTTTCAGATTCAGAACAAATTTCAGAATTAATACGATGCGCGAAGAGGGGACGAAGGTCAATACGCACTTTATCAGGCGCAGCCAAAAGTTGATACTTGACTATCGTGCATGCTTTTCCCTGAGGCATAAAAATTGATTTTTTGAGAAGGATGCTATGTATGACAAACAGCATGCTTGGAAATGGGTTGCCTTGATATTCCTGTAGATATCTGTATCCATCTGGATAAACCAGATCTTTGTATCTGTTCGTAGAAAGTTGGTACTTCTTTTTTTCGTGGAAGATTGTTTCTTCAATCTTGCTTACCAGCACTGAGTGTTTTGTTTCTCCCTCTGGGCGGACTACAAGGAGTCCGTGCTCTCTTCTTGTGTTTGCTCCAATGACCGTTGAAAACCCATAACTGCCACGACCGTTTGAAACAAGATACTCCCTGCCCGCCCCTTTATCATAGGTATTAACGTCTGCCTTTCCCAAATACATGGGTACCATCCCCCTTCAACAGCTCATGCAGTATATTTTCACATTTTCTCCATCTATATTCTACCGTACTTTTGCTAATTGGTCTCGGTAGATTTTGTCCGAGTTCTTTTAAAGAAATACTCGGATTTCTTTTCCTAACTATAATAAGCTCTTTGAGTTCATCCGGTAGTTCCTCAATTATTCCGGCCTCCTCCATCTGATCTATCAATTTCATCTGTCTTTCTGCAGCCCTGAGCGTCTTGTTGATGTTTGCAGAATCACAGTTGACAAGCTTATTCGCATGACTTCTCATAGATCTATAAATTGCCGTCTCCTCAAGGGCAAGGACCGTCTTGACAAAGCCCAGCCTTGAAAGAAACGTTACTATCTGCTGTTGGTCTCTTAGCATTAGTTCACGTATTTGGCTTTTTTTTCTGACCCCGACACTGAAACCAGACGATTTTAGTATACTCTGGAGCCTTTCCGCATTGCCATTTCGCACTGGTGGCCTCAGGACAAGATGATAACCTGCCTTTGGCATATATAGAGCTCCACAACTACCCCACAATCCTCTGACCCAATTCCAGTTGCGTTTTTTTCTCGAGAAACGTGAAACTCTGTCAAATATTTTTTCAGCAAGTTCCAAATCAAGGGAAAAACGAAGTCTGTTTTTTTGCTGTTTTCCGTATATTATCCTTATCGTATCTATACTTTGGTACTCTGAATCTGCCCAGAGTTTTAAAAGCCTTCTTAGTACAAAAAGTCTTCCGGAAGAAAACTCATATTCGCTTCCGTTGTTTCTGCAGTTCATACCATCTAAGATTCCAGCAATTTCATCTTCTACAGGGGGAACAATCTGAAATGAAGTCCATTCATCTCGAATTTTGTGGCTTAAATCTCCCATCTCTATAAATCCTTCATATCTCTGTTTTTTCTAGCTAGTTTAATTATTGCCTCTGAGAGGTTCTGGGCATTGTGTCTCAAGTAAACCTCATCCTTAATAGTTACAAAGTCACCATATATAACTGTAGTGCCAAGGGATTGCAGATATTTTTCCTCTTCACCGGAAAGAAAGAGGGGCTCTGCTCCTATTTTGCCATACCTGTTTCTAAATTCTTCCGGTATGGGCGCTTGGTTAGCCAGCAGGTAATCAGGTACCGTTCCAAGGACGCTTGCTACCCAATCCACATGTGCAAGGATGTTCATTCCCTCTGTTTCCTTAGGTTGTGTAACTAAATTAGCCACATAGACTATGGGCACAGTAGAAACTTTTAGAAGATCTGACACCTCTTTTAGTAGGAGATTAGGGAGAACACTGGTAAAGAGGCTTCCGGGACCAAGCACTATAAGATCGGCAGCAATAATAGCCTTTTTAACTCCCTCAAGCGGAGAAGCGTTGGATGGCTCTATCCAAAGCTTTGCAAGCTTACTGCCGTTATCGGAAACATCAAGCTCTCCTTTTACTATATTGCCTTCCTTTGTTTCACCTATAAGTGTAACGGTCTCTGTTGTTACTGGAAGAACCTGCCCCCTTATGGCAAGCATTTTATTTAGTTCTTCCACTGCGCTCTGGAAGTCTCCCATCATTTCAGTCGTAGCAAGTAGAATCAAGTTACCAAGATTATGTCCTTTAAGCTCTCCCCTATCAAACCTGAAATTAAGCAGTCTGTTCAAAGAGCTATCATTTTCGGCAAGCGCTACAATACAGTTCCTGATGTCTCCCGGAGGGAGCATCCCCCATTCCTGCCTTAAACGCCCGGAGCTTCCACCTTCATCTGTGACAGCAACTACAGCGGTAATATTCCGGGTAAAACCTTTAAGCCCGGCAAGAAGAGTCGAAAGACCTGTCCCTCCTCCGATAGTAACTATTCTTGGTCCAAGGGAAAGCCTGTACTCAACAGCACTTGTCATAACTCCTAAGCGGCGTCCGGGAGATATTTTTTTATACCGTTTACTTCTTCCAGAAAATATGTAAAACGACACGGCAGATACTGTTATTAGCATTATAATCAATAAGACCGTAAAAAAGTTCAAACCAAATTCCCCTTGTCAATGTCCCTGTGGTCCAAGATTACGTTGTTTCCTATTTTTTTAAGATGAATTGCCAGCATCTCAGAAACTGCGACAGACCTGTGCCTGCCTCCCGTACAACCGATGGCTATGTGAATCTGCTTTTTACCTGTGCTGCTGTAGACTGAGGAAACATAATCGAGCAGACCTTCCGCTTTGCCTATAAAAGTATCGAGGCTTTCAAAGCTTCGAAGATATTTCTGCACCTCATAGTCTTTCCCAGAGAGAGAGTGGAGTTCGTCAACGTAATTAGGATTGGGCAAAAAACGGACATCAAGAACGTAGTCTGAATCCTGAGGTATTCCATATTTAAAGCCGAAAGAACTTAATATTATAGAAGTTTTATCTGATGTCATTCCCATGATTTCAAGAAGTTTTGATCTGAACTCGTTTGCTTTCAGTCCGGTTGTATCGATAACAATATCGGCGCTCTTACGTATCGAGCTAAGCTGTTTTCTCTCTAATGCAAGGCCGCCAAGTATAGTTGTGTTTTCAGAGAGAGGATGCCTTCTCCTCGTTGTTTCAAACCTTCTGACTAATGTCTCATCTGTAGCATCAACAAAAAGAATCTCAAGTTTTTCAACTTTTTCCTTTAGTTTTAGGACAACTTTTTCTAAGTCATTGAGCAGTTCTTCCCCCCTGACATCAACGACAGCTGCAACACCGTTGTTTATAGCAGATTGGTGATTTACTAAGACTTCAAGCAATTGAGGAAGAAGAGTTGGCGGAAGGTTATCTATGACATAAAATCCTAGGTCCTCAAACACATCGAGCGCGGACGATTTTCCTCCGCCGGACATTCCCGTAATTATTACACATCTTTGAATTTTGCTTGAGGTGCAAGAATCTTGCATATACTTAACCCCCTACTAATTATATTAACTGCGGCAGAAACGTGCCGCGTGAAGCTGCCAATAATGCTGCGGCGGAAACGTGCCGCGTGAAGCTGCCGGGAGAACCCTCCGGCGTGAAACTGCAACGTGAAACGTGTTGCGTGAAGCAATGGTGAAGCAATTGTTTAGGATCCAATTCATTGCGGCTGCTTTGGCCGCCGCCTTTAACAACTGCTTCACTACTGCTTCACTATCGCTTCACGGCGATAAAATCGCCGCTTCACTCCGCTGTCCATGCGGCAGCCCCTAACAACCGCTTCACCATTGCTTCACCATTGCTTCACGGCGATAAAATCGCCGTTTCACGCCGCTGTCCATGCGGCAGTATTTTAGCCTCCGCACTCGCTGTCCCAACCTGCCAAAGTCTCAACTCCATGTCTTAGAGCAGGTACTATTGCCTCGAAACACTGTTTTGCTCCCCGTTGGCTTCCCGGAAAAGCAATAACAAGGGTTTTTTTATATATGATTGCAACACTCCTTGTAAGAAATGCTCTTTCAGTATATTTGAGTGTGTCCATGCGCATCATCTCACCGAAACCTGGGACAATTTTTTCGGCAATTTCAATTAGTGCCTCTGGTGTAACATCACGTGCGGAAAGCCCTGTTCCTCCGGTTGTAAGTACAAGGTTAAAACCCTCTTCGCACCACTGTTTTATGCATTCAGCGATCTTGTCTTTTTCATCAGGCACTATCTTTTTATCTTCAACTACTCCGCCCTGGGCAGTTATTAGTCTTTCTAATTCAGGTCCGGCAGTGTCTATTCTTTCACCTTTGCTACCCTTATCGCTTACGGTCAGAATAGCTGTCTTTATTGCCTTCCATATGCTGACGCGTGACGATACACTCAAGAACCCCGGAGCGCATACGGCAAATTTTTTAAGTGAAGAACTCCATCTAAGCAGAGTTTCTCCTCTGCCTGCTGAAAGAAAATCTCCGTCTCCAAGTACTGTTCCCTTGGGTAGAACTATCGTCATCTTTGGTGAAGGCTCGTCTTGAGAAAGGTCATCACCTGCACATGCATAAGTAATGTCAATAGGAACCTCGTTTATAAAACTTTCTCCGGTGGAGTTAGCGTGGGCATAGCACAGTGTAAATTCTCCTGTCTGAGATGGCGCGTAAAGTCTGAGAATCCTCATAAATTATAACCTCCTTCAGCGTTCCACTCGCCGCTTTTCCCGCCCGTTTTTCTGATAAGCCTTATCTCCCTTATAACCATGCCTTTATCGATACCTTTACACATATCATAAAAGCAAAGAGCCGCAGCTGAAACCCCAGTAAGAGCCTCCATTTCGACTCCGGTTACTTCATTTGCAGTAGCTTCGCATGTAATTTTTACAGATTTAGAGCTTTCTGAGAGTTTGCATTTAACGACCACGTTGTCGAGCCTAATCGTGTGGCATAAGGGTATGAGCTCAGGGGTCTTCTTTGCTCCCATGATACCGGCAAGCTCAGCAATAAGAAAAGGATCTCCTTTTTTCAGGTTGCCGGAAGAAACTTTCTCGTATATCGCGTCAGGAAGATCTATCCATCCTTCTGCCCATGCGGTTCTCGAGGTAATATTTTTTTTAGACACATCGACCAGAACCGGTCGGCCGTCACTGTCAAAGTGAGTATATTCTACCATTTTACCCTCCTATCCCGGACATGTTTTGGTGTCCGGTTCTTACATCGCTCCAACATCTCGGTTTGTCTTTTATGCTCTGAAGTATGAGCTCTTTAAGCCCATCGCTGTCTGAATTTAGTATGAGTTGTCTCATTGAGACTTCATCAGGTGAGAAAAGGCAGGTCCTAAGTTTCCCTGTAGCCGAAATTCTGAGACGGTTGCAATATTTGCAGAAATGATTAGAAACAGCGGTAATTATTCCTATTGAATCACCTGTTTTCTCATTCCTGTAGTATTTAGCAGGACCAGCTTCCAGGGAATCTGGTTTTTCGGCTTTCCATGAATCTCCTTCGGGAAGCATTTTTAATATCTCTTCACCGCTTATAAATGCCTTTTCGTCCCAAACGTCGTCTTCGAGCGGCATAAATTCTATCAGTCTGAGCAATACGCCCATCTCCTTAGAGAAAGCCATTAAATCTCCTATTTCTCCGTCGTTAAAACCTCTGATAATCACGGTGTTGAGTTTGATGTTCCTTATCTTCGCTTTCACAGCAGCCCTTATCCCCGCTATTACATCGTCCAAATCTCCAAGCCTTGTCACATCTGCAAATTTTACAGGATCTAAGGTATCTAAGCTTATATTAAGTGAATGTAGATTCACTCCTGCAAGCTGCTCTGCGTACTGCTGTAGCAGAGAGCCGTTTGTCGTAAGTGCCGTCTTCATATCGGGGAATTCTTTATTAAGATCTTTAAGAAAGCCGACAAGTCCTTTGCGTACAAGGGGCTCGCCACCTGTAAACCTTACTTTCCTTACCCCTAGTTCCCAAAGCGCTCTGCATAAAAATATTATCTCCTCATACCTCAGTATTTCACTGTGTTCAAGGTACTCCACTCCTTCGAGAGGCATGCAGTATTTGCACCTGTAATTGCATCTGTCAGTCACCGAGATACGGACGTAGTTGAGGTTCCTTCCATAGCTATCTGTCAGTCTTTCCACCTGTAGCCTCCCATTGATTCGACAGAATCTCTCCATTGGCCGTCTAGAAGGCTATCCATCAGAGCTTTTATTGTTGGATGCTCTATATATATCGAAGGTATGACCAGCTCGTATGGTTCTTCTTTGAGCGGTATAAAGTCAAGACCAAGGGCGTCAGCCGCTGATTTAATCCCAAGCGTTGCATCGGCGAGGCCAGTGTAGACACGGTTTGCTACCTCCATATGAGTCGTAAACTGCTGCTCATAACCTGTTATTTCAGATGTCGGTTTACCTATTTTTTTGAGTAGATAATCGAAAAGGACCCTCGTTCCCGCTCCAGGCTGTCTATTTGCAAAAACATTGTCACCGGCGCACATGTCCTCAAAAGAATTGATTTTCTTAGGGTTGCCTGCCGGTACAATTATGCCTTGCATCCTGTGAAAAACAAGAATTCTTTCCCACTTTTCACCGTTTGAGAAACGTTCGATAAAACTATCATTGTATGTTCCATCCTTATCGTCAAGAAGATGCGCTGCGGCCAAATGGCACTCGCCCCTGCTCAGAGCAGCGAGCCCGCCCATACTTCCTACTGCACGGGAAACCAAGTCTCCGCCTCTTCGCTTTATTGGGGTCACTAAGAGTTGAATTGCGGGATCGTCCGACCCCTGGAAGAGTATACGTTTATCAAAGTCTACGCTTCTTTTCATCCAGACAGTTACATCTGTTCCCTTTTCACACTCCAGTGCTGAAGCAGGGAGAAGAGCAATCCCGTCAGCTTCCGCAAGAGCCCAGAGGACACTCGCACCCGATGTTAGAGCCCATGAATAGGTTGTATCTCCAACTTTTGCGGTCTTGACCCGCAACCAATCCTGTATACCTGCCGGAGATGAGTGCTGGACAAGCAATTTTGTCTGGCGTATTTCCCTGCATCCAACAGCTTTTTTAATTAGATATTGATAATCTTCACTTTTTCCTGAAAGTATGTTTAGAAGTGGATAAACAATACTCCAGAGGACAACAGTTGTTGACATTGGAAATCCAGGAAGGCAAATTACGGGTTTGTCATTTATCTTTGCCGCCATAGCAGGACGTCCTGGTTTCATGCGTACCCATCTGAAAAGAACCTCACCTGTCGCTTCAAAGACCTCGAGAGTATGATCTCTTCTGCCTTTGGCTGAGCCTGCTCCCACCAGAACCAAATCGTATTTCTCTGCCCCGTAAATAACTTTTTCTTTTAATATCTCAGGATCATCTGGGACTACAGGCATTACGTCTACCTCATATCCCCATTCCTTAAAGGAAGCCTCTATAAAGAGAGAATTGCTCTCTGCCACTGTCCCAGATTTTGGATTATGGTCGGCAAGCCATTCTTTTCTTGAGATAATCTCTTCCCCGGTCGGGATATAAAGTGTTTTGGGCCTGTCGTAAACCGGAACTTTTTCTATGCCGGCGCACAAGAAAAGCGATATCAGAGCAGGAGTGACGATGTCGCCCTCCCTTGCTATTATCTGGCCTGCCATAACGTCCTCGCCAAGAGGCCTGACGTTCGCTGAAGGAGTGAGGCTCCGAAAAATAATAAGATCATCGCCATCAATCGAAGAATCTTCTATCATTAGAACTGCGTTTGCCCAACTTGGGACATCTGCCCCTGTATTCATCCACTGATAGGCAGAAGGTACAAGTTTTAACGGTGTAGCCTGGGATGCACCAATGGTTGAAGAAGCATCCACTGCATACCCGTCTACAGCAGAAGCTGCGTAATGAGGTACGTTTCTATGTGCTGTTATATCTTTGATCAATACACAGCCAAGAGCTGCCGAAATATTTTTTTCTGTTTTATTTTTTGCTGCCCATCCCTCAAAAGTTTTTTCAAGTATTTCTAGGGCGGTACTTAATTCTATGTGTTCTTTGTATTTAGCTACCATAACCATACCTCCACTGCCTCACCGGCCCTTATTGTCTCACGATCTTCTGGTATTCTAATAAAACCATCTGCTAATGCAAGGGGGGAAATATACCCTGATTTAGCAAGTATCGGAGTAATTTCTCCATTGTCTGTTACTCTGCATGGAACAAACTCTTCCGGTCCTGTTCTTGCGGCTAGGTCTTTAGAGATGGGAAGTTCCAGCTTGATCCCGCATTCTGTTTCACGAGCTCCGATAAGACTAAGCAACAGAGGTATCAATACAAAATATGTCACGGTAATACAAGAGAGAGGGTGGCCAGGAAGACTTACTGCCAGTTTTTTTTCTGCGAGACTGCCTGCAATGAGGGTTGGTTTCCCCGGTACTATATTGATACCGCGAACCAACAAACCAGGACTTGGAATTTTTGCCAAAACCCTCGAACAATGGTCACGGATACCAACGGAGGATCCTCCGCTCAATATCAATACATCGCATCCTGCCAACTCTTCATTGACTCTCTTCTCAAAGAGATCGCCTTCGTCGGAAAGAATCCCTATGTATTCAGAATCAAAACCATACCTAGAAAGAAGCGATTTAACAGACCATCCATTGACATCCCTTATATTTCCGGGTGGAAGGGGTGATGTCTCAACAGGAACTATTTCATCTCCGGTACTTGCTACTTTTATTTTAAGATTCACACAAGGCACGGTTTTTATACCCAAGGTTGCAAGGATGCTCATGGTTCGAAAGTCCACCATGTCGCCTCTTGAAAGAATCTTCTGTCCAGCAGAAAACTCTTCTCCGGCAAAAATTACATTTTCTCCTGACTGAACTGCTTCCCTAACCTCCACCCATCCACCGGTAAAAGTGGTATGTTCAAGCATAACAACTGCATCTGCCCCTTGCGGAAGTAGGCCCCCGGTAGGAATACCTACTGCTTCCCCCGGTCCTATCGTGGTATTAGGCAGAACGCCCATTGGAATATCGCCGATCTTATTTAAGAATGTGGGAGTTCCGGAAGTAGCAGCCACAACATCGGGACTGTGGACAGCAAACCCGTCCCTGAGACTTCTTTTAAAGGGAGGATACTGCTCTGCACTTTCTACATCACCAGAGATTCTTTTACCCAAAGCAGAATCAAGTGGTATGTCTACAGTATTTGTAGACCACGGAAATGAGAGCCCCTCAGCTACATACTGTAGGGCCTGTACGCGAGGTATGACCTCATTTACAAAACCAGACATCGATACAGCGACCTTTCATATAAATGTTTTTTAAGAGAGGTTACTTTATTTCAACAAGGAAAATGGGGTATCCTTCTGCCTTAAGCTTATTAGACAGACCAACAGCCTCTTCTCTCCCTGTTTTAGGATTTTTTACACGTACTCTGTAAATTGGAGATCCATCTTTTTTCTCTTCTGATAGGTAGACAGAGTATCCCTTTGCTTTTGTTTTCTCTATAAGTTGAAGCGCATTCTCTTTTGAAGTGAATGCTCCTATCTGTATGTCCCATCTTGCAGCTTTCGTTACAGAAGTCGCCTGAGGATTTTCAACTTTAACGTCAGTCACTTTGGCTGTTTCCGATGATTTCACCGGCGCTTTGGGAATTGGAGTAACTGTAACTTTATTTTCTTTTTTAGGTGCTTCTTTTTTTATATTTACCGGCTGCGCTGGTTTTACGTTCACTTTCTGTTTTTCAGACGGATCAGGAATTGATTCAACAACCTTTTCTTCAGAAGCTTTCAGAACTGTCTCGTTCTTGCTTGCGTCTCGTTCGTTTAACACTATGTCATCCATGTTATTTGAGTTGAAAAAAAAGAGTTTTACACTGAAAAAGAGCAGTGCTACCGCCATTATAACGGTTAGCGGCAATATATACTGTCCAAATGTTGTCATCGTTTTTCTGTCTCTATAGTTCCGTGTTTTTCTTGTAACCATGCAACAACCCCCCGATTAAATTACCAGAGATTCTCTAATTCTAACAGCGTTTTCGTCCTGGCGGCAGGGTTAAAATGAACTTTTTTCGAAATCCCATTGTTTTTTGCCAGTTCAACGCTTTCATTATACCCGTACCAGGCGAGAGAGAACTCGATTTCCGCCTCTTTTGGGCTTGTAAGTCGTACCTGCGGTCTTTTCTTTTTTATTTTAGAGAGCTCGTTTAGCAGAATCTTATATTTCCTTCTAATTCCTGCTGCTCCTTCAAATTCCATTGTTTTCCATTCCGTACCTGGTTTGGGCACAAATGGATTAACAGAGAGTATAAGGTTAAGCCCCGTTTCTAAAATTATCCTGCCAGATAAATCAGCAATGGCTTTTATATCATCATCTGTTTCACCAGGTAGACCTATCATGAAGTAAAGTTTGGCCTGATCGATCCCCAAAGAACTCGCCATCCCTATTTTTTCAATAATTAAGTCATTTGTAAATTTTTTTCCGCACGAGAATCGAAGTTTATCGCTTCCAGTCTCAGGTGCGACAGTTATACTGTGTCTACCTCCCTTTCTAAGGGCAGAGAGCATCTTTTCTGTTACTCTGTCTATCCTCAATGAAGCAAAAGAAACTCCCTTGTTTTCTCTTTCAAGGAAATCGAGTAGGTTTTCGATCTGAGGATAATCACCAGCTTCAGGAGTAACAAGACCAACTTGGTCTATCTGGGTTGTTGAAAATATTTCCTCAAGACTCTCTTTTATCGATTCTGCATCTCGAAACCTCATTTTACCGAAACATCCTGGGAGGGTACAGTAACTACAGTTTCTAATACATCCTCGTTGTAATTCCACCAGTAAAGTTTTCCCAAAAGTACTTCTAGGAGTAACCCAGGTACTGTTCATCGGATAATCTGCATTAAGCGGCTGGTCGTTCCCCAATACCCTTTTTACTAAAACACTGCCATTTCTGATATGCCGTGACGGAACAAGTATAGAGGGGTGCTCTGCCAGACGGTCAAGAAGCTTTGGCTTGTCTCCCCGAATAATATATTCACGTAATGACTCTACAACAAAAGGTAATGCATCAAGCGCATCTCCTAAAATTATAAAGTCACAAACAGCGGATAGAAGAAGTGGGTTTATATATGACATAGCCCCCCCCGCTCCAATAATTGGAAAGTTGCCTGACTGCCTATCCTCAAAATGGAGGGGAATATTGGCGGCACACAGCCATCTAAAAAATACCTCAACGTTACCTTCATAGGCGACACTTGCAGTAATAACAGGAAAACGCTCCAAGAGAGTGTCTCCTTCAATAGATCGAAACGGGATAGGATCATTGCAAAAACGCTCTACTGCTACGCCAAGCTCCTTTAATACCCTGTAAACATAATGATATCCCAAGTTTGACGATGCTACTGAGTAATCTGCGGGATAAAAGAGGGCCCAAGGTAGGTCCCCCCCCTTGGGCAGCTCTGTCACGCACTCTTCATCCATGCGATATTCTTTCCAGCTCTGCCATGCGGTTATTTTCCCTGTGCAAGAGCCTGATTCTCTTTTATTTCTCAGGATTCACGCCTCCTGCGAATGTAAGCAGGAACATCAAACTGATCAGCCGGCGCCCCGCTTTCCTTAAACATATCTTCATCCTGCGGTTGGACGTGCTGAACAGGAGCGGTCCTTGCAGCTCTTGTAACAGTGGGAGTATCTTGTTTCTCTAAAAAAGAGGAAGAAAAATTGTCCGATTTATTATCGTCTGAAGCTGTTTTATTTAAGTCGCTCAAAAAGCTTTCGGGCTGGGTTTCAGCAGGTTTTTCCGCCACACTATCTTTAACGCTCGAAACTGTTTGCTGAAAGTGGGGCTGGGATGTACTTCTGGTCGAGCTAAAAGCATTAAGATGCCTTACGGCCGATATATCGACATTTTTTAAGTAACCTAGGTTAGGAGCGATTTCCTTCTTTACTTGTGCGTCAAAACCTGTTGCGATAACTGTTATCTGTATGGAATCATCCATTTCCGGATCAAAGACATGTCCCCAGATGATGAAGGCGTTTTCGTCTGCAGCCTCGGTAATGATTCTTGTTGCCTCGTTTATCTCATGTATCCCTACATTTGCTCCTCCGGTGATGTTGAAAAGGACTCCCTTTGCACCACTCATGTTAGTATCCATCAGAGGGCTGTTGATTGCATTATAGGCAGCTATGGCAGCGCGTTTTTCTCCATAACCTTCTCCTATGCCCATTATCGCAGAACCGGCATTCAACATAATCGTTCTAACGTCGGCAAAGTCAACATTGACAAGTCCGGGGCGCAGAATGAGATCAGTCACTCCCTGTACCGCCTGATGAAGGACTCCGTCTGCTATCCTGAAGGCATCATTTATTGTAGTTTTTTTCTCTGTAATGCCTAGAAGCCTGTCGTTGGGTATCACAATAAGCGCATCAACTTTATCTCTAAGCTGCGCTACACCTTGGTTAGCCTGAGCTATACGGCGTTTGCCCTCGAATGAAAAAGGAAGGGTAACTACGGCCACGACGAGAGCGTCTGCTTCTTTGGCGAT
>LFRM01023059.1_pt1 | contig 28970 bp, 26 predicted proteins | sample 618341 | NCBI WGS metagenome assembly LFRM01 (sample SAMN03654438, study PRJNA283298) | anaerobic digester metagenome | isolation source: pool of bioreactors CSTR01a, CSTR02a, and CSTR03a thermophilic anaerobic... | place: Denmark: Kgs. Lyngby | collected 2014-05-21 | reverse complement strand
AACATTTCCGTAGCTGAAAGTTTTTACTCGCAGTGGTGATATCATCCTCTCATCGAGTTCAATTGCTATTACTTTGCCTGCCCTGTCTGCCAGAGGACAAGTCAAAACGCCCGTCCCGGGACCAATCTCAATGACGAGGCTATTTTGATTGACATTGCTGCCTTCAATTATAGCCTCAACCACGCCTTCGTCTACGAGAAAATTCTGACCAAGACTCTTCTGTGGCTTAATACTTCCCGACAATCTATTTGTTTTCGCTCTTCCGGACTTATCGAAAGTCTTCTCTTTTTTTGCTTTCCCTGACTGCTTCTTCAAGCTCATCCTTTCCGATTCCGAAGCCTCTCAGCTTCTTTAACATAGTTTTTGTATTTCCATATCCTATTCCAAGCCTTCCGCAAACCTTGCTTCTTAACTTGGATGAGTATTCCTCTCCTGCCAGTCCCAAGACAACCAAATCATTCATAGTAACGTGATGCATCACCGGTAATTCTTGAGTTGTAAGCCTTACTGCCATATCTATAGCCTTAATAATCGATTCGATAATTATTTCTTTATTGGAATTCTCAACCCCTATATCTTTCCCTGCAAGAGCGTCTTCTCGTTGCACATAGGCCTGTAAAGCTTTTGGGAATCTCTCAGTCAATTTCTTCCTGATTTCCTCTCCGGCAGAATCCGGATCGGTAAGTATAATAATTCCTTTTTCCTCATATGCCTTTTTGATAACTTCCAGGGTTTCAGAGGTTATGCCAAAGCCATGGGTTGGTATTATAAGGGCATCACATGCTTGAGATACAGCATCGACATCATCTCTTCCTTCTACGACGATTGCCTGGCTAATTTTAAGCTTCGTATAGTCTTCACACATTATTGATTTCCGCTATCTTTGGTGTCACTCTCTCCCGAGTCTTTGAAAAGGAACATTATTTCTCCAGGATTTAGTAGTCTCAATTGACGTCTCGCTTCTTCCTTGATGTATTCCTTGCTGTTAACATCTTTAAGTTCTTGTTTTATTTCATTTCTCTGCTTTGTCAGCTCTTCTTGTTGTTTCTGCAATTTCGCATTCTCTGCTTTGAGCTTTATTATACTCCTTCCATACAGAACCCCCACCAACAAAACAGCACACACAATAACTATAGCGACTTTCTTACGCTTCTTGCTGACATTCTCTTTCTTTTCTGTCATTCTTGCAGCAAGCCCTTCGCTTTTTATGCTTTTGTTCTTTGCGTTTCTTCCTGTCAACTTAATACCTTTCCTAAAGTCCTAGTAACGGCAATGGGTCTACCGGAGAACCGTTCAGTATTATCTCGAAGTGGAGATGAGATCCGAAGCTTCGTCCGGTATTACCCATCAAAGCAATATTTTGTCCTTGGTATACTTTGTCTCCTGCATTTACCAACAAAGCGCTGCAGTGCCCGTATCTTGTTACTCGCCCATTTTCATGGTCAATATCTATACAGAGTCCATACCCTCCATAGTCCTCAGCCCTTATTACGGTACCACCGTCACTTGCATATATAGGTGTTCCCATTGAATTGGCCATATCAATACCTGTATGCATTCTTCCCCATCTTGGTCCGAAATAGGATGATAGTACATAGCTTTTAACCGGCATTGCAAAGGTTCCTGTCGGTGCAGTTTTAGGTCTTTTCGCCGTACCAATAAGAATTATTTTATCCTGCTTCTCTCTAATAATTTCTATATTGTCAGTCTTTCGATCTGTAATTTCTCCTCCTACTTTAGTTAAAGTTCCTTCAAATATTTGTATTCCATCTATACCTTTTTGCTCAACGTGAGTATCTCCCTTATAGTATTCTTTGGATTTTTTCTTAATGGTTTCGTATTCTATTTTTTCTCTCATTTTTCCGGATTCTACCATCTTAATGCTAACAGGTTTTATATCTTTTCTTATGCAAACCTTATCGCCCTGCTCTACAAACGAAACTGCTTCCTTATTTTCTCCATCATATATATTAGCGGCATTTACACCAAAAGTAGTTTCAAGGCTATCCAAACTTTCACCTTCCTCTACAATGTGATAAAACTCCGCTTCACCGCCTTTCGTCATCTGTTTCTTCGCTTTATTATTGCTTTGTACACTGAAGAGAAGTACATTAATAGGCTGTATATCAAGGCTATTGCTGAATTCCGCTTCCAGGAGTTCCATCCCTGTATCAGGGGTACTCAGTATATTCATTGCCTGTCCAAGGAGCTTTTCTGCTGCCACTTTACTCTCAACGATTGTAACAAGATTGCCGCCATCATAAATTCCAAAGGCTTCCGTTTCTATATCCGTCATGTAAATTAGCTTGTTCACTGCCGTATCAGAATCATCAGTGCTTTTCTCTCTACCATCTACGAGATTAAATGTGATATTTTCATTGGCTTCAAACTTAACTTCCTTTTCATTTTCTCTTGCTTCAGAGAGCTTTTCTCCTGTTATATCCAGAATATCTGTAACATCTTCTTGGCTATCCACATAACCGAGTACTTTGCCATTATATGCATACTCATATACTGTATAGTTATCAAACAATACGAGAATAAACGCACATATCAATCCCATTACAAGAACTCCTCGTCCTATGACTTTTTTTGAGTTTTTATATATTGATATAATATTATGCGTTTCCGTAATGAAATCTCTCGCAAATCTTGATATAACTCCATCAAGTTTAACCTGCAACTTATCATGCATATCAATCGGCGCTGATAGGATTTTTTCGACTAAAATACCTTCCTTTTGCAGCTTTTCATTCCGCTCTTTTTTAGGTTTTTTTCTCTTTATTTTTTCTTTCGTGTTTTTTACAGATTTTTCTTTCTTTCTTTTTTTCTCTGCTTTTACCTTTTTTTCTTTATTGGGTTGTTCTTTTATTATTCTTTCCGGATGTTCTTCAACATCCTTTTCGCTTCTCAAGTCTCCACCAGCTTGAGCTTCCGGCTCTTCTACCTCAGGCTCCTTATATTCGACTTCTGTTGTTTTTAAGTTAACATTAAGCTGCTCCGGCTCAATGAATGTTGCTGCCCCCGGCTCTAGCCCTTTATCTTTAAGGTATCTTGCATATACGGCAGCGGCTTCTTTCATCAACTCCAAATCGTAGTCATCTTGAGGAGCCTCTCCTCTTTCAACATAAACCTCTACCCTTTTTGCTTCTTCTGTTTTTTCTTCTACTTTTCTTGACTGCTTGTCTCTTGAATCCATCTATAAGCCTCTTCTGCACGTTGCTCACTGCAAGTACATACTCTTCCTTCATCTGTAAATCCTGAGTCTTTACAAATATCACATTTATATTTTTCCTCGAGGTAATCTTCGGGATAACCTTTTGTTTTAAGTAACCCTTTCTTATTCTCCTCAAGCAATTTCCTTTTATTTCTAAGTTCTTGCCTCTTCTCTATACCTTCTTTACCCATCTGCAGGCTCAAAAGCTCTCGGCTAAAAGCATTTTCCGATGCAAAAATTTCCCTCATCTCCGGCACCCTGGCACAAACTTCATCTATCCTTGCATCCAGACATCTACTTGCTTCGCTACGAAGATAATCGTAGTAATCCCTTAGAACTTTCTTGCTAACTCTTGCTTTTGAAACCTCACCTGAATCCTGTCTTTGTTTATAATAATTTGTATTTGCAGGTGAAGATTTGTAATCTTGTGAGGTTTTAATGCCTCCTTTTTCAAGCATTTTGTTCTCAAGAACCTTGTTTACATATCTGAGATTAGGTTCTCTCAGTCCGGCTGCAGCCTTGCAAGCTTCAATCACTTCCTTGATTGTAAATCCCATTTCATCGAACCATCTACTCATAAGCTCTCTATCCGCCGGATTCGGTAATCTGGTAAATCCCATGGTTTTAAAAATTGTGGCATAATCTGCATTCCGTTTACTATATCTGTCGAGATTTTCTTTGACCTGGCTGATGTCTCGACACCCCTCTTCCGTCCAGCGCAGGGCAACTTTGAATATATAATCTACACTATATTTATCAAGATCTGCACAATAATCTATTGCAAAAGCGAGTACATCAGGCTCGATACCATATACCTTTATTGCATCTGTCAGCTTTTCTGTTTCTTTGCGGGTCATAATCCTGCCTGATTGCATCTGATATTTATCAAAGATATATTTAATTTGCTTGTTAACAAGCTTCTCAATAAGACCCGCATTACTATCTTCCTCTGATATTTCCTCTTTTTCTGAAATATCTCTTTGTTTATCGGAAAGTCCCCGTCCATACAAATTATCAATCTGTCTCACATACTCTATCTCATAACTATCGTCCTCACCTCTCTTGGTGATTGTAACAATTCCTTCATCTGCCCAGTACTGCCATGCTCGAACAATATCCTCCTCTGAAATACCTAGAGCTCTTGCCATCCTTCCTCTACCAACTTCTTGGTTATATTGAGCATACATTAGACCAAAAAGAAAAACTTTAACATAGTCTCCCGGTGCACCCGGAAGGAACTCGTTAATGAACAGGTTCTCTACCTTTGTAGTATGCAGGAAAATGTCCTTTTCTTCGCCGATTTTCAGTTTAGTCTTTGCCATATTTTTTACTCCTCGTATCCTACGGCAAGATTTGCAAACTTTGTATATCTTGGTATCCATGCCAGTGTTGCGATACCTGTAGGCCCATTTCTGTGCTTTGCAATATTAACCTGGCACGTCAATCCCGTCGTTGCGTCAATATTCGCTGGATCGGTTTCACTTTCATAATAGTCAGCTCTTCTTAGAAAAATGACTATATCTGCATCCTGCTCAATCGCTCCAGAATCTCTTAAATCGGAGAGCTTTGGCATATGATCCCCTCCTCTTTGTTCCGGCCCTCTTGAGAGCTGCGAAAGGAGTATCACGGCGCAACCCAATTCTTTTGCCATTATTTTAACGGATCTTGTAATTGCAGCAATTTCTTTTTCTCTTTGTTCTATACGATAGCCTCCCATACTCATGAGTTGTAGATAGTCTATTACAACCAGATCCAGGCCACCTCTTTCCTGTTTGAACCGGCGACACTTATTTTTCATTTCTATAGGAGTAATAACAGAGGTTTCATCTACAACCAAATCAAGTCCATAGAAACTATCTTGTGCTTCGCTCAAGCTTTCCCAGTCTTCTGCAGAAATATTTCCGTTTCTTATATTTTCAAGCGGTACATTAGCCGTCATCGACAACAATCTTTGTCCAAGCTGTGTATTTGCCATCTCAAGACTAAATACTATTACTTTATTTCCTAGTGAAGCTGCATGCTCCGCTATATTAAGTGCCCATGCCGTTTTGCCGACACCTGGCCTTGCCGCCAAAATTATCAAATCTGTCTTCTGAAATCCTCCAAGAATTTCATCTACTTTCTTAAAACCTGTTTCTATTCCTTGGATTGTTCCTTTATTCTTCTCCAGTTCTTGTATTTCCTGTATGTTTTCAACAAGAATCTCGTTAATATCTGTATAATTGCTTCTCTGTGCCTTATGAGCAATTTCAAGAATACTCTGTTCTGCATTATCCAGTATATCTTCAGGCGGCAGCTCATCTGAATATGCAGCCTCTTTGATGCGATCAGCCTCATTTATCAGCTGTCTCATCTTTGATTTATCTAATACCGTCCCCGCATAAAATTTTGCATTAGAAACGACTATTGTTTCATCAATAAGCCTGCTAAGGTATGTCAATCCTCCGACTATTTCTGCTGTTTTGCGGCGCTTAAGTTCAGAAAACACCGTCATAAGGTCAACTCCTATTGACCTATGTTCCATCTCAAGGATTGTCTTATATATTTCTCTATGTTCGGTCAAATAAAAATCTTCTTCTCTCAAGATACTACTAACATCGGCTCTGGCATCACCACTTTTGAGCATCGCTCCAAGTACAGCTTTTTCCGCTTCAATATCTGCCGGCAGAAGATAGGTATTAATGTTTTTCTCATCATTCATAGCTTACTCCGGTTCTTACTTGCCACCCTCGATTTTTATTTTCACTACTGCTGTTACTTCAGGATAGAGCTTAATATCTACCTGTGTTAGGCCTACTTCTTTGATTGGTTTATCTAAAACAATTTTTTTCTTATCTATTTCATAGCCAGTCTGGCTGTTAATTGCATTTGCTATATCCATAGAGGTTATGGAGCCGAAAAGCTTCCCATTTTCTCCAACTTTTGTTTTTACTGTAATTGTCTTTGCTCGCAGTGATTTTGCCAGATTTTCCGCAGTCATCTTTTCTTCCGCTATTTTCTGTGCAAGATTAGCCTTCTCTCGAGCCAGAGCCCTTTTATTCGCTTCCGTTGCCTCTACAGCCACTCCGCTTGGAATAAGTTTGTTGCGTGCAAATCCGGGGCTTACTGTAACAAGGTCACCTTCTTTACCCGTTCCTTTAACATCTTTTTTCAAAATTACTTCCATTTTTTTCCTCTTCTCTTTTTTCTTCGACTTGAATATTTTTAAAGTCTTTCAAAATATTTAGTCGTAGTAATGCTTATTTTCATAATATTATTAAAGTTTTCATAATATACTTATATTTATTTAAGAAAACTTTTTCTTAACCTGTTGTGCTTTCTAGAAACTGACTAATTATATTTTATCAATCTTACTGATCGGTGTTTTCCTTAATCAAATATTCTTTAATGTGTTTTTTGAGAACTTCTTCTACATTCTCAATTGAATCTTTCACCTGTGCTCCAGCCGATGAAAAATGTCCGCCTCCGTTAAATACCTCCATCAAGGTTTGAACATTTACGGCTCCTATAGATCTCGCACTTATAAGAGTCTGTCCCGTTTCATCGGCTCCAAGAACGAATGTCGCTTTGACACCTTTGACCATAAGCAGTTCATCTGCTACCTGTGCATTTATTACTTGCGTTGATCCCATGTGAGTTTTTGTTATTGCAAACGCTATCCCTTCATCGGTAAATTCCGCTTTAGCTATTGCATTTGCTTTGGAGGTGAAGTCTGATTTTTCCATCTGAAAAAACCTCTTAACTTCAGTGGTGTCAACTCCCGCTCTTTTGAGCCACGCCGCCGCCTCAAATGTCCTTACCCCAGTGCGACCGGAGAAGTTATTTGAATCAACCATTATTCCTGCAAGCATTGCCTCTGCTTCAAATTTATTGATAAATCTTCTTGGTGAAAAATGCTGTAGGAGCTCTGCCATCAATTCACTTGCCGATGATGCATAAGACTCAATATATGCAACTGTAGCATTTTCAATAGAATCTTCTGTTAATCTATGATGATCAATAATTACTATGTTCGACATTGAATCAAGAAGTTCTTTACTCTCTACTAATCCGGGCCTATTTACATCAACGACTATCAGCAGAGAATTTGGAGTGCTCATGCGAAGAGCTCGGTCCGATTTAATAAACTTATATGCTTCAGTTTCTTCTGCCTGCTCGTAAATTGTGTCCAAAGCATCATTATATTTATCTATAACTATATATGCTTCAGCTCCCAGATGTCTGCAAATGCAGTAAGCTCCGATTGCTGATCCAAATGCATCCATATCCGGCCATCTGTGTCCCATAATGAATACATTATCCGCATCATTTATAAGTGTTTTCATGGCGTGGGCAATCACTCTTGATTTTCCCCTATTGTTTTTCTCCAAAGTTTGAAGTGTTCCTCCAAAATATTTGGTCCGATCATCATTTTTAAAGACTGCTTGATCTCCTCCTCTTCCGAGAGCCAATTCTAGTGCAGCCTCCGCAAGAGTCATCGACTCTTGCATAGATATCTCGGACGAACCAATTCCGATGCTAATTGAAACAGGGAAATCAATCTGTCCCTCTATTTTTCTAACTTCATCAAGAACGCTAAAATTTTCTTCTAACATTCTATCGAGATTTCCATGATTCGTATACATAATGTATCTATCGTCATCGATATTCAATATTGGTGAATCAAAAGAATCTCCCCATTTACGTACAATTCCTTCAATTTGTGAAGGGACTATTCTCCTACTATCCTCTGTAGAGCTTGAAATCAAAGCATCATAGTTATCGATATTAATAAAAAGCATCACCGTCTTATCGCTCTCAAGCCTACGCTTTAAAATCTCTTTTTCGGTTATCTCATCAAAGAAAATAACGATATCCTCTTCAATATCAGCATCTTCATTAATCCTCAGCTTGAAAGTTCTGTCATTTCTTGTTATGAAAGTTTCTTCATCGTTCACCTTCATCAAAACTTCTCTTCTTATACCGGTTAAAGCAAAAAAGTTGGCTCCCTCAATATCCTCATATACGATAACATTCTTCATAAGATGATTAGCGGTTTTTATGATGCTGTCATTTCCTACGACTAGTGCCGGTAACGGAATCTGGCTTACATAATTAGTATCCATTTTTCTAAACCTCTTTGATTGTCTCTACTTTGCGAAGTCTCTCAAAATATCGATTAGTCTATTTAACTCATCAATACTATAATATTCTATCTCAATTTTTCCCTTGTTATTTTCGGAGATAATATTCACCTTAGTCCCGAGCAATCTCCTTAACTCCGCTTCCACAGCAAGAACATCATCGGTCTTGCTATTTTCTTCTTTCTTACTTCTTTTCTTGCGATCCGGTTTAAGTTCATCTTTTATCTTATCTGCCAGCTTTTCTGTTGCTCTGACAGACAAATCTTTTCTTATAATCTTTTCTGCAATTTCTCTTTGTTTATCAGCATCAGTTATATTAATTATAGTTCTTCCGTGAGCTGCAGACATTTGTCCGCTAGATACGTATTGTTGTATTTCTTTAGGAAGTTTGAGGAGTCTCATGCTGTTTGCAATGTATGTACGACTTCTACCCAAAGAAGATGAAATCTGTTCTTGTGTAAATCCATACTTCTCAGTCATTGAACGAAGTCCCATAGCTTCCTCTATTGGATCAAGATCCTCTCTTTGCATATTCTCAATGATAGCAACGATAGCATTTTGTCTGTCATCAAAGTCTCGAGTGATGCATGGCACTTTCTTGAGTCCGGCTATACGAGATGCTCTCCATCGTCTTTCTCCTGCAACAATCTCATAACCGTTCTTTCCTCTACGCACTATCAGCGGCTGTATAACGCCATTGATTCTGATTGACTCTGCCAGTTCATTAAGTTTGCTTTCATCAAAATTCACCCTTGGCTGCGCACTGTTTGGCTTGATATCATTGATATCAATATATAGTACTCTATCCTTTTCTTGCACTTCCGACGTTGATGCTTTTTTCTCTCCCTTCACATTTGTAGCAGCAGTTAATATTTCTGTCGCATTCGACTCATCTATGAGTTGCCTATCGTCTTGAATATATTCTTCCTCACTTACAGGTGCTACATCAGCAAAGAGAGCGTCAAGCCCTCTTCCTAATCCTGGTTTTCTTGCCATATCTATTTCTCGCTCTTTCTTGTTTTCTCTCTTGCTAAGAATTCCTTAGTAAATTCTTGGTATGCTTTGGCTCCGGGGGCAGTAGGATCATAGGTAATAATCGAAACGCCATAACTTGGAGCTTCTGCCAACCTTACATTCCTAGGAATAATAGTATTATACATTGCCTTACCAAAAAAATTTCGCACATCTTCTACCACAGCCTGAGATAAATTTGTCCTGCCATCAAACATGCTAAGAATAACTCCATCTATATATAGATTAGGATTAAGTCTTTTTTTAACCATCTCTATTGTGCTTATTAGTTGGCTTACTCCCTCTAAAGCATAAAATTCACATTGAATAGGAATTAACACGCTGTCCACTGCTGTTAAGGAGTTTAACGTAAGGATTCCAAGGGAAGGTGGACAGTCTACCAATATATAATCATAATCGTGTTTAACTTCATCGATAATTCTTTTGAGTTTTCTCTCTCTACCTTCAAGTGTTGCCAATTCTACTTCTGCTCCTGCCAAATCTACACTTGCCGGAAGAAGAAAAAGATTTTCAGTATTTGTAGGAAGAATGACCTTGCTAACATCTAAGGAGCTATCAATAAGAGCATCATATAAAGTAACTTTGAGTTTTCTTTTTTTTATACCTATCCCACTTGTTGTATTTCCTTGCGGATCAATGTCTACCATAAGAACCTTCTTGCCCATATGTGCGAGACATGCTGCGAGATTGATATTTGTTGTTGTTTTTCCAACTCCGCCTTTTTGGTTAAAAATAGCAATAGCTTTACTCATCCATTACCTCCTTGGGCACACTACCCGATTAAACACTTCCAGATATTATACTTCATTTTTGATGATCTTTTCCAGTTTTTTCCACTAATACTATGTGTTTTTTGTGAGTGTATGACCTTAAATGTGTTAAAAAAGTATCTTGTACCTCTTGATTAAGGCACAGGATACTTTATTTTATGTTTCACGTGAAACTTTTTATTTGATTTTTTTGATAATTACCAAAACATGTCCAGAAATTGAATTTTCATTATATGGGAGTCTAACAATCTTTTCTATTTTTCCTCCATGCATTCTAATATTTTTTTTTGCTTCTTCTATCTCTTCAATATAATTATCTCCCTTGTATGCAATAAAACTACCTCCTATTTTTACAAACGGCAAGCACCAATCAGAAAGCTTTTTAAGATTAGCTACTGCACGAGAGATACATATATCAAATTGCTCTCTATACTCTTCCTTTCTTCCTATTTCCTCAGCTCTTGCATGCACTGTTCTTATATTTTGTATATCTAACTCTTCTGCAAATTCTTCAATAACTTTAAGTCTTTTTAATGTGGAGTCTAAAAGAACAAAATTTTTCTCTGGACTAGCTATTGCAAGAGGAATCCCCGGAAACCCTGCACCTGTGCCTACATCTATAATGTTATCTGACGAAATATACTCTGGAATATCTGTAATAATAAGAGAGTCCACTATATGTTTTTCTATTGCGTCTTCTTTGTTTCTTACGGCCGTTAAATTTATATACTTATTTCTATCAAGAATCATATCTATATATGAAAGCATATCTTTAACTTTATCACTGCCATATTTTTTTATTAATAGTTCTGTTGTCATATTTCTATCTTATTTTTCTCTTCTGTTTTTTTCTAAGTAAACAAGAAGTACATTAATATCTGCCGGAGATACCCCGGAAATTCTACTTGCCTGCCCTATAGTCAAAGGTTTAATTTTTGTTAGTTTCTGTCTTGCTTCTATTCGAAGACCTCTTATTGAATTATAGTCAATTTTTTCATTAAGTTTTTTTCTTTCCAAATTGTGAAGTTTTTCAACTTCAGTTTTTTGCTTCTTAATATATCCACTATACTTAATCATAACCTCAACAACAGCTTGTTCATTAATACTCAATGAAGGCATATTATTGTCAATTTCCGCGAGGTCAACATACTTTATACTTGGTCTTGCCAATATATCTGCAAGAACTTGATTGTTCATTTCCTCTATATCACTTCTTCGGCGTGCGATAATTTCCTTACTAATTTCATTACTTTTATTTTCACACTCATATTTTATTAGAAATCTTTTTAATAATTTTAAATCTATCTTTACTCTCTTCAATCTTTCAATTTCTTTGTCAACTCTTTTTTTCTTCTTTTGGTATCTATCATACCTATCATTATTTACAGATCCATACTTATATCCTAACTCCGTAAGCCTTCTGTCAGCATTATCTTGTCTTAATAGAAGCCGGTATTCAGATCGTGATGTCATCATCCTGTAAGGCTCATTAGTTCCTTTAGTTACAAGGTCATCTATTAACACCCCAATATAAGCTTGGTCTCTGCCAAGTATTAATGGAGTTTCCTTATTTAATTTTCTTACAGCATTTATTCCAGCAATAAGACCTTGAGCTGCAGCCTCTTCATATCCTGAGCTTCCATTAAATTGTCCTGCACAGAACAAACCTTCGAACAACTTACTTTCAAGGCTTGGCTTTAGTGTAGTTGGGTCAATACAATCATATTCTATCGCATATGCAGGTCTTATAATTTCCGCATGTTCTAAACCCGGTATTGATGCATAAAATTGGTGCTGAATATCTAAAGGAAGACTCGAACTCATGCCTTGTATATAACTCCATTTAGTATCTCTTCCCTCAGGTTCAACAAAAAGTTGATGTCTTTTTCTGTCTTTAAATCGAGAAACTTTATCCTCAATTGACGGACAGTATCTTGCTCCAACTCCAACTATATTCCCTGAATACATAGCAGATTTTTCTATATTTTCAAGTATTATTTTATGAGTCGTTTCATTCGTATATGATAACCAACATGAAATCTGTTCAATATCAAAATTTTTATCTTCATTCAAGAAACTAAAAGGGACTATATTTTCATCTCCTTTTTGTTCTTTCATTTTACTATAGTCAATAGTATCACTTAGCATTCTTGCAGGTGTCCCTGTCTTAAATCTCCTAACATCAAATCCCATTTTCTTAAGATTTTCTCCAAATTCATTGGCAGGCTTCATCCCTGCAGGACCTGATAAAGTAACTTCATCTCCAATAAAAATCTTTCCTCCAAGAAATGTTCCGGTGCAAATTATTACTTCTTTCGAATGAAATTTCCTGCCATCAGCAGTCTTTATCCCTATTACTTTTTTTCTTGATATTGTTTTTTCTTCATTTTCTATGTCTTTTTCTACATTACTCTCTTCTATCAATAAATCAACGACTTCAGAAACTATAACATCAAGGTTATCTTGATTTTTTACTGTCTTGAGCATTTCTTCATGATAGCATCTTTTGTCTGACTGAACTCTTAGAGAGTGGACTGCAGGACCCTTAGATGTATTTAACATCTTAGATTGTATTAATGTTTTGTCAGTATTAACACCCATCTCTCCGCCTAATGCATCAATTTCTCTTACAAGGTGCCCTTTACCTGTTCCTCCAATTGAAGGATTACATGGCATCATTGCAACGGATTCTATATCTGTACAAAACATTGCAGTTTTCTTACCCATTCTAGATGCAATAAGACCAGCCTCACATCCTGCATGGCCTGCTCCTATAACAATTATTTCGTATTCATTATTATTTCTTTCTATATTTTCTTCCATTATTTTCCAAGACAAAATTTACTAAAAACTGTGTTTAATATTTCTTCTCCTGCCTCTTCTCCTATAATTTTTCCCAGAGAATCATAAGCATAATGCACTGAAAGCTCTGCAATTTCAATTGATTCCCCATTTTGAAGCATTGTTATAGCATCACTTAGATTCATACTTGCATTTTTTAACATTTGTATTTGTCTTTCATTGGTAACAATATTTGATTCGGAAGGATTAATATTACCTATTCCAAACATTTTTCCTACAGCTTCTGAAACTTTTAGTGCTGCTTCTAAAGATTTTTTTTCTGTAAGTGCTGTTGTTACAACAGTTACGCCGGAAATTTTTTTCTTAATAGTATCCTCATCTATTGATTCTCCAAGATCAGATTTATTAAGAACAACGAGTATTTTTTCTCCATTCATCTTTTCAACGAATTTAATTATTCTATTATCCTCATCCTCAAAATCTGAACTTCTATCAATAACAAGCATTACCATATCTGCAGAAGCTATTGCTTGTTCTGTTTTCTCTATTCCTTTTTTTTCAACACGATCATCAGTATCCCTTATACCAGCAGTATCTATAAGTACTATAGGTATTCCACCAAGAGAAACGCTTTCTTCGACTGTATCCCTTGTTGTTCCAGGTATATCTGTAACAATAACCCTTCCTTCTCCAAGTAGTGCATTCATCAATGAACTTTTACCTACATTTGGCTTACCTACAATCGCTATTTTTATTCCTTCTCTAGCAATACGTCCAATTGATGCAGTATCTAATAATTCATCAACATCCAATAAAACCCATCTAATTTGATTCACAAATTCATCATTAACAACTTGATCTATATCTTCATCAGGATAATCAATATTTACAGCCATCTTTGCTAATATATCAAGAAGATTTTCTCTCATTTTTCTTATAGAATTTCCCAATCTTCCTTCAATTTGACTCTCTGCAATTTCAAGAGATAAATCGGTTTTTGCCTTTATAATATCTATTACAGCTTCTGCCTGAGATAAGTCCATTTTCCCGTTTAAAAATGCAATTTTTGTAAATTCCCCAGGTTCTGCTATTCTTATTCCATAAGCTCCACAATTCAATACAGCACGAAGAATTTTTTTTAGAGAAACATTACTCCCATGCGCCTGTATTTCTAACATATCTTCTCCTGTATAAGAAGATGGCGATTCCATATATATAAAAATAGCCTCATCAATTATTTCTTTTCCATCAGTTACTTTACCAAAATAAGCATTTCTTGGCTTAACATTATCAGGAAAATTATCCATAACTCTGCTCATTATTTCTTTACTGGATTCTCCACTAACCCTTACAATTCCTATACCACCTTCTCCAGGAGCTGTTGAAATTGCTGCTATCGTTTCAGACATTTTTTTCCTCTTTTCTTCTTGTATAACTAATTCATTATATCGACTTAATTATAATATCATAATTATTATATTTTTTATAAATTTATGTTTTTTTATATCATTATCATAATATAATTATTCATATCTTAATATTATTATATAAAAATAACAGCTTTTCATATATTTGAATCACTGTTTTTTTATATTATGTGTATTTTTAGATATTATTTTTTTCTTGTACTATAAGATTTCTAATTGAATCTACTGCTATTCTAATCATTGGATCAGTATCATGGTTTTGATTGTTCGTAAGACCTTCCCTTTCTCTTTCTTGGTTTGCTAGAACTAATAAACAACAACCAACTTTTACTTTTCTATACATACCTGTAATAAAAAGTGCTGCTGACTCCATTTCTGAAGCAAGACATCCCATTTTAATCCATGCTTCCCATTTTGAAATTAATTCTTTACCTACAGGATGTTTTTCCGGTTGATGTTCTCCATAAAATGAATCTTTACTTTGAATAACACCAACATGGTATTTTATTTTACTTTTCTTTGCTGATTCTATCAAAGCATTGGTTATTTGAATATCTGCAACTGCAGGATATTCAATAGGAACATACTCTTTAGTGGTTCCCTCCATCCTAACAGATCCTGTTGCAATAATAATATCTCCACCTTCTACATCAAGTTGCATTCCTCCACAAGTTCCAACTCTTATAAAAAATTTTGCACCAATATTAACCAGCTCTTCCAGTGCAATAGAAGCAGAAGGACCTCCTATTCCAGTACTTGTAACACTTACCTTTATTCCATCAATATCACCTGTATATGTTACATATTCTCTATTTTCACATACCTTATTAGGATTATTAAAATATTTAGCAATCTTAACACATCTCTGTGGATCACCTGTAAGGATTACATATTTCCCAACATCACCTTTTTTTAAACCTATATGATATTCTTTTCCTAATCCCTCTGTATAATCAATCACTATCTAAACTCCTTATATTGTTGAAAGTGATAATTTTTTAACTCAATCTTATAGGCAGAATGAGATACTTATATGTTTCCCCTTTTAGAGGCTTTATAATACATGGACTTGTACTATCTTTCATATTCATTATTATTTCTTCTTCTTCAATTACACTCAATACATCCTTAAGATATTTTGAATTTAATCCAATTTGAATATCTTCACCTTCTTTTATTACTTCTATTTTTTCTTCTATATTTCCTTCTTCGTTCAGAGAATTAATAATAATAACATTGTTTTCAATATTAAATCTTATTAGATTATTATTTTGTAAAGACGTTAGCAATGATGCTCTATCTATACTTTTTAATAAATCATCTTTTTTCACTCTTACATTTATATTGCCATCCTTATTAATTATTCTTTCATAATCAATGTATTTTCCTGTAAAAGTATTTATTATAACCTTATTATTGTCGAATTTCATAATAACTTTTTTTTCTGATATCTCCAGAGACATATTTTCTTCGCCTTCATCATTTATTATTTTGGAAACATCATTTATGAGTTTTGCAGGAATAACAACACTAACAGATTCTTCGTTTTCAATTTCAATATTATATGTCGCTATTCTGAAAGGATCCACACCTACCATTTTCATATTTTTATTTTCAATTTGAAGTAAAACTCCTGTAAGAATTCCATTGAATTCATCACTTGAGGCACTAAAAGCTGTTTTTTTTATTATTTTCTTTACATCTTCTTTATTTAGAAATATTACATTTTCTCCATCTTGAATTTTTATCTTCGGAAAATCGTCAGATTTGAAACATATAATATCCGCATTTGATCCTCCCGATTTTATATTTAGTTTCTCCTTTTTCGGATTATATTCCATCATTATTTCTTCTTCGGGAAGTTTACTTATAATTCCTGAAAAAAGTTTTGCAGGAACAACAAAAGAAAATTCGTCATCACAGTAAACCGATATAGTTGTTTCAATGATCATTGTTGTATCGGTCGCTGTAAGAACCATCTTTTCATCTTTAATTTCCACAAGTATTCCCTCAAGTATACTTGTAGTTGTTCTTACCGGCACTGAATGAGAAACATTGCTTAAAGCCTTATTTAATTCATTCTTATTACAATAAAATTTCATTTCTGTTCCTTTTCTTTTTTGATAGTATTATACGGATAGTTAAGAGAAAATCTCTTTATTATTATATAAATAATTTTAGTAGTAATAGTAGGCAGTGTTGATAACTTCTATAACTGTTAAACTGATAGAAATTTCAATAAGTTTAACAGTTATTTTATGTTAATAAGTATATCAATAATTTATGGAAATCATGTTGAAAAATAAATTACCTTTTTTTTGATTTTAATTTTGCATTTATAATTTCTAAATTATTTTTTAATTCTTCATCTCTTTTTAAATCATTTGTAATTTTTTCAACTGCATGTATTACTGTTGAATAATGTCTGTTTCCAAATAATTTTCCTATATTGTTTAGAGAAAGATCAGTTGTTACTCTGCATAAATACATTGCAATTTGTCTTGGAAGAGCAATTTCAGCATTTCTTTTTGGAGAATCCATATCTGATAATTTAATTTTAAAATGCTGAGCAACAATAGTTCTTATTCTTTCTGGTGCAATAGCTTGATCATTGTCACTAATAATATCTTTTAGTATGTTTTCTGCACTCTCAATAGTTATACTTTCTCCGAGAAGCTGGGTTAATCCTATAACTCTATTATAAGCACCTTCAAGCTCTCTTATATTATCTTTTACTTGTTCTGCAATAAAACAAATAACTTGATAAAGAGAAGAATTCATTTCAACATCTGATTTATCGACTAAATTCTTAAGAATAGCAACTCTTGTTTCATAATCTGGAGGTTGTATATCAGCTATCATATTCCAGCTAAATCTAGTTCTTAGTCTTTCATCAAGACCTTTTAAACTTACAGGTGGGCAGTCACTTGTTATAATAATTTGTTTGTTGTTTTGATAAAGTGCTTCAAATGTGTGAAAAAATTCTTCTTGCGTAGCGTCTTTACCCTCTAGAAATTGAATATCATCGATAAGTAAAACATCTAGTTTTCTGTATTTATTACGGAAAACTCTAGTTTTATTATCATTAATAGCTGATATCATTTCATTCGTGAACATTTCAGAAGAAACATATAAAACCTTTGCTGATGGATTATTTCTTATTATATGAACACCTATCGCTTGCATTAAATGAGTTTTTCCAAGCCCTGAGCCACCATAAATGAAAAGAGGATTATATATATCTCCCGGATTTTCAGCTACTGCAACTGAAACAGCATGTGCATATTTATTAGAGTTTCCAACAACGAAATTCTCAAAATTAAATCTGGGATTAAACAGATTTTCTTGATTAAGTGTATTTTTTTTATTTATGGTATCAATTTTGGGTATTTCATATTCTTTATCATGCTTAATAATAACTCTGTAATTTTTATCTAAGGAATTATTAAGAGAATTTTCAATCTGTTGTAAGTAATGCTGATTGATATGATCTATAAGTCCCGGTTGATTAGTCCAAGCAAGATAAATAATACCCGTTTCTTCCTCAATTTTTTTAATATACAGAGGAGCTATCCAGGTATTGTAGCTTAAATCAGTTGTATTTGCTTTGAGGAAATTAAGTGTTGTTTCCCATATCTTGTTTTTATCCAAATGTATCTCCTAATCGTTATTAACATATTTTACATAAAGATATCCACATATTCAAATGCTTAAAATGAAGAAAATTAAAGTAAGTTATATATCAAAAAGAAAGTTTTCCACATATTGTTAATAAAATTGTTAATAAATTAAAGGAGATACCACATGTTGTGTATAACTATCTTTTTGTAAAGAATGTTTTTTATTTAGACACAAGAAAAAGATTAATAAATGCTCAAGAAGTTGTTTAAAATTTGACTTGTAAAAGTCCTTAAATTATAATGTTTTGGCATGTATGCTTTTGGAATTTAGAGAGCAACCTAATAATAGTTATTACAAAGATAAGAAATTAAGGAGTATTAAAATGAAAAGAACCTATCAACCAAAAAAAAGACAGAGATTGAAGGAGCACGGTTTTCGTAAAAGAATGGCATCTCCAAGTGGTCGCAAAGTTATTAAAAGAAGAAGATTAAGAGGCAGAAAAGCATTAACAGCTTAGTCGAATGGTATCCCGATGAGAGATCAAAGAAAATTCACATTAAGAAACCAATCGGATTTCAACAAAGTATATAAAAGAGGAAGTTCAAAAGGAAGCCAGTATACAGTTGTTCTTTATAAGAAGAATCAATTCGAATACAACAGAGTTGCATTTGTTGCAAGCAAGAAAGTAGGAAATTCTGTTGAGAGAAATAGAGCACGCAGGCTTATGAGAGAATCTTTTCGGGTTTTGAAAGAAGAGCTTCGTTTAGGTTACGATGTAATATTTGTAGCAAGAAGAAATATTTTAAATAGTGGACAAAGTGAAGTTGAAGCATCGATGAAGAGGGCTTTGATAAATTGCGGTCTTATAGAAAAAAAGTCGGGAATAAATAAAAGAAATGGTTAGAAAAAAAAGATTTATTGAAAAGATAATGATTAGTTTGGTGAGGGCGTACCAAATAGGCATATCCCCATATTTGGGAGGACATTGTAGATACAGACCAACTTGCAGTCAGTATTTTATAGAGGCTGTAGAAAAATATGGAGCATTAAAAGGTAGTTGGCTTGGTATAAGAAGAATATTAAGATGTCATCCGGGACGCCCGGGTGGGTATGACCCTGTGCCATAGAACGGAGAAATTTAATGGGAATTATTGCAAAACCAATCGGATATTTTCTGATGTTAATCTATAAATTGGTAGGAAATTACGGAATCTCCTTGATTATTTTAACAGTAATAGTTAAGGTCGCTTTGTATCCTATGTATGCAAAACAAATCAAATCTACTGCAAATCTTGGAGATATGTCAGAAAAAACCAAGGATATACAGCGTAGGTATGCTGACGATAAAGAAAAGATGAATGAGGAAATGCAAAAGGTTTATGCTGAATCCGGTTTTAATCCGATGAGCGGATGTTTACCGATGCTTATTCAGTTCCCAATAATTATGGGTCTTTTTGCGCTTTTAAGAAATCCAATGAAGTATATGCCTGCCGGTAGTGAGATGATGTTTGCTAATCACGAAGCTTTTTTGTGGATTAAGGATTTGGCACAACCGGATATATGGGTACTTCCTCTTGCAGCAGGTATAGCAACATTCTTCGCATTTAGTATGAATAGCGCAATGACACAGCAACCTGGAGCATCTCCGGGACAAAATCAAGCAATGAATGCTGTAATGAAATACTTTTTTCCTATCAGTATATTGTGGCTTGCAAGATCATATCCTGCAGGACTTGCCATTTACTGGGCAGGAGGACAGTTTATGCAAATATTCTTTAATCTTAGAATTAATAAGATAAAGGATAAGATGAAAGAAGAAAGCGATAGAAGAAAGCTTACTGCAAAAGCAGAGAAAGAGATTGCTCGCAAAAGAAGAGCAAGAATGAAAGGAAGTTATAATTAATGAGATCTTCAGAAAAATGGGGAGTGGATGTAGAAACTGCGGTTAAGCTCGCACTTAAAGATCTCAAGCTCGAAAGAGATGAGGTAGAGGTAGAAATACTTGAAGAATCCGCAAGCGGTTTCTTAGGAATAGGATCTAAGCTTGCAAAGGTAAGAGTAATTGCCAAAGAAGATATGGGTGTTGTATCTAAAGAAAAGGCAACTTTTGACGATATAGACGCTATACTTGCTGGACTCCCGGAAAATGCGGCACAAAAACTACCTAAAGAAGTAAGAGCAGATTACGATAAATATGAAAAAGAAGAACGAGAAGATGCAGATGCAAGAGAAAAGGTTGAAACAAGAAAAAAGGGAACTCAAAAATCTGTAAAGGCTAGAAGATATACACTATCTTTAGAGGATAAAATTTTAGAGGAAGTTAAGAAGCTTGAGTCCGTTGAGAATCATCCTGTGGAAAAGTTTCTTAGTGATATAGCAGAGCAGATGGGAATAGAATTATCTTTTAATGTCAAAAAAAATGATGAATTGATTTATGTTGAAATTACAGGTAAAGATACAGGAACAATAATTGGAAAGAGAGGAAGTACTCTAGATGCAGTTCAGTGTCTTGCAAGCTATATGGTAAACAAGGATGAAGAAAAATATATAAGAGTCATTTTGGATGCTGAAAATTACAGAACAAAGAGAGAAAAAACTCTTGAAAACTTAGCAAATCGAATAGCAGGTAAAGTAGAGAAAAGCGGAAGACCGGTTACACTTGAGCCAATGAATCCTTATGAGAGAAAAGTTATTCACTGTACTTTGCAGAATAATCGAAAAGTCAAAACAAGGAGTGAAGGTAAGGAACCTTATCGTAGAGTTATTATAGAGACTAAATAGCTTAAGTCTTTTAAACTAAATACAAAAATCCAACAAGTCAGCTAACCAGAAAAAAAGCTGACTTTTTATTTGCAATATACATTCAATGCTTTTGTAATATTTTTTCAACTAAATCAATTTAAAATGTACACATGATATAATCAATCTGAAAAAAGATTTAAGCATTGTATTGTATAGATATTTAATATTAAAAAAATCCTGACTATTAATATATGTATTAGTTTATAAAGAAAGGGGAATGAAAAATATATAATGAAAAATAAAATAATGGAAAAAAAAGGTTTTATATGTGACATGGATGGTGTAATTTACCATGGGGATAAGTTGTTAAATGGAGTAAAAGAATTTGTAGAATGGCTTTATAAAAATGAAAAAAAGTTTTTATTTCTCACAAATGCTTCCAACAGATCTCCAAGAGAATTGAGAGAAAAATTATTAAGAATGGGGCTGGATATTGAGGAAAGCCATTTTTACACAAGTGCACTTTCTACGGCTAAATTTCTGAATAAACAGGCTCCGAATTGCAGCGCTTATGTAATAGGTGATCATGGACTGTATAATGCTTTATACGAATACGGAATAACAATAAATGATGTGAATCCTGAATATGTCGTTATCGGAGAAACGGTGGACTATAGTTTTAATCATATAAATATAGCTATGAATCTTGTTAATAATGGAGCAAAGCTGATTGCAACAAATTCGGACTTAACGGCTCCGGCTGAAGGAGGTTTTGTTCCTGCATGCAGGGCCTTAGTTGCACCAATTGAGGCTACTACAGGAAAACAGGCTTACTATGTGGGCAAACCCAACCCACTTATGATGAGGACAGGATTGGAAATGTTAGGAGTTCATTCATCCGAAGCGGTTATGATAGGCGATAGAATGGATACGGATATAATTGCAGGAATAGAAACGGGATTACAATCAATATTGGTGCTATCCGGCGTTTCAACCAGAGAAACTGTTGAAAATTTTGCTTACAAACCAAATTTGATACTTAATGGAGTTGGAGATATCATTAGATAAATAAATTCTTGAATAATAAAAAGCCTATGCTTTAACTTGCTGAGCACAGGCTTTTTACCTTTAATGAGAAAAGAAATTATAGAGATAAACTTACCTTATTAATTTTCAAAAGACTTCGTAACAATTGTATCACCTTTGTAGATATAGTTGACAATAATTCTAATATCATTGATTTTAGTTTCATCTTCGAGTGTAGAAACGATACTTTTAAATGTTGCGCTTTGACCAGTCAGAGCCTCTTCGAGAGAATCTTTTAATTCGTTACCTTTAATAAGTTCATCTGTTACGCCAAGAGTGGAGAGATCAAAGATGTATATAACATCGTTACCTTTAATTTCAACAGTAAGTCCGTTGGTATCACCTATTTCCTTAATCTGCTTCTTCAGATCTTTATCGCTGTTTACGTAGCTTTCCAGTGTATTAGTAGATCCACAGCTTGTCAAAAGCATGCTAATAAGGAGAATGGATACTGCAAGGATGCTAAAAATATTCTTTTTCTTCATAATTTTCCTCCATATGTAATGGTAGTGGCATTAACGTGAAATGGAAATAACTTAACGAGATGCTTTATAAGAGGTTAGGTTATGTTTACCTAAATGCATCGGTACTGTTGTTATTTTTATTCGCGCTATCGTCTTTAAGCAAACCATCAAACAGTCCACTGATAGGGGTATCATTTTCTGTATTGTTGGATAAGTTCTCAGATTGATTATTTGCATCTCTAGCTGCTTGGAGCTCTTTTTGCGCGGAAGTGAGAACCTTTGAAACATCATCGTTGAAGTCAGTGAGGATTTCGTAAGCTTCTTTGCGTGTCTTAGTGGTTTCAAGATCTTTTGTTGCTTTATCAATATATTCTTGAATCGTGCCTGACTCAAAACTGTCATAGTCAGAGATCTCAACTTTTGCAATGATTTTATTTGCTTCACGAACAGCCATCTGGCCGTCTATGGTTCTGTAAGCATAGGCACCACCTGCCGCCGAGGCAAGCATGAGTATGAGAATCAAAATAAATTTTGTTCCTAGTCCCCCTCTTTTGTTGTTCATAACCTGTCTCCAATCGCTTATAGTATTAAATGAGTATTGAGGTATGAAAACCTACTGTCATAGATAAGAACATTATATCATATCAGAATAAAATTAGAGTATAATGAAGGTAGATTTTATTTATAAAAAGGATGGAATAAAAGAAATAGGAGCAGTAAGGAATGAGGATAGAAAAAATAATCCTTGAAAACTTTAGAAATTACAAAAGCTTAGAAATTGTTCCCGATAAGAGCCGAAATATTATAGTTGGCGAAAATGCACAAGGGAAAACAAACCTTATTGAAGCTATATATATGACAGCGTTTGCGAAATCTTTTCGAACTAACAATGCAGGAGAGATGGTTTCGTTTGGTGCAAATCAAGGACATATAGGTATAGAAATTGTAAGCGATAATCTCGATAAAAAGATAAATATAGTTATAAGGCCTGATGGCAAGAAAATGATAAAAAAAGATGGAAAGGTTATTAAAAAGATATCAGACCTTTTGAACACTATAGTGGTAATTATGTTCTCGCCTGACGATTTACGCATTATCAAAGACAGTCCGGAGAGAAGAAGGACATTTATTAACAGTGAAATATCGCAAATACGACCGAGATATTATGAGGTGCTCAGGGAGTATAGTGAAACCCTGCGCCAGAAGAATGCTTTGCTCAAAGGATATTTCAATGTCAGCAAGAAGACTTTTACCAGAGCTGATAATTTGGTGTTAAATGAAGCCCTTGTTATGGGAAAGGAGCTCAGTGAGAAAAAAGAAGAACCGGGAAATCAGTTAAAAGAAACGCGTAATCGCTATGACAACAGTCGCAGGTTCAATGAAGAAATGCTTGATATCTATGATAGAAAACTGGCAGATACTGCATATGAAATAATCAGATATAGAAAGGATTTTGTTGAGATGCTTTCTGCAGAGGCATCCGAAATAGTGAGGAAGATATCGGGAGATCGTGAAGATCTTCGAGTAGAATATAAAACAACGTGCGATTTTGTAACTGTACCGGAAGGCAGAGAAATTTTATACAAACAAATCTGTCACAGAAGAGAGAAGGATATTTATGCGGGAAGTGCAACGATTGGTCCGCATAGGGACGACCTCGAATTCTATATAAATGGAAAGGATGCAAAAAAATACGGATCTCAGGGGCAACAGAGAACGATTGCACTTGCTCTAAAGTTGGCAGAGATTAGGATGGCCAAAATGATTATGGAAGAAAATCCTATCCTACTGCTGGATGATGTTTTTTCAGAGCTTGATTTAGATAGACAGAGGTTTTTAGTGAGTGAAATTGATGACGTACAGCTCTTTATTACATCAGCAGAAATCAACGATAAGGTTATAAGAGATTTGGAAGGAGGAACTCTTTTTAGAGTCGAAGACGGTACAATGACCAGAGTGGATAAATATTAACCACAAGAATCTGAAAGTATATAAAAAATGGTATATTGTGCATAAAACGCAAAAATCTTCGATTTAAGAGCTTTTTGCAAAAACACAACATACTGTTGTTTTATTGCACAAAAGACGCTTATATGGTAAAATAACGACGTTAAAAAATGAGAAGCATAATTTTTGAAGCAAGTAAATATTGTAAATGCCGATATAACCAGAATGAGTCGGCGTTATCAAAATAAGAGAAGGAAGAACATAATGAAATCAAAACAAGAATATGGTGCTAGTCAAATTGAGGTTTTAGAGGGGCTGAAACCAGTCCGACTAAGACCGGGTATGTATATTGGGAGCACAGGATCATCGGGACTGCATCATTTGGTTTATGAGATTGTAGACAATTCAGTAGATGAGGCACTTGCCGGATACTGTAAAAACATCACAATATCTATAGAACCTGATAATTCAATAGTGGTTCAGGATGATGGAAGAGGAATGCCAGTAGATATTCATCCCAAGATGGGAATACCTGCTGTTCAGGTTATTCATACTAAACTCCATGCCGGAGGAAAATTTGGAGGAGATGGTGGTTATAAAGTTTCGGGAGGGTTGCACGGTGTAGGAGCATCCGTTGTAAACGCTCTCTCAACTCATATGGTAGTTCAGGTTAAAAGAGATAATAAAATCTACGAACAGGAATACTTTAAGGGGGAGACTGCTACAGATTTGAAGGTTGTCGGTGAATATAAGACGAGTAAAACAGGATCAAGGACGCAGTTCTGGCCTGACCCGACCATCTTTGACGAAGTGATATATGATTATGAAATATTACAGCGTCGACTTAGAGAAATGGCTTTCTTAAGCAAAGGCCTTGCTATCTCCCTTGAAGATAAAAGAGTAAGCCCACATAGAAAAGACCGCTTTCACTATGAAGGTGGAATAAAAGAGTTTGTTGCATATCTTAATAAGAATAAAGATCCTATTAACAAAAGGATTTTTTACTATGAGGCCAAGAAAAAGACGTATGAGGTCGAGGTCGCTTTGCAGTATACAGATAGATACAGCGAGCTCATTCTTTCGTATGCTAACAATATACATACCAATGAGGGAGGTTTTCACGAGACAGGTCTTAAATCAGCATTGACAAGGGCTATTAATGACTATGCAAAAAAGAATAAGTTCCTTAAAGAGAATGATAGTTCTTTTACTGGAGAAGACGTCCGCGAGGGATTGACTGCGATTGTATCGGTTAAGCTGGCATCGCCACAATTTGAAGGACAGACTAAAGCAAAGCTTGGCAACTCAGAAATTAAAGGATTTGTTGAAACCAATACTGTTGAACAGCTTACCTATTTCCTTGAAGAAGACCCGAAACAGGCAGAGGACATCGTGAAGAAGTGTCTTACTGCACAAAGAGCACGTGAAGCAGCAAGAAGAGCAAGAGAAATTACTCGCCAGACATCAGCACTCGAAACAACATCTCTTCCGGGAAAATTAGCAGATTGTTCCGAGAAGGATCCAGCTTTGTCAGAAATATTTCTTGTAGAGGGAGACTCTGCTGGAGGAAGTGCTAAGAATGGAAGAGACAGAAGAAGACAGGCTATTTTGCCATTAAGAGGAAAAATTCTTAACGTTGAAAAGGCAAGATCGGACAAAGTGTTGGCTTCGGAAGAAATTAAAAATATGATAACAGCCTTTGGCTGTAATTTTGGAGATGAATTCGATATCAATAAACTCAGATATCATAAGATAATTATCATGACCGATGCTGATGTTGACGGTGCCCATATTAGAACGTTGCTTCTTACCTTTTTCTTCAGATATATGAGACCTTTGGTTGAAGGTGGATATGTATATGCAGCGCAGCCGCCGCTCTTTAAGGCAAAGCAAGGCAAGAAAGAATGGTATACGTATTCAGACGCAGAGCAAAACGCTCTCTTGACTGACTTGAAAGAGAAAAACCCAAATGCCAAGATTGAAATACAACGTTACAAGGGCCTCGGGGAAATGGATCAAAATCAACTCTGGGACACAACGATGGATTATAACAAGAGAACATTGATCAGAATAACGGTAGATGATGCACAGGCAGCTGACGAAATCTTTACAACGCTCATGGGAGATAAAGTCCCACCAAGAAAAGCCTTTATCGAAGAGAACGCAAAATACGTAAAGAACCTCGATATTTAACAGTAGAAGGAAGACAAAATGGCAGATTTATTAGATAACAGCACAATTATAGAACAAGAAATATACGATGAAATGAAAAATTCGTATATAGATTATGCTATGAGCGTAATCGTAGGCCGTGCACTGCCGGATGTAAGAGACGGTCTTAAGCCTGTACATAGACGAATTTTGTATGGAATGCAGCAGTTGGGAACGACGCCAGATAAACCACATAAGAAGTCAGCGAGAATCGTCGGAGAAGTAATGGGTAAATATCACCCTCACGGAGACAGTTCAATATATGATGCGATGGTTAAGCTCGCACAGGACTTTAGTACGAGATATCCACTGGTAGACGGACATGGTAACTTCGGATCGGTTGATGGTGACGGGGCAGCGGCAATGCGATATACCGAAGCAAGAATGTCACCATTTTCCATGCAGATGCTGAGAGATATCGAAAAAAACACTGTTGATTTTATGGATAACTTTGATGGGGAGGAACAAGAGCCTGTAGTTCTTCCATCAAGAGTGCCGAATCTATTAATTAATGGGTCGAACGGTATCGCGGTTGGAATGGCAACATCAATTCCTCCTCACAATCTAACGGAAACGATAGATGCGTGTGTCAAGCTTATTGATGAACCTGAAAGTGACATTGAGGACTTGATTAAGATAATCAAGGGACCGGATTTTCCTACGGGAGCTACAATTCTGGGCAAAAATGCTGCGAAAGAAGCTTATCGTACAGGAACGGGACGAGTAAAAGTAAGATCGGTATGTGATATTGAAGAGTCGACAAAAGGCAGGACAAAAATTGTCGTAACCGAGATTCCTTTTCAAGTTAACAAATCTCGTCTTATCGAGTCGATGGCAGAGCTTGTTAAATCAAAAAGGATAGAGGGCATATCGGCAATCAGAGATGAGTCAAACCGTGAAGGAACAAGGATTGTTATTGAGCTCAAGAAAGACGTTAATCCTAATATTATCCTTAATCGTCTATACAAACACACAGCTCTTCAGACAACATTCTCTATGATAATGTTGGCTCTTGTAGATGGAGAACCTAAGATACTTAATCTAAGACAGATTCTCGTCGAATATCTCAAGCATCAGAAAGTTGTAGTAACAAGAAGAACAAGATTCGACCTTGCGAAAGCTGAGGCCAGAGCACATATATTGGAGGGTCTCATTATTGCCCTTGATAATATTGATGAAATTATCAAGACAATCAGAGCTTCTTATAATGACGCCAAAGAGAAGTTGATGGTGAGGTTCGGTCTATCTGTAATCCAAGCACAGGCAATACTCGATATGAGACTGGCTAAGTTGCAGGGTCTTGAGAGAGAAAAAATAGAAGAAGAATACGCAGAGCTTCAGAAAAAAATAGCTTACTATAAGAAGATTCTAGCTGACGAAAAGCTCCTTATGGAGGTTATCAAAGAAGAGCTTCTCGAAATCAAGAATAAGTGGGGAGATACAAGAAGAACTAAAATTGTTGCAGATGAAGGGGAGCTTGATGAGGAAACGCTGATAGACGAAGAAGATGTTGCTATAACCCTTACGCATCTTGGATATATCAAGAGAGTTCCTGCCGATACATACAAAGCGCAACGCAGAGGAGGCAAAGGTATCGTGGGACTGACTACAAGAGATAGCGATTTTGTCCGCGATCTGATTATAACAAGTACCCACGATTATTTGATGTTCTTCACAGACATGGGACGAGTATACAAAATTAAAGCTTACGAAATTCCGGAAGCCTCAAGAACAGCAAAGGGAACACCTGTAATCAATTTCCTGCACCTAAATAGCTCAGAAAAGGTAACAGCAGTTATTCCAATTAGAGACTTTGATAATGATAACTGCCTTGTTATGGTTACAAAGAGAGGAACGATTAAGAAAACTCCTCTATCAGAGTTTGATACAAACCGCAAAGCAGGACTGATAGCAATTAACCTCAAGGACGAAGATAAGCTTATAGCAGTTGCTCCGGCAAACGGGAAAGAAAATATAATTGTTGTAACGAAGGAAGGTAAAGCGATTGTTTTCTCCGAAGACGACGTAAGACCTATGGGTAGAAACGCAGGTGGAGTCAGAGCAATTCTTCTTGAGAAGAATGATGAGGTGGTATCGATGAACCTTGATATCGATCAGAAGAGAAAGATGCTTGTCATAACAGAGAAGGGTTTTGGCAAGAGAACCCAACTGGATGAGTACAGACTCCAGGCACGAGGTGGTAAAGGCGTCGCTACATACGATAGGTTAAAGTTCTCGAGAACAGGTTTTCTGGTTGGAGCAACGTTGGTAAGTGACGATGATGAAATAATGGTAATAAATTCCGACGGTGTTATAATAAGAATCAGAGCGAATGAAGTCAGCCAGTCGGGAAGAACCACTCAAGGGGTTAAGATTATGAAGGTAGGAAAAAATAATCGTATAGTTTCCTTTGCAAAAGTCGTAGATGAGGAAAACGTGGCCAAACCTGGGAATACTTCTCACGAAATATCGCCTAATGTTGGAAACGACGGTAACGAACAACTTACAATAGATACAGAGTAATATTG
>LFRM01004382.1_pt3 | contig 28990 bp, 27 predicted proteins | sample 618341 | NCBI WGS metagenome assembly LFRM01 (sample SAMN03654438, study PRJNA283298) | anaerobic digester metagenome | isolation source: pool of bioreactors CSTR01a, CSTR02a, and CSTR03a thermophilic anaerobic... | place: Denmark: Kgs. Lyngby | collected 2014-05-21 | reverse complement strand
ACACGGGCGGCCAGTGGCATTTTACGGTCGGTGTTGAAGAAGAACTCGGCATCGGCCAGGCGTGGGCGCACGACCCGCTCGTTGCCTTCAATAATTTGTTGTGGATGCTCAATGTCCATATTGCTGACAATCAGGAAATGGTGTGTCAGCTTGCCGGTGGCTGGGTCGAACAGGGGGAAATACTTCTGGTTCAGGCGCATGGTCAGGATCAGGCACTCTGGCGGCACGGCCAGAAATTTTTCCTCAAACTGGCCGATATATACGGCCGGGTATTCGACCAGTGAAGTGACTTCATCAAGCAGGGCGGTGACGTCGGGGTCGTTGCCAATGGAGGCACCCAGCGAGGCAGCCTTGTCACCCAGCAGGGTGCTGATCATGTCGCGGCGCTCTTCATAGGAAGCAATAACCTTGCCTTCATCGCGCAGTTGTTGCGCGTAGGTATTGGCATGGTGTAACTGGATGGGGGCCTTGCTTAGAAAACGGTGTCCACGGGTAACATGGCTGGATGAGATGCCCAGCACGCTAACCGGCAAGACCTGGTCACCAAACAGGATGACCAGGCCATGCACGGGACGCACGAAGCGGACACTGGTTTGCCCGTCGGCCAGCTGATAACGCATGACTTTGGGAATCGGCAGGCCGGCAATGGCTTCATCAATGGCGGTTTGCAGGAAAGCGGCCAGTTGTGTACCGGGGGCAGTGCCTTTGGCGATTAAATATTCTTGCTTGCCATCGGACTCACGGTGCAGGTCGGCCACGTTTAAGTGTTCAAGACCTTTGGAAGCCAGTTTCTTTTGCAGGGCGGCACTGGCATGGCCGTTTTCATCAAGCCCGATTTTGACCGGCATGAGCTTTTCTGCAAATGCCTGTTCGGGAGCTTGTGCCAAAACCTGGCTTAAGCGGACAGCCAGACGGCGTGGGGTGGCAAAAGATTCAAGTTTGCACTGTTCATCCAGCAGGTGCTGTTTGTCCAGGGACTGGTAGATGCCCTGGGCAAATGCCTTGCCCAGTTTTTGTAATGCCTTGGGAGGCAGTTCTTCGGTCAGTAATTCGATGAGTAAAGGATTTGTTGACATTTATGCAATCTCTTGTTTTTTCAGCATCGGGAAGCCAAGCTGTTCGCGGGCGTCGTAATAGCACTGGGCAACAGCGCGGGACAAGTTGCGGATACGGCCAATATAGCTGGCCCGTTCGGTAACGCTAATGGCACCCCGGGCGTCAAGCATATTGAAGGTATGGGCTGCTTTCAGAACCATCTCGTAGGCAGGCAGGGCCAATGGGATCTCGACCAGTTTTTTGGCCTCGGCTTCGTAGTCGTTGAAATGGGCAAACAGCATGTCAGTTGACGCATATTCAAAGTTGTACGTGGATTGTTCAACTTCATTCTGGTGAAACACGTCGCGATAGTAAACGGCATCGCCATTGGAGCGCTGGGTCCAGACAAGATCATAGACACTTTCCACGTTTTGCAGATACATGGCCAAACGCTCAAGGCCATAGGTAATTTCACCGGTAGTGGCCGGGCAGTCAAGGCCGCCAACCTGCTGGAAATAAGTGAACTGGGTGACTTCCATACCATTGAGCCAGACTTCCCAGCCCAGGCCCCAGGCCCCTAGCGTGGGGTTTTCCCAGTCATCTTCAACGAAGCGGATATCGTGCTCTTGGGGGTTAATGCCCAGTGCCTGTAGCGAACCGATGTAAAGATCAATAATTTCAGGTGGGGCTGGTTTGAGTACAACCTGATATTGGTAATAGTGTTGCAGGCGATTGGGGTTTTCGCCGTAACGACCATCGTTGGGCCGGCGTGACGGTTGCACATAAGCGGCATGCCAGGGCTCGGGCCCGATGGCGCGCAGGAAAGTGGCCGTGTGGGAAGTACCTGCACCCACTTCCATGTCGTAAGGCTGGAGCAGTGCACAACCTTGTGCACCCCAGTATTCCTGAAGTTTTAAGATAATTTGCTGAAAAGTAAGCATGAATTCGACTCTAGCATCGGATGAATAACCAAACCTTGGATTTTAGGGTATTTGTTGTGCTTCTAGGGGTAAATTAGCGTTTGAAAGGGTAAAATGCCCGAATTAACCCCGAATAAACAGGAGACAACCGTGACAGAATTAGTAAAATCCGAAATTATTGGCCGCGTACTGGTCATTACCATCAACCGTCCCGAAGCCCGTAACGCCCTTACGTATGATACTTCTTTTGCGCTGGCGGCCGCGCTTGACCAGCTTGACGCCAATAACGACCTGACGGTGGGTATTCTTACCGGGCAGGGCAATACGTTTTGTTCTGGTATGGATTTGAAGGAATTTGCCAAAACCCAGCGTCGTGCCGTGGTGCCGGGCCGCGGCCTGGGTGGCCTGTGCGAAGCACCACCCCAAAAACCCCTGATTGCCGCTGTAGAAGGTTATGCGCTGGCCGGCGGTTGCGAACTGGCACTGGCCTGCGATTTGATTGTGGCCGCCGACAACGCCCAGTTTGGTCTTCCTGAAGTAAAACGCGGTCTGGTGCCCGGGTCGGGTGGCATGTTGCGCCTGCCGCAACGGTTGCCTTACCACGTTGCCATGGAAATTTTATTAACCGGCGACATGATTCCCGCGCAGCGTGCCCAGCAGCTTGGTTTGGTCAATCAACTGACAGAACCGGGCAAAGCACTGGAAGCTGCGTTAAAATTGGCAGACAAGATTGCGGCCAATGGCCCCTTGGCCGTTCGCACGGTTAAGCAGGTCGTGGTGCAGTCGCAAGACTGGCGCCAGGAAGACATGTTCGCCCTGCAACAGCCGCGCATGGCGCATATCTTTGCTTCTGAAGATGCCAAAGAAGGGGCGACCGCATTCGCCGAAAAACGGGCTCCGGTCTGGAAAGGCAAATAAAACAGTAAAGTTGTTAACCGTTAGTTTTTTGAAAAAAGTTGATCAAACAATGACTACCATTATCAAAGAAGAGGACTTGATCCAATCCATTGCGGATGCAATCCAGTTCATCAGTTTTTACCACCCCGCCGACTATATTCAGCATCTGGCCCGCGCTTATGAGCGTGAAGAAAGTCCGGCAGCCAAAGATGCCATTGCACAAATCCTGACTAACTCGCGTATGTGCGCGGAAGGGCATCGCCCCATTTGCCAGGATACCGGGATTGTGAACGTTTTCCTGAAAGTGGGTATGGATGTCAAGTTTGACCTTAAACAAACCTTGCAGGAAGCCTGTGATGAAGGCGTGCGCCGTGGTTATACCGACCCCGACAACAAACTGCGTGCTTCCGTGCTGGCAGACCCCATTTTTGAACGCAAGAACACCAAAGACAATACACCCTGTATTTTGCATGTAGAACTGGTTCCTGGCGATAAGGTAGATGTGCAGGTGGCTGCCAAAGGCGGTGGCTCCGAAAACAAAACCAAGTTTGCCATGCTGAACCCCAGCGACTCTATTATTGACTGGGTCCTGAACACGGTGCCGCAAATGGGGGCCGGCTGGTGTCCTCCGGGCATGTTGGGTATTGGTGTGGGTGGTACTGCTGAAAAAGCCATGCTCATGGCCAAGCAGTCACTGATGGAAGACATTGATATGTACGAGTTGCTGGCCCGTGGCCCGCAAAACAAGCTCGAGGAAATGCGTATTGAACTGTATGAAAAAGTCAATGCGCTGGGCATTGGCGCACAGGGTTTGGGTGGATTAACCACGGTACTGGATATTAAAATCAATACTTATCCAACCCATGCCGCTTCCAAACCCATTGCCATGATTCCTAACTGTGCGGCAACCCGTCATGCCCATTTTGTGCTGGATGGCTCTGGTGTTGCTGTCTTAACTCCGCCTTCCTTGTCTGACTGGCCCGATGTACATTGGGCGCCTGATTACAACAAGTCCACCCAGGTTAACCTGGATACGCTGACCAAAGAAGAAGTGGCCAGCTGGAAACCCGGCCAAACCTTGTTGTTGTCTGGAAAAATGCTAACCGGCCGTGATGCGGCCCATAAGCGCATCCAGGACATGCTGGCCAAAGGTGAGGAATTGCCGGTTGATTTCACCAACCGCGTTATTTATTATGTGGGCCCGGTTGATCCGGTGCGTGACGAAGTGGTTGGCCCTGCAGGCCCAACCACCGCTACCCGCATGGATAAATTCACGGATATGATGCTGGAAAAAACCGGTCTGATTTCCATGATTGGTAAAGCCGAGCGGGGTCCTGTTGCGATTGAGTCCATCCGTAAACACCAGTCTGCTTATTTAATGGCAGTGGGTGGTTCGGCTTACCTGGTTTCCAAAGCGATTCGTGGTGCCAAAGTAGTGGGCTTTGAAGACTTGGGTATGGAAGCCATTTACGAGTTTGACGTGAAAGATATGCCCGTTACCGTGGCTGTTGATTCTGAAGGTACCTCCGTACACAAAACGGGCCCTAAAGAATGGCAGGCTAAAATCGGTAAAATTCCGGTAGCAGTCGAAACACTGTAAGCCGTTTCTGCTATTGAAGACAAAAACACCGGCTGGGTTTTATTACCTGCCGGTGTTTTTTATGTGCGGTGAGGCCTTGGTCATCCTGCTAGCAATGAAGTGAGGGACCGGCGATTCGCGAAGGGCTGCCCGCCCAGTATAGGCAGGTAAGTATAACTGCTCACTCAACGGTTTTTGCTATACTCGGGCTGGAGAATATCGAACTTTTTGATGACTTCTCAATTCTGGAGGTCGGCAAAGCACTTACCTTGACTGACGAGTTGTTTCAACAGAGGGGCAGGCGTCCACCAATATCCATACTCTGCGTGTAGCTGTTCGATATCGGCTAGTACGTTGTCCAAGCCGATATGGTCAGCCAAGTACATGGGACCACCATGATGGGCAGGGAAGCCGTAGCCAGCAAGATAGGTTGCATCGATGTCGCTGGGGCGTAAGGCGATGCCTTGTTCCAGTAGCTTGGCACCTTCGTTGATCATCCCGTAAAGACAGCGCTTGATCATGTATTCTGGGCTGAATGTGCGTCGTTTGATACCCATTTTTTCAGATTCGCTAATCACGAATTGTTCGAGTGCCGGATCGCGCTGTGGTGTACGGTCTCCTTCAGCCAGTTTAGGATAGGTATACCAACCTTTGCCACTTTTCTGTCCGAATCGATTTAGGTCACAGAGTTTCATGATCAGGTCGTTCCAGCGCCGATCGGTGGGGCGTGTTTTCATCTGTGCTTTGCGGGTTTGGTAACCTACGTCATTGCCGGCCATATCATGAACCGTAAAAATACCCATGGCATACCCAAAACGGGTGAGCGCAGCGTCTACTTCATGCGGTAGTGCACCATCTTCGACCAAGAAATGAGCTTCCCGGGTATAGTTGCGGAATAATGCGTTGCCGATAAATCCGGGGTAAACGCGTGCCAGGACTGAGACTTTGCCCATACGGTGCCCCAGATCCATGAGAGTCGCGATCACTTCGGGGGATGTCTTGGCTCCCCGCACGACTTCCAGTAGTTTCATGACATGGGCAGGGCTGAAAAAATGGGTGCCGATGACGTCTTGTGGACGTTGCGTGACGGCGGCGATCTCGTCTATGTCCAGGCCTGATGTATTGGTGCCTAGGATTGCGCCAGGGCGGCATAGTTTGTCGAGTTGAAGGAAGATGTCCTGCTTTAGCTGCATGTCTTCAAATACGGCCTCGATAACGAGGTCGACATTGGTGACATCAGCGATATCCAATGATGGGGTAATAAGCGCTTGACGCTGGTCCACCTGGGACTGAGACAGTTTGCTGCGCTTGACACTGATGGCATAGTTGCTACGTATGCGCTCTATGCCGCGTTGCAGGCTTTGTTCGTTGGCGTCGATGATTATTACAGGGATGCCGATATTGGCAATCGACATGGCGATACCGCTGCCCATGGTACCAGCTCCGATAATGGCGCACCGGTTGATCTGGCGTAACGGGGTATTGGCTGGGATATCGGGGGTTGTTGATGCCGCAGCCAAGCGGGCGTATGCCTGAGCCTGGGCCTGCTCTTCTTCAGTGACAGTGAAGAAATCGAAATTGCTCATTGAGTAGTCTCCTCGGATAATTGAGTGGGGGCGCTCATGCCATGTTGTCGTGGATTTTTTTGGCTTTGCCTTCAACGAACTCACGCAGTCGGATCTCTGCCTCAGGAGCACGGGCACGAGCGGAGTTCAACTGCTCTACAAACAGGCCGTCGTCGTGTGACATGTCCTGGATACGAGGTAGCACATTAACGATCATCCAATTGGTTTCGAGGCTGTTCTGCGCAACACGTGCGGCGATACTGCGCGCCTTGGTGAGTGCCTCACCAGCGGGGACGGCATATCGAATCACCTGCTCTTGCAGGGCTTCAGCGGTATTGAGCAGACGGCCAGTAAGCATCATGTCCATCATGACGGTGGTGCCCACTACGCGCTGGATACGTACCGTGCCACCGCCACCGACGAAAATGCCACGTTGTCCTTCGGGCAGGCCGCACAGTAGTGTGTTATCGCCTACGCGGATATGAGCAGCGGTAGCGAGTTCCAGGCCACCACCAACGACGGCACCGTGCAGGGCTGCGATGAAAGGAATGGGTCCGCGGGCAATTAGGTCAAAGACTTCATGCCAGTTGTGGCGCAAGCGTTTGCGTGGTGCAGGAATCTTGCCAGTGGCGCGTGCTAGGGCTTCGGCTAGATCAAGGCCTGCACAGAAGTTACTACCATGACCGAATAGTACAGCCACATTGGCCTCGTCGTGCGCGCGCAGAACAGCGGCGCGCAATTCATCAATGAGTGCATCGTTGATGGCATTGCGTTTGTTTGGATGGTTCAGGCCGATTAGCGCAATATTACCATCGAGTTCGTATGTAATGAGGTTGTCGTTCATAAGTTATCCGTTTTTATCGTTACGTTTTTTTGCTCAGAGGTCGAGTACAAGTTTTTTCGAGAGTGCGCCAGAGCAGCAGACCATCATACGGTTGTTAGCGGTCTTTTCTGCGTCGCTCAGTACCAGATCCTGGTGTTTTACTTCGCCCTCTAGGACGCACACTTCGCAGGTGCCGCAGATTCCTTCGCCACAGGAATAAGGGTGATCGATGTTTAATTCGATCAGACAGTCCAAGATGCTTTTTCCTTCCGGCACCTCGAAGCTTTCGCCTCTGCGCGCCAGCTCGACCGTGTAGCCTCCGGATGTGTCTGGCGCATCCTTGGCGGCAAAGTATTCTTTGTGTACGCGTTCAGGAGGCAGGTTTGAGGTTGCGGCTTTATAAGCCTCGAGCATGGGGACGGGGCCGCAACAATATATGTGTACGTCATCGTCAGTGGTAATAGTGTTGGCTATGGCGGTCATATCGACTCGGCGAGGCGGATCTATATGGTCGTGATAGTACTCAATTTTGCCGCCCCGTGCACCGGTCTCTGATGCTAGGAAATCAAGGAAAGCAGCTGTTTCCGGAGTACGGGTGGCATAGTGGAGCGTCCAGGGGATACCCAGTGTCTGAGAACGTTTGATCATGCTCAGAATGGGAGTAATGCCTATGCCACCCGCGATGAATATATTCTGTTTCGCATTCTCGTTAAGTGGAAAGTTGTTATTTGGTGCGTTAATTGTAAGAATATCACCGGCACGTAGCCCGTCGTGGATATGGCAAGAGCCGCCGCGAGAATGGGGATCTTTATTGACGCCAATGCAATAACGGTGTCTTTCCGTAGGGCTGTTCAGCAGCGAATAGCTGCGGATTATTGCCTTGTCCGCGATGGTCAGGTGCAGATTGATGTGAGCCCCGGCGGAAAAAGGAGGCAACTTGTCTGTTGGATTTAGAGGCACGAGCTCGAAGGCCAGAATGCTCTGGGCTTCGTAGCGGACGGATAGGATACGAACTTGAAGGGTAGGCGTTGTAGTCACAGTTTTTTCCCTGAATCAGGTGAGAACTTTGACTTCTCAATGATCTCTCCCCAGACGGCTAGATCATTGCGTTGTAGTTCGTCTAGGCCAGCACCATCCCGGAAGTCCGGTTCCACCCAGAGGTTTTTCATTAGCGTTTCTTTGACTTTAGGCTTGGCTAATACTCGTTCAATAGCATCCCGTACACGTTTTACGTCGGCTTCAGGGGTGCCCTTCTTGGCCCAGACCCCTGTCCATGCAGTACCGATAGTCACATCGACACCTTGTTCGAGAAAGGTTGGAATATTGGGGAGCAGCGAAGAACGTTCTTTGGTGAAAAGTCCGATTACCTGGATGTTGCCAGCATCATGATGCGGCAGCATGCCGTCGACCAGGCTGATTCCCGAGGCCACGTGACCACCAATAAGGTCGCTGATCATCGGTGCCGAGCCCTTGTAGGGTACGATGGGCAATTTGATGTCGGCAATGTTGGCGAATTGTTCGCCTAGGAATGCGTTCTGGCCGCCCAGACCTGGGGTTCCATAGTTCGACTGTTCGGGGTTTTTTTTGGCCCATTCAATGAACTCGTTTACGTTGGTCGCACCCGTTTTTTTAGATACGGCCATACCCAATGGGTAAGATACCATGCTAGCTACAGGAGTGAAGTCTTCTGTGATATCCCATTTGACTTGGTCTTTGAAAACTAACATTTGAAAGATTGGTGTAGCGTTGGGCGCTGCCATGAAGGTCAAGCCGTCGGCAGGTGACCTAAGCACAGAATCGGCAGCAATGCGGCCGCCGGCTCCAGGCTTGTTCTCAACGATGACGGGTTGATCTAATTCGGTGAAGAGCTGTTCAGTGATAATACGTACAATCGCATCGGTTGCACCTCCGGGCGGGAAGCCTACCACGAATTTGATGGATTGTTTGTTGCCTTGGGCGAGAGCGATACTAGGCAAGGCTACAAATGCGCTACACAGTAGTAAGAGTTTGCGTCGGAATGATGATGGTTTCATGGGTTTGTCTCTCTCTTTATGTTTGGTAGGTATTTATTGGTCTACGACGTTGCGCCAATCTGTGTTGGGTTCAATGACGGTACCGATCGAGCGGATCTTGGAGTAATTAAGATCTGGGTGGTGGGCGAGAGTCGGAGCCTTGCCTTCCATGTGTTCGCGAGCGGCACGCAATAGTAGCGAACGCAAGCGCAGTACTGCACCGTCGGCTGAGCAGAGCTGCTCCTGGGTACGGTCATAGATTGGTCCCTGACTGATGAACATGGCGAAGTCTTCGGTGCCTAGATGCTGTGGGAAACCGGTTTTATGTCCTCGTTTCATAAGATCGCGATTTTGGCCCCAGTTGTCCTTTGCATCGCCTGGAGGTAGGGGCGGGAAATTCCATACATCAGGCGAGGCCGACATGATAGTCATGCCGAGCGGACGGTTCTCGTTGTACTGAATAAACCAGGCCCGGTGTGTCACGTCATCGATTGGCGTTGACAGGAAAATGGTTGTAGGGCCACCTTCGTCAGGTGGGCAAATAATGCCGTACCAGGGCATGACGAAGTTATTGACGCGTACGTAATTTTTTCCGTCCTGCAACGGACGCAGTGCGGCATAGCGATAGCCGTAGGGGCGATCTTCGAATTCCAGTTTGGGTGCCAGCGATTTGGTCATCAGCATGCGCTGGTTGCCACTGCCTGCTGTGATTTGTGTGGTTGATTCATGCAGGACACCGACATGCGAGGTATCCATTGAGGCTTCGACCCCCTGTACCCAGTTGGTTGGGACTTCAGTGGATGTGACCGAACGATGAGTGGCGGGCAGGTCCATGAACGGTAACTCGGGCAAAGGAGGGGGGGACTCTCCTTTGCCCAGCCATACCCAGACAAGACCTCCCCGGTCGACTGTGGTATAGCGGTTGACACGTACATGCTTGCAGAATTGCTCCTGGTTGCCAGTGTGGTTGGGGGCTTCAATGACTTCTCCACGAACATTGAACTTCCAGCCGTGATAGATGCAGCGCAGGCCATTGTCTTCATTTTGCGCCAGGGCTAGTGAAGCCTTGCGATGAGGACATTGCTCGTCGAGAACACCGACTTCACCGTTTGTCGCGCGAAAGGCAACGTAATTGTTGCCCAGCAAACGTATGCGGACAGGGGCTCCATCGGCTTGCAGCTTGATAGAGGGCACTGCTGGGAACCAATAATGCTGGCGCAGCATTTCGCCCATAGGTGCGCCGTTTTCGACGCGGGTTAAGAGTTCATTTTCTTCTTTAGTCAGGGGCATATTAATCTCCTTGAAAGCAGCTGGTGGCCATTAAGCCTCGTCGTTATGGAATGCGCGAGTGTAGACGCGTTTACAGTTGCATTCGAAAATATTGGCTTTTTCTTTAGCGCTGAGCCATTCAATACTTTCGATAACCGGTTTCATGTTGTCAAAGTCAAGACCGCTGACTGGATCGCGAGCGCTGCCCGTGCCAGGCTTCTCGGTGCCAAATAGTACGTTGTCGGTGCCGGCGACTTTGATGAGCAGTTCGATGGCTTCTTTGCTGTAGTTGCAGGTATCAAAGTAGAGTTGTTTGAGTTGGTCATCGAAACTGACTTCCTCGCCTTTTCGGACGTTCCACGCGCGAAAGCGTCCCATCTGGTAGGGGATTGCGCCGCCACCATGAGCAACGATGATTTTCAGCTCGGGGAATTTTTCAAAAATCTTGGCTTGCAGGAGCGAAATGATTGAGATGGTCTCTTCGTTGATGAATTTTAACGTGTAGGATTCTCGTGCGCTACAGCTACTGCTTGAGTGAATTAGGCCAGGCACGTCGAGTTCTACCATTGTTTCATATAGGGGATGCCAGTATGGCTCACCCAGACCAGAGGGGTCACCTAAGCTTTCGGTGGGGTCGGGATTGATCAGGCATCCGATAAAACCCAACTCGTTAACGCAACGTTTGAGTTCGGGGATGACGCGCAATTCAAGTGGCTCATCCATGTATTGGGGCAAACCTGCCACGCCACGAAAGCGATCGGGAAACATTTGAATAAATTGGGCAATCAGATCATTGCAATGACGCGACCATAATTCTGTAACTTTGCCGGGTTTGACTGAATGCATTTGTAAATAAGGGCGTGGCGAGATGAACTGGATGTCGGTGCCAACGCTATCCATGATACGTACCAGCTCTTCGGCCACTTTGCGCACCGAAGCCTCGGGAATTTTGGGAAGGGTGTGCGGATTGGCGCGACCACCAACGAGTTCTGCCATAAAGCGAAAGCTTTCTGGTGGCATGATAATGTGGGCGTGAGTATCGATAATCACTGAATGTCTCCTTGATGTGTTGTATTTAAAGAAGGGGTTGAGGGGTTAGTTTAGGCAACGAAAGCGATAGCTTCGATTTGAAGCAGCATATTGTGTTCCAGGTTGTGCAATACAATATGTCGCGCGGGCCGGTCGAGCGGGTTAGGAAAGGCTGTATTCCACTCATTATTAAAAATCTCGCGAAGACTGTTGTCCTTAAGAGTGACGCTAAGTTTTGCAATGTTAAGCAGACTGCCTCCGCCAGCTTCAAGTACCGCTTTCAGGTTAATAAAGGCGTTGTGTGCCTGGGCAGCTGCGTTGGTTGGTAATTCACCTGTGAATGGGTCTTTGCCTGACACGGCAGAGGTGCAAAGAAGATTGCCCACACGTGCAGCAGCGGGAATCGGAGCCTTGTGTGATGCACCGGTTATTTCTATTGATCGTGGTTTGTGAGTTTTTGGCATTTGTTTCTCGGAATGTTGGGTTTGCCTGGAATATGGCGTTTAAGCTTCGTCTGTCTCGGCTTCGAACAAATTTCTGGGCATGCGCGCGAGGAATTCGGAGAATCCCGTAGAGCCGGAAGGTACATGGAGCAGCATTTGGTTTTCTGCGGCCGCTTCGTTGCCTTCCTGGATGGCACGGGCGATTTTTCGGTGATCTATCAGAGATTGGTTGATTTGGGCGTTGGTGACGAAATCCCGCAGCCGGTAGCAATGGATCTGGCGACGTGCTGTGCGGATCAGATCAGCTAAGTACGGATTGTGGCTGCCTGTGTAGATAACCTCATGAAAGGCTGTATTTGCTGTGCTGTATTCGGTTTGTCCACCCTCGAAGGCGGCATCTTGACAAGACTGCAGGGCAATTTCCAGCTGTTGATGTAGGCCGTTGTCGATCCGCCGGGCAGCCAATTTGGCGCATATTGCTTCAAGCTCACCAATGCTCTCCATGATGGCACGTATACGGCTGATGGATAAGCGAGATACCGTAATACCCTGACGCGGTGCGGTATGAATTAGATTGCAGGCAGATAGTTGTTGCAGCGCTTCGCGTACAGGCGTACGTGACACTTGAAAACGTTCTGCTAAAGTGCGTTCATCGAGCTGACTGCCAGGCAGGATGAGGCCGCTTTCTATTTCATCCTGAAGCACGTTGCGGATTTCTGCAGCCCGACCTCCACGTTGGCGTTTTTCTGTCTTGTTTGCCTGTTCTGGTTTTGGAGTGTGTTTGTTTGGCATGGTTGTTGTGTATAAGTTCTAAATGAATAAAGTATACAATAAAAAACAATAAGTATTCAATATTTAATTTTTTGAATACATATTTTTTTGTAAGGAGGTTTTGTGGATATCTTATATATCCTCAATATTTCATTTTTTTTCCTGAGATTTGGATTGAAATAGGATTTTATACTATGTAAGTGCATTTTTTTGTGAGTTTTGGGTGATTGAATTTGTTGTAAGTGGTGCTGTATTTTTTGTAATCGGAATTTTAAGAAAAAATTCATAAATATATTGATGATGTTTATTTTGTATGCAATAATCCTTTATAAAAATACATATTGATTTTAGTGAACTGTTCTGTTGTATGAAAAATAGGATTCAGAGTAATGACAAATTTCTTACCGGGTCTAGTGCCCATGGAACGCATTCTGAAGCCGCGGTCAATTGCCGTGGTTGGTGCGTCGTCTGACCCACGTTCGTTCGGTGGTTTTGTGCAGGGCAACTTGGAGCGCTTTGGTTATAACGGCGAGTTGCATTTGGTTAGCCGCAGTAGGGCAGAAATCAATGGGCACCCTTGTGTGAAAACTATTGATGAATTGCCAGAGGGTATTGATTTGGCTGTTCTGGCAATTCCTGTGGATGGGGTGCAGGATGCAGTGCGTGCTTTGGCAGCCCGTCGTTGTTTCGCTGCCGTGATTTTCGCTTCAGGTTTTGCCGAATCCGGTGAGGAAGGTCAGGCCAAGCAGGCCGAATTGGCGCAAGTGGCGAAAGAAGCGGGTATTGCATTGGTGGGGCCCAATTGCATGGGTTTTAGTAACCTAGCTGCGGGAGTACCGATTACTTTCGAACCGTTGGCAGCGTCAGCACGGGAAACCCGCTTGGGCTTGGGTATCGTAGCTCAAAGTGGCTTCATGGCTGCCAATTTGCGTGATGCCTTACTGAGTTGGGGGGTTCCGGTTGTATCAGTGTTTTCGACAGGCAATGAAGTCTCTGTTTGTGTCGAGGATGTGCTGGCCCATTATATTGATGACGAGCAGATTCGGGTTGTTACGATTTATGCGGAGCAGATTCGTCGTCCGCAGGTGTTTTTGCAATTAGCGGCCCGCGCTCGCGCGGTTGGCAAACCTATTGTGTTACTTATGCCGGGCCGTAGTGCACGCGCTCGCGAAGCGACGCAGTCGCATACCGGTGCTTTGGCAGGCGATCACGCCACTGCTAGTGCGTGGTTGCGCCGTGAGGCTGTTGTGATGGTCGATTCGCTTGACGAAATGCTTGATGTTACACGCATTTTGCTACGTTATCCCCAGCCTTCGGTAGGGGGTACTGCCTTCATGACAGGGTCGGGCGCCATGAAGAATCTGGCGTTGGATTTCGCAGAAGACCTTGCATTGGATATGCCTGAGTTGGGCGTGGGCGTTACCACCAAGCTCAAAAGTATGTTACCTGTTTACGCCGTTGCCGAGAATCCGTTGGATTACACCACGATTGGTGTGCGTCAACCTAGTCTGGTGGGGGAGCTGGCGCTGACTATGTTGGAAGACGAAGGTATAGGTAGTATTGTACTGGCTTTGCCTGTGGGTCCTGTCATGGCGCAAAAGGATAAAGCCGAACATATCGTGCCGGCTCTGGCTCGGGCGACCAAGCCGGCAGTTTTAGTGCTGACAGGGGATAACAGTCCGGTTGAGGATTTTTTTATCGATGCGATTAATGCAAGCGGTGTGCCGTTGTTTCGTTCAGCGGATCGAGCCATGCGTGCGTTATATCGCCTGGCACAATACGCTGAGTCGTTGCAACGTGCGGTCCGGGCGCGAAATGCCCCGTCTGTTGTGTTGCCGCTGCCTGGTGCTGTTCCGGTGAATGGTATCTACGCTGAATACCAGAGCAAGGAATGGCTCAGGCAGGCAGGCCTATCCATACCGAATGCTGGCCTAGCCACTGATGTAGAAGAAGCTGTGCGTATTGCAGCAGAGATTGGCTATCCTGTGGTTCTCAAGGCTCAATCCAGTGAGTTGCCGCATAAAAGTGATGTGGGTGGTGTTTTGGTTGGTCTGGAAAACGAGGCAGCCTTGCGTGATGGCTGGGTTCAGCTGTACGCCAATGTGGCCAAGCATCGCCCAGGTTTTGTGCTTGATGGTGCTTTGGTGGAAAAAATGGGGTCACGCGGCCTGGAACTGGTGGTGGGGGCCAAGCGCGATGCCGATTGGGGACCTGTGGTCTTGGTGGGTCTGGGCGGTATCTGGATCGAGGCGTTAAAAGATGTACGGCTTATTCCTGCCGACATGGCAGAGGAAGATATTATCGTCGAGCTGGGCCGCCTGAAAGCGGTTGCCGTGCTGGCGGGTATGCGTGGCGCGGCGGCAGTCGATCTGCAAGCCATCGCTCATGTGGTTGCATTGGTGGGCGATCAAATGCGTGCGAATCCCCAGATTATAGAAATAGATATCAACCCCTTGGTGGCCTATCCAATGGGTTCGGCTGAGCCGGTATTGGCGCTGGACGCGTTGGTCGTGGTTTAACGTGGAACGGAAAAAGAGGAGACATTCAGTTGAAGCTACAATATACCCCTGAAGATGAGGACTTTCGCTTGGAAGTGCGTGCTTTTGTTAAAGACAATTTGCCGGCCAATATCAAACGTAAAGTCGAGCTTGGTCTACGTCTGGAGCACGAAGATTATGTGTGCTGGTTCCGTAAACTGGAAAAGCGTGGTTGGTTGACGCCTAATTGGCCCGAAGAGTACGGAGGTACGGGCTGGTCGCTGGTGCAGAAGTATATTTTCGATGAGGAAACACTATTAGGAGGTGCGCCACGGGTGATTGCCAGCGGAATCCAGATGTTGGCTCCGGTGTTGATCGCTTTTGGCAGCGAAGAGCAAAAAAAACGCTATCTGCCAGATATCCGTCAAAGCAATACGTGGTGGGCGCAGGGGTTTTCTGAACCTGGTGCAGGGTCAGACTTGGCTTCAGTTCGCACAACGGCTGTACTGGAGCCTGATGGTAAGCATTTTGTTGTTAACGGCTACAAAGTATGGACCTCTTATGCGCACTGGTGTTCGATGATGTTCGCGCTGGTGCGTACTGATCCAAATGCTGCGAAACCGCAAGAGGGTATTTCGTTCCTGCTGATTGATATGGCATCACCGGGTGTGAGTGTACGTCCCATCCGCATGCTTGAAGGTGGCGTGGATCTTAACGAGTGCTATCTCGATAATGTACGTGTACCGGTAGAAAACCTGGTGGGCGAGTTGAACAAAGGCTGGTCGTATGGCAAATATTTGCTGGGCCATGAGCGCACCGGGATCGCGGGTATTGGCTCATGTAAGCAACAACTTGCGCGTGCCCGCAAACTGGCTGAACAGCAGGGCCTGGGTGAAGATCCTTTGCTGCAGGCCCGACTGACGCAGTTCCAGGTGGAGTTGATGGCTTTGGAATACACTGCACTGCGTATGATTAGCGCCAATCAGCAAAGTCGTACTCCCACCGTAGAGGCATCGATACTCAAAGTGCGCGGGACCGAACTCAGGCTTGCCATCTTTGAAACGCTAGTTGAGATTGCCGGTCCTGACGCGGTACCTTTTTCACTAGAGGCACAGTACCTGGAGAATCTTGATCAGGCTGCTACTAGCTCCGAAAATCTGGTAGCCCTAGCTGCTAACTGCCTGGATTCACGAAAGATCACCATTTATGGTGGTACCAGTGAAGTGCAGCGTAACTTGATCGCACGTGCCGCGCTACAAGCGTATTGAAGCGGGTGTGTTCGGATTATCAACAAAATAGAACGAGGTAGATGTGGACCTTTCCCTAAATGAAGATCATATGGCGCTGCGCGATGCAGTGCAGCGCTTCTGTGATGGTGAGTATTTGGCCGAGCAACGTGGGGCGCCTGAAGTGCCTGAGCAAGCAGCGCAACGCTGGCAGGCGCTGGCTGAGCTGGGCTTGCTGGGGCTGCCTTTTAGCACCAACGTTGGCGGCAGTGAGTTGGGCCCGGTAGAAGTGATGCTGGTTGCCCAGGAACTGGGGCGAGCCCTGGGCGGAGGCGGCTGGTTGTCGAATACGGTGATGGCAGGTTTTCTGATTCAACGCTTAGGCTCAAGCGAGCAACAAGAGCTTTGGTTGTCCGCGTTAGCCAGTGGTGAGCTGCGGGCAACCGTGGCAATTGACGAGTCTGCTACGCGTTACGACTGGTGCAAGATAGCTGTGTCTGCGGAACGTCAGGAAGATGGATGGACCATCCATGGGCGCAAGACGTTAGTGTTGCATGGTGACATTTCGGATCTCTTGGTGGTGGTGGCTCGCAGTGCTGGTCATCCAGGTCAGAGAGATGGGTTGGCGGTTTATGTCGTGAAGGCCAAGTCAGCAGGTGTGCAGGTACAGGGTTTTGATACGCTTGATGGCCGTCGGGCTGCACATATCGAATTCAATAATGCGCCGGCGCAGTTGTTGGGCGAAGTGGATAACGCTGCGGATGCAGTTGAGCTGATGCTGGATATGGCTAATGCAGCGTTATGTGCTGAGGCGGCTGGAGCGATCGAAGCGCTGCTGTCGCACACCACCGAACATTTGCGTACGCGGAAACAGTTTGGTGTGTCGTTGGCGAAGTTTCAGGTGCTGCAGCACCGTGTGGCCGATATGGCAATTGGACTGGAGCAGGTAAAGTCTATGGCTTGTGCTGCCGCAGCTGCAGTTGAGTCAGGTGATTTGTTAATGACACGCCGCGTGGTGTCAGCGGCCAAAGTATTTATTACACAACAGGGACGCAAGATCAGTATGGATGCCATCCAGATGCACGGGGGTATGGGAATGACGGATGAGTGCCGTGTTGGACACTATACCAAGCGTTTGATGGTTATTGGTCAGTTGTTTGGTGATGCCGATTATCATTTAAAGCGGGTTGCGACTCACTGATGCAGGTTATAAGGAGGAAATAATAATGAGTTTGAGAGGAAAAGCCTGTATTGTTGGGGCGTATGAGCACCCGACACGTTTGGCGACAGATTTGTCTGTTTTGCGTTTGCATGCCGATGTGGCCAAAGGGGCGCTTGAGGATTCAGGTCTGACGAAAAACGATATAGATGGCTATTTTTGTGCTGGTGATGCGCCGGGGCTGGGCGCTAATACAGTCGCGGAATATCTTGGTTTGAAGCTGCGTCACGTCGATTCAACTGAAAGTGGCGGTTCTGCACCGATCTTGCATGTGACGCATGCGGCCCAGGCTATTGCGGCAGGACATTGCAATGTAGCGTTGATTACGCTGGCCGGTCGACCGCGTGCAGCCATGGCAGAGGCAAAGGCAGCAGGTCAGGCGGGGATGGGGACAGCGCTTAAGCGACCTGATCCGGATGCGCCGGAACTGGCCTTTGAGTTGCCATATCGTCCGGCTACGCAGAATTTATACGCTATGGTGGCTAAGCGGCACATGCACGAATTTGGGACGACCAGTGAACAGCTTGCCTGGATTAAGGTAGCTGCATCGCATCATGCGCAGCACAACCCGCATGCCATACTACGCAAAGTTGTGACGGTCGATGATGTAGTTAGTTCGCCCATGGTGAGTGACCCGTTGCACCGTTTGGACTGCTGTGTTATTAGTGATGGTGGCGGCGCGTTGATTGTGGCGCGTCCTGAAATTGCCCGAGAGCTTTCACGCAAGAGTGGTCGGGCACTTGTCCAGGTGCGTGGAGGCAGCGAGGCGCCTAAGCACGGCATGGGCGGTCAGGTAGACCTGACTTATTCTGCAGCGGTCTGGTCGGGGTCGCGCGCTTTTGAGGAGGCAGGTGTGAGGCCAGCCGATATCCAGTATGCATCGCTCTATGACAGCTTCACGATTACTGTCTTGATGCAGCTTGAGGATCTCGGTTTTTGCAAAAAAGGTGAGGGCGGCAAGTTCGTGATGGACGGTAACCTGATTTCGGGCGTGGGAAGGTTGGCCTTTAATACTGATGGTGGCGGCCTGTGCAGTAACCATCCTGCAAACCGGGGAGGCATGACCAAAGTGTTGGAAGCAGTACGTCAGTTGCGTGGTGAGGCCCATCCTGCGGTTCAAGTCCCCAATTGTTCGCTGGCCTTGGCCAATGGTATCGGCGGGGCGCTGGCATCGCGTCATACTGCCGGTACGCTGATTTTGGAGCGTATCTAATGAAAAAAAATCCCGTTTTTCAGACACTTCCCGAGACCGAGGCCTACTGGCAGGCGACCAAGGAAGGAATATTATTGATTAAGACGTGTCACAGTTGCAAGAAGCATCATTTTTATCCGCGAGATATTTGCCCCCATTGTTTGAGTACGGATACTGGCTGGCTAGAAAGCACGGGTTATGGATCCGTTTATTCGTTTAGTACCATGGGAAAGGATGATGACGCTTATACGTTAGCGTTTATCACGCTAGATGAAGGTGTAACCATGTTGAGCAATTTGGTTGATTGCGATCCTGCCCAGGTCAAGCTGGGCGATCGGGTTCGCGTAGTTTTTGTTCCTTCAGTGAATGGTCATGCCGTTCCCATGTTTACGCCTGTTTAACAGTAAAAGGATTCAGAATGACGTACACTTCAGCACGTAAAGGACCTCTTTCACATTTCACTATTCTTGATGCTTCACGTGTGCGCGCTGGCCCGGCTGCCATACGTACGTTTGCGGATCTTGGCGCACGCATTATCAAACTGGAAATGCCACCCAATGCGGTGGGCGGTGATGACATGATTGGTGGTCGTAACCATAACGTGGCAGATTATGAAAACCTGCATCGCAATAAAGAAAGTCTTACGCTTAATTTAAAGGAACCGGAAGGTATTGCTATTTTACATGAGCTGGTCAAGCAGGCCGATGTCTTCATTGAAAACTATCGTCCCGGTGTGAAGTACCGGTTGGGTATCGGGCCTGACGAGCTGCGTGCGGTTAATCCACGACTGGTGTATGCAAGTATTTCCGGTTTTGGTCAGGACGGCCCTTATGCCAATTGGCCAGGTTTTGACTCTATTGCGCAAGGCATGGGGGGGTTGATGTCGGTTACTGGCGAGCCTGGTGAAGGGCCCATGCGAGTGGGTATTCCTATCGCTGACTTATGTGCGGGGCATTTCTGTGCCCAGGCCATCATGGCAGCGTTATTGGAACGTGAAGTAACGGGTGAAGGGCAGTGGGTACAAACCTCATTGCTCGAATCACAAATTGCCATGCTTGATTTCCAGGCTGCGCAGTGGTTGATTGACAAGAAAGTACCGATTCAAAGTGGTAATGAACATCCGTTGACGGTTCCCACGGGGGTTTTCGCCACACGAGACGGATATTTGAACTTGGCGGCGATTGGTAATTCGATGTTCCACCGCCTATGTGATGTCCTTGAGCTTCCTGAGTTGGTGCAGGATCCGACGTTACGCAGTGATTCAATGCGTGTAGAGCAGCGAGAGCGTGTCAATGATGCCGTCAGTGCCGTTTTTAAGACACGGGAGACCGCTGAGTGGACCGAGCTGTTGCTTAAAGCAGGCGTGCCGTGTGGCCCGATCTACAACATTGATCGTATGTTCGAGGATAAACAGGTAGAGCACTTGTGCATGGCCCGAACCATGTCACATCCTGAACTTGGTGATATTCAGGTTGTTGCTTTGCCTATGCAGTTTTCCAAACATCCTCGCGAGGAGGGACCCATGATGCCCGCTCCCGCCCAGGGTCAACAGACTGAGCGTATTTTGTCTGATCTGGGATACTCCTTGGAGCAAATCCAGGCCCTGCGCTCTCGGGTTATCGTTTAATTATTTAAGGAATTTACCATGGCTAGACTCGTTGCCGCTTTTGGCTCATCGCATAGCATCATGCTTGTTTCCGGTAGGGAAGACTGGCAGTACAACTTTCGCCAGATCGATCCCAAGAATACTTACTATTATGACAAACAGGGCAATAAGATCGATTATGAAACTTTGTTGGCCGCAGCGCCACCAGACAGCGAGGCTGTGGTTACCCCAGAAAAAATGGGTGAACGTTATGATGCAGCTGAAGCTGCAATAGGCGAACTGAGCCAGCGCATTCGTGATGCTAACATCGATGTGCTTTTCATCGTTGGCGATGATCAGACCGAGTTGTTTCGCACTAGTAATAATCCGGCGTTTGCTATGTATTACGGTGACACTATTCGTAACACCAAGCGTGATCCGGTGTCTCTCGATGACCATTGGACCAAGTCGGCTCGCATGCGTCGTCATGAGCCACAGGCCGATAAAGAGTATCCGGTTAAGAGTGATATGGCTGAGTGGATGATCCGGCAGCTCAGTGACCGGGATTTCGATATTGCGGCAATGGATAGTATCGAACCAGGGAAATTTGAAGGCCATGCCTTCCAGTTCGTACACCGACGACTGCTCAATGAATATGAGTTACCCGTTATTCCCGTTATTCTCAATACTTTTGACCCGCCTAACCAGCCCACTCCGCGCCGGTGTATCGCGTTGGGTAAAGCAATACGCGAGTTGATCGCGGAGTGGCCCGAGAGCATTCGTGTAGGCGTAATTGCTTCTGGCGGCTTGAGTCATTTTGTTGTTGATGAAGAACTCGATAACAAGGTCATTGACGCCATTCGCAATAAGGATAGCGCATCCCTGGCCGCGCTCGACCCCAAACTTCTGCAGGCAGGCAGCTCCGAGATTCGTAACTGGTTGGTTGTGGCAGAAATTGCCAAGGACCTTGATCTGGACTGGGTGGAGTATGTGCCGGGCTATCGCACTCCCGCGCTATCCGGAACTGGCCTGGCCTTCGCCGCCTGGAAAACGTTGCCTTAGCTTATTAATTATTTCGAGGAGACAGCTCAATATGAATGATTCTAACGTAAAACGCTTGCGCGCCCTAGATTGTTGCGCAGTTTCCGATGCCTTGGATAAACTGGGTATGCCCGGTGTGGTTACGGGGCTTGTGCGTCGCAGCGGCCCCGACAATATGATGGGCCGTATTGCAGGTCGTGCCGTGACCATGAAGGTTGGTGTGGGCCAGAAGCCTGATGGTCCTCTCAAGCATCTGGGGTGCACGGCTATCGAGCAAGCTGGCCCTGATAATATTATTGTGGTTGAGCAGCGCAGCGGGCTGGAGGCCGGCTGTTGGGGAGGCTTGCTTACATTGGGTGCAAAAGTACGTGGTGTCGCGGGTGTGGTTGCTGACGGTCCCTTGCGGGATGTGGATGAGGCCATTGCTTATGCATTTCCCATTTTCAGTCGAAGTCTGACTTCGCGTACCGCACGAGGTCGAGTGGTTGAATTGGGTACGCAGATACCAGTGACTGTAGGTGATGATACGCAAAGCGGAAAAGTTGTCGTTAACCCTGGTGACTACGTCTTGGCCGATAGCAGCGCTATCGTTTTTATTAGTGAAGAGAACATTGAACGCGTACTTAATGCTGCAGAGACTATCGTTGCCAAGGAGGCAGGTATGGCTAAGGCGATTCAAGTGGGCACGCCTATCGGGGAAGTTATGGGTGGAAATTACGAACACATGCTGGAGAATGAATGATGAACATCGAAAAAGATCTTAACGTAGCGCGTGCTGCAAAACTGGATACCCCCACTCTTAGTGATGCTCTAGATCGCTTGAGTATTGTGGGGCAGTGCTACAAAATTAAGCCTAAGGCACAGAGTTTTCGGATGACGGGGCGTGCCTGGACCGTTAAGTACGGTCCAGCCAGCAATCCACCGGGAACGGTTGGAGACTTTATTGATGACGTGCCTGCGGGCAGCGTTATCGTGCTGGACAATAATGGTCGCGATGATGTGACGGTTTGGGGAGATATTCTGACCGAAGCCGCGCACACCAAAGGTATTACTGGCACGGTCATCAACGGCATCAACCGGGATACACATCTATGTCTGTCCCTAGAGTATCCAGTGTTTTCTCTGGACAGCTGGATGCGTACCGGTAAGGATCGAGTGCAGGTTGAAGCCATGGGTATTCCCGTTAACGTAGGTGGGGCTCGTGTACAGCAGGGAGACATCATGCGGGGTGATACCGATGGTGTTGTCGTGATTCCGAAAGAGCATGAAGAGCGCGTGTTGCAGGTGGCAGAAGAAATTGAGGCCGCTGAGAACCACATCCGTGAAGCTGTGCGCAGCGGTATGCGGCTTGACGAGGCTCGCAAAATTAACAATTACCATCACTTGCAGACACGGGAGCAGGTGAAATGAGTTGGACTTTACCCGTTTTGCCAGAGATTGATTCAACGATGCCGATTCTGGATATTGACGAAGAAGTGGCGACGATCACGTTCAATCGTCCCGCCCAACGTAATCGGCTTGAGGACCGTGATCTTAAAGCGCTACTCGAAATATTACCCGGCCTGAACGAGGATGAGCGTATCCGGGTAGTGGTATTGCGCGCGAATACAGCAGCTCATCCACGCCCCGTGTTCAGTGCCGGTTATAATTTGGTTGCCTTCGGGGAGGACGGTGACCCTCATTTGTTTGAGCGTGTTCCTGACATGGTGGCAGGCTTGCGCCCGCTTACGGTATGCGCTCTTAGTGGAAGTATTTACGGTGGTACAACCGACGTGGCGCTTGCCTGTGACGTGCGTCTTGCCCAAGCCGGAATAGAGTGGCGTATGCCTGCTTCGGCCCTAGGCTTGCATTACTATCCGAATGGCTTGAAACGTTATGTTCAGGTTTTTGGACCGGCTGCGGCGCGGCGCGCTTTTTTGACGGCACGACCCTTCAGTGCAGAGCGTCTGATGCAATTGGGGGTGTTGGAGGAAGTTGTGCCGGTGGCGGACTTTGAGGCTGAGCTTGTCCGTTTGGTCAATGATTTGTGTTTGTTGGCGCCTTGGGCAGCGCAGCAGGCTAAAAAGTCGATCAGGGAAATCAGCAATGGCGATTTTGATTTTGACTGTTTGCGGGCACGTGAGCGGAAAAGCATGCAGACGGAAGATTTTGCTGAAGGTCGCCGCTCTTTCGTTGAGCGTCGAGCGCCGGTGTTTACTGGAAAGTAAGATTTTTTCACGATGTGTATTCATCAGAAATAAGAGTAGCTTTGGCTACTCGTTTCTTTGTTGTACGAGAGCTTTAAATTTGCGCACTCTAGTGCGCGCGTTACTAAAATAAGAGAACTTCCATGAATTTGAAACAAGATGATTACCAGAAAATATTTAAAGCCTATGCCTCATCTTCTACGGCTATTATCAGTGATAATTTAGAGCGTGAGCCTGGCGCCATTGGCATTAGGCCCTTTCATCAATGCAAGGCACCCATGGTAGGGCGTGCTCTGACTGTGCGCACACGCGCAGGAGACAATCTATATATCCATCGCGCCTTGGGTATGATCGAACCGGGAGATGTGGTTATTGTGGACGGTGGTGGGGACATTAGCCGTGCACTTGTTGGAGAAATCATGATGTCAATTGCACGTTCGCGTGGTGCAGTTGGCCTGGTGCTGGATGGTGCTATCCGGGACGTGGATGCTATTTCGGCTGGCGGGTTTCCTGTTTTTGCCAAGGCAGCTATCCATCGCGGTCCATATAAGAACGGCCCCGGAGACATTAATGTACCCGTCTGCATCGGAGGCATGTTTGTAAAGCCGGGCGATATTGTGGTTGGTGATTGGGATGGCGTAGTGGCCTTCTCACCGGATATTGCTGATGAGTTGCTCTTGAAAGTGCAAAAACAAGAAGAGAATGAGCAGCAAATTTTAGTATCCATAGTCAATGGCACTTACACAGACGCATATAGCAAATAACACGTCAGAGGAATTGTGTCATATAGCATTCCTTGTTATGTGTTTTAACGTGGTGCTCTCACTTTTGCGACTGCCCGTATGTCTTGATAATGACCACTCTATCATTGTAGGTTTATAGCAGTGCAATGTGCTGGTCTTTGCACTGTTCCAGCAAGGTGGCAAGGCTGCCTTGGGTCAAGACAAGCCCTGGAGACAGTTCTTGCAGGGGTAATAGCACAAAGGCCCGTTCGTGCATGCGTGGGTGCGGCAGGGTCAGTTCAGTTGAATCATTAATTTCATCGTTAAACAGCAGGATGTCCAGATCCAGGGTACGGGGTGCATTCAGGTAGGGGCGTTCCCGGCCGTAGCGGGTTTCAAGCGCTTGCAGGACATGCAATAAGGGCAGTGATGCCATGCTGGTTTCCAGCCGTGCGACGGCATTGACATAGTCGGGCCCTGAAGAATCAACCGGGCTGCTGCGATAAAAACGGGAGCATTCCAGTTTTTGAATGGCGGTATGGGCAGCCATATCGGCCAGAGCCAGTTGCAACATATGTTGGCTTTCGCCCAGATTGGAACCCAGGCCGATATACGCGATGTTCATGAGTTGTCGTACTGCGGCAAAGTGGCTTTTTTGCGGGCGGGTGAGCGACGCTTGCGACGTTTGCGTGCGGTGCTGGCCGCGCCAGGCGTGCCTTTTTGTTTTTGTGCCAGTTCTTCAATCATTTGGGTTTTGCCAGCCGTATCGGTATCGGCCAGGTCCATCCACCATTGTGCCTGGACACTATCAAATTCTCCGCTGGCTGCACGTAATTGCAGGAAATCACAAGCGGCCCGAAAGCGGGGCTGTTCGGTCATTTTCCAGATTTGACGAGGAATGGGGCGCTCGAAACGGGGCTGCATGAACCAGATCTCGCGCATGTCGGTGCTATGACGGCGTTGGATGGCCAGCTTGTGAACCTGTTCATCAAGTACTTGGTCGGCCGCATGGATAAGTGCCTGCATGGGGGGCTCTTTTTGGGCAATATTGCGTTTCCAGTACACGTCTACCAGGCGCCATAAGAGGGCCGCGTATAAAAAGCTGGGGCTGACCGACTTGCCCAGACGGATCCGGTGATCGGTACGGTCAAGCGTGAGCTCTACAAACTTCTGGCCGCCCGGCTGCTTTAAGACCACATCCAGCAAGGGAAGGGTGCCTTCGTGCAAGCCTTCTTCGCGAAGTTGCTTCAGGCAGGCCAGGGCGTTGCCGCAAGTCATGAGCTTAAGCGTTTCGTCAAACAGGCGCGAGTCGGGTACGTTGGAGATGAGTTCAGCCAGCGGCTTGATGGGCTCCTTGGTGCGGGGTTCGATGGTGCCGTTTAGTTTGGCGGCAAAGCGAACCGCCCGCAACATGCGGACCGGGTCTTCACGGTAACGGGTTTCAGCGTCGCCAATAATGCGTACGATATGTTTGCGCAGGTCTGACAGGCCATTGTGGTAGTCGATCACTTCTTCGGTAAGTGGGTCGTAATACAGGGCATTAAGGGTGAAGTCACGGCGCGCGGCATCTTCTTCCTGGGTGCCAAAGACGTTGTCGTTCAGGATACGGCCGTGTTCATCAGTTTTGTTCTGGCCATTGCTATTGGCCCTGAATGTTGAGGTTTCAATGATTTCGGGCCCGAAAACCACGTGTACGAGCTGAAAGCGCCGGCCAATAATGCGGGCTCGGCGAAAAGAGGCGCGTACCTCTTCGGGGGTGGCGTTGGTGGCGACATCAAAATCTTTGGGCTCCAGGCCCAGGATAAGGTCGCGTACGGCTCCGCCCACGACAAAGGCCTGGAATCCTTTTTGGTTTAACACTTCGCAAACCTTGATGGCGTTGCGGGAAACCAGCCGGCGATCGATGCCGTGCTGCTCCTGGTGGTAAACCCGGGCTTTGGTTTTTTTTGTGTCGCTGGCCGGCGGGTTGAACAGGCGGCTAACGAAGCTTTTAATAGTGCTTTTGATCATAGGAACGGGCTTAATGAAGATGTTGTTATTTTAATGCAAATAGATCAAGAACTGGCCAACCATTTTCATGTGCTGTTTTACGTAGTGATTCGTTGGGGTTGGTGGCCACCGGATGGCTGACGATTTCAAGCAGGGGCAGGTCATTTTGCGAATCACTGTAAAAATAGGTTTCGGCAAAATCACCCAGTTGCTTGCCCATGGCGCTTAGCCACATATTAACCCGGGTTACCTTGCCTTCCTGGTAACTGGGAAGGCCTTGCACACGTCCGGTAAAACGGCCGTTGACATATTCGGGCAGGGTACCAATGAGATGCTCTATGCCAAAGGCACGGGCCACGGGGGCGGTAACAAATGTGTTGGTGGCAGTGACAATGCAGCACAGATCACCGTTTTGCTGATGTTGGCGAACCAGGTCGATGGCACTGGCCTGAATAGCTGGTCGCACCACTTCACACATGAACTTTTCATGAAAATGAGCCAGCTCATAGGGACTGTGCATTTTAAGGAAGCCCAGCATGAATTCGGCTGATTCTTCTATTTTGAGGATGCCCGCCGTGTATTTATCCATTAGCTCCTGGTTTTTTTTTCGGATGGCTTCAGGGTCGCCGGCCAGGTTGTTACGGGCTAAAAAATCAACCCATTCACGATCGGTGTCAATGGGCAGCAATGTATGGTCAAGATCGAAAAGGGCCAGGTTTGTAGAGGTCATAGTTTTGTTTTAATGAAAAAAGCCTTGAGTAAAGGAACGGTAATGGGGCGTCGGGTAGACAATGAATAGGTGTCCAGCGCATCGAGCAGGTTGAACAGGGCGGCAATATCACGCGAATAATGGGTGAAAATCCAGTGCGTGACTTCATGGCTTAATTGCAGGCCTTTATCACGTGCCCGGTTTTGCAGGGCGGTAAGGCGCTGCTCATCACTAAGTTGTTCGAGCCGGTAGACCAGTTCCCAGCCAAGCCGGGTTCGCAGGTCTTCACGCAAAGGCATGGCCAGCGGAGAAACATCGCCCGACACCAGCAGTATGAAAGCCTCGGAGGTGTTCTTGCGCAGTTTCCATTCGTTGTACAGGCTGAACAGTTCGGCCTGCTGGTCTTCGCTTAAGTTCTGGATGTCATCAATGGCCACCAGACGTGGCGTGTTCTGGAACGTAACCGAGGCCAGAAAAGGCTGACTTTCATGATTGAAATAAGCGCCCTGGTGGCAGGCTGCCATGGCCTTGAGTAAATGGCTCTTGCCGCACCCTGGGCTTCCCCACAGGTACACGGCCTGCCCCGGCAGGATGGTACGTAGCGTGTTAATGGCTTCGGCATTTTGCCCTGCAATGAAATTATCAAGGGTTGGCTCGGGAACCGGGGATACTTCAAGCGTTAATTGTTCATTCATTTGTATAAAAAGTACTATTCAGGTATTGACCATAAACGCGACGGATCAAGACCGACAGGGCTGCACTGATTGGCAGGGCAAGCAGAACGCCAAAAAAACCAAAAATTTCACCAAAAACGAACAGGGCAAAAATAATGACCAGCGGATGCAAGCCAATCCGGTCACCCATAATTTTGGGTGTTAAATATAAACTTTCAAAAATCTGGCCTATGCCGAAAACAATGGCAACGGCAATAAGACCATAGTAACCATCGAATTGTAATAGAGCAGAGAGGATTGCGAGCAATAAACCCAGCCCGAAGCCTAAATAAGGGATAAAAACCAGTAAGCCGGTAATGACGCCAATGGGAATGGCACTGTCAAAGTCGGCAATGGATAATCCGGCGCTGTAATAAATAGCCAGAATGAGCATGACCAGAATTTGCCCGCGCAGGAAACTGGACAGCAGTTTGTCTATTTCATTGCCAATATCAAGCGTGTTATTTAGAAAACGGCGTGGAATGATTTCACTGAAGCGGTTAAGAAAAGTATGCCAGTCGAACAGTAAATAAACCAGCACCACCGGCGTTAACAGGCCACTGGCAATATAGAAAACCAGGGTGGAGCCGCTGGCTTTAAGATAATTGACGGTGGTGGTGACAAGGCTGTCGGTGCCGGTGACGGCATCTTGCAAGAGCAGGCGAATGCGGGAAATATCCAGTTTGCTGTCTACGCCAAGCCATTCATCAATGTTGGGGGCCAGCAGGGTATTATATTGGTGGACCCATAATGGCAACTGCTCCAGCACCAGATTGATTTCCCTGCGCAGCAGCGGAATAATAATGAGCAGGACCCCCAAAATGATGGCAAACAGTAAAAATACCATGAGGGATACGGCCAGCCAGCGTGGCAGATGCAAACGGACCAGTAAATCGACGCCGGGCGCTAAAATATAGGCTAATGCCAGTGCCAGCATGAACGGAGTAAGCACCGGAGACAGGATATAAAGCAGAATTAGCAGGCAAATTCCAACTCCTGACCACAAAAGTGTCTGATTTCTGCGTAAATTTTTCTCATTCATCGTAAAATTGCGTTTATTCCATTTGATTTATGACATTTTTACATATTTAGGCTCGTTTCTCATGACAAATTCAACAAAATCCTCTTTGACCTATCGTGATGCAGGTGTGGATATTGATGCCGGCGACGCATTGGTGGACCGCATCAAGCCTTTGGCAGCCAAAACCATGCGCGAAGGCGTAATGGCCGGTATCGGCGGTTTTGGAGCTTTGTTTGAAGTACCAAAAAAATACAAGGAACCCGTTCTTGTTTCAGGCACCGATGGCGTGGGCACCAAATTGCGTCTTGCATTTGAATGGAACCGCCATGATACGGTAGGTATCGACCTGGTGGCCATGAGTGTAAACGATATCCTGGTGCAAGGGGCAGAGCCACTGTTTTTTCTTGACTACTTTGCCTGCGGAAAACTGGCGGTAGATACTGCGGCCAGCGTGGTGGGTGGTATTGCCAAAGGCTGTGAGCTTTCCGGTTGCGCCCTTATTGGTGGTGAAACCGCCGAAATGCCCGGCATGTACCCGGATGGTGAATATGATCTGGCCGGTTTTGC
>LFRM01333529.1_pt1 | contig 29014 bp, 22 predicted proteins | sample 618341 | NCBI WGS metagenome assembly LFRM01 (sample SAMN03654438, study PRJNA283298) | anaerobic digester metagenome | isolation source: pool of bioreactors CSTR01a, CSTR02a, and CSTR03a thermophilic anaerobic... | place: Denmark: Kgs. Lyngby | collected 2014-05-21 | reverse complement strand
GGCTGGAGCTGTGTGCCCGGGCGGGGTTGGGTGCAGCGGTATCATCCTTTGCCTCCGGTGATCTACAACCGCATCGCTAACCGCCGCGCCGAAGGACGGGCGAGGGTTCAGGATCTGTTGTCCTGGTTCAAAGCGCAGGGGGTCACAGTTTTCAACCCGCGCTTTCTCGATAAGTGGGAGGTCTATGAAGCCCTGCAGTCCGATCCGGATCTGAAGGGAAACGTGCCTGAGACTCTGTTGTATACCGATCCGGGGCAGGCCCTCGATGCCTTGCGCAGATGGGGTACGGTCTTTTGCAAGCCGCGGCGGGGAAGTCTTGGCACCGGGATCGCCGCCTTGAAGCTCACCCGTCCGGGCCGGGTGAGTATTTGCCGCAACGGAGTGAAGGTGGGTACCAGCGTGCTGCGGGTCTCCAGCCCCGGGGGCGTGCACCGCTGGGTCGAGCAGTATCTGCGGCCTTATCGCTACTGTCTGCAAAAGGGCGTCGATCTGGCCACCGTGCAGGGACGGCGCTTTGACATCCGTACCCTGGTGCAAAAAGACGGACAAGGGCGTTGGCGATTCACCGGAGCGGCCGCTCGGGTGGCGGGCCGGGGACAGCTGACCACCCATGTCCCCCGCGGCGGCAGGCGTATGCCGTTGCGGGCCGCTTTGACGCATGCCTTGGGAAATCCGCAAAAAGCGGAGCAGAAGGTGCACGAGCTGGCCGAGCTTTCCCAAGCCGTGGCCGCCTGTTTGGAGGGCCGCCAAGGAGAGCTGTACGGCGAGTTCTCACTGGATGTCGGCTTGGATAAAGACGGCAAGCTTTGGGTTCTTGAGGCCAATGCCAAGCCGTTTCGTTTCGATGAAGCGGACATTCGCCGCCGCGGCTTCGAGCGCCTGATCGCTTTTGCCCGTCATCTTGTCGAAGGGGAGGCAAAAGATGCGAACGGGACTAAAGGATGTTGCTGAGTCGAAAGGCTTCCTTGCGCGGGATATGGATGAATAGGCGCTGTGCGGCCAGCGCCTCGGCCAGCAAAGCGGCCCCCTCTTGCGCTTCCGTGTAAGCGCGCAACCGACTCAAGACGTCGTTGATGTCGTCGATCTCGGGGTGTTCGGTGAAGAGATTCCAGCGCGGCTCTATGGTTCGCCATCGTTGCCACAGGCGCTCGACGCTGCTGCGGATCCGAGGCCAGTCTTCCCCTTTGGCCGCTTCAATGACCGCTTGAACGTCGGTTTCCAATTGTTTGCCCGTACGCACAAGGTCGCGCTCCACCCACAAAGCCCCGGTGATGAAGATCAAGGCCAGCAGGATGAGTACTCCTACCGTACGCATGTGATCACAGGCTCCCTTGTCGTCTCTTTGGCCTGTAGGAAAAGACTGCCCGCCGTGTCCAGGTTGGCAAAAAGCACGTCTTTGACGCTTGTGATGCCCTGTTTTTTCAGCTGCTCTTGCAGCCAGTTCACATCCAGACCGGCTCGGCAGAGAGCCTCGTGATCGACTTCGCCGTCGACGATAAGTGTCAGCGGCAGGCCTTCGTAGCCGGTGGGGATGGCCATGTCCCGGGGCGTCAGCGGTCGGTTTTGTGATTTCGGCAACACGCTCAGCTTGCCGTTGGTTTCAAGCAGAGCATACTCCACGTCGGCTACATTGGGATACCCCTTGCCGCGCAGCTGCTCGAGCAGATCGTTGATGTTGTAGCGCAAGGAGCGCATGGTGCGTTCTTGGATGATGCCGTTTTCGATGACCACCGAGGGGCGTCCACAGACGAGTCGGCGGACCCTTTGGCTGCATAGAGCTATGTAAGAGACCAGTACGTGAGCGAAGGTCAGCGTGAAGATGGTCACCAGGCTATTGAGCAAAGGTGTCTCTTTGTCCCCCATGGAGACGGCCGCCATGTCAGCCAAAAGGATGGCGACCACGAATTCAAAGGGTTGGAGTTCGCCGACTTGTCTTTTTCCCATGACCCGGGTCACGAAGACCAGCAAGAAGTAGAGAATCAAGGTGCGTGCCGCGATGATCAGCACCGTGTTCGCTCCTTTGTTTTGTGGTGGCACTATCTAAGTGTTCCACCAGGCCGTCCGTTCATTCCCGGTCATCTGCGCCGTCTGCCAATGGGCATCTTCACATACCACCGCCCTCCTAGCTTGTACGCCTTGAGCCGACCTTTGCGGATGTGGTGGCGAGCACCTTCGTATGTAAGCCCGAAGCGTTCAGCCGCCTCCGGAAGCTCACATCTGTAGAGGGTATTGGACTTCAAACGCCACGGCCGGGGAAACTTCGGCTTTTTTGTCTTCTTCTTTCTCACGCTCACCACCCTTTCGCCACCCCACACCATACTATGCGCCGAAGGCGGTCTTGGAGCCCGAGCTTGGCTTGATCGACAGGAGTTGAGCCGTCGACAAATAAATAAATAGAGGAGCGTCGCTGAACCCGAGTGTGCGAGAGGGTGGAAGATGATGAGTATCGGTATACCGCGGCTGCGCGGCGCGACCGTGTCGGTGGAAGGGTTTTATCTTCCGGTCACCGCCGCTTTGGCAGCCACAGGAGTAGCGGCCGTGACTTTGCGTCTCATAGCCTTGGCGACGGAGCTGAACACGGGATGGCTGGTCTATATGGCTCTGTTTATTGCCGGGAGCATTGGGGTCGGCGCCGGGACATGGCGCGATCTTCTTGATCTGCCGAGGACCTTGCGGTTGCTGGATCTTTTCATAGCTCTCACGGTCGGGGCGGGGTTGCTGTATTTGGGCCCGCGCACTTCGGGTACGTTGTACATCGGCGGTGCCTCACAGCAGGTCTCTTTGATCGGCGCCGGTATGACAGGCGTGATCTTGGCCTGGGCTTGCGGCTCGTGGTTGGCCTTGGTGGTGGCTAAAGTGTATCCGCAGCATCTTGCCCGGCCGGAAAGCGAGGTCTTAGCCGAGCGTCTGTCGGAGCAGGCTCGGTTGCAGGAACACCTTACATTCCGGCGCTCGATGTCCGCCAACATAGCAGCTTGGCGGAATGGCCTTCGGATTACGCTGGCTTTGATTTTGGTCTATCTGGCTATGACTTTGGTGTGGACGCCGCTGCAAAAAGAGCGGGGCGACATACTGCTGGCTGTCTGGACTAGCGTCGCTTTCGGAGGCGTCCTCGCTTTTTTGGGCTTGATCCATCTGGCCGGCAATCGTCGTCTCGAGGAGCGCTCCGATCAGGTGCTGGTTTTGCCCGGTTACAGTCAGGCCTGGGCCTGGGCGGTCTACGGGCTGTTGCTGGTCATTGCCGTGGTGGGGATTGCCTTGCCCAGCGACATCAGCCCCCTGGCCTATGTCGACTGGAATGCAGTGATGACCAACTTCACGCAGTGGTTGGTGAGCTGGGCCTTTACGCCTCCGGCGAGGAGAGCGGCCTATGAGGGGCTTGCCGGCACCATGTACGGTCCTTCGATGGGTTCCATGCCCCTGGTCGGAGGTGGTATGGGCGGTGCCGGACCGATGGGTCTGATCGTCGTGGCCGGTGTTTTTCTGGCCGTTTATATCATCTGGTACGGGATCCGCAAGATCATTGAAAAACGGGATTACTTGCTGGAAGAAGAGCGCGAACGAAGCCACGGGCTGTTCGCCATTTTGTGGGCGATTATCACCTGGCCGTGGCGGGCGTTTCGAAGATGGTGGCGAGCTCTTTTCTTCCGGGATCAGGCGCCCGAAGCGGCCTCGCAAAAAGAAAAAGAAGAAATCCTCCGGCGGTCCCGGCGTCGGCGACGGCCGGGGGCCCGTGTGCATCCGGAGGATCCGGCGTTGTTTGTGCGCTATGTCTACGGCCGTCTTCTCTACTTCGCCGCTCGGGCGGGCTTTAACCGGCCGAAGCATCAAACGGCGTTGGAGTACGCCGAGCTTCTGTCCGATCGAGTACCGGAGGCCGCTGAACCGGTGCAGGAGCTGACGCGCAGCTACATCCAAGTTCGCTATACCGAACGTAAACCCGATGAAGGGATCCGCTCCCGCTCCGTCAGGCTGCTGCGAAACGCTGCGCGTGGCTTGCGTTCCATGAGGCGGTTCAGGAAGGAGTTCTGACGACCGAGCCTTTTGCCCGAAACCGGAATCAGGCAGTCAAAAGGCGGCGAAGCAGCTCAGGCCGCAGGCTGTCGATCCCGGCGAAATCCATGTGGGGGGCATAGATCGCTTCGAGCTGTTCGTGTCGGCTCTTGGCCGCCGCCAACGCCGCCAGGGCTTGCTCAAGAATGCGGGAGAGAAGCTCTTCCGTTTGCCGCAGAAGTTCCGCATGGATCTTGACAGTTGACGGGTGTCGACACTGGTCCATGTTGATCACCGTGGCTTGCCCTGGCTCGTAGGTGTGCGGGCCGGCCGAGGTGATCACGGCGCAACCCAAGGCGGGAATGACGGCATGTTCTAAACGTTCGGGATCCAGGCCGCAATGAAAGGCTTCCACGTCATATCCGCGTTCTTGTGCGGCGTCGATCACCTTTTTTACCAAGGTGGATTTGCCCGTTCCGGGTGAACCGGTGACGATTATCTTGTGCGGTATCTCGTCCATCAGATTGGGCAGATGGTGATGAAATCCGCTTGGGGTGATGGCACCGGCAAACAGGTGACGGACGCGACCCACATCGGCGGCGACGGGTCGGTGTCCGAATAAGCTCGATATTGCCCGGGCGGCCTTTTCGTTAGCCAGTCCGTAATTGAATCTCTCCTGGTTGATGTCAGCCATCAGTTCATAGACATCCTTCGCTGCGGCCAGCAACCGGTAAGCGCGTCGAAAGGTGCGGGAGGCATCGGCCTTGGCGGCAAGGATAGTCTCCTTCTGCGGTCGGATACCCCGTTCATCGCAGTACGGCCCGAGATTTACGATCTCGTCAACCGCATTTGGCAGTTTCGGATCGATCACATGCGGTGCGGTGCCGTCGATCACCGAAACCTCCAGCTGCGGTATGCGAATGGCGTCCAGCGAAGGCGCGTCCGATGAACAGTGGAAGTATTCGACGTCGTAGCCGCGCTGCTGCATCTGCTCGCCCAGCCATTTCATCAGCGTGGATTTCCCTGAGCCGGGGCCTCCTTTGATGATCAAAACGCGTGAAGCATCGATCGGGGCAATGTGGTCAAAAAAGGAGTGAAAACCGTATGCCGTATTGCCCCCAGCGAACAGATGCCTTCCTTTTCCTACGCTCACAGGCATGCCTCCCGTAAAACGGTGATACTGAATCTATATGCTGTTTCCGCCTGCCGTATAATATATCCCCTATGATAGCTTCAGTCGGATCCAGGCCCAGACGAAATCACGTCGCAACCGCCAGCCGCTTTCCGGAAGCTCGGCCACCACTTCGAGGGTGAATTTGTGACAAAGAGTGCGACTCAGATTGACGTCACCCCACGTGGCATCAAACAGGATGGTCAAAGCCAGGCGGCAGGCCATGTTTTCCGCCTGCCACATCTCACGCATGGATTCGGGACGGGTCAGCTTGCGCAAGGGATACAGAGTGCCCGACTCTTCCAGATAGACCCGCGGCACACCTCCTTCGCATCGGCCGACATAGACGCGTTCCGAATCTACGATGTACTCATCCGCCCGCTGCCAGCTTGGGTAGGTTTCAGAGTCGTAGGTCATAAAGTGTACACCTCGCTGCCCAGTGTTTTTGGCAGAACCTCTTTCCACGTGCGGGCGGGTGCTTCCTATGAGTGATATAACCTTCGTTGATTGGAGACGACCTTCGATTCATTTCGTGAAAAGGCAGAAGTCTTGTCAAACCGAAGGCGGGCGGGGGCGCCCGGCGCCCCCCTAAAAAGTGACGGTCAGTTCAACGCTGCGCGCTCCGGAGGGGATGTTTAGTACTCCGGTGAAATCCGGCCCTGACGGAGCGGAGATGCGCACTTCATGCGAGCCTGGGGACAGATAGTGCTTCAGTTTGGTACGGCCTACGTACTGGCCGTCTATATAGACTTGTCGGTTGGAGGGTTTGGAGCTGATTTCCACCAACACACTGGGCTCTTTGACTACGATTCTGAGCGAAGTCGATGCCGTGGTACCGCGGTTGTCTTCTACGATGAGGCGAACCGTATAGACCCCCGGGCGCTGATAGGTCCAGCGCGGCGCTTCACCGGTGGCATCGGTACGGCCGTCGCCGTCGAAATCCCAACGGTAGCTTCGGATCGTACCGGAGGGGGCATAGGAGCCTTTTGCTGAAAAAGACACGGTGGTGCCGACTTCCACTTCCTCGGCGCTGGCCTGGATGCGGGCCACGGGAGGCTGAGGACGCGGGATAAACCAAGGAGTGCGGTCAGTCTCGACCTCAAAGGATGTCCAGGAAAAGGCAGCCCACGGCTGCGAGTCGCGTATCCAGCTTCTGAACTCCTTGAGCGTGGCCGCGGCCGATCCCGTCAACGGATAACCGCGTCCGGATACCAAACGATCGAGGAACGGGATGCGCCTCCCGGAGGCGATCAACAAAAGGTACTCGCGCCCGGCGGATCCTTCCACTACGAAGTTGTACCCGCTCGATCGGGGCAGATCATGTGTACCCGCCTTGTTGATATAAGACTCACGATCCCAGTAATTAGGAAAAACCAAGCGGATGTCGCCCCGCGTATCCACGTTGAGGATGTAAACATAGGCCGCACGCGGGAGACGGAAAAAGATGCGCACTTCACTGCCGACGGTGTAGGAGTTCTTGTCGGTCCAAATGCTCACCGATTCAGGCACCGGTTTAACTCCCTGGACGACAAGGCTGCGAACGATGTCATTGGTGGCAGTCTCAGACCCTTGCTGCGCTTCGAAAAGCTCCTGCATCTGCCGTACGAAATCGTTGTCCGCTGTTTTGTCGGAGGACTGCGTATCCGCGAGGGCAAAGGCCGTCAGAGCCAGCCACAGCACTAACAGAAGCGACAGGCCTCGAGCGTTTTTCACGATCATCAACTCCTCTAAGGATGTTCGACTGCGGCTTACATAGTAATAAGAGCCGTCGGGGGATCTTTTGTTACCCCGATCAGTGGAATATGATGTACAGCCAGACTCCGGTGCCCAACAGCACGTAGAAGGCCCCAATCCAGATAAAGAAGGAATCGGTCTCTTTCGATCTCTTTGCTTTCAACAGACCGCCGTCGACCAGCAGGCAAAAAAGTCCCACCCCGATAGTGAACGTGCTCAATCCCCCGTCGAGTACTTCGTGCAGCCATTCATGAATCACCGTCTTCACGTCCCTGCTGCTTATTTGTCTGCTCAGGCTTTCGGCGCCGCCGGACGGCGATCAGAAGAATCAGCGGCAGAATAAGGTGGATGAAGACACCGCAGTTTTCCTGGATTCTGATCAGCTTGTCAAGCGCGGCCACGTTGGCCGGACTGAGGGAAATCAGATAGATAATAGGCAAAGCCGGCGTCGCTAGTCCTATATGATCACGATGGCCTAACCATTTTTGTATGCCCGTGGCGATCAGCCAGAGCATGAAGGCGATAGTGATGAACATCTGAGCGATCCATGTGGCCACATAAAAAGAGCTCAGGCTCTCGATGAAGATAAAAGGCTGTTCTACGGTCTGTACGGCGCTTAAGGCCGGCAGTCTGACGTGAACCAACTCGACGGGGCCGAAGACCGCCAGTGTGGAGAACGTGACATTGGCAAACAACAGGATGGTTATCACTACGGAGATGGCAGCGGTCCGCCAGGCTTTCTCCGGTTTGCTGAGGAAAGGAAAGCAGACAAAAAAGGCGCTCAACTGCTCGACGAGCCCCACTCCGCGCACTCCTTCCTTGAGCACCTTCCAGGGTCCGTGGGCCAACACGGGGCGCATGTTCATGACCGGACTGGTTTTAATGTAAGTGAGCATGGTGATACCCAGGCCGATGGGAACGGTGATCAAGATGATGATCGTAGCCGCCCGGGAAATGGGCTCCAGTCCTTTTCGCACCAAATAGGTGGCGGAGACCAACATGCTGCCGATGATCACCTCGGCCGGGGTCAGACTGAGCAGGGTCAAGCGGACGACGTCGGCAAAATCGCGCATCATGCGCCCCGTGACCAAGAACCAATAGGCTATGAGTACGGCAAAGAGTACTTGGGCCAAAGGCCGTCCTAAAAGACGTGGCCCATACTCGAACACGGTCTCATCGGGGAAGCGCTTGCCCAGGAGGCAAAAAAGATACAAAGACAACAACAAGACCGGGATCATGAGCAAGGGAACCAACCATAGATCTCTGCCCACCGATTCGGCGAACAGGCGAGGCATCTCCAACACCCCGACTTCAGTGATGGCTGCGCTGAGCAAGAAGAACAGACTGATATCGCTGATTCTCTCGTTATCGTATTTCATGAAGATACACCTGCGCTTTATTTCGTGCTGCCCGTCCGCCGGATCCTGGCCGTCGTGTCTATCCTGATCGGCACGGTCGGGTACAACTGCGGCCAGTCCCCCTTGATCCGCTCCCAAAGCTTGGGGTCTGAGATCTCCAGATGGCGCCCGAGTTCCAAGGCGTCGACACCGTAGGTTTTTTGCAGTTTGTGTAATGCCATGTGTACCCGACGGGTGATCTCTTCAGAGAGAGCTTCTTCAACCCAACCGATAAACTCAGTGGTCAGATCGGCGGCTGCCGTCTCCTCGGTTATGAATCCCTCCAGGCACAGCTCGATTTCAAATGAGAGCTTTCCGTCTTCTATGCGGGCATTGGTCTTGGTGCGGCAGTGGTGGTAAACATACTCGATGAGAGCACTGGGACGGGTGGCCACGGGGATAGATACTCTTCCTGAGCTCGACACGCCCTTGGCCAGAAGATAACCCTGGGTTTCGATGTCCTCGAGCCAACCGACGAGGCTCCAATCTTTGATTACGGCCGCGCCGCCGTTGTAGGCCTCTTGCCCGTCCAGCGACCGGCGCACGCGACTGATGACCGCATGACCCGATGAATGAAGAGAGACTATGGCCTGGTTGAGATCGGCGTCGAGACCAAGAGAGTGTTGCGGCGCGCTTTGAAAGAGCCGGAAAAGGTAGACGGAGGCCAAAGCTTCAAGACGCGGCTTGATGGAGAGGATATCCGAAGCTTTGCCTTGGGCGATGGCGATCCTCATCTTGCGTTTGGTGCGAGTGTGTCTGGTGAAGAAATCGAGGATGGGACGCAAGTTCTCTCTGGCTGCTTCCTCACCGATGATCAACACTTGTTGGTGGCCGAAAAACAAAGGTCGATAGACCCGCAGGTTGATGGCCGTGCTGGCGGCTTGGATGGTGGGTGCCGTGGCACCGATCACCCATGAAGGGTCTCCGGTTCCTTCTTTGTTACCATCGCTTGGGCCCGCGCTGAGCGCGTGCAAGACAGCCAGCTCGACGGTCATCAGATAGCTTATCTGTTTGTGCGTGTAGGTCAGGCTGGTATCGCCGGCTTCTTTCTCAATAAACGGAAAGTGTTGCGGACTTGGCGGTTTTGAGCCGTTGGTCTCGGTCGCTTCTGCCAGATCGACGGCCACTCCCACCACAAAGGCGCGTTCGTCGATCTCGGTCCGATCCCAGCATCCGCAGAAAATGAACATGCTCAAAAAAAGGAACACCAAAGTCCAGCGGCCTTTAGACGTCACTGTGACCGCCTCCAGTCTTGGGACGATCGCTTTGAGCATCGGACTGCCCTCGTTGGTCGATCGTTTTCAGGAAACTGGGCCGGTGAGTCAGAGTGTGCAACGGGAATCGTAACAGGGTGTTTTTTATGTCTTTGGCATCAAAAGGCGCCCAAGGCGCCAGATATGAGACCCCGAAACTCTCCAAAGCGCTCAGATGAGAGAGGATGATCATCAGTCCGATCACCAGTCCGTACAATCCCAACGCGCTGCTGAGCATCATCAGGAAGAAGCGGCCCAGGCGAAAGGCCAGCGACGTCGGATAGTGAGGGATGGCGAAACTGGAGATGGCTGTTAGAGCGACGACGATGACCATTGTGGGGCTGACGAGATTGGCCCGCACGGCGGCTTCACCGACCACAAGACCGCCGACGATACCGATGGTCTGCCCGATCGGTGTCGGCAGACGGATTCCCGCTTCTCGCAGCAGCTCCAGCGCGCTTTCCATGACAAAAGCCTCCAAAAAGGCCGGAAAAGGTACCGCTTGCCGGGAGGCTCCGATAGCCAAGGCCAACGTGGTCGGGATCATCTCGGCATGATAGGAAGTTAAGGCGATGTAAAACGAAGGCAGGGTCAGTGACAAAAACACAGCTACCGCCCGGAGAACTCTCACACTGGAGGCCACCTGCCAACGCTGGTAGAGATCTTCGGGGCTGTGCATGAGGTGATCCAAAGTGGTGGGAACGACCAGCACAAGCGGGGTGTTTCCGGTAAAGATAGCCACGCGTCCTTGCAATAAAGCGGTGACTACGGCATCCGGCCTTTCAGTAGTGGCCATTTGGGGGAAGATGGAAAGCCAGTCGTCTTCAATAAACTGCTCCATGATTCCGCCGCTGAGGATGGCATCGACTTCGATCTTTTCGATCCGTCTGTAGACTTCTTCCACCAGGGCAGGATTGGTTACTCCGGCGATGTGCATTACGGCGACGGCGTTTTTGCCGCGGCTGCCGACATCGAATCTTTTCAACTTCAGATCGGGTGTGTGCAGGTGCTTACGGACCATGGCCGTATTGATATTCTGCCGTTCGACGAAGCTTTCTCTGGGCCCTTGGATGATCGTTTCCGCCGTCGGTTCAGATACATTCCTGCCCGGGATGGAGGCCACGTCCGCCGTGATCGCTTTGGGCACCCCGTCCACGATAATGGCACAGCGGCCGCGCAACATGGCCTCGATCATTTGGCGGATGTCCGTTTCGGTATGAACGGTGACGGTGTTCAGCGTCTGATCATACAGGCGATCGAAGACATCCCGCGGTGTGGTATAGGCGCCAGGTGCCTCGCGGCTGTCGACCGCGATGGCCCGCAGGATACTGACGTCGATGCGCCCCGAATCGTCGATACCCTCGATAGCTAAAACGGCGACTTGTATTCCCCGTTCACCGATGGTTACCTTACGCACTTGCAGATCGTCACAATCGCACATGATAGCCCGCACGATATCTAAGGCTTTGTCCAGATCGTCCGGGACTTCGATCGTCAGCGATACCGCCTCGGCCGGCTCACTTTGAAGGCGGCTCTGATCGGCGGGGGGTTTGGCTTTGCGCATCCGTCGGGCCCGGGGTGAGGAGAATAAAGACCGAAAGATCATGTCATGCACACCGTCTTTTATCTCGGTTATCATTACGGTAGTCTGACCAGGGGTCAAAGACGGTATGCCCATCGACGTGAGGGAGAATGCCGACGCCAACCGGCACATATTCTTGGTGTATGAGGCGAAAAACGGAAGACAAATCGAGGCTTTCGTCGCTGAGCATAGCCGGTGTCTACATCGGAGCGGTCATCGGGGCGGGTTTTGCATCGGGACAAGAGATCTGGCGCTTTTTCGGTCTTCACGGCGCAGGCGGTTTTGTAGGTCTTGCGTTAAGCGGCTTTTTGTTTGCTTTCTTTGCCCTGGCCATCCTGTGTGCGGGAAAGCTCTTGCAGGCCCGCTCGCACTTGGAGGTGGTCAATGCCATCGGCGGCCCGATGTGGGGAGCCCTGATGGACGGCTTCATCACGATTTGTCTGCCCGTCAGCCTAACGGTGATGCTGGCCGGTGCCGGGGCCGGATTGGCTGAACAGTACGGCATACCCTCCTTCGTCGGTAGCACGGCCATGGCACTGGCCACTGCTCTCACCGTGTTGATGGGAATACAGGGCGTGGTGGTGGCAATCAGTCTGCTAGCACCGCTTTTTGTCAGCCTGATCATGATCGTCTCCGTACAGGCCATGCGGCCGGGATCCGTTGACTGGCCCTGGGCCATGGCCTCTTCAATGCCGCGGCTTTCGTGGCTTTTTTCATCCCTGGCCTATGTGACCTACAATCTGATTCTGTCCGCCTCCGTTTTGGCTCCCGTAGGGGCGTTGGCACCAACGCGGGCGATAATCGGCGGGTCTTTGTTGGGCGGCCTGGGGCTGGGCCTTGGTGCGGCGGCGGTGAATATCGCTGTTTTGAGTCAAGGCCCCGCAGTGATCTCTTGTGATGTGCCGATGCTTTTGGTGGCGGAAAAGATGTTACCCACCGTACCCTGGATCTTCATGGTCCTTCTTTTGATCGAGATCTATACCACAGCGGTGGCCGGTCTGTACGGTTTTGCGGCCCGCCTGGCTCCGGAAGACCGCGGAGCTTTCATGCGCATTGTCCTGGTTACCACCCTCTTTTCCTTGATCGCTGCCCGGGTGGGTTTTTCCCGTCTCGTGGCCGTGGTCTACAGCGCCATGGGATATGTGGGAGCGGTGTTTTTGGCCGCCTTGACCAGGTGGTTTTGGAAAACGTTGAGGGCGGGTCAATGGAAAGAGCCGCCCGACATGTGAGTCGGACGGCTCCGGGGATTTGGCTAGGCTCGATGAAGGCCAATGTCAGGCCAGATAAGCAAAGCGCAGGATGAAAAGCACGGCCAGGACGTATAGCAGCGGATGCACCTCACGGCCTTTACCCGAGCAGAGCTTGATCAAGGGGTAGCTGATGAAAGCCAGGGAGATACCGTTGGCGATGGAATAGGTCAAAGGCATGGTGGCCATGGCCAAGAAGGCCGGGATGGCCTCGGAGTAATCGTCCCATTTCACGTCGAGCGCGGCTTTAATCATCATAGAGCCGACGATGATCAATGCGGGCGCCGTTACGGCTCCTGCGCCGCCGATGGCGCTGACTATCGGCGTGAAGAACAGGGAGAGGAAGAAGCAGGCGGAGACTACCAGACCGACGAGACCCGTGCGTCCGCCGGCGGCGACTCCGGCGGCGGATTCCACGTAGCTGGTGACGGTGGGCGTGCCGAAGATCGAACCGCCGACGGTGCCGATAGCGTCCGCCAGCAGGGCTTCTCTCGCTCTGGGCAGGCGGCCTTGCTTATCCAGGAGACCACCCTGTTTGGCGACGGCGATCAGAGTGCCTACGGTGTCGAACATGTCCACAAACAGGAAGGCGAAGATGATGTCGAGCAGACCGACCTTCAGGGCACCGAGGATATCCAGCTTACCGAAAATGGGCTGCCATGCGGACAAACTGGGCAGCTGAACGATACCGCTCGGCATAGGAACGACGCCCATCGGTATGCCGATCAGAGCGGATATGATGATACCCCACAAAATGGCTCCGTTGACCTTCAACGCCAGCAAAGTGCCCGTGATCAGAACACCGATCATGGTCAGCAAAGGAGCGGCGTCAGTGAGCTTACCCAAGGCGACAAAGGTGGCCGGGTTTGAGACGACGACGCCCCCGTTGCTCAGACCGATAAAAGCGATAAACAGACCGATACCGGCACCGATGGCTCCTTTGAGGGAGGCGGGTACGGCATCAATGATCGCTTCGCGGACTCTGGTCAGGGTCAATAAAATAAAGATGACACCTGAAATGAAGACTGCACCCAGAGCCTGTTGCCAAGACAAGCCCATGCTTAAGACGACGGTATAAGTGAGATACGCATTCAGCCCCATTCCGGGAGCGAGGGCGATGGGGTAGTTGGCCAAAAAGGCCATCAGCAGAGTGGCCAGAATCGTCGAGGCGACCGTGGCATACATGACCGCCTCAAAGGGCATCCCTGTTTCTTGTACGATGCCGGGGTTGACGAAGATGATGTAGGCCATGGTCATGAACGTCGTGATTCCGGCGGCTACTTCGGTTCGTACATTGGTTTTGTTCTCCGAAAGACGAAACCAGCGTTCAAACAAACCTTCGTTGGCTGATGAAGCTTGTTGAGCCATGGTTCTGAAGGGACCTCCTTTAGGGATGTCATTGACGGCTAATGATTCCATGCTGACGAACGATATTCCTGTCATGATCTTCGGATGTTCGTTTAAGCGTCATGCCGCCATCATGGTGTGAAACGTGTAATCAGCGAAGGAAATACTTAGGCAAAAGACGTAATATTTTGTGCGCTATTTTTCAAATACACCCCAGAAAGGAGACAGACAGGCAATGGTCAGGATGCGTGAGATTTGCGCCGTGGTGCTGTCAGTTGTTCTGGCGGCGGCATCGTTGGCGGGTGCGGCGACGACGAAGGTAGTGCACGTCATGGCTGATCACGGAGAGCCTTTTTTGGAGTTTTTGAATGAACGGGCGCGAGCGTTTGAGGCCAAATACCCCGATGTGGAAGTGGAAGTCTTTGCCCAGCAGACCGATTACACGACTAAGGTCCAACTGCTCATCGCGGCGGGTACACAGGTCGATGTTTTGGATTCGACGCACAGCTTCATGGCCTTTTCGTTCACCGACTCATTGGCTGACCTCATGCCCTACGTCAAAGCGGAAAAGATCAATCTCGACCGGGACATGTTGCCTTTTGCGCAACTCGTGTTGATGAAAGACGGCAAGTTGTACGGGATTCCCAGCCAACTGTACGGTGTGGTGGCTTCGTACAACCGTACGTATTTCGATGAAATAGGCGTGACCCCGTTGCGTAAGCTGGGTGAAGAGTGGACCTGGGATTGGCTGCGCAACAACGGGGGACGTTTGCTCAAGGACATTGACGGAGACGGAATCCTTGAGACCGGAGCAGTTACGTTCAGCGCTTCGTTTATCAATGTCTCTCCGACCATCCATCAGGCCGGCGGGAGCATGTTCGACAGCTATATACACCCGCGGCGGGTGAATATGATGCATCCGGCGGTTCGCACGGGCCTGGGCTTCTACGTCGAACTGACGCAGCGAGGCTGGGTTGGCTCGCAGTCGTTTTTCACCAAGCGCGGCAACGCCATCAATTTCTATGCCACCGGGGCGCACAGCTCCAATTTCACCCCCGACGGCGATCTCTTTGAGGCCGTGGTCCAGCCTAAAGGACCTGTACGGCGGGGAGGTCACACTATGTTCGGCCCGTTCCACGTGCCGGCGGCCTCCAATCATCAGGAATGGGCTTTCCGTTGGATCGCTTTCTTAGGTATGAATGAAGAGTCACAGGTGAAAATGATGGAGGCCACGGGACGCATACCGGCGCATCCGCCCACGCTGCGCAAGATCGGCAATTACCTGGGATATGCCGAACCGCACGTGCGAGATTATCTCCTGCAGGTGACGGAAGCCTCCATGCATGCGGATATGTATCCTCACACGCTGACCCAAGCCGAAGGAGCGATACGGTCCTTCTTTGATGCCGCCTTCCGTCAGGTGCTCAACGGAATGCAGCCTTTGGAGACCTTCCTGGAGACCATGCAGACTCAGATACAGATCGAGTTAGACAAGCTGTGGGCAAACTAGACCGGACCGACATTGGGGCGCCGGAAGATGACAAGACCGTCGGGGCCTGGGCTCTGACGGTCTTGTCGCTTCAGGCGGCGACTGACTTGACATCGTTTCTCGGTGGCCATAGGCTACGATACAGATGTAGCTTGGAATGTAGCATGAATGCAGGGAGGATTCAGTGCTGATGGCAGACAGGCAAGACTGGCATGAAGAGACCGCCAGATTGGCCTTCGTGGTCAAGTTGATTAATCGCCTGCTCGATGAGACGCGTTCTGTGGTGCGGGCGCAGACCGGAAGCGCGCGGCAACAGCGGCGCGACATGTGGGAAGAAGCGCCTCGTTTGGTGCGCAGCACCGAGGATTGGATCGAGCTGGCCCAGGCGACGACGGCCCTCGGACAACAAGAACGCAGTCTGGCTTTCTACAAGCAGCAGGAATACCGCCTGCAGCGGATGCTGGACTCTCCTTATTTTGGACGCATAGACTTCAGGGAGTCCGGCGCTGCCGAAACTCAACCCATCTACGTCGGGATCGGCACTGTTCACGATCCGATCACGGGGGAGATCGAAGTCTTTGACTGGCGGGCACCGGTCTGTAGCCTTTTTTACGATGCGGAACTGGGTCCGGCCGAGTATAGCTGCGAGGATGGGATCATCTCAGGCGTTGTGACGCTGAAGCGCCAGTTCAAGATCGTCAACGGCCGCTTGGAGTATATGTTTGACACCGATCTGAAGATCGATGACGAGATCTTGCAACAGCTTCTCGCCCGTCAGAGCGATGAGAAGATGAGAAGTATCGTCACCAGCATCCAGCGGGAGCAAAACCGGGTCATCCGTGATCAAGGCCACAGTCTGCTGATGGTTCAAGGTCCTGCCGGCAGCGGCAAAACGGCCATCGCTCTTCACCGCGCCGCTTATTTGCTCTACAGACATCGGGACAGTCTCAGGGCGCAGGATATCGTCATCTTTTCTCCCAATCGCGTCTTCAGCGATTATATCTCCGCCGTCTTGCCTGAGCTGGGGGAACAGAACGTGCAGCAGACCACCTTGCACGAATATGCCTTGCGTGAGCTGGGGTCGCGCTTTAGCGTGGAAGGAGTCTACTCTCAGCTGGAGTATCTTCTGGCGCCCGGACACGACAACGATTTTGCCGGGCGGGTGGAAGGGATCCGCTACAAGTCTTCGCCGGAGTTCTTAGAGGTACTGCACAACTACGTCCGCTTTCTGGAAGACGGCGAAGATACCGGGTTTTGGGATGTGGAGCATGAGGGACAGCTGATCATGTCCAAAGAAGAGATGCGGCGTCTTTTCACGGAGAGCTACGGCGATTTGGCCTATGCCAAACGCTTGGAGAAGATCCGGCAGCGGGTTCTTTTTCTGTTGCAGCCTCTTGAGGAGGATCGCCGCAGGCTTTGGCGGGAGATGTTGTCCGCTGGGCCTGATCGCATGTTCGAATGGGAGTTGGACAAAGAGAGTCGACGGCGGACCAAAGAAGAGTTCGCGGGGTTGAAGGAGCGCTTAGCCGACTGGGCTTCCTTTGATTACGTCCGGGCCTACACCCGGCTGTTCAAAGACGCCCGCCTTATGCGCCGGCTTTCCGGCGGTAGACTGCCGGATAAATGGGAGCTGATCCGAAAACAGACTCTGGCCGCGCTGGCTGAGAATCGCCTGTTCCATGAAGATGTGTCACCGCTTTTGTATTTGAAGCGGACGCTCGAAGGAGGACCTGTTCTCAATGCCGTCCGGCATGTCATCATCGATGAAGCGCAAGACTATACTCCCCTGCAGTATGAGCTTTTCGGCATGCTCTTTCCGCGATGCAGTCTGACGGTTCTGGGAGACAGGCATCAAAGCGTTCATCCGTATGTCAAGGCTGCCGATCATGCGCAGATTGCCGCCGCCTTGGGCCGTGAGAACAGCGCCGCTTCGGTCTCTCTTACCAAGAGCTATCGTTCGACGGAGCAGATCATGCGATTTGCCCGCCATCTGCTGGTTGAACCCGACCAGGCCGAGGTTGTCAGGCGCCAAGGCTCCAAGCCCCGGTTGCGCCGGATGTCAAGTGAAGAGGAGCTCTTGCGGACGATACGGCAAGATCTGGAAAGCTGGCAGGCGGAAAAAAGACACGGTTCAGTTGCCGTGTTGTGTAAGACGCATGCCGAGGCGAGAGGGGTTTATCAGTTCTTGAAGGAGACGCTCCCTGTGTATCTGCTCACTGCGGAAGATGAGCATTTCAGAAGAGGTCTGCTTGTCTTGCCGGCTTATCTGGCCAAGGGTCTGGAGTTCGATGCGGTTTTGATCTATGACGCCGGCGCCCACAATTACGGAGAACGGGAGCGGGGTCTTTTGTATACCGCCTGTACACGCGCTTTGCACGAGCTTCATGTCTGCTACACCGGCGAGTTGACCCCACTGTTTCGTGATATGGACCCGGGACTCTACATCTCAACGTAGCAGCAAATAACCGCCGGCGGCGAGCAGGAGCAATCCGAGGCCGTTGAGCCACTCAAAACCCAGCTTTTCCATTCCGAACAGACCTAAATGATCGATGAGCGCCGCCGTGGCGACTTGTCCGACGATAATGGCCGTGGTCGCGGGCGCCACCCCGACCAGGGGCACGGCCCGCACCACTCCGTAGGTGATGCCTACTCCGAGAAGGCCTCCAAGGTAGAAATACCAGGGTATTTTGCCCAGCTCAGACCACTGCCCGGAGCCCAGGCCGAACAGCAGCAAGATGAGAGTAAATAGGCTGCTGGTGACGTGAACAAGAAGGGTGGCCTCGAGCAAGCCCACGGCTTTGCCCAGGCCTGAGTTGAGCGTGCCCTGTATGGCCATCAACAGGCCGGCCACGGCAGCTACAAGTAAGGCTATCAGTTGGGTTGACAGTGTGATCCCCCTCCACTGTCGGTAATATAAGCAGGCATTGACCGGGCTATACTTCGACTGCCAGACAAGGAGCGTGCATCAAGTGGAGCTGACGCATCTCACCGATGAGGCCACAAAAACGGCCGTACATATAGCCTCGCAGATAGGAGTGCCGGCGGATCGGATAGCCCGGGCTCTGCAGCTTTTGGATGCCGGAGACACCATTCCCTTTGTAGCTCGCTACCGAAAGGAAGTCACCGGAGGGCTTGATGAGCGGCAACTGCGCGAGATCGCCGCCGAGGCTCAACGCTGGCGGGCGCTGCAGGAGCGCAAAAAGGAAGTAATCAGCCTGTTGCAGGCACAGGAGAAACTGACGCCTGAGTTGGAGGCCGCCATCAACGAGGCGACCACCAGGCAACGAGTGGAAGATCTGTATCGGCCCTATCGGCCTAAGCGGCGGACCCGGGCTTCCATAGCCAAAGAGCGGGGCCTTGAACCTTTGGCCGAAGCCTTGATGGCCACAGATGCCACTTGGACCGATCTGGAGCGTCTGGCGCAAGAGACGCAAGTGGGCGATGCCAAGGAGGCTTTGGCCGGCGCGGCGGACATTCTCGCCGAGCAAGTGTCGGATGATCCCGCCACTCGGGCCGCCTTGCGCAGGCTTGTCGAGCAGCAGGGGGTAATCCGCTCCGAATGCGCCTTGGCCGAGGAAGAGCGAGGCCTGCGCACGCCTTATGAGGATTACTATGACTTCAGTCGGTCCGTACGCGAAGTGCGCCCCCATGCGGTCTTAGCCATGAACCGCGGCGAGCGGGAAGGAGTATTGCGCGTCGTCATCGAGATGCCTGAAGAGGCCATACTGCAGTATCTGAAGCGCCACTGGATCAAGGCGCGGGATGCCAAAACAGCCGCTTTCTTGGAGGATATGCTGCTGGATGCCTACAAGAGGCTGCTTGCTCCCGCCTTGGAGAGGGAGATCAGGCGACAGTTGACGGAAGTGGCCGACCAACAGGCGATCAGTGTTTTTGCCCGCAATCTGGACAGCCTGCTCATGCAGCCTCCGGTGCGGGATGTCAAGGTGTTGGGGATTGATCCGGGCTTTCGCACCGGCTGCAAAGCGGCGGCCACGGAGACATTGTACCCTCATCCCCCTCATAGCAGATACCAAGAGGCAGCCGCGCTTTTACATGATATGATCGTCACCCACGGTGTGCAGTTGGTGGCCGTGGGCAACGGTACGGCTTCCCGGGAAACGGAAAGACTGGTTGCCGAGGTAATTCAGTCTCTGGCCGATGTCAACTACATGATCGTCAGCGAGGCCGGAGCTTCCGTCTATTCGGCCTCTGAGCTGGCCGGAGAGGAGTTGCCGGATCTGGACGTCTCCATGCGGGGAGCGGTTTCGATAGCCAGGCGCGTCCAGGATCCCCTGGCCGAGTTGGTGAAGATCGAGCCCAAATCCATTGGCGTGGGGCAGTATCAGCACGATGTGGATCAAAAGGCCTTGGCCCAAGCCCTGGCGGATGTGGTTGAATCGTGCGTCAACCGCGTCGGAGTCAATCTCAATACCGCCTCGGCCTCCCTCTTGCAGTATATCGCCGGGCTCAATGCCACGCTGAGTCGGCGCATCGTCAGCTTCCGCGAAGAGAACGGTCCGTTTGCCAGGCGTCAAGACTTGTTGAGGGTCAAGGGCCTGGGGCCCAAGACCTTCGAACAGGCGGCGGGTTTTTTGCGCATTCCGGACGGGATCATGCCTTTGGACGCTACGGCGGTCCATCCCGAATCATATGAGTTGACCGAGAGACTCTTGCGGATGGCGGGGGTGCCCATGGAGGCCGTGCGCGCCGGCGTAACGCTCGAGATCGACCCCGAAGAGGCAGCCGCCGCTTTGGGCGCCGGGGTGCCCACCGTGACCGATATCTTGGAAGCTTTGCAGCGCCCCGGGCTCGATCCGCGAACCGAGCTTCCGCCGCCGCCTTTCCGCAGAGACATTCTCCACATGGATGAGCTGCGACCCGGCATGCGCTTGACCGGGACGGTAAGCAACGTGGTGGATTTCGGCGCCTTTGTGGATATCGGTGTTGAAAAGGGAGGCCTCATCCATATCTCGAAATTCGGAGGTGGGTATATCAAGCATCCGCTGGATGCGGTGGCGGTGGGAGAGGCCGTCAAGGTAGAGGTCTTGGACGTGGATCTTGAGCGGGGAAGGATCTCCTTGGCTCTTGTTCGTGACGAGTATTGAGTTTGGCGTTCGTTGTCCGGCGGGCGCGGAGAAAGAAGGTCGACCGTTTATGAGAAAGATGCAAGCGCACATCATCCGGGAGTTGAATGTGAAGCCCAGCATCGATCCGGAACAAGAGATTCGCGAGCGGGTGGAGTTTCTGACGGATTATTTGCTTCATACCGGAGCCAACGGTTTCGTCCTGGGGATATCGGGTGGGCAGGATGCGACCTTGGCCGGGCGCCTGGCGCAGTTGGCCGTGGAGGCAGCGACAGCCAAAACCGGCAAAGAGCACATCTTCATCGCCGTGCGTCTTCCCTACGGAAGACAGTTGGATGAGCAAGACGCCATTTTGGCCCTGGAGTTTATCAAGCCGACGCGGGCGGTGACGATCAACATCAAGGACGCCGTGGACGCTTCCGTGAAAGCATTCGAAGGCGCCATGGGCTGTCGAATGACCGATTACATCAAGGGTAATGCCAAAGCGCGGGAGCGAATGAAGGTTCAGTATGACATAGCCGGCCAATTCGGTCTTTTGGTGGTCGGCACGGACCATGCCGCTGAAGCGGTCACCGGCTTTTTCACCAAGTTCGGCGACGGAGCCTGTGACGTGCAGCCTTTGGCCGGACTGACCAAAAGACAGGGGCGGCAGCTTTTGATACATATGCAGGCTCCGGAGCGCTTGTACGAGAAGGTGCCTACGGCCGATCTGCTCGACGAATGCCCCGGTCGCGCCGATGAAGATGAGCTGGGCATTTCCTATAGGGATATCGACGATTACTTGGAAGGCCGCGAGATAGACCCTGAGGTGGCTGAACGGATCGAACGGCGCTTCATCGGCAGTCAGCACAAGCGTCGCATGCCGGTCACTCCGGCGGACAACTGGTGGAAGTAGAGCCGGGGTTTATCCGGCGGAGCGTTCTGCCGAACCTATGCGCCGGGTGAGCAGACGCATTAAGACCAGGGCGGCGGCAGCATAGATCGTACAGCTGCGATAACCCCAGGCCACTCCGATGAGGTCGTTGGTCAAACCGATGGCCAATTGAAAAAGACCGTTTATTGCTCCGGAGACGGTGATGATGACGCTTGTCGCGGCCGGAGCGTTCGGACCGAAGACTTGCATGGCAATGGCCATGAGAGTCGGCCACATGATGCCGATGAAAAACCCGGTGAAGGGCAAAAGCCAAAGCCCGTGGCGGCCCAGGGAAAAGCCGACGGCAAACAGGGCCAGGCTGGCCGCCGTGGCCAGATTCATGCTGGGTATGTAGCCGATGCGCTCAACGAACCATCCGCTGATCAATCTGGAGGCGGTAAACAAAAAATAAAAGGCGGAGACGAAACGGGCGCCGGCCACTCTGGGATCCAGGCCGTAGACGTCCTGCAGATGCAAGCCTCCCCAGTTGGCGGCACCGAATTCGATCACTTCCATGAAGCCCAAGGAGAGCGCAAAAAGCCAGATGACCGGATCTTTCAAAGCATCTCTGGGCGAAAGACGATCGGCGGTATCTTGGCTGTCAGAGGCCGGGTCTTCATCAAAGGGAGTGCGCCAGATTAACAGAAAAAGCAGAGCCAAAGGAACCAGAGCGGTAACGTAGACGCCGCGCCAGGTGAAGGCCAGGTTGTTGGTCAAAACTCCCGCCGCCTGCGGGCCCAAGATAGCCCCGAGACCGTAGAAAAAATGCATGAGATTCATCATCAGTGCCGCTTTGACGGTGAAGACCAATGTGGCCATGGCGTTGGCCCCTACTTCGAAGAACCCGAAGCCCATGTTGACGATGAGCAAGGAGACCGAAGCGGCCCAAAAGCTGGGCGCGGCCAGGGTGGCCACGGCTCCGCTGAAGATGAGCGCGTAGCCCATGAGGACGGATTTTCTGGTCCCAAAGCGATGCATAAACAGGCTGGCGATGAGACAGGAGATGACGTAGCCGTACCAAGTGAAGGAGGCTAAGCCGCCTTGCTGCGTATAGGCCACACCGAACTCGGCCTTGATCAGAGGGTATGAGACCCCTTTGATATTCTCCACCAAGCCGAAGGCCAGCATGGTGGCGTAAATGATGACGGAATAGATCAGCATGCGTATGCCTCCTCTTGTTTTATGGGTAGTCTGTCCGCACACGGCACTCATCGGGCGAAGGAGGACATTCTCCTTGGTACGTGGTACCCTCTTGGTAAACGGAGAATTGCCCGGGAGGTGGGAGCGCTGGAGGTATGGTTTCACGAACGAGAGAGTGATCACCTGCACGTAGGACACAAAATAACCAAGGTCTTATACCAAGGACGTTCGGAGTATCAAGAGATTGCAGTCATTGATACCGTGGAGTTCGGGCGGATGCTGGTTTTGGACGGCATTGCCCAGCTATCGCTGCGGGATGAGTTCGTCTATCACGAGATGCTGGTGCATGTTCCGCTGTTCACCCACCCTGATCCCAAGCGTGTTCTGGTTATCGGGGGCGGCGACGGCGGAACGGTGCGCGAGATACTCAAGCATCCCGAAGTCGAGGAAGTGCACCTGGTGGAGATTGACGGTCAGGTGATCGAGGTCTGCCGGGAGTATCTGCCTCAATTGGCCCGCAGTCTCGACGATCCCCGGGTCACCGTCCACGTCACCGACGGCATCAAGTTCGTAAATGAGCACACGGCGGCCTTTGACGCCATTTTGGTGGATTCCACCGATCCTTTGGGTCCGTCGGAGGGGCTTTTTACGGTGGCCTTCTATGCCGATGCGGCCCAGGCCCTGCGCGATGATGGGGTCTTGGCAGTCCAAAGCGAGTCGCCGTTTTTCCTCCCCGAGCTGGTTCGGGACATTTATCGGGCCATAGGATCCTGTTTCGCACAGGCTCGTCTTTATATGGCGACGGTGCCGCTGTATTCGCTGGCGCCGTGGAGCTTCACCATGGGCAACAAAAAGCCGCAGGACAGGCTGACCTTTAGGAAAGCCGCAGAGGATTTGGACACCAAGTACTACTCTTCGGAGATTCATGGAGCTTCTTTTTGCCTGCCGCCCTATGTGAAGGAGATCTTGGCCGGAGAGGAAGCCTAAAGGCTCCCCTTTGGCAGGAGGTCGAGTGCTGCGAAACGTAATAATTCTTCACGCCGAGAGTCGATTGAGGTGTCTGTGTTGAACAAAGAATGGCAGAACCGGGTCGCTATAGTGATGCTGGCCGTAGCGGGGGTCGTCCTGCTCGTTTTGAACGCCCTGGACCTTTTGTGGGGTTGGTTCATCTATCCTGACGGCACGTTGGCTATTGTCTTGGGCGTGATCATCGTCGGTGCACTGTTGTTGAGCAGGCCGGACCGACCGGACTCCGGTTGAACTGAACGGATAACCGAATGACACTGAATGGAGGATGGCTGTGGATCGCCAATAGCGCGCCCACAGCCTCTGCTTTCGTTTTGTCTTTTTCCAGGTGATAACAAGGATCAAAGACAACCGGCCAATGGGAGGGCGACGGGTGAAATACAGAGCGTTGGGCAGCACGGGTATGCGGGTATCGGAAATCGGATTGGGAGCCTGGCAGATCGGCGGGCCGGTGCGCGGTTTTTTCGAAAAGCTGGGCTGGATCGCTCACGGCTGGGGAGATGTGGATGATGATGTCTCCGTGGGCATGATTCACGCCCTGGAAGATGTCGGGGTCAACTTCATCGACACGGCGGCCGTTTACGGAGCCGGTCACAGTGAAGAGGTTGTCGGGCGGGCACTGAAAGGCCGGCGGCAGAAGTGGATTGTCGAGACCAAAGGCGGTGAGAGCTTTGATCAAGACGGCATCAACAGGCGGGATTTCTCCCGGTCCGGGCTGCTTGCGGCCATCGAGGGCAGTCTAAAAAGACTGGATACCGACTACATCGATGTCTATCTCTTGCACTCACCGAGCGATGCCGTTTTGGCGCAGGGGGAATGCTTTGAGGCCCTAAGTGAGATCAAGCGATCGGGCAAAGCGCGCGCCGTGGGCGCTTCGATCTCCTGGGCGCAGATCCCCTTCTGTCTGGAGACGGGAATCATGGACGTCCTTCAGGTCCACGTCAATATTCTGAGTCCTTCGGCCGTGGCGGAAAATTTGGCCTTGGCCGGCGAAGCGGGGGTAGGTATTGTCGCTCGGGGAGCCATGGGTTCGGGGTTTTTCACCGGAAATATCGATGCTTCGACCGCTTTTGCCGACAATGACCGTCGCAGTTGGCAGTCAGATCAAAGCAAGAGTAAATCAGCGGCGGTGGCTGAGACTTTTGCTTTTTTGGAAACGTCGGAGCGCAGCCTTGCACAAAGTCTTTTGCGCTATCTGTTGGGACTCGAGGGCGTCTCCACAGTGATTGTGGGGTCGAAGAACCCGGAGCATATGCTGCAAAACGCCGCAGCGCCCGATACTCCGCCTTTGACTGTTGAAGAGTTGGCTCGTATCGAAAAGATCAAGGCGTCGCTTTAGAGTCATGGCAGGGAAGATTGAAATTGATAGAGAAATCAGACCCCTGGGTTAGTATTTGTAAGTGATGCTAATCGGCATTTATATTGGCTTTGGCCATCGCAAGGAGGTATACACCGGTGAGCGTCTCTAGACGGAAACGTGTCATGTCCCTGGCTGGTTTTTGGATTCCGATCGTTCTCATGAGTCTTGGAACGGCGGTGTTTGCGGGTGGGAACAATCTGATTACCAATCCCGGCTTTGAATCGGGTGAACAGGGAGGTTTTCCGGTCGGCTGGTCGGCGCGAGGAGCCAACAGGGATTGGGTGAAACTGCTCAATGAAGATGTCTACGCCGGATCATGGCAGGTCGCTCTTTTTACCCCGCGGGATCGTACGTCGGGTTGGGGCATTCAAAGCGAAAAGATCCCTGTCACACCCGGACGCATATATGAGGCGGCGGGGATGGTCAAGCTGTTTGGAACCCGAACCCAGATCTACATCGAGTATTACGACAGCGCAAACAAGCGCATCAAACCCTTTGTGTGGGAGACAAGAATCAACGATGAATGGCACCGGCTCAGTATATCCGGGGAGGCTCCGGAAGGATCGGTCTACGCCCGTGTTCTGCTTTATATGCCGCCTAACGTACCCGGGACCTATGCCTATTTTGATGAGATTACATTCCGGGAAAAGGTCCCAGTAGAGGAGCAGGTCATGGAAGAAGACACCAAACGCAGTCCGGGGACTTTCTATGTCTCGCCCCGCGGAGATGACAAAAACGACGGCAGTCTTGAAGCTCCGTGGGCCACTGTGGACTATGCCGCCCGTCGGGCGATTCCCGGAGATACGATTATCTTTCTGCCCGGTGAGTACCATGGGGTGCTAAGACCGGTCCGCAGCGGTACGGCCGAGGCGCCTATCGTCTTTAAAGCGCTGGAGCGACGCACGGCCCGCCTGGTCGGTGAGACCAGCCTGGAGTACGCTGTGGAGATATCCAAAGTGGAGCACGTTCACATAGAAGGTTTTCACATCAAACCGAAATCGCCCCACGGACGTTGGCTTTTGATCGAGGGTGCCAAGCATATCCGCATTGACGATGTACTGATGGAAGACGCCCGGGGCGGGATGCCTTTTCTCATCACTCACAGTGAGCATATTCAGGTCCGAGACAGCGTCATTCAACACTACGCGGGCGGCAATATGGCTCGCGTCGGAGATTCGGCCTATATTCTTTTCGAAGGCAACTCCATCTCCCGGACCGGGCACAGTCCTTTCCAGTTTTACCCCGAAAGATCGACGCGCAACGTGGTCATCCGCGGCAATGTCTTCCATGCCGCCTGGGGCCGCAACTTCGAGTTCTTCGGCACGGAGAATATCCTTTTTGAGCACAACATCGTCACCAATGCTTTCGACGGCGGACGCTCGGCGAGTACCAACGCCAAATTTGCCGTAGAGCACGGCATCTTCCGCTTCAACCGGGTCTTTCGCAACTGGGGCGGGGCTTTGCATCTGTACACCTTCCGGGAGCAATGGCTGAGCCACATTCGCCTCTACAACAACGTCTTTGACGACAACTACGAATACGGGATTGCCGTCAGCGATCCCGAAGCCCAAATGCGCGATGTGGTCTTTGTCAATAACATCTTCACCCGCAATGACGTGCACGGCGGCCTGAGACAGGTCCAGTTTGAATCGATGGGAGTCCCCGAAACGGGGCCGCAAGGCGAGCAGATACCGCGCGTTCGTTTCATGAACAACGTGGTGTCGGCCGAAAGCGAAGGTTTCGCCAATACCATCGCCTTCGGCGGCCTTCGTCTGGATCTCGACACACTGCAAAGTGACACCTGGCAAAAGCTGAAGCCGGCCAATCAGGCGGTCATTTTTGCGGATAACAAGGCGATCTCTCCGCAGTTTGCGGATGAACAAAACTACAACCATGCCCTGAAAGCGGACAGCCCGCTCATCGACGGCGGCAGCTTTTTGACTCGCACCGTCGGTTCCGGAGAAGGCCGCACGATGCGGGTCGTTGCTGCCATGTATTTCTACGACGGCTTCGGCATCGAGGGCGAACAGGGAGATCTGGTGGCCGTCGGTTCTTCGGATCAACTGGCGCGGATCGTCAAAGTGGACTATGAGCGCAATGAGATCACGCTGGACCGCCCGGTAACATGGAAAGACGGAGATCCCGTGAGCCTGTGCTGGTCCGGATCGGCTCCGGATATCGGCGTCTACGAACATGGCGTCGGCGGACGGCCTGCCGTGCAAGTGACGGCCGTGCCGTTTTTGGTCCGTCCCGGCGACGAAGTGCATCTGTCCGCGGTGCTGTATGGTATCGATGATCCGGCGGAGATCAAATGGCAGTTGGGCGATGGCACGATCGCTTACGGTCCGGAGTTGAAGCATGTCTACGATGAGCCCTATGATTATCCCATCCGAGTCAGGGTGACGACCGAATCAGGGGAAGTTTTCCGCGGCACGGGCTACGTCGTCGTTGAGAACGAGCGTCCGGTCGATGAGCCGTTGGTTCATTCTACCTTCGACAAGGACGACGAAGACTGGTGGTGGCACTGGAAGTGCTATCGGCCCGAACCGGTGGCCTGGAGTCAGGAGATCGACGGGGCCACGGGCAACGGGGTGCTGCGCATCGCCAATCCCGGCGGCGGAACCCTTCCCAACAGGGTAGCTCCCATCGAATGGGACATCGATCGCTATCCGTGGGTCTTCTTGCGGTATCGCATATCTCCCGGTGCACCGATCGGTCTTTACATCCACGGCTTTGCCGACTCAGAGGGTAAAAGCCGCGGGAAGTGGCTGGCTGTCACGTCCGGAGCGCGCAGTGCTCGCACGGGACATATGACTCCCTATGAGTTGATCGATGACGGTGAGTGGCATGTGCTGCTCATGGACGTCCGGCATATCCGCAAAGACTTCCCGGATCTACAGGTATTGAAGGGACTGGGCCTGGAGTCGGTGGGCTCCTCCAAACAAGGCGATACCTACTGGCTCGATGAGGTGGCCATCCTGCCCAATGAAGCCCTGGATACGGATGCGTGGCAGGAGAAACTGGTTGACAGGCAACGGGGACACATCGACATTCTCCGACCCTTCGAGGGAGCTTCGGTCGCCGGAGAGTTCGTGCCGGATTTCGCATTGGTGAGCTATGACCGGGAGGACGGTTGGCCCGTACGTCAGATCACGGTGAGCGTAGACGATGAGGTCGTCTTTGTCACGGCTGATGCACTTGACCTGGCGGATCTGCGGATTGACACGGGCGCCTTCGTTGACGGTCCTCACGATCTGGTCGTGACGCTGACCGATGAAACCGGCCTGACCATGAGCCGAGGTGTCAGGTTTTTCGTGCGCAATTGGCAAGTGATGAAAGATCTTTTGGAGCCGCCGCGGGAGTGGTCGTTTTTCGGGGAGACAATGATCTCCGATATGAGCAAGACCTCGGACGAATCGGCAGGGTGGCAATACACCTCCGAGCTGGAGCCGTCGGTGTACGGTGAGCTGACGGGCAAAGTCAAGATCACGGCCGATGAGGAGTATCTCGTGTGGGACGCTCCTGGACTGCGCAGCTTCAAAGTGATCTTCTACACCACGCTCGATGGGGCGGAGAATCAGGTGACGACGGAGGCGTACACGGCAGACGGGCAGTGGATCGCTCTTCCGGTTACGGCCGCGCAGACGCAGACAAAGGTCTCTCAAGGCGTATCCTGGAATCGTTATACGATTTCCGGGCCTGGTCCGCAGGGCGCGGAGGCCGCGGCCTTTCGGTTGAGGGTCGGCGCCAACGTGCCGGCACATGCCCTGGGGATCGAAGAGGTGGAGCTCGAAATTCGATATCAATCCGGCCTCGACAAATGAGCATCCGGCAGGCATTTGATAGGACGACAGCCAAAGTATGCATTCAGCCGGAGAGATGGAGGCCAGTAAATGCTTAAGGTTGATATAGTCCACAAGACCGATGTGTTGGTGTGCGGCGCGACAAGCGCCGCCGTAGCTGCGGCGTTGAGTGCCAAAGAGCGGGGCGTGGCTGTCATGGCCGTCTCCGATCGCTCCTACTTCGGAGAAGAGACCGCCGGTGCCTTGCGCCTGTGGCAGGAGGAAAGCTCCGAACATGAATTATTTCGCCGGGTTTGCGACCCCGGCGAGCCATGGATGATCCCCAACCCCGGGCGTGTTAAGCGGGTTTTCGACGAAGCGCTGCTCGAGGCGGATATCCCCTTTTATTTCGAGGCCCGACCGGTCTTTTTGTTGCAGGATGATCAAGGCCGGGTGGCGGGTGTGGTCTTTGCCTCGCGTACGGCGCTGTACGGTG
>LFRM01051482.1_pt1 | contig 29109 bp, 31 predicted proteins | sample 618341 | NCBI WGS metagenome assembly LFRM01 (sample SAMN03654438, study PRJNA283298) | anaerobic digester metagenome | isolation source: pool of bioreactors CSTR01a, CSTR02a, and CSTR03a thermophilic anaerobic... | place: Denmark: Kgs. Lyngby | collected 2014-05-21 | reverse complement strand
TTTACCGGCCCGCTGGGTTTCCTTGATGATTTGGCTCTGACTGCCTATGCCCTCAATTCAATTATCAACAATACTGATCCGGAGATCGTCAAGAAACACTGGGCTGGCCAGGATGACATACTAGTTGTCATAAAGAATATAGTAGCTACCGCAGACCAAATGGTTGGCAGTGGGGTGTGGGCCAAACTGAAAGCTCTGTTAAAGAATTAAGACCTGGATCGGCCATAGTTTTCATAATAACCGCTTCACTTAGCCAACAATCTATAAATGCTATTATCTACTTGAGCCCTTTTTATCAATTTCCGCCATCTCTCTTCAATGCTTCACATTATTATGCCAAATCCCCATTTGCAATTTTCTACTCCTTCCCCTGCCAAAACAATATAACGATTAGTCCTTTCCCGCCGCCGGTAAACCAAGACGAATTTTTCTTGATTTCTGAATATTTGAGCAGAAAAATTGAATGAAATTTTATAATATAGCAAAAGTTTGGAACATGTTTACTGTGGGATTAGGGTTCAAGCCGTACTACAGCCAGGGAAATAAGTAAAAGCCGTTGGGCAGAAGTATGGAATTGTTAAGGAAAATAACAATAATTTTTCTTTTAGTTAGTCTAAATGCTTTTCTTTTGGTCGGCTGTTCCGGGAGATGAGGAGGCTTCGAATTCTCAGTATGACCTGGAGCGGAACGGGCAAAAAGTGTCTTTTAAAGAACTTTCCTTTAATTCCTGGGACGTGGAGGAAATCGTTGCCCAGATAGGTGAACAGGAACATAAACCCTACACTATTAGGCTGTATTTAAATGGCCCAGATCTTGAGACTTAATGTTATTGTTCTGGCAGGCGGTACTCAGGAGTGGCAAAACGAGGTTATGCCCAGTGAAACCTGTACCCTATATCAGATTGCGGAAGATGACTTGCAGCTTATTGCCGATATCGGGGAATATAGCATAGGTGATGCCGGAACCTGGCCAGCTTTATCGATTTTGCCATGGCAGCTTTCCCGGCGGACAAATACGGACTTATTCTCTGGAATCACGGGGGCGGCTCTATCGCCGGCTACGGATATAATAGCCTGACCCTTCTGGAACTGAACATGGCTTTGGAAAAAACCCAGGCGGCCAATACAAAACTGGAGTTCATCGGCTTTGATGCCTGTTTAATGGCAAACGTGGAAACAGCAGCTATTGCCTAGGATTACGCCCATTACCTGATTGCTTCCGAGGAACTGGAACCAGGCTATGGCTGGGATTACAGTTTTCTGGCGGACCTGAGCGCTAACCCGCAAATGAGCGGAGCCGAATTAGGCAAAATTATTACCGACAAGTCTGTAGCTTTTTATGCTGACACCGATGAAGACGCCACTCTTTCGATTATAGATTTATCCAAGGTTAATGACGTCCTCCAGGCTATGGGGGACCTGATGGCCGCGTGTAAGTAATGAGGACTTCTCCCAAGTAATTAATTTGATCTTTAATCAAGAAAAAATAAATGATGGGAGGATTTTTTAATGAAAATACGTATTTACTTTAAATACTTAAACTTTAGCGTGTAGTTTTCTTCATTGTCATGTTATAGCCTAATATGGAATACTTAGGCAAGATTAATTGTCTACGTTAAAATAAGTTTTCTGGGAGAACACAGTGATCGATATAACTGGTTACCATGGTACGAAAAAGTCACGATGCATGAAAATTTTAGAAACCCATGAATGGATACCTTCCACTGGTATACGACATTGGCTTGGAGATGGTATTTATTTTTTCGAATCAAAGGATGATGCAATTAATTGGACAGCTAGGTTTAAGGACGAATCAGCTATTATAGAGGCAAAAATTAGAGTCGATGAGGACAAATTCTTTGATCTGTGTAATAAATCTCATTTAGAGGTATTTCAAGAGGTAGCTAATCTTATACTTAGTAATATCCAGAAACATAAACTCATAATTGATAACGAGAATAAAATTGATGGATATGTGTTAAACTTTATTTATGATAATCTTTATCAGTTTCATGTCGTACGGGGAGTATTTACATTTCCATTGAAAAAGTTGGCTATGTACAGAGAAGAATATGGGACAGACGTAAGCAGGATTAGGAAGGTGCAAGTCCAATATTGCGTTAGGGAGTGCGCTTGTATAGTAAATGTAAGTGAGGTTAATATCGTATGATTGAAGATCTAATTAGAAAAGCAGCAAAAGAATACTTCGAGAACATTTCAAGAGATGAGTTTATTTCGGATTTGAGAAAAGCCGGTTTCACTGTATATGAAGCGGACCAGGTTAGCAAGGTCAATGTAAAAGTATCATATACAATTTCGCAAATAGATTTTTTGCGAACGTATTTCCCAATAAAAGATAAACCAATCGAACTCAATGAAAAAATGGAATTACCTGCGTTTACGTATCGCTTTCCCTGTGATTTGAACGGAAACGGAGAATTTAATTTTGGGGATGCTGCTTAAATGGACAAACCTTTGGCAAAAATCCAATTTAAAAATTACATAATTAAGGATATGCAGTTTAAACTTAATCAAAACTATGTGCAAGATCCAGATGAATCGGAAGTCGATCTAGATATTTCTTTAAGTCATAAGCTGGCTCTTGATTCTGATGAGGGAAAAGCCGAGCTAACTCTTATTTGCCAGATAGCAAAAGATTTTGAACAAAACAATCAACCGTTTTCCTTATTAGTTGAGATTACAGGCATATTTTTGTATGATATAAACCTCGAATATGACAAACAAGTGCAAATGTTATTAACTAACGGATCTGCTATTCTCTTTCCATATCTAAGAGCAAGTATAAGCATGGTAACTATGTTAAGTGGTATCCCTCCCTTTATATTACCTACGCTAAATATTAAAAAAATAATGGAGAATAACACCGAAAATCAAGAATAGATTCTAAACAGACATTATTCACAATGGGCACACTTATCCAGTTTTATTGTACATAACCAAATACTCTCCGCCCATTCTGTGCTGATAATCCCACAGTTCTCCATTGTATTTACGGGCCACATCTCGGAGATCTGGCCAGTTAAACCAGTCGAAAACAGCATGAGGTAGTTGCCTTAAATCAATCTGCGGTATATGGCGTAATTCGAGGGCCCACAGTTGAAACATAATAGCCGCCTGTTCCTCACTAACTGTCAGAGGCGACTTTAGCCTGTATTTATTTTCTGATTTAGTCATAACCCCAAAGTATACCAGTGTATTAATAAATGCACTTGCCGAACGGGCTACTACATCCCGGTCTCCAGATCCTTCAACCATTTTGCGTTTCAAAAAAACTAAACTTATCTCATTGCCCCATTCATACAAACGGAGAATATGCTCTGAAATCAATATTAGTGTTTCGGTGCTGCTTATTAGGTAAAAAAGATAAATTGGCGTCATGAATTCTAAACCATACTTTTCGCTTAATTCTTTTACCCACAGATCCTTTCTAACCCGGGATTTGTTATTTGAATCCCGCAGGAAACACCTAAATAAAACAGTACGTACTTTTCTTTTTCCTTCCTTACCAGTCAACTCACAAGCTATTTCCTCAAAGGGTTGATTTAATTCAGTCAATCTCTGCCCCGGCTCAGCCAGCAGCAAACTTTCATAGATCCAGCGCGGTCTTAAGGGACGATCAAATCCAATCATGAGAATACCTCCACAAACGGTATTATGACTTCTTCAATATGCGCTGCACCATGACTAATAGCAATTTTACCTTGCATATTATACATGTCCCTTCCCTTTGGAAGAACTAGAACTCTCTCTCCTAATATGCGTTGGTTTTGGAGCAATTCCAAATCGTGCTTAGAAGCAAATTCCTCAGCAAGTTTCAGGTTAGGGTAAATCAAGGCCCTCATTGCTCGTTCTTCAGCTAAATACCTATCTGCTCTTATGCCGTTGCCACAGCACCAAATGGAGCCATGATCTGCAGTAATAAATACCCGGTATCCTTCATCAAGTAATGTGGAAATAATTAAATCAATCTGAGTCTGTTTATACAGGTACTTTAGCTGCTGGTGCATGCTTTTTTTGCTTTTCGCAAAGAGAATACTATTATGACCTGCCTTATCAATAATATCAAAAACAATTCCTAGCACATCATACCCCAGGTAATCCCGATTCCACCTTCCATTCGTGTTAATAAATAGCCTTTTATTGGCATCTTTGCCCCATGGAAAATAAAGTTCGACTGTCCTAATGAAACCCGTTGATTCTGCTTCCATTTGATCCATGGAAATTACACCAGTGAAAAGCGCTTTGCGTGATATGGATGTTAAACTAGGTATCAAAGCAAAAGTAGCTCTTTCCTTATACTCCATAATCCGATTTTCCTGTAAATAAGACTTAAGACCAATCCATTCCGCAAAGCCCATCCCATCAAAACACAAAAGAGCTATCTTTTTGCTTTCTAAAGTACCAAGATAGCTCATGGTTTGATTAATGGTAATCGGTCCGTTCTTGAAGCTGGCAAAAAACAACTGGTCATATTCACGTCTTATAAACTGTTGAAATTGGTAGCTGACTTCCTGATCTAGCTGGAAGTATCTTTCAGCGTAAATTAGTTCTTCAGTTGGATATAATAACTCCAACTCTCCCCAAAGCATAGCTATCTGCTGCCAATCAGGTTTTGTATGGAACACTAATTGCTTGATTTCTGTTTCCAATTGAACATATCTTTCTTCAGAAGCTATGCCTTCATTCCATAGTGCGATCTTCTGACCTTCGCCAGTCGAAGATACCTGATCATAGTATCCTTTTTCTTCAGCAATTACTTGGCCACTTCTAATCCATTCCCTTATCATCAACGATGTCTGGTTCTCATCCTGTATAGGCAGGCTATCCTCTACCTCAATATATGTGTCAAAAATAGATTGATAGTCACTAGTTTCAAACCTTTTCAAGGCTTTACTGTCAAAGCGTGGGAAAACATCAGACAAGGTCCAATTAATCAGATCAGCATTCTTTTCGACATCATACGGTAAACTAAGAAATGGTTTCTGCACCAGAATCAAGATTTGCTGGTTGGGATGCTGGCGTATGAATTGACGTAAAGATATCTCTCCCTCATAAATTGTTACAGCAAAATGCTGACATAATACATCAACAAATAGCTTATCTCTCCCAAGCTGATCCATATCTTTTACAACGATTAATTGATTATAGGATTGTTTAGCTTTCTTCAATAATACGTCAAACCATCTTCTCATCCGGCAAACTCCACATAGGCAATTTGTTCACAATGCAGCGAAGGTATTAACTGTCTTCTCTTTTTAGTAAATAACTCGAAATCATTGATTTCATCCTGCAGCTCTTTTAGCTTGGCAATCCGAATATTATCAACAACAATACGCTGTATAGCTTTTTTACTAGCTTCAAAATACCTCTGTCTGCTCTCTTCCTCTTTACGAATCTTTTCTTCTAACTTCAAGGTCTCTTCATAATAAATCCCTTCAGCAATTCTTTCAGCATTTACTCGCCCATTTTCCATTATAATATCCCAGTTCAGGAGTGAGCCTATTGCTATTAGATCCCGGACATTCTTGGGCGGATCCTGAAAATACTTTGATATCCGGGAATGATATTTACCGTTTAAGCTAATGAAGCAGGGGATTATAAATTGTCGTTCTCTATCTACATAGTTCTTTAACACTAACTTGTATATAAATAAGACGCCTTTCTCGCCAGCAAATTTGCCTTCTTCCACCAGAATTCTAGCAGTTATATCCATAGCCAATTCATGGTTCAATCTTTCAGCTACAGTCTTAATAAAGGGATGAGCTGGGCCTAACAGATCACACTCTTCTTTTTCTAATGCCTCGCTTTGATGAAAAATTACGTTTCTCCAATGTCTTCCGCTCACCGGATCATCAAAATAATAAACTCCCTTGCGTCCCCGGTATTGCTGCAATGAAGTTCCATAGATACTTAAATATTCTTCTAATAAACGTTGCTTTCTTCTGCCTTCTTTTCTATTTCCCAGGCAGATACGGAATAACGCTCCTCCAGGTTAGTAAAGGGAAGGACCAATTCGCCCTTTCTGATTACTTCAACCGCCCGCTGGTAGATGTCTTAGGCCAGTTTTTCCAGCTGAGCTGCATCATGCAAGCGTTTCTGAACCGCATCAACATATATCTGATCAAAGGAAAATTCATCATCTAAAGTACTTAGAATGTCAGCCAGTTTATCTTCACCATCGTTGAATTCCTGCTTAATCCTCTCCAGCTTTTCCTCGATCACTGTACGAACTTTCTGCTCCACCGTATCTTCCAATTGAAAATTAACCACTTTTACATCATGCTTTTGCCCAATCCGGTCAATCCGTCCGATTCGTTGCTCCAGACGCATAGGATTCCAAGGCAGGTCGTAGTTAATAAGGATTCGGCAAAATTGCAAGTTAATTCCTTCTCCACCGGCATCAGTTGATATTAAAAATGAAGCCTCATTACGGAAGAATTCTTTGGCTGCCTGTCTCTCTTCAGGTGACATACGGCCATTCATTATAGCTGTCTTGTAGCCCAAATTTTGCAGGCAGTTATTAATGTAGGATTGGGTTTCCACAAATTCAGTGAAAATAATGAACTTCAGTTCCGGGTCATTTTCTCTCATTCTAAATTCATCAATAATCTCTAATAGTGTTCTGAATTTGGCATCATTGCGCCCCAAACTGGCTCGGCGGGCTAGATCCACCAGATGTTCAAGAATGTCGATCTCCATCTGCAGATACGACACATTTTCTATTTGATGCTGGGCCACCTGGTTTTCTAAATAAACCATCTGCGCTTCTGCTACTAAATCCTGAATATCTTCTGGTTCAAATTCAGACTGTACTTCACCTTCAGGCCATACCCTATCGAGCTTCTGCCTGACTTCCTTTAAGATTGCCAGCCGATTGCTCAAGGATTTCCAGATCGCCTGGGAGCTACTGCTAACCATACGCTGATAGATCAGAAGCAAAAACATCATGGTCTGATTCTTCTGCTGCTCGGCCAGGTTGTAAAACTCGGTTACATATTCATAGACAGCCTCATAAAGTTTAAGCTCGATTTGATCTTCAGGTTTGTCACGTTTGATTTTACAGATAGAGGTTATACGTTGTTTGAAAAGCCGCTGGCCTTGAAAATCTACAACAGCCCTTTTATTGTTGCGAACAGTTATTGCCTTTACGTTTTGCGGAATAAGTTCACAGCCGCGGTAAAATAGATGGGGATCAATCAAGTTTAACAAATAACGAAAGCGAGCAGAATCCCCTTGATGAGGTGTGGCCGATAGAAGAAGGTATGGAACCGTTTCGGCTAAGGCCTTCCCCACTTTATATCGAGCCGTTTCTTCCCCGCTTATGTCTTTGGTCAGCTTATGAGCTTCGTCAATTATGACAAGATCAAACCCAGCTTGAACCGCTGCTGCGCTGACATGTTCATTATGCCAAACCCGTCTGCTCAAAGCTGCTTCCCTAATATCCTCATCCGTCTTCTTGGGTTTAATAAAATCAAGAGAGCTAATAATCTTATCCTTCAAGATCCAGATGTTGGTGCTTTGTCCATGCAAATTCTTTAATGTCTGTACCGTTTCCCGATCGTAAATCACGAACTCTTCATTAAATTTCTGCCGCATTTCTTCCTGCCATCGCAGACAAAGGCCTGAAGGTGCCACAATGAGCACCCGCTTCACCAATCCCCGGGCTTTTAATTCTTCATAAACCAGGGCTGCTTCGATGGTTTTGCCTAAACCCACCTCATCAGCTATAAGAACCCGTGGTGGTGACTGATCCAGGACAAATTTGACGGTAAGGAGTTGTGCGGCAGGGGAAGGATTTTGAAGTTAGATGCTGTTTGCAGATCGTCTCCGGTATAGGCAGCCTGCATCTGCAGGTTAAAAAGGCGCAAAAGGAAGCGGTGGGCCGGTGAAAAACGCTGCTGCTGAATCAACTCCTCTGGAGAGGATACCACCAGCAACTCAGATACCGGTAAGCGAATAACCTCACCGCTGCCAGCGAAAAAAGCCTCTGCATAGTCCTGCTGAAATAGTTTCTGCTGCCCAACAATCACCCCAAGACCCTTTTCGACTGCTGCTGGGCAGCGAACATGGTCGCCGATTTTCATCTCTACAGATCTTCTCCAGTCTTGAATCTGGCGAACTCCACGAAATCGTTAATCTGAGCATCATTTTCTATAATCCTGGGATCGAGGCGTTTGGCCACATCCACTATATCCTGGTAACGCTTTTCTTGATAAGCCAGAGTGAACCCCGCAATAAGCGCTTCTTTTCTTACTCCTTTTATCTTCTTGGTGCTGGTCCGGGCAGCTGCCAGTATTTGATCAAAACTGCGCAGTAAGTCACGTTGCCGCTGCGCTTCAATCTTCTCTTCCTCTTCCCGGGTCTTAGGCCGGCGATAGCATCCGTTTTCAAATATAAAATTCTGATCCAGCAGTTCCCGCAGTTCTGGAATATCATCCTCTACTCCGCTGATTATCTTGCGAGAAGCTGTATATATGTCACTATATGTCTGGGGTGTTTCCAGGAACTGATAGAGCCATATTAGGAGTGATTTCTCATCAGTAACAAAGAGGATTTGTTCCCCACTTTTAATCTCTCTTATCTTGTCCAGTCCTTGAGCCTTTTTCCATTCCTCGTAGACCAGCACCTGGTCATCATTAAACCAATAGCCATCGATTAACTTAAAGTTGTCTCTCAGCATGGCGTAAAATTGCTTGGCATTCATGCGTATTTCATAGCCACGCTGGATGTAATGGGCCAGCATTTTGGAATAGAGCATCTTTTCAGTACGTTCTATATTAGCTTCTATCGGCAGGTGGTCAAGATGCTCCTGAACAAAACGTATTTCCATGCCTTCTCCAGCCACTTTTAAAAAATGCTCTTCAAATTCCTTTTTAGGCTTATAGGCATTGATCACCAGATCATTTTTTACTGCTCCGGCTGAAGTCACCTGTTTAAAACTTCCTTGTTTCTTGTCTAGGACAGTAACCTGGGCAATGATAAAACCAGCCTTGGTTATGGCATCTTGTATTGCATTCCACACCGAAGCTTTGGAATTATGAAAAACAACCGTCATCCAACGGTTAGGCTTAAGGATACGGTACATCTCTCGAAAACATGCTGTCATTAATTCCTTATATTCATATAAACCTTTGAGTTGGACATTGTTTATGATTGCTTCAGATTTGTTGTTGGTCTGAACCTTATGCCAAAATTCCCATAGAGAATTTAATTCAGAATACATCAAATTGTTTCCAAAAGGCGGATCAGTAAAAATATAATCAATACTATTGCTTGGTAGATTGATACTATTAGCAGAATTTGTGGAAACTATGTTTTCCTGTTTTTTGTGAAACTTTTTAAACACTTTATGTATGTTATGAATTTTATTATTAAGTATGTACCTGGGAGTTACTTCAACTACTTGGGAACCAATATATAAGGTGCCACTTAAATATTGATTAACTTGGGAATAATGCGTAGGAACATAGCGGGCTAATTTAGACATCCCCCATATAACCTGTTCATTCAGAAATAATATTTGTGATTTCAATTTTGACTTTTGGCTTTTTGACCACAAACATGCCAATGCCCACAAGTTCCTCTTAGTATAAAAATGGTGTATATGGGTTATTCCCGCCTTATCATTTCTCCTGGATTCATCTCCCTCAGGCATTCGATCTGATGGAAACCAGTAAGGTATGGCTAATGATTCTATCTTTTCAATTAATTCTAAGTCAGCTATCTCAGGAGTTTTTTCGTATCGCTTCCCACCAACAGAATAATTTATCCATACTGGGACTTGTTTTGCCTGGATAATGTTTTCACCTATAGAATCATCAAAAAAAATATTCATAGCTCGTTGCGAAGTTTTTTTAGTTACTTTGGCATTACAGGTTGGGCAAGAATACTCGTCAAACACTTTACCTGATTTTTTATCCAGAGCTACTTCCCAGAATACATATTCATTACAGCAATAAGGGCATATAAAGACGTCAGACCAAACTGTATAATTGATTGTGCCTTTGGTTTTCCCATCCGTATGCAAGGTCTCATACATCCAACCACACTCAGCTTCTACTTCAGCCAATATCCTTTTGGCTTCCCTTTGAAATTCTTCTACCTCTACCAGCGTATTGTAGTTATAAGCAATAAAGGTAGCTGCTGGGGAAAGATCGCATAAAATTGCTCTTCTGCCCAGCAGTCGAGCAGCTACTCCGGTCATTCCCGTCCCGCAAAAACCATCAAAGACAATATCCCCTAGCTCAGTGTAATGCTCAATAAATGGCATAATTGCCTTATAAGGTACCTTGGTATGATAGGAATGAGCATTATATATGGGATCATTTTTCCCCTCACTAACATCCGCCACAAAAGGTGTCCGCTTATATTTATCCTTTTTCGCATCATAGGGTTTGCCATAGCGTGCTATGAAATCATTTAGGTAAGGATTGGGACAGGCTGTATAATAAGGTGGATCTGATAAAGCCAGGATATCCTCGTCCTTACCTATGGGAAACCCCTCTATATCTCTCACAGAATCCAGCAGTTCCTCCAGAGGACGGCAGGATTCAGCAAACTCATCTCTTTCCCCGGACATTTTATTTTCCGGCTCGAATGACAGCTCGGGCTGCTTGGCCATTTCTTACTCACCTTCCTGTTCGGCTTGTTTGATTCTTACTTTTTCCAAATCCTTGCCGGCTACCAGCATTTGCTTGAACTCGTTCAAATTCCGCTCCAAACTATAATAATCCAGCACTTGGGAGTCCTTAAACAAATATTCCATAAGCTGCTTGGCGCTTAACTCAACAATCTCCAACTCATCGAATAAGTGATTCAGCGCTTTAACCAAAGTGTTTGTAATTACTTCGGGCAAGGTCCCGTTTTTAAGGATGTAACTGATCTCCTGCTTTTCATCTTTCTGGAGATATTGAATATTATCCTTGTAGTTATTCACCTCAGTGAGAATCGTGCTCTCCCAGTCCTTCCAGGAGTCTGCGATGCGTTTTTCGATTGCATCCAGTCGTTGATTGAATTCCACACCATAATTACTGGGGAAACGGCAACGCGGGCACAGAGCCTCATTCTCCAGCATCTCCAGCCTAAAGTTGTCGCAACGCAGGTTGCTGGCATTTATGATTCCATTTTCCACATTGGCAAATAGGCGCTTATCTAATATCCTGACATTTTTTAATACCAGCAAGTTTTTATACGTGGGGTCATCGATAACGGATTGCAAGCGATTCCAGTCCACCTTGGAGCCTACACATCGTTCATGTTCCTTATAGTAAGCCGCTTGATATTTTTTGCGCACCTGCTGGAGTTTTCCCAAAAGAGGCTGACGTCCGGCTGCATCAAGGAGAGTATCAGCATTAGCCAAAATCGCTAAGGCATCATTCAGCATTTCTTCCAAGCCATCCACCTGTATGAACCCAGGATATTCTCTAAGTACCTGTTTAACTTTTAAAGCGTACTCTAATTCGGTTTTGATTTGGCTATTATAAACTTCGTATAGAGTCACCAGTTTTTGCAGCATCTGAGCTGCTTCGGCAATGGTACGCAGTTGTTCCTTAGAATATACAATTTTCCTCAGATCAGCTGGACTTCTTACCTCATCAAAGTCTTTTAGCGACAAGTTTTTTAAGATTTCATGCTTGGCACTTAAACCATCGACATCTATCACATCCCGGTGCTGCAACGATATGCTGGCCAATCTGACCTGTACCTGATCACATTGTTCCTTTATTTCAAGGTAACGGGTACGAAAGTCTTGAACTGCTTCACCGCGTTTATTAGTTTTGCGCAGTTTGGCTGCCTGGTCAGGTGCAATGCCAATTGCTGTGAAAAGTTCAATCAGGGGCTGAGAGTTGATCTCACTTTCAATAAAGAGGTATTTTATATTGCCAAAAGCCTCCAAGCCCTTGCCAAATATCTCGGCTACTTCCGAAGAACTAATGGTTTTTCCGCCAGCGGCTTTTAGAGCAATCTCACCATTATAGGTAAGTACTACGATAACAAAGGCACTCATTAAGGGGTGGTACCCATAAGGGGACTGTTCATATTTGCTGACAATCTTTTCAACATCTAAGTTTTTGCCGTTTAATTCCCGTGCTTCCTGAAGAATATTTTGGGCAACCTCTGATTGAGCGGTATTTAACAAATCGTTTTGATCTATCAGATCCAGAGCAGCTAGAATCGCCTTACTGCTGCCAAAAAGAGACTGAACGCTGTTACGATTTATCAGATCTTTAATGGCTCCAGAAAACTCCCCTTCGATATTGTCGCGGCTAATTAGCTGAGTAAACCGGGGATGCTTGGGATAGGTAGCCTCAAAATATGGCTGTAACAAAGTTGGCTTAATCTCGGAAAAAAGTTCATCAAAATTCTTAAACTCTTTGGATATTAGACTTTTAATGGTTTTTTTCTCGTTACCAATCTCAATTATGCCCGTTTCCAAATAGGACTCTACAAAGGCTGCAGTAAACTCCTTACGCAAAATAGCTTGCTTTTTTTCCATAATACTTACTTGATATTTCTCTGATATTAGAAGATAGGCTGCGGACAGTTTCATTAATAATTCCTGGGCTTCTAAGCTCAATTTGCCGCTGCAAATAATACGATTGGGAGCAGGTTTGTACCGGTTCTTCGTGCAGAATGGGGAAACGAACACCAATTGATAATCCCCATTTTCTTCGACAATTTCTCCTTTTCCTGTTTCATAAATAAACAAACCATTGCGAAAGGATCTCCTGGAGGGCCAGATACATGTATCTTCATATCCTCCGGTAGGTAACTCTTTTCCAAGCATGAGCTGATCTCTCAGAATGGAGATAATTCTTTCATCTTGAATAGCATCCGGCAGATTTTCACTTTTTCTGGCAATTACCTGATCATAATCAATTTGAACCGTAAGATCTAAATAGTAATAGCCATCTTTAGTTACACTGATGAATTGTCCATCGGTTACTCTGCGCAAGCGAGTCAGGACCAGGCCGATTTCATCACTGGCTTCCATGGTTTTATTGCTGGGCAGTATTAAGAGTGTATTAGCCAATTCCTCCAAGGTAGCTCCGTTATTGTTGGTTTTGCCGAAAAGGTTGAGCACCGCCAGGGCTTTAACGATTTGCCGTGCTTCTGGTTGATTGCGAGGTTCCAGCAAATCAATTTTGCTGTCTAAAGTCTGTACTGCATTTATCACTGGTGATACGGTTTCCAAATTTTTTACTGTGTGCTTGGAGTTTATTTCATCGAATATGCGGTCATAGGTTATCAAACAAGGAAATGATTCATCCAGGATTTTTTCCACTTCTTGAACGGTAAATTGAATAACCCCGCGTTTTTCAAAGTAGGGAAGTTCGCTGAAAACCTGTATGACATAAGGATGTAGGGGGAAGAGATCAATATATTCATCCAAATTGGCCTGAATATTAGGGTAATACTTCTTATACTCGTCAAAGAGTTTCTCTAGCTGCAATCTTTGTTCAGGGGTTTTATTCAGCACTCGACGAGCTATAACTCGCTTGATATCTTCTCTTTTAATGGTTATAACCTGGAAGCGTTCTGAAACTCGTCCAAAGCTTTCCGCTTCATCCACATATTTGGGGTTAGAGAAGATATGTTCCTGCATAGCACCAATAAAGGTAAAATCGCTGCTCTGAGCTACCTGTCCGAGCACCCGTAAAAACTGCATATCACGGGTGATTTTCTCCTTATTCTTTTGCTTGAGAAAATCAGATATTTCGTCCATGATCACTACCAAGCCCCGGCTGGAATTGTCGGCTTTAATCCTATCTAGAAGATCCAGAATATTGTATTTGTGATCTACTACCCCATCGGTATTAAATTCGAAGTCTATACCATAGTGAGCCGCCAATTGAGTAGATACTTCATAATAAAAGTATTGGGACAGGTCCACATCATTAGGTTGCAATTCCCAGTGAATAACAATAAAGTCCCTTTGAATTTGCTGTGCTTTTCGTTTTACTTCTTCATCCTGGATGTACTCACGCAATTCAGGTTCGGTCAGAATCGATATTAAAAACGCCAGAAGATGCGATTTCCCAGATCCATAACCTCCTACGATCTGGGCTGCTTTATGCTTCGGGGTGTTTATGTCATCCAAAAGATGAACCAAATATTCCCTTATATCTTTGGAGATAACGAATTTTTCAACCATCGCCCGCTTATCGTCAATCGCATCAATATCTATTACGTCTTTTATCTTCTCGAAATTAAGTAAATCACGCACTTTTACCATCGCAATTCGCCTCACTCTATCTTAAAACTCAATATCTTCAATTCTGCTATGAATCAGTTCACTGACATCCATCTCACAAAAGTCATCCCGACCTGGTTCAGAGTAACGAATTTTTTCCCCATAGGCTTGTCCGTTAACTATGACGATAATTTCTTTTTCCCGGGATTTATACTTAAAGGCTCCAACTGGATTCATTTTGCCTAACTCTGGTGAAAAGAGTATGTTGGTATCAAACAGAATTACCTTATCGGGTAGGCTCCGGAACCATTCTTTTATTAATCTACCGATACGCAGTGGACGATCTTTTTCGGGTACATGTTCGATTAATCCAAATATTTGATCAGTTACATTTACAGCTTGCCAACCCTGTGGAGCCAAAACTTCGATAATTCTTTCGTATTGCTTGGAGTTGTCAATGATAACCAGCATCTTATAGTAATTACTGCTATTCTGTTCCAGCAATGTTTCCAGTTTCATTTGAAAACCCCCTAGACCTTAAACAGTTTGTCTTCTATGTTCGCCAATAATTGGCATGTTCCCTTTTATTAATTAATAACATTCTAGGCTCAGGATTAAGTTGAAGAAGGCTATGAGAAGTCATTAATGGATATGTACTACTAAACTCATGAAATATGTAAAATGTTGTATATATTACTAAAATTTCTTATTATTATAAGCAAGTAAGATTAATGAATATAAAGGCAGGGGATATATTTTGTCTATTTCAAAAACATCAAAAGTTTGGCTATCAGGGTTAGGAGGAGGTGCTTTAGCCGTAGTCGGCGGTTGTTTATTGGTAACCGGTGTAGGAGCTGGAGCTGGTGCCGTAATGATTACATCAGGGCTGGCCACAATTGGCGGAGTTGTAGGGGGTGGAATGTCAGCGGGTATTGGGGTTTTAGGTGCTGGCAGTGCACTGGTGGCTTCTGCTACAGCTGCAATAGCTAATAAAGTAATTGAAGATCCTGATTTAGTGGAGCTAAAACAAAAATTATCCCAAGCTAATACTTTATACAATGCTGCTAAATCCAAGAATATTTATTTAGAACAGGAATTAAGGGAACTAAACAATAGTATAACTCAAATCTTACATGATCAAAAAAAGAATAAGGATGAAATAGAGCTGTTAAAGGCTCGTCTGATAGTACTGATAAATAAGCTGGGGAACAAAGAAAAAGATGACGAATAAATTATTACTAATAGATAACACTGTGGTTTCTGATTTAACGGTTCAAATTTCGAATTACCATGCCAATGCTACCGACATAGCTTATAGAACTTTACGTAATAAACAGTTGTTGAAGGAGTGCCAAGAACTTTTTGAGCTGGTTAAGGCACTGCAAAATGCTGTTGCTGATGATATTAAGCAAATTAATACTGTTATAGAAAAGCTTGAAAAGGGTATGCAAGTTGATCAAGAAGATATAGCTAAGCTTAAAGCTTCTAATGATCCAATTAAAAGTAACCTGCCACAACTTCAAACTAGTCTAGCCTCTCATGGAGTAATCTCATCACCATCTGATTTGTTAACGGAAATCCTAGACGAGGGGGAACGAAAGGAATTAGAGTTATACCTCAATAGACCATTGTTCGAACGCACAAAATGGACTAAGGGGGATTATTTAGCTGTTGCCGCTTGCGTTTTGGTTGGTTTGGCTCTAGAAATATTAAATGCTGCTTGGCGAGTCAATTCTCCTATAGATACTGATGGTACCCTGAGAAAATGGTTTAATGAACGCCTTCATGTGCATGAGCCTAACAACCCGATTGATTATCAGGGCCCTGGATTCGGAGGAGCAGGACATAGGGTTAGATCACCAGGGCATGACCTTTTTCGCTTTTTAGAAGCTATACGGCAAACTATGGAGGGAGAATTTAAAGGAACAGTATGGCTTAACGAAAAACCAATAACCATAATTTCCCAAGTTAATCAATACGGCAATAAGTATCCTTCTATGGATTTGTTTGCAGCTTTTATAAACGTATCCGTACATTTATTTGCTGATTTTTTCTCCGCTCACTCTCTTCCGCTGCCTTTATCTTCTGTCGTGTATGAGAACTGTAGTCGTGAGATGCGTATTTTCGTCCATGATTTATATGAAAATGGTTTTAGTTTACGCCATATCACACTAAACGCCCTTGCAGTCTTTCTTGCCTATCTTACAATTGAGGTTTGGCTTTGGATGCAATATGGAAACCAAAAGAAGAAAGAACCCATGGTACAGTTAAAGAAATATGAAATGAGGACAGCAGTAACGGGTATCCTGTCAGGAGCGAATATTGCCGGGTGCGCGCTTTTTAGCAACCCCTTCCTCATTAACATACCTGTTCTTATGGCTACTGTGGATTCCTCTTTAAAACTGATGCTGTTAAAAGGTCAGCAAAATTCGTGGATTAAAAAAGAAATACGTAATATAGATGAACTTATCGACTATTGGAATAACCCTAATAGTATACTCCAAGCTTGATAAACACTGAATTATATACTTATAAGCTACCTGTGTTTGAGGGATGCATATTAAAGACCGTAGCTTACCTTTTCGGGTACAGGTGAGTCCCACCTCTGGCACCATCCAAGAAAAATAGAGGGTTTTAACCCTCTTTTTAATTTGCCATATTTGATGTCTCCGGAGTGGTTTACTGCCATTTCTACTGCCTTTCGAAGCTAAAATAATTTCAAAGTTAATTGTTTAGATTCAACACCTGTTCCAGTTTATTTGAGGCCTGACGTTGCAATTTCTCCCTAACATGGCTGTACGTATCATCCGTGAGGGTGATAGTGCTGTGTCCTAGCCGATCACTGATAACCTTTATATCCTCACCCAGTTCCAGCAGCATGGTAGCGTGTCCATGTCTTAGATCATGAAAACGGATTTCAGGTAATCCTGCCTTTTTGAGGTCCCGCTTAAAAGTTCTGCTTATAAATTCCGGGTTCATAGGTTCTCCTATCTCAGTACAAAAGACCAAATTCAAGGGATTATATGGTGGCCTCTGTTCTTCTGGCACGTCCTTGTGTAATCCCTTCCATACTAAAGCCTCCTGGGCTTGTTGGGCTTTCCATTTCTTCAGTGCTTGTACTACTGGACCAGGTAAGGGTATAGTCCTCCGGCTTTTCGGGGTTTTTGGTTCCCCGAATTGATATGGTGGATTGCCTTTAACGCGTACCAGTGTACGTCGAACAGTCAAGTTTCCCTTTTTCAAATCAATATCATCCCATTTCAGGCCAAGTATCTCTGACCGTCTAAGACCGGTTCCCCAGACAACCATATACAATGGGAATAGCCGTTCATCCTGGACGCTGGCAAGGAAATGATTAGTCTGTTCCATTGTCCAGGGTATGAATTCGGTCTTTGTCTTTTGTGGTTTATCAACTGCATCGCATACGTTCCGCGTGATTATATTGTCTTTGACAGCCTGCTCAAGTGCCATATGGAGGACAGCATATATATACTCTACCTGGCGAGGACCTAAAGGGCCTCCCGTGCGTTTATTTCCCCTTTCCAGCTTTTCATTGAGCATCTTTTGAACGTGCCTGGGCTTTACGTTAATCTTTATTTTCCCCAGGTCAGGCTTTAAGTGACCATTAACTATGCGCTGGTAACCTTCAAAAGTGTTCTGGCGCACCCTGACTCTAGCGTAGATTTCCAGCCAATCATCCAGCCATTTCCCAACAGTTATCTTTTCCGTTTTTGGCACTATCCCCTTTTCCAGCTTATCCTCGAAGTCTTTCTTTTTGGCCGCTGCTTCCTTGCGAGTCTTCCCATAGACAAAGTGCTTTTTCTTTTCTCCCGTTTCCGGGTCCTCATATCTTACAACCCCAGCCCAAGTGCCGTCCTTCCGCTGGTATATGCTACCTTCTCCATGTGCTCTGCGTTCCTTCCGGAAAACATTCTTTTCACCTGCCATTATTCCACCTCATTTCCAGTTGATAGTATACCTGGTCACATTCGGGGAGTAGTTAGCTCTCCCCGAATTGTGTTGACTAGCCTAGCAGCCTGCCCAAAGCCAGCCCGTCGAAAAAACCCTGCCGATAACATAACCTTGATTCCATTGCAGCCATCTCAGCGGTCAAATTTGAATAAGCTATCAGCATGTCTAGAATTTCCTGGGCTCTCTCAGCGTGTTCAAAAGATTTGATATGACTTTCCAGCCAGTTGAGTAATTGTATTTGTTTATCCTGGGCTTTTTGCAATTCCTCCGTAAATGGTATCCGGTCTATCCGTTGGAAAAAGAACTGATCTAAATCATCAGCAAGAGATTCCTGCAATTTTTCCATCCATAACTCCCTCCAACTCACTTATGATAAAAAGAGTGAGGAATAACCTCTGAATCTGTTCCATGCTTTCACGCTATTTTCAGCATCCTCAACAATATCCATTAGCAGCAGACAATGTTCCGCTGCTCCAGGAACAGTCAATGATTCTATAAAACAAGTTATAAGGTCGAATTGCTCCTTGTTAAGGGCACTTATACCATCTGTAGCCTTTAGGAACACACCATATGTAATATCCTCACTGATAGAGTTGAAAGCATCCGGGTTATGGCTGATTAATTCAACTACATCCCTAATTGGCAGTAAATAGCGGATTACTGATACCATTTCCTGAATACTCACTTCTCGTTCTGTCATATATTCAACCCCCTATCTTTGTGGAAGAAAATTGTGCTAAAATACAATTTGAGCATATGCCTCAAGGCATGATGTTCGCCGACAGCAACCGGAGTTCTTTAGCGCGGGCCCGGTTGCTTTTTACTTATTCTGATGGTTGCGATTAATCTCTTGTGACTGCATAAATCGCTCCAGTTGTTCTTCGCTGATACGATACCCCCTCCCTATTTTTGAAGCCGGCATATGGCCCTCGCGAATATACTTCCAGACGGTGCGGACGGATATTTGCAGTTTTTCCGCCACTTGTTCAGGTGTATAGTAGTCCATCTTACCCCTCCCTTCTGCTATGTAATAATTATACCCCCTAGTTACTTTTACTGTCAAACTAGTTGCGCATAGTTACTATTAAGTTACACTATAGTTATATCGGATAGGAGTCTTTACTGTCAGCCTTAAGGAAGGGGTTACTGTAAGATTCAAACTGGAAGATAGGGCAGGAGAATAGCTATTCCTTATTGTTCAAGCTGTGACACTTGTCCGGCTTGTTCCGTGCGGCTCTGACCAGAGGAATCTATTGTTTCCCACCTTCCCCCCTGGGGGGATAGGGCTGCCCAGGTCGGAGAGCGTCCCCTCGGTAAAATAATTCTCACGTGCGGGCCGAAAATCAATGCTCACACAATATAAGCTATATCCCGGGTACCCAAGCTCACATAGATATTTGCTTCAAATTGATAAAAATATCATTACGCAAAAATGCTAATAAACGCCTGTATATAGCCCATTATGTTCATTTACTCCAGCAAAATAATGTGTTTAGAATGATTAAAAAAGGGACAGGGGTGTCTATATGAGCACTTACTTTGGTACAGCACTTAAGGCCATATTAAAAGATAGGCAAATTACCCAACAGGAATTAGCAGATGCTGTTCAGGTTACTGTTAACGAAATAAATCGACTTGCTAACGGTCATCATAGTCCCAATTTCAGTCTAGTAGAAAGGATTGCAGGAGTATTAAGGGTACCAGTTAGCTACTTTTCTATCCAGAATAAAGAGGACTATCCAGATGAATATGATGAAGAACTTAAGCGCTTTATTATGAATCCTGATAATAAACAGTGGCTTCTATTGGCTAAGCGCTTACGTGATGAAAATATGACTGTAAACCAAGTCAAAGCTGCACTATTTTGGAGAACAGGAAAAGATTTCTACAAAAATACATATTCAAAAAGCACAAGATCCTAACCCAGCATTGCTATTTTAGGCGAGCCTCATTGCGTATTTACCGCCTTTTATAAATCGTATTGATTATTCGATAAGCTTTTCTTCGTTATGAAGCGTCTTTTAATCGGCATTAGATTCGTCTGTAAGGCTTTTTAGATATGCGTCGATGTCTCCACCATACTCTTTTGTTATCTTCACTAATCGTTCTGCAAGTATTTTGATAAGCGGGTCAGGGTCAAATTCTGTGTATGGGGGAACAAACTCTATTGAGACGGGTTCAGGGTCAATATAATTGCCTTTGCGACTGTAAGTAACTTTCATCATGTACAACTCTCTCCTTTAGACCAGACTTAACATTTGGTGTACTCATTCCGGTTTTTGTTAATCGTAGCATACTCAGCATGGTATATCTGTCACATTTTCCAACTTTTGTGTGCTATGATTTGAGTAAACAATAACCAGACCTGGAGGGATATTTCAATGAAACAATTTATATCGGGTTTTGCCACTTGTGCGGTTATCTGTGCCTTACTATTCATGGGTTCATCAGCGATTGCCGATTCTCCGATTAAACTCTTTATCGACGGAGAAATAATCCAATGCGATGTCCCGCCGCAAATTATCAACGGTCGAGTGATGGTTCCCGCCCGTTTCGTTGCTGAGCCATTGGGAGCTAAAGTCGAATGGGACGAACGTAGTCGTACCGTGATAATCCTGTCCCCAAATTACAAACTGCCTGGAGAAGAAATAATGAGCCAACAAACTAATTCCTTATCGCAAGCCAGAAACAAACTATTTACTTTAATAGAACAATACAACGATATGCTCGAAACCACCGGTAAAGTAGTAAACCCAAATGCAAATTATGAGGATTTACAGAAACAAATTAATACGGTGGTTGCACTCAAAAAAGAATTCTCCGAATGGAACGCTCCTTCCGAATATCAAAGATTACAAAGTCTTTGCATTGATTCACTCGATAAAACACGCAATATGATTTTGCGTGTGCAGAGAGCCTTAAATTCAAGCGGTACAAGGAGAACAACCGAATTAAATAAAGCCGATGAAGTCCTTTACGAATTTTCGCAGATCAAAACAGAAATCCAAGCGGAACTCAATTCTCTGAGACAAAAAGGCTTATATTAATGGCTTCTTGCGGCTCTCCCTGCGCTTATACCCCGCTAAAGAGAGCCACAAAAGCCATTTTATTCCTCAAAGAAGCAGGAATTAGTTTTTATCCCTGCTTCTTTGTTTTCCCCAACCCTAATCATGATTTTCTTTAATTTAGGCTTCTTTCTGATAACTGTGTCCCTAACCTTGGCATTTTTTTCTGTAGAATATACACATTGCAGCAATTCCTCCTCAGAGTAAAACTACATATTTCACTCCCAGGCTCTATTTTGAGATTTTCTTTGAGATTTCCAGATCCTCTTCCAGCCATATCCCGGCAAAGCCTTTCCTTACAGCAGACAGGCTCCAGAAGAATAAGGCGTTGCTCGAACCTGTAGGCTCTTTGACGGTGAATCCGGTACTATCAATTTGTTCAACATATAGACCCTGAACCGGCGCGCCCGGCGTCAATAATGGGATCCAGGGCGTTAGTTCAGAGTTAGCTTCAATGCACTCCAAAAAAATTGGATCAAGGTTGATTCTAGCTTCACCGTTGCTTAAATGGGCACTGCCTTCCTGGATGTACCGAACATCTGGGGACTCACGGGCATATAAAAAACGATCTCCATAATTTTTGGTTGACTGCTTGGCTGATTTAGAAACATTACTTGTAACACGCCCACTCACGTGAAGATCCCCCGTAACATAGTGCAGCATATCTATATTTCGATAATCATGCCTCAATATCATCGTACCCCTCTCCGAAAAGATGCAAAGTCTTATTTTTCACCCATTTGCCCCAATGCCACATCGGTGAAAGAACCAGAATATCCACGCGTCCACCAGAAGTTGCCTGCTCGCCCTCAAAGAAACGCAGTCCGCCGGTTCCCACTGTCAAGAGCCATTCTACGCATTCCACTATGTCACGTAAGCTCATTCTATCCCAAGGTATCTGCTCCCCATCCAGCAGTTTTTTAATCACCCCTATGCGGCCAAACATAACCTCCCCTGAGTGAAAGTACCCATTAGGGTATCCAGGGACGTTTTCCCGGTATCCGCAAGGAGCGTCGATCTCATTCGTTATATCCCGGCCGTCTCTTCGCACAACCTGGAAGGCTCTGCCCTTGAGATCGTGCCCGACCCACACAAAATCACGCTCAAAATTTATACCAGGAACCGCTTTATTGATGAGATCATCCAGTATCTCACCCCCACAACGGGGATCAAATGACTTGTTATGTCTCATGTTAAACCGAATCAGTCGGTCGAGTTCATTAATGGACTGTTGCAGATTCCAATTCCAATCCCGTAGATAACCACATCCGCTGTAGGCGACGGCAAACCTATCAGCCACCAGGTGGATTTTGGGTTGATTATCGCTAATAATGTCAAAATCAAGTGGCTGACTGGTATCCCTGAAATTTACGTTCTGCGGGTCTTTGATATTAATACTCCGTCCGTCCCCAGCTAGAACTATACCGGCTTGGGTTATAACTGATATACAAATGGTCATTGCTCTTTCTTATCCTCCGTTTCTTCTTCAATCCCCAGTTCAGCCAATATTGCCTCCATGTCGGCAAGCTTATCTATTAAGGTTTTGCGCTGCAATTGCAGCGCTTCTAGGTTGCGATCTAGGTTGGCAAGACGGTTCCGGGTTTTTTTGACGTCTTCCAGGAACATGTCTTTGTCGGTAATAGTCTCGCTCATACATATTATGACTTGCTTGCCATCCTGCTCGGCCAATGCTAATCGCTTATTGTTCATATGGAACACCTTCTTCCACATCTTTTTTTACCGCAGAAAATTCCCACCCAAACTGCACCCCACTTGATGTTCCCCCGTTACGTTCTTTAATGGTGAAATAGTCATCACCTATGTCAGCAACGTACAGGTCAACGTCTCCGTAAGGGGTTAAAGATATAAGCCATTCACTGCCCTCGCTATCTGGCTTAATAAGATTTAAGATGTCTTCCGGTATTTTTATTCCGCAAATTCCGTTAACCAAGGTTCCCACACCGCAAAAATCAATATATTTATTTCCTTTGAAATTCATCTTAATTACTGGTTTGAAATCATTCATTAGTAAGACACCTCCCGATTATTTATTACTCGTAATGAGAAAAGTTAAGGGTTTAATTGAATTAGGCCTTTTTCGATGATCAAAAACTCAAGCAGTTCAAATATATTGCGTAGGAATGTTAATTATGGTATATTACGGAAAGAAATAGTATCTTAACGTAATAATAATCCTGCCCGCAAAAATCACCACCACTTACCTAGACGCAAGACAAGCAATCCTGGCATCTTCGTATCCCATTTTTGAAATCTGGATTAATGCCCAGACGCTGGTAAGCTGCTCGCCGTTTCCAGAATTGGGCTTTAAATACGGGGTTGTTAACATCCCAAAAGTCAAACACGATAGCATCTTTTTTATGTTCACATGGGCGTTGTATGCGGCCGATCTCCTGTTCCACGGCGTTAGAGGCTCGCTTTGGTGTTACCAGGAATAGCCGATCCAGATGGGGTAAATCAAGTCCCTCCCTAGCAAGCTGTGTTGCAAGCAATATGTCAATCTGCTTATTACGTGCTTGCTCCATTACTTGTTCACGTGCTCTTTTAGGCATGGAGCCCGTTAGTAGTTCAATCGTAGCATGAGGCATACGGTCTTTCAGCATAGCCTGGAGTATCTCCAGGTGGGCAATCCGGTCACTTAATACTAAGGAGAAGTGACCGGATGCTTCCTCAGCTATGGTTTGGACAATTAGCCTATTTCGGGCCATAGTTTCGGTTAAGTCCTGTAGCATACCGGGATAGTTGTCGGGGTCAACTATGCCTGTGTATCCCGTTTCAACTATGATCAAGCGGGGAATCAGCGTAGGCAAGTCCTGCTGCCGGATAGTATAAAGAATCGGGCCTCCTGCAGCTTTTACTACCTTGGTGAGGCCATCCTCTCGAACAGGAGTAGCTGAGCACCAGAGGCGGTACTTGGCCGGAAATTGACTGATAGGGTGCAGGAATGAATCGGCTGCGATATGATGTCCTTCGTCAATAAATATACTTCCAAACCTATTTTCAATGGGGTCTAGATCAAACCGTGATAGTGTCTGCACAAGAGCCACGGTTAATCTAGGGCCCGTTCTTACCTTTCCTTCTGCGATAATTCCAATTTCATCCCTGGTCATGCCGTCAAAGGATTGCAAAGCCCTAAGAATCACCTGCTCCAGCAAGTCTTTTGTATGGGTGATCCACAAGGCCGGTTGCTTCAGGTCTGCCATTACGGCTAGCATTATTTCTGTTTTTCCGCTGCCACATGGGGCCACAAGCCCGCCGTTGCCAAACTTGAGTAAGGCTTGCTTTGCCGATTCCTGGTATGGCCGCAGTTTTATCCGGCTGTGGAATTCCACTGGCGGCAGCTTTATCCGCTCATCCTGGATAACATAACCGTGGCCGCAGTCCTTGATTAATCGCAGCAAACGGTAGATGTAGCCTCTAGGGAGAATAAGGTTATTCCCTTGATGCTTAAAAAGATGGATATATGGCGCTGTGCCGTAGGTTGAATAACCATACTTTTCGGCCTGCAGGTATGCCGGGTTATCTAGGGTCAAGTCACGTTTAATTTGATTACCCAGCCTTGGTGGTAGTGAATCAGCCTTTAAGGCGATATCGTTTGATAGAGTTATGGTGATATTCATAATTCCTCCTTCCGTTTTAATCTTTAGTTACTCAATTACCTTAGTTACTTAAAATAGAAAATACTATATGAAAAATAAATAGAAAAAGTTTCGGAAATAGGGTAACTTTGGGTAACTTAGGTAACTGTCTCATTTACACTTTCCCGTAAAACCGGCATTTTCAGAACATGGCTGCTCGCAAAATTGGGTAACTTTTGGCGGAAATTTGAGTAACTTTAAGTAACTTCAAGGAGTGTCTATCTCGCGGCCTAAACTTGTCCAGGAGTCTTGGGCCGTGAGACCAATTCCCAACCAATATTTCCGATTCCCAGTACTTGCCACACATACAAACCCGCGATCCCTCAAACGGTCACCAAATTTACGCATACTTAGCGGATGTTCTCCAGCTGCTTCAATCCAGCTCTTATAACATTCGTAAAGGTCGTTTGCTTGGGTCTTGGCTTGTTGATTATCTGTTATCGTGCATTCTTCTAAAAAGGCGCCGATTAAATCAGACTCCACACGGTAGACGGTGGTAGCGGCATCCACTTCCTCTGGCGGAATCAAGCCCTCTTTTTGCCATTTGAGGCACCCAGTTAAAGCCCAATTGAGAATTCCAGGCAGTTCCTGTTTCAGCTTATCGGCAAGGTCTGGATCTTGTTTATGTTCTGGGATGTGCACGGTAAAAGGGATCAACTTAATGCGCCGCCATATGCCGTCGTCCGTACCGGCGATTCGTGGTTTATGGTTGCAAGCCATTACCAGTTTGAATGTCGGATCGAACTCGAAGCTACTCTTATATAGCGTGCGAGTGCGCACCCGGTCCCCTCCGGTGAGCTGCTTGACAAGAGCTTCCGCCAACCTTTTGCCATCTTCCACCTCTATTGTGGTTATTAAACGTGCTCCTGTCAGGGCAGCTATCTCCTCGCCTATTGTTTGATGCCTCTTTACCAGCAGGGCATTGGCTTCCGTTTGCTTAGCATAGTCTGGTCCCATGAGTTCCATCATAATCTTCAAGAACGTACTTTTCCCATTAGCTCCAGTGCCGTAAAATATATAAAAATCCTGCTCCCTGGTACTCCCGGTGAGGAAATAACCACAAATTTTCTGGACATAACTTATAAGCTCAGGATTACCACAAAAGATTTCCTCAATAAATGCTTCCCATCGCGGGCAGGTAGCTGCGGGATCATAATTGACAGGGCAAAGCTGGGTGATCAGATCTTCCCGCCTATGGGGCTGCAGCGTCCCGGTCTTAAGGTTTAACGTTCCATTTAAGCAATTTAACAACCACGGGTTACGATCAAATTCCTCTGGTTCAATAGTGACAGTCGGGTCCGATTGTGCAAGTTTAACCATGTCCCGTATCTTGGACCAGCTTTCACTCTTGGCCGCCCATTTCAGCACTTGCGCTCGCCGGTCCCCGTCTTCGAATTGTTCAGCTTCCTTCGGTATGCTGCGAACGGTCTGACGGGCCAGGAAATATACATCAATTCCGGGATCTCTTTTCCATCGCTTGCCGTCCCATATAAACCAAGCTTCATGAAGGGCACAATACCGGATGTTTTCCTTGTGCTGGTGGACAAAGCGTTCCGCATTGCCTAAATCTGTGAAGGGAAAGGATATAATCTCCTGTTCCGGCTGTTCCAGCATTGCGGCGATGGCGTTAATCGCGGCTTCTTGGTCTTCGGGGGTAAGGTCCTTTAAGGCATTGATGTAGCTAGTCAAGGTTGTTCCACCCCCTAACCGCAAGGGCCGCTTCCAATTGTTCCGCCGGAGTCCCGCTGGTGAAGAGGTTTGCCAAGTGCTCAATCCGCGCCTTGGTGGCTAACGCCCAGATCACCTCCGGCTTGTCAAGATCTTCCTCATGGGTTATGCTTTCGAGAATCTGATGGACTCGACGTTCAGCATCAAAACATCTAAGCCTTACATCTTTGATAACCTTCGCAAGCCTTTCGTCTAGCTCCTTGGCTTGCTCCCGCTCCCTACGGGCTTGTATGGCGGCCTTTCGTTCCTTGGGGCTTAAATTGCGGCCAAGGCCCAGTTCTGCTGCTAACTGCCGAATAGCTTCCTTGTCTTCTTCAATGTTACGTGCTTTGGCATAGAAGTCGATAACGCTGCCGCCCGCGCCGCATCCGAAGCACTTAAAGCGCTGCCGCTTGATGTCGATATTGAAGCTTGGATCGGAATCCGGGTGGAACGGGCAGCACGCCCATATGCGGTGCCCACGCCTGATTAGCTTGACTCCTGGGAATTCGCGGGCAAACAAATCCTCAATGGAAGTATGGGTCTTAATTTCATCGACCAAGGAATAGCCTACTCTTGCGGCATTACTCACTTCGCATCACCAAGTCTTTCTACCTCCCATCGTGCCCGCTCGCAGCGGTTAATTGACCGTTTTCCAACATGGCTTCCAAGCTCGCTAGAGGTACAACAAGTCGCCTCTGGCCGATTCGGACAGTCGGCAGTTCGCCGGTCTTGGCCATTTGATAGGCTAGTCCACGGGAAATGCCAAGCATCTGCCCAGCCTGTTCAATAGACACCGCAAGTTTCTGTTCAGACTGTTGCTTTGCCAAATTATCACTCCTTTCTCTTGATTACAAATCCTTCGCATGTAATATAATGTATTAAGGTTACTCTGTCAAAATTATATCTCGTAACATTTTAGTTGGAACTCTTGTTATTACTTGGTTCATTAAGTTTGAAAAAATAAGTAAAAAGGATGATTTTAGAGTGGATGATGTAACAAGCAATCCCAAAAGCTTTATCATATCGGACTTACAGGGCAATCCTTTTAGATGGGTTAGGGGTTCATATACCGTAAAATATGCACTCCCATCGCATATTGGGCGCCGTTTTTTGGTTCCCCAAAAGAATATAGAAATATATGAGCCTGACTTCTCGTCTGCTATTGAGGACCTTCTTAATATGCCTTTAGAGAATGAAAAAGAGTTTATTAAATCTCTCCGAAGGTTTTATAAAAAACATGGTCCCCTTGGAGCATATCTTTTTGAAATGGAGAAAGGCATACAAGAATTTTTATATCAAGCCGCCGGAAAAAGGGAACCACTGGATAAGACTATTGCTACTAAGCAGTGGTTAAGTTTTGCTGGGGTTTCGCAAATCTATCAAAGCATTGATGATTTTGAATGGTGGTACAGCTATAGGGAGAACATCGGTTATGCATGTTTACTAATTAGACAATTTAGAGGTACGGTGCAGGAATTAGTTGTAAACAGAAGCATTGAGAAAGTGGAATATAGATTCGTGTTTGCAGGCAAGGAGCATGAAGTAGTTGTGAATAATAGCAGCCATTCTACACTTCTAAAGACTACTATTCAATTGATAAACGGGCAGTTGGTTTGTCCGGTACAATCGCTTTTGGAAGGGATTTATGCTTATCTGATCTTGCAGTGGCATGAAGGTAAAGAATTGAAAGCCTGTAGAGGGGTTCAGCATCCTGAGCTGCGTTGTTCGTCTTGTCCCTATGGGAAGCTATATTTCTGGAACATTGATATAAGGCAAGAATGGGGAGACAAGGAATGTATCAAATATGCAAAAGTTAGGGTAGGTATTTCACGACAACGTAAAAAGGCAATAGAGCTATTCAAGCAGGGTAATTCAATTGATGAAGTATTTGAGATTCTTAACAAGGGTAAATATAAGGTTTCAAGGGAGGAAATTGAAAACTGGCATAAAAAGCTAGCCAAAAATAAGACTACGCGAAAACCCAAGCAAGCCAAAGCATCGAAATAATAGACATATACCGAACACTGGTTTTCGGCAAACGCAAAGAGAGGTCATCCACATGGATAGCCTCTCTTTTTTACGTTTACCTCTTATACAAGAATTACAACTTTTACAAGAAATAAGCCCTGGGCCTTCATTTGTTGTAAATCTTGTAATTGTTGTAAGGGATATAACTTGAAAATTATTTTTCCTCTGCCTGGACCACCTCTCGCTGACCAGAAAAAACAATTCAAATTTACTGCCAGTCATCTTTCAAATCCCCCGCCGTTTCGGGATAGCGGGTAAAAAATTTACTGCCATTTTTACTGCCATTTACTCTAAAAACGCTATTAACACATAATATCATGTAATTGATGAAAACCCCGATTTTACGCGGGTTAGAGGTAAATTTATTATCACTCAAAATACATAAAAAAACCCTACTTGGCAGACTCAAAATCGTGTGCCGCGAGGCGTGTGGGTTCGAGTCCCACCTCTGGCACCATCCAAGA
>LFRM01009990.1_pt1 | contig 29127 bp, 24 predicted proteins | sample 618341 | NCBI WGS metagenome assembly LFRM01 (sample SAMN03654438, study PRJNA283298) | anaerobic digester metagenome | isolation source: pool of bioreactors CSTR01a, CSTR02a, and CSTR03a thermophilic anaerobic... | place: Denmark: Kgs. Lyngby | collected 2014-05-21 | reverse complement strand
GTAGAGGGGTATTATAAGTTTGATGGATTATACCCTGCACAGTTGAAGGCAAATGTGGGAAATGCATATGAGCTTGACAATGGTGATATCATCGTTGATGCGCTTACGGGTGCGATTAGAACCAGCTATTGGCTGGAAGTTACCAATATTCCAGATGGTTATTTTGTCACTCATCCTTTCAGTGGAACGGGTGGTATTAAAGCACCGAACTTCGGAATGGATGAGAACTTGAGTAGTAACGATGGATCACGTCTGGAGGATAGTAACTTCACGCATATGTCTAATGGGACGTATATATCTGAAAAGTTCTATTTGTCCTCCAAGGGCGATGATCTCTCCAAGGATCTTGGTTTGGTTCGCTATCGCAATGTAAACATCCAGAAGCTGGACAGAAAAACTGAGAAACCTATTGCTGGTGTGCAGTTTGATATCTATGGACCTTATACCGATGCACAGATTGCAGCCGGTACGGAGCAGGTAAGTGATCTAAGCGATGCTGTACCGATAACGATAACGACCGATGCAGACGGCAAAGCCAGCTTTACAAGCACAGACCTTGATTATTTCCTCAATTACTATCAAAACTACATTGTTGTGGAAAGCTCAACCCCAATGGACTACTCTGCGAGGTCGCTGAAAGTAACAGGCGATAATGTTGAGCGGGGCAATTGGGCATTGACGAGAGATGGAGAAGAAGTCGAAGGATTCTTCGTGCTCAAGTCCATGGAAGATGATTCGCTGGAGGCAGTTGTATCGGGTGTGACGACCAATGAGGTTTCTGCAACCAACGTTTCTGCGCCCACTGGCAAATTTGAGATCCCTGGCATGAAGATACTGCTGGGACGTGAATTGGAAGCAGACAAGTTTAGCTTTATGCTGGAACTTGATGGCACGAACCAGTCTTGGATTGCTACAAACGATAAGGATGGCAACTTCAAGTTTGAACTTCATTATACGCAGGATGATCTAACGCTTGAGAATGGTACAAAGGGTGAGTATACATACACATTGACGGAGGTCGATGGCGGACAGTATGGCTACAGTTATAGCACAGGGTATCAAAAGCCAGAGGACGGCGCTAAACCGACCGGCGACGAGTCCTTCTCATTCAAAGAGTACAAAATTGTTGTGACGCTTAAGGATGATGACTACGGAACGATCAAAACAAGCTACACGATAGCGCCAGATGTAAAGGATATTATATTCGTTAATGAATATGTACCCACCGGCGACCTTGAGATCCCTGGTAAGAAGATACTGCTGGGACGTGAATTGAAAGAAGGCCAGTTTAGCTTTAAGCTGAAACTTGATGACACGAACCAGTCTTGGATTGCTACAAACGATAAAGATGGCAACTTCAAGTTTGAACTTGATTATACGCAGGATGATCTAACGCTTAAGAATGGTACGGAGGGTGAATATACATATACATTGACGGAGGTCGATGGCGGACAGGATGGCTACAGTTATAGCACAGGGTATCAAAAGCCAGAGGACGGCGCTAAACCGACCGGCGACGAGTCCTTCTTATTCAAAGAGTACAAAATTGTTGTGACGCTTAAGGATGATGGCAAGGGAACGATCAAAACAAGCTACACGATAGCGCCAGATGTAAAGGATATTATATTCGTCAATGAATATGTACCCACCGGCGACCTTGAGATCCCTGGCATGAAGATACTGCTGGGACGTGAATTGGAAGATAAGCAGTTTAGCTTTGAGCTAAAGCGCGATGACCTGGCTGAGCCTGTAACTACACAGAACGATAAAGATGGCAACTTCAAGTTTGATCTTCATTATACGCAGGATGATCTAACGCTTGAGAATGGTACAAAGGGTAAGTACATATATACATTGACGGAAGTTAATGACAGGCAGGGCGGCTATAGCTATTGTGAGGGCTATACAATAACTGTAGAGCTTGAAGACGATGGCAAGGGAACGATCAAAACGACCTGCACAATAGACGACGTAGAAAATGATCTCACGAGTTCCGTGATCTTCACTAACAAATACGAGTCAACAGGTGAAATCACGATTGAGGGCACAAAAAAGCTGGAGCCGCGTGAACTAAATGCGGATGATGTATTCACATTCTTATTGACTGTTGATAAAGGAGAAAAAGGCAAATTTGATTATGAAGCTGAGAACGACATAACAGGCAACTTCAAGTTTGCAAAAATCACCTTTACTCAGGACGATGTTGACGAGACTAGCCATAAGGGTGAGTATGTCTTTACGGTACGTGAACAGAAAGATGGATTAACTTACTTTGAATACGATGGCAACTACTACGAACTGACGGTTTCACTGGTAGATAATGGAGAGGGCTTTGTCGAGGTGAGCATCACTAAGGTTGTGAAGATGGATAAGTACGGCAAAGTCCTTTCAGATGAGAGTGAAGGCGGCGGCAGCACTAAGCCAGCAGAAGTAGTCTTCACCAACACATACGAGGCAAAGGGTACAGCAATCATCGAGCTGGAAAAGCACTTGGAAAGCGGTGCACGTCCGCTAGTTGATGGAGAGTACAACTTTGAGCTGTATGAAGTGATCGATGGAGAGAAGAGCGCGCAGCCGTTTGCGAAGACTACCAACCAACATGGCAAGGTCATCTTCCCGGAAATCTCCTATGAGTACACAACAGACAAGGATGATCGGGGAATATATACATACGTTGCTTGTGAAGTGGAAGGCACTGATGAAAACATACTCTATTCCAAACAGGAATTCACAGTGGCGGTCACTGTGACTGATGGTGAAAAGGGTATACTGAATGTATCTGTAGATACTGAGAATCAGGATATGATTTTCATCAACAAGGTGCTCGAGACCGATATAAGCGGTATCAAGACATGGATTGACTATGAAAACAAGCACAAGACCAGACCAGAATCCATTACGATTTACTTGTATGCGGATGGCGTGCTGAAAAACAGTACCACAGCCACTGAAAGCAGCAACTGGGCATACTCATTTAAGCACCTGCCCACCAATCGAATCGACGATGCGGGCGCAGTGAAGAAAATCGGGTATACGATTGCTGAAGAAAATGTTGTCGGCTATGTATCTCAAATTACGGCTGGTAAGACATCGAGTACGGATCGCGAAACGAGCTTGGTTTATGACATTACCAATAAAGTCATTGAGGCAAGCATATCCAAGCTTACGTTCGAGGGTCAGCCGCTCGCAGGCGCATTGATTGGGCTTTATAGGGTTGAAGGGGAAAAGATGATCGCGGTGGAAACATGGACCTCAACCAAAGATATCCATACGGTCTATGGCTTGACTCCTGGAAAATATGTGTTGGTAGAGCTCAAAGCCCCGCAGGGTTACAAAATTGCAGCAGACATCGATATTCTGATTGATGAAGCTGGCGTTGTCACCAGCAGCGCAATGGAAGATGGTGTGATTGTAATGGTGGACGATCTGTCCAGCGATCGCATCAACATCACCGGTAAGAAATTCTGGGAAGATAACAGCGATGAAGCTGGCGAACGTCCAAAGAGCGTTACGGTGACACTCTATGCAGATGGTGTGGCGTCCAATCAGGCACCCACATGGGTAAAAAATGGTAATACGTGGGTATATTCTTTCACGAATCTTCTGGAAGAAAAGCTGAACGGCAGCAAGATTGTATATACTGTTAGAGAAAAAGCGGTGCCCAAGTATACTACAACGTACAGCAACTACAACATCACCAATACGATCATCCCGCCGGAATATCTCTATACCGACATAGAGGGGCAAAAGACTTGGGTGGACAATTCAAACGCGACAGGCAAGCGGCCGCAGTATATCATTGTCAACTTGCTTCGCAATGGTCAGATTGTCGATTCGGTTAAGGTCAGCGAGGAAAATTCTTGGAAATATGCGTTTAAGAATTTGCCGCTAAGCAATGGCTATGGCAAAGCGTATACGTATAGTATTAAAGAGGATGTAGTATTAGGCTATATCGCAAAAGTTGAGGGATATAATCTAATCAACACCATTGTGACCAAACCGCCAGGCAATCCCCCTAAGGATCCCAAAGACAGTATTGCACGATTGGATGGCGAAACTCCGCTGTATGGAGGTCTCCTCAAAACAGGCGACGAAATGCCAATCTATCCGTTTGTATTTGGAGGCATTGGTCTCTTGGCTGCAATTGCTGCCATCATCCTAGGCCGCAAGAAGCGCCCGCAACGGAGGTAAATGACAATGAAACAGAAATGGTTAATATCACTGATTATTCTTTGCTTGGCATGCATGGGGGTAGCCGCTGCGGAGGGAGCACAGAACGCTGTGTTTCCTCTGTGGGAGAACGGTCTGTCGGCGCAAACACCCTATGCCAATCTTCCGCAAGTAGACTTAACAAAGAGCCTTGGGTATATGATGTTCTATCCAATCAATGGCAGCGTTGCCGATACGGGCATCTGCGAACTCAAGATTTTCCTGCCGCGCAGTGATGTATCAGCAGGCAGCGGGACGATGATTCTGATCAATTCAGATACTCGAAGCGTCATTGCTTCGTATGCGATGAATGATCTGGCTCATGTCTCCTTCGCTCCTGCAGAGGCAAGTGATCTGGAGTGGCTGCAGTGGGGAGATGGCACGGAAATCCTTATTACGTTGGATGAGCCGCTGTGCATCAATCAATCGCTTTATGTAAGGCTTGAAGAAGGCGCAATTGTTGCGGAGGATTACAATGTTACCAATCCTGAAATGACAACCAAGCGTGGCTGGGCATTCTCGACCGAATCAGCGTATGGTGTGGAGAGTGTCAAATGGCGTAAGGGCGGCATTGCGGTGATCCAAGTGATCATTGGCGGGGACGCAGTAGGCGCATACCCTTATCTGATCGAAGATGGGGAATTAACCTCTGATGTAGACGGTCTCACTGAGAGTGGGAGCATTACCGTCACACCGGATGCCGGCGGTTCACGTTGGGGACTGTGCTTTGTGGATGCAGCGGGTAATGTGCTGGCTGTGTACGAGTACTAATGTAGTAAACAATCAAAACAGGCTGAGTTCTCAGATGATGAGAGCTCAGCCCGTTTTTAATTGAAATAAAAAGCCCCCAGCTAAGCTAGGAGCGATGTTGATGGATCAAGGGCATGATGCCGATTATTCGTGGCACTCGTGGCAGCATAGCTGAGACATCACTTGCTGACCAAACTCTGTCAGTGCCATGCTGCCTGTTTCGATGATGGCACGGTCAAACAGAAAACCTTCTTGTTGGCTGCCTTCACGCACGACATCTTCCAGTGCATGGAATGCAGCAGAATCCTGATATGGCTTGTAATCATAGTTGCCAAGGGGCATGTCATAATCCAGTGAAATAATTCCCTTGTCTTCCAGCCCTGCGAGCATATCGCCTACTTGACGAACCTCTGGGACATTCAGCGTGTTATCAGTGAGGTATACGGGGGCGAGAGCAATGGATTCTATATGGCTGGATTTTGTGCTAGCCATGAGAAAGCGTGCGAGCGGAAGGTAGGGGTGATGAACAAACGAATGAAGAAAGCTGTGTTCTTGATCGGAAATCTCGACCGGTTCGCCATGATGCTCGCCGGAGCAGCCGCAGTGTTCATGCTCGCCGTGGGTGTGATGGCAATGCTCGTGTTCGCCGTGATCATGATGGCAGTGTTCATGTTCATTATGCTCGTGATTGCATGTGTGATCGTGCTCTGTTTCGTGGTTATGACTACTCATAATTACCTCCAAATGCAAATGCATTGTTTTCTATGTTAATGAAAACTAACTGGATGTAAGTGTAGCAAAGCAAACGGCGGCTGTCAATAAGCTTGGCGGCATATATGGCTTTTATTCTCTGATGGGCATGCGTTTATCATTTTTTGATTGGAAGGACTTTGCAGCTGTGGTATACTTTTGATAGATTTTATCAGGTGAAGTTTTCAGCTGATTGATTCTTTTATGATTGATATGAGGAAGGGGTATACCTGATGATCAAGATCCTTGTGAGTGAATGCTTATATGGAGAGCGTATAGTCCGCTATGATGGAAAAGAGAATCGCTTGGATGATCCGAGATTTTTGCAGTGGAAACAAGAAGGAAGATTGGTGGCGGTTTGTCCTGAGGTGATGGGCGGGTTATCCACTCCGCGAACACCGAGCGAGAGGCGCGGCGGCTGTGTTGTGAATAGCAACGGACATGATGTCACCAATGAATATACCAAGGGCGCAAAACTCGCGCTTGCCATAGCAAAGCGCGAGAATGTATCCTGTGTGCTCTTTAAGCTCAACAGCCCTTCGTGCGGCAGCAAACTGATCTATGACGGTTCTTTCACAGGAAATAAAATAGCGGGACAAGGAGTCGCAGCAGAGCTTTTGCGAGATAACGGTTATCAAGTGTACGGCGAGGATGATCTGGATCAGATTGAGAAATTGATCATGGAAAATGAACGGTAGTCTGGTTCATCGTCAATATAATAAGAAACGGTCAAGGATTTGCCTTGACCGTTTCTTATATGGATATGGCGGTTATTAGTCTTTGCCAAGATATGCTGCACGAACTTCTGGATTGGTTAAAAGCTCTTTCTCCTCGCCTTCTAGTGCGATTGAGCCTGTTTCAAGCACATAACCGTAATCGGCAATTTTGAGCGCTGCATTGGCGTTTTGCTCGATGAGAAGCACGGTCACGCCGTTTTCGCGTATCTTGCGGATGATCGCGAAGATGTCCTTCACCACCAGCGGTGCCAGACCGAGGGAAGGCTCATCCATCATGAGCAGCTTGGGCTTGCTCGTGAGCGCGCGTCCAACTGCCAGCATCTGCTGCTCGCCGCCTGATAGCGTTCCTGCAATCTGCCATGAACGCTCCTGCAAGCGGGGGAATAGCGTGTAGATATACTCGATGTCCTCGCTTGCAATGCGATCTGGGCGCATGCCTGTGATGTTGAGATTGCTCAGGCTCACCATGCCTGTGATCATATTAAAGGCAGTGGTTTTCCCTGCGCCGTTTGGGCCGATTAATGCGACGATTTCGCCGCTGTCGATGGTGATGCATAGGTCGTTGACGGCAATCAAACCGCCAAATTGCATCGTTGCGTGTGATACATCAAGTACGTGCGGCTTCATGCGTTAACGCCCTCCTTTGGCGAGCAAAGCGTACAGGCTGCCCACGCACAATGCGTTGGCTAATTGCTGAAGTAAAACGTTCATCCTATTAAACACTCCCCAATGGCTGTCTTATCGGTGCTGCCAGCAGCCTCGATTGCTGCATGAAGTGTTAGGTAAGCGTCAAAGCACATGGCATTGGTTGCGGACGGCTCTTTACCATGCTTTTCGCGGTATGCGTCAAGGAATTGACTGGTCAGATCGGTTGCGGGCTGCGCTGCATCATAGAAAGTGGTGAAAATGACGCCGTCAACCTTTTCTCCTGCAATTTCAAACAGTTCTGGAGCATCCAATGTATCGCCGCCAAAGATCGGTCCTGTGAAGCCTAGCTCACGAGCTTGCTTGATGATTAAAGCAGCGCTTGGAGCGTAGCCAACGGAGGTGAAGATGACATCGGGGCTTTTGCTCATGGCGTCGGTTAGCAAGGTGGTGAAGTCCTGATCGGAGTTTACGAAGTTACCTTTGCTGGTTACGGTGTAGCCTTCATGATTTGCCAGCTCTTGCTCGAAGTAGTTGACCAAACCAACGGCGTATTCGCTTTCAATCTCCATAATGATTGCGATGCTCTTGTATTCCGCTTCTACGGAGTAGCGGGCAAGCATTGTGCCCTGGAAAGGATCAATGAAGCAGATACGAGCATACCAGTCATTGTCCATGGTCAGCATGGGGTTGGTGGAGGTAGCAGCGAGTGCAGGCATTCCTGAGGTTGCGAATACATCTGCGCCTGCGAGTGAAAGACCGGAGGAATAGCTGCCAAGAACGGCCACAACATCTTTATCAACCAAGGACTGAGCGGCCATAGAGGCTTCTACCTTATCGCTCTTGCTGTCACTGACAACAAGCTCGATCTTCTTGCCAAGAACCTCAGGATACAGCTCATTTGCCAGCTGGAAACCCTCTAGCTCCATGGCTCCGCCGCCGGCATAGCTGCCTGTGATTGGCTCAAATACGCCGATTTTGATGGTGTCCTCCTCAGCTATTGTCATCATGGGTGTGAGTACTAGAGTCAGAGCAGCTAGGACTGTCAAAATTCTTTTCATGTGATGTTTCCCCCCGCCATATTCATTTTTGAAACACAAAGAGGAGCGACGCTTCGACCGGCGAAGCGCGCTCCTCTTTGTGTAACTCTATTGTATCCAATCTTGTTTGTTTGTCAATTGCTATGGGCGGTGATTGGTAACGGTTACAGCGTCAATCCCATATTATTCCTAGCTTTTTCGTTTTGTTTTTCTCTTGTATTCTAATATATAGGTTCTCATTTGACGGGCAAAATCGTATTCTGCCGATTTGAACAATCAAAGATAGAAAACTTCATTTGCCTCTAAATGCCTCATGTGACTAAACATGGTTTTTTCATTGTTTTTTATGCTCAAAAGTGCGAAAATCAAGGCAAATCGAATTGACCATATTTCTTGAAAATGATACAATTTTTACTGTTGAATCATGATTTGCAACTTTCAAAAGTGCTTTATGCATTGAGACGTTTCATATTACGGTTTTGCATGGAACAGGTACACCGTGATGGATGACTAAATATCAGGTTTTCAAATAGCTTGATGAAATTGTAAGGAGGCAAACAATTATGAAAAAACTTATGAGTATGATTCTTGTAGCACTTCTGGTACTGGCAATGGGCAGCGCTGCGATGGCAGAGGAAGCTTGGGCGGGCGCAGTCGGCAAGACCTATGTTGTTGGCACAGATACCACCTTTGCTCCCTTTGAATACGAAAATGATGAGGGCGTTTTCACCGGTATTGACATTAAGATTTTTGATGCAGTCGCAGCAGAAATGGGCTTTACAATTGACTGGCAAATCCTTGGTTTCTCCGCATCCGTTACAGCTCTTGAAGCTGGACAGGTGGAAGCGGTTATGGCAGGTATGTCCATCACCGAGGAACGCATGGCAAAGTATGACTTTGCAGATTCCTATTATGGCTCTGCAACAGGCGTTGCAGTAGCAAAGGATTCTACCGCTGCTTCTTTGGATGACCTCAAGGGCAAGACCGTTGTTGCGAAGACAGGCACAACAGGCAGCCAGTATGCAGAAGAAATCGCACCTGCTTACGAGCTTGAAGTTCTATATGTAGAAAGCTCCTCTGACATGTACACCTACATCGCTTCTGGCATGGCGGATGCATGCTTTGAAGATTATCCTGTAGTGCAGTATGAAATCGCCCGCGGCAATGTTGCATGCAAGGTCATCAACGTATCCGAGGCTTCCAGCCCCTATGGCGTTGCAACCATGAAGGGCACACAGCCTGAATTGGTCGCTGCATTCAACGAAGGCCTCAAGCGCCTGCAAGAGAATGGCACATACGACGCAATCTTGGCTGAGTTCTTCGGAGAATAATGAAGCTAAATTAATCAATGTGGTACATAGAAGGTCGGTGTAACACACCGGCCTTCTACCAGTTTCTTAGAAAATCTACGATTAGGAGCAAAAGATGAGCAATATTATGGAATGGAAAGTGATTGCACTTTTTGTGCAACACTTTTCGACATTTATGAATGCGCTGGTTTTGACACTGGAGATTTCGATCATTTCACTAGCGTTTGCAACGATACTAGGTGTGGTTTTTGGTCTGTTTAAGATTTCAAAGATCAAGCCGCTGGTGATCTTGAGCAATTTTTATACCAGTATCATACGTGGTACGCCACTGCTGGTGCAAATTATGTTCATCTATTTTGGTGTGCCCATGGTGTTTGGCTTCAAATGGCCTATGCTGATGATTGGGACATGGAAGGTTACCTCCATGATGACCTCCGGCATCGTGATCATGTCCATCAACGCCGGTGCATACATGACGGAGCTTGTGCGCGGAGGCGTGGAAGCGGTGGATAAGGGGCAGATGGAAGCGGCGCGGTCCTCTGGGCTTTCCTATGGTCAGGCGATGATCAAGATCATTTTACCACAGGCGTTCCGTGTGATGCTTCCTTCCATCATCAATCAATTCATCTGTACGTTAAAGGACACCTCTTTGTTGTCTATCATTGGTTTGCGTGAACTGACGCAAAACACGAAGATCATCGTTGCCAATAACATGGAGTCCTTTACGATGTATTTCATTGTCGGTGTTTATTATTGGCTGATTGTCAATGTCCTTACGATGATTGCAAGCTGGATCGAAAGGAGGACTTCTTATGGAAAATAAGTCGGTGCAGGAAGAGACCGCAATGCCTTCGCATAAAATTGTGGTTCGCAGCTTAAAGAAGAGCTTTCATAAACTCAAGGTCCTTCAGGATATCAATGTGGAGATCAAAGAAGGCGAAGTGGTTGTGGTCATCGGACCATCTGGTTCGGGTAAAAGCACATTCTTGAGGTGCATTAACCGATTGGAAAACATCAATGGCGGAGAAATCTACATTGACGGAAAAAACATTCACGACCGCAAAAACGACATCAATCAGATGCGTGCCAACATTGGCATGGTGTTCCAGCACTTTAATCTCTATCCGCATAAAACGGCAAAAGAGAATGTGATGCTGGCTCCTGTGACGCTCAAGCGACTGACAAAGGAACAGGCATCCAAACAAGCGGATGAACTGCTCGTTAAGGTTGGACTAAGCGACAAGGCGGATGCATATCCCTCGCAGCTGTCAGGCGGACAGAAGCAGCGTGTGGCAATTGCGCGTGCGCTGGCAATGAATCCGCAAATCATGCTATTTGACGAACCGACAAGTGCGCTTGATCCGGAAATGGTTGGCGAGGTACTTGAAGTCATGCAAGATCTTGCTAAGGGCGGCATGACGATGGTGGTTGTTACCCATGAAATGGGCTTTGCCCGTGAAGTGGGTGACCGCGTGCTGTTCATGGATGGCGGCTATATTGTCGAGGAAGGTACGCCAAGAGAGTTGATCAATCATCCTAAAGAATTGCGTACCATTGATTTCCTCAGCAAGGTACTTTAATTAAAGATATGTAATCAAAAGGCAGTTACACGACCCAAAAGTGTAACTGCCTTTTTTGTTTGTGAAAAGAAAAAATGTTCCTTCAAGTTGTGATCACGCTGCAAGATGAGCGCAATGAGGATGAGCAAAGCGCCGGAAGCAATCATGATCCACTGCAACGGCATGATGTCAGCCAGCGGACCAAATATCATCATACCAACGGGCAGAAAGCCCGAATACATCAAGCCAAGCAACCCGAATACACGGCCTTGCATCGCTTCGTCTGCATTCTCCTGTATCAGTGTTGTGGTTGAAGTTTGCACCATGGTGAGGGCGATGCCGTATAGCGCCATTAGCGCAAGATAGAAGATGAAGTTTGTGGATAGCCGCATGCCAATTGCTAGTGCGCCAAATGCCGCCAGTCCAAACAACAGCGTTTTCATGCGGCTCTTGAAGCCTCCCCATGTGCTCATAAGCACGCCGCCGCCAGCCATACCGGCAAAGCCTACAAGCTCAACCGCTGTCAGGTAGCAATAGGTATCGCCATAGACGCGGCTGACCAAAAGTTGTGCGAGAAAGCCTGCGGGAACACATAGGAAGATGAAGAGTCCATAAACGATCAATAGCTTTCCAATCAACTTCTGAGAAAATGCATAGCGTATGCCGATTTTCATGTCTGCAATGACGGAGGTGTTTTCTGCTGTGGGTTTTTGAACTGGAATGGTTAGGCATGCTAGCAGTCCAATGCCGACAATAGCTGATAAAATATCCACAAGCAAGGTCGCCTGAAGTGTGCTTGATGTGAGCAGAATGCCCGCCGCGGCAGGGGAAGCAAACTGCACAACGGATTGCATGGTAGCGTTGATCCCGTTAAAGCGCATGAGCTGATCATGCGGTACGAGCTGGGGAAGTTACGGCACTTAACGCAGGCGTTTGTACACCACCGCCAAGCGAGCGGATGACTGATACAATGAGAAGAGCACTGAGGAGCGATGATTGATCGGTGATGCGGGGCATGAGCAATACCAAAATAAGCGTGGCAACGGCAATGAGGATATCGGCTCCAATGATCAGCCTTTTTCGATTGTGTCGATCTGCCCATACACCACCTACAAAGGAGATGAGGAACTGGGGCAGATAAGAGCAAACAGTAAAAGTCGCAACCCACATGCCTGATGAAGTTTCCATGGTTACATACCAAATAATCGCCATTTGAACCAGTGTTGAACCAAATAGCGTGATGCACTGGCTGATGAGGAAGAGAATGGTTTTCTTCTTCCAACTGCTATTTGGATGGACGTTGCCTTTGCTCATGATACGCTCTTCTTTTTCACGGCTGACAGTTCAATATAGCCGCGTTCGCCAATTGGTTCTAATTGAATGCGAGGGCTGCACTCATCCCGCTGATAACCGATTGCTTCAGGGCGATAACGATTTATGGCATGCTGAACGCTAAGAATGGCGTCCGAATAATCCTCTTCCTCAAAGGGTTCACCTTGGAATACGAGATACTCAGTAGCGGGAAGTGTGATCACGTCGAAACCTTCAGGAATTGGACCTGCATAGTCGATTGAAACCTCCACGCCTTGGACATAGGTCGAGGTGTTTGGCTTTTTATACTGCTTGGTTAGCCAAAGACATACCGGCTCGCCGCATAGGGAGTCCATGCTTGTAAGCAATCCCCAAACATCGCATCCCACTTCTTCGCAGTAGGGGAAATAATCCTGTGCCGCTACGCAGCGCTTGATGATGACCTTGCGTTCGGGTTTGTGCATGATTTGAATAACTACGCTCTGTATGTTTTCCATAGTGCGTGTATTCCTCCTAAGCTCTCTGAATTTGACACCGTAAGGAATAAAAAGAGTAATCGGAACAGGATTTTTTGCGTAATCGCTTGGGTTGTAGCCAAACTCGCGAAAGAATGCTCTTTGGTAACCATCTACACTGCCATATCCCAGTTCAAATGCAATATCGATGATGCGGCAGTTCTCGCTTTTCAACTTCATTGCGGATTTGGACAGCCGCAAGCGGCGGATGTATTCAGCTGGTGTTTTACCTGTATAGTCTTTAAACAACCGATACGAGTGCCATGGAGAAAAGAGAGACACCCTCGCTAGGTCAGCTGCTGTGATGCTTGCATCAAGATTTGCCTCGATATAGTCCTGCATCCGCTGAACAGCTAATGTTTGTTCCTTCATCTTTTCACCTCCTACGATGCCTATTTTACATACTCACGGGGAAAAACGATCGACTATTTTTGCATCTCATATGGAAATAAAAAAAGCAATCAGTTGACTGCTTTTTATGGTGTGTGGATTTATGTTGTACAACAAAGTTCTTATATTGTCAAACGCTCATTTACATCAAAACCAGCTGTGCCGCTACGCAGCCGGGGCCGCCTTGGGTGATGAACGCAGGGCCCAGTTCGAGAATTTCAAAGGTGGCAGAGGGAAACACAGCGGACAATGTATCAACAACGGCCTGTGCGCGCTTTAGATTGTCGGCATGGGATACTGAAATCAAGCATTCAGCCTTTGATACAGCATCAGCAAACTGATTTTTGAGGATCTCGATGGCGTCGCTGAATTTACGGCAGGTTGCAAATGTCTCCAGCTGCGTTCCGTCAGCGCTTTGCGTCATGATGGGAATCAGGCGGAGCACCGATGCAAAACGCGCCTTGAGCGGATTGAGTCTTCCGCCGCGGCGTAAATAATCAAAGTCGCTGGGAATGAGGAAAGAGATAGTGTTGGCTATTTTATGATGAATGGCGTCCAGAATGACTTGCCTATCCAATCCCTGTGCAGCCATCTCAGCAGCTTTTTTGACGATGTAGCGATGAGGACCGCAGAGGGTTTTTGAGTTGATGACTGTGATGCGCTCGGAGTGAGGCGAAGTGGCTTTCATGCCCATCGCTGTTTTATAAGAGCTTGAAAGTCCGTCTGCCATTGGAATATGGATAATATCTTCATCAGGATGTGCGTCCCACATATCCAGAAGTTCGCCGGGGGACGGGAGGGAGCTTTTGGGAATAGCGCCTTCATAAATGCGTTTGAGAAATTCTCTTCTGCTGATTTCTTCAAACTCGCGGTAATTCTCATGTCCGATTGTTATGCTAAGAGGAACGATTCCGACCCCGACCTCGGCGCCTTCGGCGACGTTATACAAAGTGGATGAATCAGCGGTGATTTTCATAATATTGCTCCTTCTTTTTCATATCAAAAATATATCAGCAGGGTACATGCGCAATCAATCTTTGCTGCATGACCATTATGCTTGTTGCATGTGCGTGCCTGCGGTTGCCTTTGGTATGGTGACGGTGAACTTAGTGCCTCTGCCTTCTAAGCTTGCAAGATTCACATGGCCGTCCAATAATTCCACGATGGATTTAACCATTGTGAGCCCCAAGCCATTGCCTTCGGTTGTGTGGGAGGTGTCACCTTGGTAGAATTTCTCATAAATTCGTTCTTTGGCTTCGTTTCCAATGCCAATGCCATTATCATAGATTTCAACCTGTAGTTGCTCGCCTTTTGCGCGCAGGGAGACTCTGATGAGACCGTCTTCATGAACAAATTTGACTGCATTGCCAATCAGGTTTTGCCATACTTGGGAGAGCAGCTCGGCATTGCCGTAATAATCGACGGTTTCAAGGTCAATATCAAGCTCCAGGTTCTTTGCAGTCCATTCAGATTCGTACAAAAGAATGATTTCGCGTATCTGTTCATCTAGGGAAAACGTTTCTTTTTTGGAGACAAGGTCTTGATTGTCAAGGCGCGAAAGCCAAAGAACGTTGCTCATCATTGTGCTCATACGCTTTGTATTGGTCAGAATCTTGCTTAGATAAAAGGCGCGTTTCTCGTCGCTGAGCATTTCGTCTTGAAGGAGCATGGTATATCCTTCAATGGCGGCTAGCGGCGTTTTGAATTCATGCGACACGTTTGTGACAAAATCGCTTCGAAGCATTTCGGTCTTTGTCAATTCCTTGGTCATGGACGTGAAATTATCCGCCATTTCCTGTACTTCGATAATATGACTATTTAGCTTCAGATTGATGTTAAAGTTGCCCTTGGCAATTTTTTTGGAAGCGTTGCTGATTTCAACAATCGGTGCTATTAGCCAAAAACTACTAAATCTAGCAAAAGCAGTGCCTATGATTATACTTGGAAATGCCATGGTGAGCATCAGGGTTTCGCGGGTTTGCAGTTGCAAAATGCCGATGCGATGTCCCAGCATATTTAGCCCGCTCACCAGTATCAGCGTAAGGGTGTAGGAGAGGAAGGTCGTAATGGAGCATGCTACAGCGATTCTCATATAGTAATCCTTCAACTTTTTCGCACCACCTTGTAGCCAAGCCCGCGTACTGTAACGATTTCAAAATCAAAATTGCTTTTGAAACGATCACGCAAACGGCTGATATGCACATCCAATGTATGTGGATCAGTGTCTGAATCCAGCCCCCAGATTTCGTCCATGATTTGCCGCCTTGTGAAAATATGATTGACATAGGATGCCAGCTTATAAAGCAGGAGGAACTCCTTTTGATGCATGGGAATATCCACGCCATCCACCGAAGCTGTCATGCAATTATAGTCCAGTACGGTGCTTCCAAGAGTGAGCTTCCGCTCGCTGGTGATCTGCGATCGGCGCAATAGTGCGACTACACGGCAGAGCATTTCCCTGATGTCAACGGGCTTGACCATGTAGTCGTCAGTGCCGACCAGGAAGCCCTTTTGCTTATCCAATATGCTTTCCTTGGCGGTAATCATCAGAATCGGCTGAGTATAGTTTGCGTCGCGAAGCGCCTGTGTAAGCTCATAACCATCCATGCGAGGCATCATAATATCGCAGATAATCAAGTCGACATATTTCCGCTCGATTTGACTGAGCGCATCTACGCCATCTCTTGCAGGGATGCTGTTGTAGCCATTTTTGCTTAGGACTGTACAAAACAATTCGCGAAGCTCATCGTTATCTTCAACCACCAGAATATCAAACATGCTTGTCACCTCGCCTGAATAATAGCAGTTCTCACATCGGATGTCCAATGATCTCCAAATTCAGGATAACACGCCGACCTCTCATGAACCTCAAATAACGACGTAATGTGCAATAAGAATACAATCCGTGAACAATGCACGCGGGAACCTTAAAATAAAAACACGAATATCAACCAAATCAAAAGGGGGAGAACCATCGGGCATATGCCCGACGGTTCTCCCGCAAAATAGCGTTTGAAAAAGAAAAAAGTGATTATGCGATAACAATACCTGCGCTTGCAGTACCTGTTACGATGTTGACCAGTGTAATACCTGAAGCTGTGACAGAGTATACCAGCAGCAGTCTTGTGCCAGCGGTGACCGGAACAGTGAGTCCTGTTAGCAGTCCTGAACTGACCTGACCGACAGGTACAACACCTGTGAGTGCGGGGCTAAGCGCAAGCGACGTTGCTGCAATTGGCGTGAAGACGTTGTCAGGTGTGGTGTTTTGATAGATCTGAGCAGTGACGACAACGGATGAACCAATGAGATTCAGACCGAGTGTGGTGCTGAACTGCGCAGCGAAATTGGTGAGCACGCCAGTGCGAGGCACAACGAACGCTTCATTACCCAAACCACTGAGGTTAATGGTTGCGCCCAGAACAGTAGCACTGGGGAAGTTACTACCAAAGGAAACGTAGGCAGGAAGTCCTACTAGGCCGCCAACAATGCTGGTCAGGACCATCGGGGTCGTACCCGAAGCGAATGGAATAATAGCTCCTGCGCCCGTTGCACCGGTTGCACCAGTAGCGCCTGTAGCACCAGTCGCGCCAGTAGCACCCGTAGCACCGTCAGCACCTACTGCACCCGTAGCGCCCGTAGCGCCCGTAGCGCCCGTCGCGCCGGTAGCACCCGTAGCGCCTGTAACGCCCGTAGCGCCCGTTGCACCGTCCGCACCAGTTGCGCCAGTAGCACCGTCAGCACCTACTGCACCGGTAACGCCAGTAGCGCCCGTTGCACCGTCCGCACCAGTAGCACCCGTAGCGCCTGTCGCGCCAACAGCACCGTCAGCACCCGTAGCGCCTGTAACGCCAGTAGCACCAGTAGCACCAGTAGCACCAGTAGCACCGTCAGCACCTACTGCACCGGTAACGCCAGTAGCGCCCGTTGCACCGTCCGCACCAGTAGTACCAGTAGCACCAGTAGCGCCTGTCGCGCCAGCAGCACCGTCCGCACCAGTAGCGCCTGTCGCACCAGTAGCACCAGTAGCACCAGTAGCACCTGTAGCTCCGTCAGCACCAGTTGCGCCTGTCGCGCCGGTGGCACCTGAGCCAGTAGCACCTGTTGCTCCCGTTGCGCCTGTCGCACCAGTAGCACCAGTAGCACCAGTAGCACCAGTAGGACCGATATCACCCTGCGGTCCTTGGATACCCTGTGCACCTTGGCATCCCTTAGGACCTTGCGGACCCTGAGGACCAGTTACACCCTGAAGACCTTCTGGACCGATGGGACCAATAGGACCCACCGGACCAATAGGACCCTGCGGACCATCAGAACCGGTAGGACCAATGGGGCCGCGAGGACCGATGTCACCACGGGGACCAATGGGACCCTGCGCTCCGGCAGGACCAGCAGGACCGGGATTTCCCTTAGGACCTTGTGGACCTTGGCAACCGGGATCGCCTTGAGGACCGACATTGCCGCGGACGCCCTGAGGACCGGTAGGACCAAGAGGACCTTGCGAACCCTGAGGACCGATAGGGCCGGGGCAGCCTTGAAGTCCCTGATCGCCTTTTTCTCCCTGAGGACCGCGCGGACCACGGGTACCTTCCGGACCGGGAACGCCTTGTGCGCCCATGGGACCTTGAATACCCTGATCCCCTTTAGGACCGGGGCAGCCTTGGCAGCTGGGATCGCATTTGGAATTCATGGAGCAGCTGCTGCATTCGTTTTTGCGGTTATACATTTGCTCCGCAGCGTATTCGTTGGATTTATACTCTACTGGTTGCTGAGCATATTGCTTGCAAACAGGACAATCGGGATCGTTACAGTGTATTTTTTCATGTTGATTTGACATGTTTACCTCCTATGGTTCTATTAAAGAACGTTGTGACACAAAGAGTTCAGCCAACATTCAAAAAGAGACACGATCTATGGGATAAAAGAAACATCCATATTTCGGTGAATGAATTTGGCTGAACCACTATCAACGTATGTGCTCAGGAGCGTTTTGTGCATGATGGAAAAATGAAGATCTGAACGCAAATGGTGAAAATAGCATATGATTAGCAGATGAGAACTCTCATCGAAAGGGTGGTAAAGTATGCTTCAAATGCCATTTGATGAATATAAAGAAAAAAGGCGCATGACCGCGCAGGGTCATAGCCAGGAATTTCAGATAAACGATTGCCAGTCACAAATCCAAATTGATATCCCATTGCAGGAGTTCAAGACGGTACGGGTTTGGGGGCAGGTAAAAGACCGAGCCGGTCGTGCTGTTGAGGGGATTTTATTGCAGCTTGTGCGCGTGGAACATGGAAAAGGAGCGGAATGCAAATTTCATGGGTTGGCACATGCGATCAGCGATTGCCATGGATTTTATCAGTTCGACTTATGTGCAAATTCGCTGGATGTATGCTATCAAATCTTTGCAAACAAAAACGCTGTAGGCCCTGAGTGGTACATTCCGTCGGAGCAGCCCTATGAAGAAATAATGGAAAAACATGATGAGGAGCATCCATGCAATTGTGATACTCCGCCCGCTTCAACTCGGGAATATGAGAATGAAGAAAGGCATCCAAGATACTATTCTACGATTGAAGCTCCGTTTTTAGATAACAATATGTATGGTATTGCATAATAAAGAATAGCAAGCTAATAGCTTGCTAAAAAGAATGAGGGGGATGATGCTGGGATTGATGGACGATGGATATAGTTGACTGTGATTGCAAAATCAATCTATATGTCAAACCCAATGCCGCCGTCCATCAAATCATCTTGCATTTTTCGAATGTCCTCACTGCTTTTTTGACTATAGTGAGTATCGTATACTTTTCCGCTCTTCATCAGTTCAATGTTCTTTTCTATAAATGATTCATATGTACAAATGACTTTTGCTGGACTTCCCACGGCAACAGAATTCGATGGAATATCGCTTGCCACAACAGCACCTGCACCAATCACCACGTCATTTCCGATGGCTACATTCGGTAGAACGAGTGCACCTGCACCAATAAAGACATTGTCACCAATCACAATTCGACCAACGCGCGTATAGCCTAAAGCCCTTTTCGTACTAGCATCATGTGCCAGTAGCCGAGCGTCGCTGATTGTGACATGATTGCCGATTTGGATTAGGTGTGCATGAGGCAGATCGATTTTATTGGTGTATAAATAGCAGTTTTCGCCAACCGTTGCACCATGCTTTTTCAGTTCATCCACCGTGGTATATCCTACTGCAAATAGTATGCTTAATTTCTTTATTATTCTCTTCATAAACTTCTTCATGATCGTGATTTCCTCCGCTCGAGTATTATTCTTGATTGGAATTTGGGGACGAACGATGCTACGTTATGCTGAAAACATATTATTAGCATACGGATAATAGCGAGATTGTCAAGATGAGTCGCAAAAACCGCGAACCCACAACATTTTCGTGTGGAATCGCGGTTTGCTAAATGCATGATAATAGCTGTCACTTAAGCTGTAGCTCATAGATGAGCTTTGCACCCATTGATTGCAGCGCTTTTTCAGCGGATTGGTAGAAAGAACGATCAAGGGCTTGGGATTGATGTGCATCGCAGCCGATGATCACGTCGCAGCCTTCTGCGCAGGCAATTTCCCAGAAATTGCGGTACGGATAGCCAAGACCCGGTGCTCCGTAGGCTAGCTTTTGAATGCCGCAGAGGTTGTATTCAAGCGGAAAATCAAGTTCCTTTGCAGCCTTGCAAATGCGCTTGGAGGTGGCGATGGCATCCGCATCCCATCTGGGATAGGAATAGAGAAATAAATCGGGATGCGCGAGGTAAGTGAACAGTCCGCTGTTCATGCCTTCGATAGCAACATCTGCATAATACTGGATTTCGCTGGGTTTTCGAGCAGATCCAAAGTAGAGGGACTGCTCACTGCAGGCAAAATGATTGCCCAATATGAGATAATCTACGCGTTCCTTTGTTTCCTTGAGATAGGGAAGAAACTCTGGGAAATACTCGAACTCGTAGCCAAGATAAACCTTGATATCATCCTTATAACGCTCTGCGAGCATGCGGATGGAAGCTTCATATTCGGATTGCTGGTCGATTGGCATTCTGATAGAGGATGCATAGCCATTTTGATAAGGCCATGGACCATGGTCGGAAAAGCCAATGATATCATAGCCTTGCTTGATTGCGTTTTGAATGTAGTTTTCTTCTCGTCCTGTGGCGTGCATACAGCGATCGGTATGCGTATGATAGTTGGTTTGCATGATATCTCCTTTGAACGTTTGTAAAGTGCAACCTATACATTATAGCGAAATTTCTGCATTCCAACAAGTGCGGGATGTGCTAAACTCTTGGTTGCTTATTCTCCTTGCCATGGCTGCCAGCCATCATCTCCCAAAAGAACGGCGGCAGGGGAGTAGGATTGGGCTTCGCTATTTGTCAGCTGACCCATGGCAGGATGTCTCTCGCCTTGTGCTCCTTTGCCGGTAGAGCGATACTCGCATAGCAGAGAAGTGACAGCCCGCGGGGGATTCTCCCAGTCGCAGAATCCCTGAGGGTGAACGCATGCATCCATCATGCAGGATAAGAATGCAGCTTTGGCATGCTCCCGCCATGGGCGGCCAAGGTAGCATGCGCCGTCTTGGCAGTCACCAGTTAGGGTGCAATCATGGAAAACGAACCCATAAGGCTGACCATGGGGCGTGCTAGCAGCGGTGTAGTAGCCGCCGCGCTGATTGCAATGTAAATTGCAGCGCTCAAACCAGCAGCGAAACGCACCAAAGATAAAGTCCACATCGCCCCGTATATAGCAATCCTCATAATACTGACGTGCTTCAACGGGCGGCCTATCCGCTATGTTTTCGGTGGTATCTGCCAGCACATAGGGGAGTGCCCAATGCGCTGTTTTGTTTAGCACTGCGCCGCAGTATAATGTATCTTGATGCGCAATGAACCTGCACCCATAAAACGAGCATCTGTCGCCTGCTGCATATAGCGCGACAGCCTGCCCAACAACAGAGCCGTCCCCTGCGTCATTTTGGATGATCAGGTTTTTGATGCATACATCATGCCCGGAAATGAGCATGGTCGCGGTGAGAAAGGTGTTCTTTGTGCTGCCGTCTGGCAAAAGTTGCAGTGCGTAGTCATTCCATATCACACGAGCGCCGTCCTCGCATAAAAGCGTGACAAAGTCTTTATTTACATAGACTTTCTCGCGGTAATCACCCGCTTTGACGTAGTAGATAATAGGCACCGTATTGTTTTGGGGGATANNGTTTTGGGGGATAGCATCGATCGCGGCTTGGATGGTCGTAAAGTCGCCGCCCGTTGGTGCGATTGTTTTCATGTGCTGTCCTTTCTGGCGCTGCTTCATTGAAATGGATTATGCAATTGCGCTGTCAAATCCTTGATCATGCGATTGTGTGGTGTAAAGGGCGTGGTATGCGCCTTTTTTCTCCATCAATTCATCATGGCTGCCAGCCTCAAGAATGCCCTTGTTGCTGATGTAAAGGATTTTATCACAGTTTTTAATGGTGGACAAGCGATGGGCAATAATGAACGAGGTTCGATTCTTCAGCAATGCCTGTATGCCGTCTTGTAATAGCTTTTCGGTCTTGGTGTCGATGGAAGAGGTGGCTTCATCCAAAATCAGAATCTTCGGATCGGAAAGAAGCGTTCTGGCAAAGGATACAAGCTGCTTTTGTCCCTGTGAGAGCCTATTGCCGCGCTCATTGACCGTTGTTTGGTAGCCCTGCGGCATTTCGCTGATGAAATCATCCGCACGCACCATTGTAGCAGCATGCTTGATTTGCTCGTCGGTTGCAGACAGGTTGCCATAGCGGATGTTGTCAGCAAGCGTGCCGCTGAATATGAAGCTGTCTTGGAGCATAATGCCAAGCTGTGTGCGCAGGCTGTGCAGCGTAACATCTGAGATGTCGTATGTGCTGCCATCCTTTGCATGCAATGTGATGCTGCCATCATTGAGGTTATAGAAACGGCAGAGCAGATTCACAATGGTTGATTTGCCTGCACCTGTTGGACCAACTAGCGCAATGCTCTCGCCAGCCTTTACATGCAGGTTCATATGCTCAAGGATATTGCTTCCTTCCTCATAAGCGAATGTCACATCGTGAAAGTCAACGCAGCCATCAATTTCAGGCAGTTCCTTTGCATCGATTTTGTCATCGACCACAACGGGCTCATCCATTGTTTCAAAGATGCGCTCAAGGTAGGCAAGGTTGTTGACAAAGGAGTTATAGATGTTGGCGAGGTTGGTGATGGGCTGCCAAAAACGTCCCACATACTGACCCATCGCAAGTATGACACCAAAGGAGACCATCGTGCCGCCCATCCAGTGAACACCGGCAACATACATGAACGTAAAGACGATTTGGGTAATGACCTCACTGCTGACTCAGACCGCATTGCTGATGTAGATGGCCTTGAGCCATGCCGCTTTACATGCCAGCGCCAGTCGATCCATGATGCTCTTGTTGACCTCTTGACGCGTGAAGAGCTGGGATACGCGAACGCCGTCAATGGACTCGGCGAGATAGGCGTTGAAGTTGGAATTCTTGTTGCTCTGATTTTGCCATGCTTTTCTTTGACGCGGCTTAAGAAGTAGGATGATCGCTACAAAAACAGGCAGACCTGCAATGATGATGGTAGCAAGGGTGGCGTTGGTTGAGTACATGAAGATGACGATGAAGATCAAGTTAATGATCTCAAGAATGCTGTTGATGATGCCGTTTGACATGATGTCGGATACTGAGTTGACGTAGTTGATAACGCGCACCAGTATCTTTCCGGCGGGGCGGCTGTCGTAATAACTAAAGGGCAAGCGCTGTAGATGCGCGAAGAGGTCTTTGCGGATATCATAGACGATTTCCTGACTGACAAATGCCATGATGCGCGAACGAATGGTCGTAAACACGATGCCCATCAGAATAATGCCGACAAAGAGCAACGCCATGCGAAGGAGCATGCTGACATTTTTATCAGGGACAGCTACGTCCAGCACCCATTGCATGATCTTGGGGATGAAGAGTGAACTGATGCTGGCAAGTGAACTGAGGAGAAGCGCTAGAAGCATTTTAAAACGATGCTTCTTAATATAGGTAAGAGCGCGCTTGAGGTGACCTATTTGAAAGGGGGATTCTAGCGTTTCATCAACGTCAAATCGATTGCGTGCCATTTTATATCGCCTCCTCTAGTTCGAGACCGTTTTGCAGGGCAAAGGTATCGTAGTAATAACCAGGCTCACGGAGCAATTCCGAATGAGTGCCTCGCTGCGCGATTTCGCCGTCTTTGAGGATCAGAATTTGATCTGCATCCTTTACGGACGATATACGTTGGGCGATAATGATCTTGGTGCAGGAGAAGGGGAGGTTTTCGAGCTGCTTTTGGATATACTGCTCGGTCTCCATGTCGACGGCGGAGGTGGTATCGTCCATGATCAATATGCTGGGCTTGACCGCAATCGCACGGGCAAGCGCGATGCGCTGCCTTTGTCCGCCTGATAATCCAACCCCGCGCTCGCCGATAATCGTATCATAGCCCTCTGGCAGTTTGGAGATGAAATCATCCGCAGCCGCGCGGCGTGCAAAGTCGAATACTTCTTCCTCGCTTAGCGCCTGATTGCCAAAGGCAATATTGCCCTCAGCTGTATCTGAAAAGAGGAATACATCTTGCAGTGCAGTACCAATGCCGCCGCGAAGCTGCTGAAGCTTCCATGCCTTGACATTGCAGTCATCGACCAGAATATCGCCTTGCTGCACATCATAAAAGCGAGCAAGAAGCTGGATGAGCGTTGTTTTGCCTGAACCCGTAGGTCCCATGATGGCGATGGTCTGACCGGGCTGGGCCAAGAAGCTGACATCCTTTAAGACACGCGTGGTATCAAAGGAGAAAGAAACGTTCTTAAACTCGATTTTGCCTTCCATCCTAGGGTGATCCTGCGCATTGGCAGCGTCTTTGAGTCTGGGTTTGTCACAGTCCATTTGCATGACCTTATTGGCTGAGGTAATGAAGCGCTGCACGTCGTTTAGCAGGTTGCCAAGGTTGCGCATGGGGTTGCTCAGTGCCCAGCTAAGGCTAGCGAAGATAGAGAGTTCGCCCGCAGTCAGTTCGCCCTGAATGATGAAGTAGCCGCCTAGGAAAACGGTGATCAGCGTCATGGCATTGGCGAGCAGCTCGATGAAGGGGAAGAAACTCAGCCAAAGCTTGTTGATGGATAGATTCGCATTCATATAGGAAGAACTGCGCTCATCGAAGCACTCTTCCTCATACTCCTCGCGGCTGAATGCTTTGACAACGCGGTTGCCTGCGATGTTTTCCTGCGCGGCGGTATTCATATCAGCAAGCTTATCGCGCATATCAATAAACATAGGACGTACTTTGGAGGAATATACTTTTGTGATCAGCATAAGCAGAGGCGTGACCATCACAAGGGTAAGCGCAAGCTTCCAATTCACAAAGAAAAGATAGATGGATGTGGAGAGGAACATGAACAAGCTATCCACCGCAACCAAATCAATGTAGCTCAGAGCATGGCGGCACCAGTCCAGATCGGCGGATAGGCGTGTCATGATATCCCCTGTGCGATTTTGATCAAAATAGCTCATATCCTGATATTGCAACTTTGAAAACAGCCGCGTGCGCAGGTTGTAGCTGACATTTTGGGAGTTGCGCTCGAGCGTAATCACCATAAAATAACGCATACCCTCGCGAAATAGCTTGATTACAAGCATCATTAGGAGTATGCGCATAAGTGGCTCCGGGTTTTGACCGATGATCACCTCGTCCACCAATATGGCGGTTAATGCAGGATTGATGAGTAACATGATTGAGATAATCGCGCTGACGCTCAGGGCGAAGATGTGCCGCTTCTGGTACGGCTTGTCCATCATGGACCAAAGCCATTTGATTTGTTGCATAATGTACCTCCAACATGCAATGTATTTCTTTTGTTGATGGATGACCAAAGCAGTATAGCATAGCAAAACATGCTTTTCAACGCCATATGGCTATTTTACAATTACAAAGATTTTCAGTGGTTTCTTGGTAAAACAGGCATAAAAAAACGCTCTGTGCATCATTTACACAGAGCATTTATAGTCCAAACAACCGTCCCATTAGGCTTCGACGTTGGACTTGGTAGGCAGAGCACGTTGTACGTTTCCGCTGCGAAGGCAACGGGTGCAAACGTTCAAACGCTTGTTCTGACCGTCTTTGATCTGAACACGCACGCGCTGTACGTTTGGTGCCCAAATACGGTTAGACTTACGGTTTGAGTGGCTGACCTTGTGGCCACTGATCGTACCCTTTTCACATACTTCACAAAAATTGCCCATAACTACACCTCCTAACGGGAGTTTGCATTCTTAACAGCCTGTCTATTTTATCATGAGTTATTCGGTTTGGCAAGAGTTTTTTTGCATCCTTTGTCGATTTATATATTGCAAAGAAATGAAAAGACAATCCCCATCCGATGCGCTCAGCGCTGTTACTTATCATCCATTTTAAGAACCGCGAGAAATGCTTCACTTGGCACTTCTACATTGCCGAATTGACGCATGCGCTTCTTACCTTCTTTTTGCTTTTCAAGCAGCTTTCTCTTACGAGAAATATCGCCGCCGTAGCACTTTGCCAAAACGTCCTTACGCATGGCCTTAACGGTTTCGCGGGCAATGACCTTGCCGCCGATGGCCGCTTGGATCGGGATTTCAAACATCTGGCGCGGAATGACTTCCTTGAGCTTTTCAGCAATGTTACGGCCGCGCGGATATGCCTTATCGCGGTGAACGATGAGGGAGAACGCGTCACAGATTTCGCCGTTGAGCAGGATATCCAGCTTAACCAGATCGCTGTCCTTATAGCCTTTGAATTCGTAGTCAAAGCTCGCATAACCGCGGCTTCGGCTCTTGACCTGATCAAAGAACTCAAAGATGACTTCATTGAGCGGGAGTTCATACAACAGCTTTACGCGTTCACCTTCATATTGCATGTCGATGAATAGGCCGCGCTTGTCCACGCAGATGTCCATCATCGCGCCAACAAACTCTTGCGGGGTATAGATGGTGGTGCTCACATAAGGCTCTTCCATACGATCCACATCGCCGATCGGCGGGAGATTGGACGGATTGTCGATCTCGAGCATGGTGCCGTCCAATTTAAAAATATGATAGATCACGCTTGGTGCGGTGGTGACAAGGCCGATATCAAACTCGCGTTCAATTCTCTGCTGAATGATCTCCATATGAAGCAGACCAAGGAATCCGCAGCGGAAGCCATAGCCAAGCGCAGCAGATGTTTCGGGATCAAATGACAGCGACGCATCATTCATGCGCAGCTTTTCAAGTGCATCACGCAGGTTTTCAAAGTCAGCGCCATCTGCAGGGTATACGCCGCAAAACACCATGGGGGTGACTTTGCGGTAACCGGGCAGAGGCTCGGTGGACGGGTTCGCAGCATCGGTGATGGTATCGCCGACACGGGTGTCGCCAACATCCTTGATCGATGCGCTGATGTATCCGACATCACCTGGGTAAAGCGCAGCGCAGGGCGTATAGCTGGGATGGAATGTACCCACCTCAACAATATCAAACTCGCTGCCTGTTTGCATCAAATGCATGCGCATACCGGGCTTGACAGTGCCCTGCATGACGCGCACAAAGCAAATTGCTCCGCGGTAATTGTCATAGAATGCATCAAAAATCAGTGCCTGAAGAGGCGCGGAAGCATCGCCTGAGGGCGGTGGAATATTTTTGACAATGGATTCTAAAACATCCTCGCAATTAAGCCCTGTCTTCGCGGAAATGGTCGGTGCATTGGAGGCGTCAAGCCCGATGACATCTTCGATTTCCTTTTTGACGTCCTCAACTCGCGAGCTGGGCAGGTCGATTTTATTGATGACGGGAATGGTTTCTAAATCATGCTCCAATGCCATATATACATTAGCGAGCGTCTGTGCTTCAATGCCTTGCGTGGCATCAACCACCAAAAGCGCACCCTCGCATGCTGCTAGTGCACGGCTGACCTCGTAGCTAAAGTCAACGTGGCCTGGGGTGTCAATGAGGTTAAGTGTATAAAGTTCGCCATCCTTAGCCCTGTACTCCATGCGTACAGCCTTGGATTTAATGGTGATACCCCGTTCACGCTCAAGTTCCATCGAGTCCAGCATCTGCTCCACCATCTGGCGGTGTTCAAATACGCCTGTGATTTCTAAAAGGCGGTCAGCTAGTGTGGACTTACCGTGGTCAATGTGAGCGATGATACAAAAATTCCGAATGTGGGAAAGCCGGTTCTCGTGCAAAGAAACCCCTCCAAATTGGCAGTTTTCAACTCAGATATCATATAGGATTTTGAGCGAAATTGCAAGCTCGCTCAAGCATTTTCATATCCTTATATATGAAACGGGGAAAACAGCTGTCATTTCATACGTTTTGTGATAGCCATATGCATATCCCTATCATGATTTGCATAACGTTGAGAACCACAAAGTGAAGGGCATGTGATACATCGATGAGAGGGCTCGCAAAGCGAATAGCTGGGATCGTCTCTGGTTGCGCGGCTGTTGCTTTGGCGATGAGCCTGATGTGCATGCCGCCGCTTTCGCAGGCTGTGATGGCAAGCGCCGAGCAGTCAACTCAGGAAGAGCTCGCAAAGCGGGCCAATGTGCCCGAGGGGCTTTGGATACTGATCAGCACACATCAAAAGACGCTGACGCTTTACGAAGGGACGACCGTAAAGAAACGCTATACGGTTGCAACGGGCACTTCCGATACACCATCGCCGATTGGCACGTTCTTGATATCGCATCGATTTGCGGGGGAGCTGGGCGGCTTTGGAACACGGTTTTTAGGGCTGAATGTAGGGTGGGGGCAGTTTGGTATTCATGGCACGAACAAGCCCGGGAGCATTGGCAGCAATGCATCCCATGGCTGTATTCGCATGTTCATCAAGGACTCTGAGGATTTATATGCCAAGGTGCCAAACTATACAAAGGTCGTGATAGAAGGTGGACCGTATGGTCAGCTTGATACCTATCTTAGATCGCTGAGCGCGGGCGACCGCAATAGTCATGTGGCAGCGGTGCAGCAGAAATTGTCTGCGCTGGGCTACTACTATGGATCGGCTGACGGCATCTATGGCGCAGGTACACAAGAGGCGGTCAAGAAGGCGCGCAAGGCGCTGAAACTACCTGCGGGCGACAGGGTTGATTATGCATTTTATCAGGCGATCGGTCTGATTTTGTTTGAATAATGAGAGGCAAGTGGAGGGGTTTTGGATGAACTGGCAAGAGACGATGGGCTTTTTTGCGAACTGCATGCCCAAATCAGTGGGGAAAACACTTTTACATATGAGCGAGGGCACTGTACGCGAGATTAGGGTTCGGTCTGGCGGCAATGTGCGAATCCTAACGGATCGCGGTGAAATTGCGACGGCCTATTCTCCGAATTCACAGCAGGTAGCGCAGATGGCGGAAGCACTGTGTGAAAACGCGCTCTACGCCCGTGCGGAGGAACAGAGGCAAGGGTATGTCACGCTCCGCGGCGGTCACCGTATGGGACTTTGCGGACGCGTGATTGCGCAAGGACAGAGCGTTAGAGCGCTTCGGGAAATCAGTTCATTTTGTGTGCGCATTGCAGGGCAGTGGTATGGCGCGGCGGATCAGATCATCCCGCATTTGGTGGACGAGCGTGGAAGGGTCAAGAGTACGCTGATTATGGGGCTTCCAGGGATGGGCAAAACAACGATGCTTCGCGATGCCTGCAGGAGCTTGTCTGAAAGCGGGCTTCGCATGTGCGTGGTGGATGAACGCAGCGAGATTGCGGCGATGTGCGCTGGTATGCCCCAGCTTGACATTGGACCCAATACGGATGTGCTGGATGGATGCGGCAAGGAAACAGGTCTTCGGTGGATGCTTCGCGCCATGTCGCCTGATGCGCTGGT